>Ga0114960_10003535_pt1 | contig 11942 bp, 10 predicted proteins | sample C_130625_MF_Meta_FD_92637 | JGI IMG/M metagenome (GOLD analysis project Ga0114960, IMG submission 92637) | Freshwater microbial communities from Lake Croche, Canada to study carbon cycling - C_130625_MF_MetaG | ecosystem: Environmental > Aquatic > Freshwater > Lake | place: Lake Croche, Canada... | reverse complement strand
TTGCTTGGTACCGCAAATTTTTAATGCGCTCAGTGCAAAGCTCGATATGACGAGCTACCCAACACTCATGAGGATATTTCATCAATGTATGGCGCTGCCTGCATTTATTAATGCCTCTTGGGAAAAACAAATTGATGCGGAAGGGCCAAATCCTTCTACTTAATCTATATAGTTAGTGCGTTATTCATTATGAATAAGACATCAATAGATTCGTAATGCCTTCTCGCATCTTTTTACTCATTTAGGGCTTGAACGAACATACCGACAAATTAACAGGCAAAGTACCAGCGCCTAGTACCTATATTCTTCTATAAATCAAGGACCAGTGTTCCGCTTTTGATATGAGAGATGCAGGGGGTTAAATACTCTTGATGCTCGAGATCACTCAAAATACAATCTCCATGCTCTACATCACCACTGATATATCTTGTCTTACAGGTACCACATAAACCTGATTGGCAAGAAGTAGCTATCTCAATGCCTGATCTTGCCAGAGCATCGATGATTGACTCGGCTCTCGTGATACTTATTTTTTTGCCAGTACTCTGAATCTCGATCACTAGTTGTTGAGAGTCCGCACTAGAAATTGTATTCACTTTTTTGTCTCGCTCCACACAAAGAATGGGCTGTAATCGCAGCCCATTTCTTCTGATCTAAAGATTAATGCTTAAATTGTGCTTTTGCAGTTTGCTCAAGCTCTTCCATTTTTTGCTTTACAAAGTCAGTGCGCTCTTTGCCTTTATGCTGCTCACTCTCCGTGAGAATCGCAATCACACCTTTAGCAACAAATCGTCTTTGCGCTACCTCATCTTCAGTAGTGGCAGCAATTGGTAATTCAAATACATTACCAGAGCAATAACTATTGGGCGCACCATTCAATTCCTTTAACCACTCAGCAAAGGCTTCTGCACTTGCCGCTGGATTAGAGCCTCGAATAGCATCCCGTAGCATCTTCCTAAATAAATAAGGGCCTGCATCAAATTTAGTGGGATTCTCTAGAGCATGGATTGCTATCGGTCTTTGACTAATGATTGCCTCGTAATCACCTGGCGCATATTGAGCCATCTTGTAATTGGAGCGCGCCCTGTGATCAGCAGGAATCTCCACAATATCGTGAATTGTGTGCTTACCAAAACGCTCAGCTCTTCTCAAGGCAACTTGGCCATCCAAAAAGTCGATTGATTCATATCCGACCAGCTCTTTTTGTCCGATTCCACGAGTATCAATGCCGGGGCCCATCACACGCCAGCCAATCATCTTGCTATTGAAATCATCGACTGGAACCGTCCAGCGAATAATGTGAAACCGGCTAAATAGCTTCTTATTAGAGCCATCCTCAGAAGTGTAGGCATGCAAGCTGAGGTTTGGAAGTACTTGATGTTGAACACGTATAAACAATTTATCGTTATTGACACGACGTGCACCAGAACAAGCCAAGCCTCGCCCACCATGGATTGGCACAAACTGCATATCCGGATGAACTTCCATTGTTGGAGAGCCTACCTCATCAAAAGTTGTGCCTTGAAAGTGACCGCCTACTACGTTTTTGGCAGCATGTAATTCAGCTGTATGAAAGTTATCGGCAGCATTGTCTTGAACTTGTAACCAATTACAGTGTTGGAAATTGCTATATGGCACAAGCTCATCGCCAGGAGCTACCGTGAAATCAGACTCCCACTCTGGAAATGGTGGCTCTTTATCAGGTGCGCCCATATAGGCAAATACCAAGCCATTTCTTTCGAAAGCTTTATAGGCACCCTGTTGAATTGAGCATGCATATTTTTTTGCTTCCGCTTCTTCGCCTTTAGGGAACGGCGCATTCAAACAAGTACCGTCTACATCAAATACCATGCCGTGATAACAACACTTAATGCCACGATCTTGAATCTGCCCATACTCTAGTGAAGCGCCGCGATGAACGCAGTGCGCATGTAAAACCCCAATGCGGCCACTACCATCACGAAACGCTACCAACTCTTCACACAAGATAGTTAAAAATTTTGGTGTGTCGGTTAATTCAATTGACATACAAACTGGATGCCAAAAGCCGCGCATGTACTCGCCTGTTGGCGTGCCAGGACCAACCTCTGTGAGCTCAGGATCATGTCCTGGAACTTTATTTGTGTAGTAGCCACCGTAAGGAACCAATTTCTTGGGTGTTCCAGACCCTGCAGATGCTCCGATCTTTTTCTCCGCTTGTTCCTGTTTACTTGTCATTAATGGTGCTCCTATTGATTCACTAGCTATATCTAAAACTATTCAATTACTCAAACATATCAGGCTGGTTTTCTTTTAGATAACCCCAGATTGGCTGGAAGTGTAACCAACCAATATACTCACTGCCCACGTGTTCACGGCTGTAACGCGCAGTTTCTGGTGATAACAACACAGGCTTAACGCCTGTTGCCTCAACTATCATCTGCTGTTTGCAGCAACGCTCTAAGGCTATAAACCAGAAAGCTGCAGCCTCAATACTATGACGACTTACTGTTAATAAGCCATGATTGCGATGAATAATCGCTTTCACTTTTTTTAATGAGCCCGCTACGTTATAGCCTGAATTATCCTCAACGGCGACTTGGCCAGCTTGTTCCGCTAAAACCATATGGTCCTCAAAGAATGCTGCGGCATCTTGAGAGATTGGATCTAGTGGTTTACCTAGCGCTGCAAATGCTGTTCCATAGACTGTATGTGCATGACACATAGCCACGATATCAGGATGCTTTTCATGAACCGCTGCGTGCAATACAAATCCAGCACGATTCAATGCATGTTTACCTTCCAAAATATTGCCTTCATGATCTGCCAGGATTAAGTTAGAAACTTTTACTTGATCAAAATGCACGGCCATTGGGTTGGTCCAGTACAAATTTGGATGCTCTGGATCACGAACCGTTAAATGTCCCGCAAATCCATAATCGAAATTTTCTAGGGCAAATGCTCTGCATGCAGCAACCAATCGCTCCTTGAGATGCTGACGCTCCTCAGCAAAGCTTTTGAATTTTGGCTGGTAAGGAAAAATCTGGGATTTGTCTTCAGGTTGATAAATGGACTCTCTGTCGCCCAAGTTCAATTTACGTTCTTTCTCCATTACCGCAGCCATGTGAATTCCTTTTTAAAATGATGCGAATTTGATGCTTTGACTTTATTCAAAACCTAACTAAGCCGTAATCATCAACTTTCCCAAAGGTTTTGACAAACGATAAGTATTCATGAATAGATGAATAAAAATCATGTATATTCTATTTACATGAGAAAAGTACCAAATTATGTTCTTTTGCGGGCTTTTGAGGCCGCTGCACGCCTTGAAAGCTTCACCTTGGCCGCTAAAGAGCTACACCTCACTCAATCAGCCATTAGCCATCAAATTAGAGAACTCGAAGACTATTTTGGTAAGCCACTATTTCTAAGAAAGAATCGCAAAGTAGAACCAACGGCCGAAGGGCGACGTTTTTTAGAGTCACTTTCCAGAGTGTTTGATGTCATTGAAGCGGCATGTAATGAAGTGACACTCGCTCCAAGCTCACAAGTTCTCGCTTTACACTGCTCACCTAGTTTTGCTGCCAAGTGGCTTAGCCCAAGGTTACCGGAGTTCATTAAAAATAATCCCGACATTACTATCCGGCTTACTTCTGGCGCTGAGCCTATTGATCTTTTGCGCAATCAAGAAATTGATATTGCCATCTCCTATCAAGCAACTCATGAAGGCCCCGGAATTACATCTCTATCTCTGGGCGAAGAAAAAATTATGCCGCTGTGTTCGCCAGACTTAATTGATCCTACACTTTCAGTAGAAGAGTTAATGAGTAAGTTAACCCTCATCGAGTCATCACTGAATCACCATACTTGGGAGCGGTGGTTTGAGATTAATCAACTTAAAAATCCATCAAGCCGAAAGATGTCATTTGATCGTGCAGCCCTCTCAGTCTCAGCCGCCGTCGACGGTATAGGGGCCGTACTTGAGAGCGTTCGGTTTGCCGAAAGAGAGCTCTCACGAGGTGAGTTGGTTGAACTCGGCGAGGGAATCTTTTTACCCACTACCGATAGGACTCATTTTTTATCCTATCGCTCGAATACTAAAAACAGTCAAAAAATGAAGCTCTTTAAAGAATGGATATGCATTAAGGCTGGAGTCTCTGCGGAGTGAAATCCCCAGTCTTCCTTTTTATTCTAAGTGGAATCTGCTTTTCTACAGTAGATGCAATGGCCAAGATTCTGGTCCAAGATACTAATCTCATCGCTGTGGTGTGGTCTCGATTTTTTGGTCAATTATTACTTGCGGCTCCGATAGCCTGGTACTTCCTAGGGAAAAATTTCTGGCGTACTCAAAATTTAGGCCTGCAACTCTTTCGCTCTTGCTTGCTTGTCGCAACTGCAGCCTTATTTTTTGCAGGGCTCAATTGGCTGCCTTTAGCTGAGGCATCATCAATTACATTCACCGCTCCAATTTGGGTGGCAATCCTATCAGGGCCTATATTAGGTGAGCGCGTTGGACTAAAAGATTGGTTGGTTGCTGCAATAGGATTCCTGGGCATCCTCTTCATTGCTAGGCCAGGCTCGGCAATTTTTCATTTAGCTGCGATACTACTTGTTTTCATGGCATTTCTCAATGCCATCTTTCAGCTATCCACTAGAAAACTAGTTGAAGACTCGGAATACACTACTTTCTTTTATAGTTGCGTCGTTGGGCTTGTGATCTCTACTGTATTACTACCGATTGCGGCTCCACTTCCCACATTACCTGCATATGAATATGCATTATTTGGTTTGATAGGCTTATTTGGCGGAATTGCCCATCTATTGGTTGTACTAGCGTTCTATCAAATGCGACCCTACAAACTAACCCCTTTAGTTTTTTTACAGCTGATCTGGGCAGTTGGCTATGGCTACCTGATTTTTGGTGAACTACCCGATGGCTTAAGCGTCGTTGGCATGATTCTGATTGCTTCTTCAGGGATCTGGCTGATCTGGAGCCATCGCCCAAAATCTACCTAAGGTCTAAGCAAATACTTTTTCCATTTCGCGTCGAAATTGAATGGCTTGCTTAGTAGCGTCGTAATCCACATCACTCCAACACACTGGCTTCCCAGATGGAATCTCTTTGTTTAATACCATATTGTGTGCCAAACCAATTGGTAGGGCGCCAAGCTTGAGTGAATCTGTAGCAGTCATCAGCTTTCCGTAAACTGTGAAGCCGCCCTCTCCATCTAATTTCTCACCAGCCTTCAGTGTGCGCTTAGCAGTAGCAACAACATCGCCCCGCCAGTCCCCAGTTGCTCCTGTCGCTTCCCCCCGTACCGCAATACTGGCGACGGAAATACCGAGCTCTAGTCCAATCAGGTGATAGGGCTTATACATTGCGGCATATTTTCCAGTGCTATCCGTTTTAAGGCCATATTGTGCAAAGCAATCAATCACATATTGACTAGGCGCCTCGAACACTGCAAAAACACCCCAACGCAAATCTCTAAATACTGGGCGACCATCTCTCTCCACTGAAGATACCACTTCGACAGTTCCTTTTTGCTTCAGGATGCCGCCTTCAGATACAGGACGGAAGATATTTGGCAGGTCATCAACCCCACAAGGCGGAAACTCTAAACCGTTACTTGGGGGGATGAGGTTACAGGCATTCGATACTGCAGCCATTTCTAGTGCAGATTTTGTCCCATCCAAAAATGAATTAAACATTTGTGCATTGAAGTCACCACCAGCAACTTGTTCCTCAGAAAATCCATAATGTCCCCAGACAGTATCGGGCGTGGCCTGGTGATAGATAGGTAAATATTTAGTGCCTTTACCTGCACACACCACGTCTAAGCCAATCGTCCTTGCCCAATCTACTAATTCTGCGATGAGTGCCGGCTGATCTCCAGAAGCCATCGAGTAAATCACACCAGCCTCTGCCGCCTTACGTGCCAATAAAGGGCCTGCCAATACATCTGCCTCTACGTTAACCATGATGATGTGCTTGCGATGTTCAAAACAAAGTAGAGCGTGACGAATGCCGGCTGCTGGACTGCCTGTGGAATCGATCACGATATCAATGTGCTCACTAGCTATCATTTTCTCTGCATCGTCAGTCACAAAGGTGGCGCCTGACTTAGCGGCCTCTTGTAATGAGGATGCACTATAACGAGGGGCATCCCAACCTACCCGCGCAAGCGATTCTTTTGCACGAGCAGGAGATAAATCAGCGATCGCAAGCAAATGAATGCCTGGGGTGCGAGGCGCCTGCGAAAGATACATGGATCCGAACTTACCAGCGCCAATAATCCCCACACGCACGGGATTGTTGTTAGCTGCGCGTGCTTTGAGCTTTTGAATAAGGGACATCTGAGCATCTCCAGAAAATTTGGTAATAATAAATAATAAAGTGATCGTAAGGTATCAAGTGAAAGATTATTCTTTCAATGATGCTTGCACTACCTTATAAATACTGCTCGCATTAACGCCGAAATACTCTCGCAATGCTGCCCTCGTATCACTTCTACCGAAACCATCGGTGCCGAGCGTAATATATCCTCTACCTTTAGGAATATATGCGCGTATGCTTTCTGGAAGTGCATGTACGTAGTCAGTAGCAGCCACAATCGGACCCCGACCTTGAGCCAGCAACTCTGAAATATATGCTTGCGTATTATTAATATCCCCTGAGAGTCTTGCCTGCTCCCTTAATTTGCCATCTCGAGACAATTCGCTCCAACTAGTGACGCTAAAGATATCGATATTGATACCAGCATTAGCAAGCTTATCAGCTGCCTTCAGAACCTCAGTCATGATGGCACCAGACCCTAATAGACTTACACAAGACTTACCATCACCGTTGACAGCCTTGATAGTCCTGAATTTATAGCAGCCACGAATCACGCCATCGGCTGCATTCTCAGGTAAATCAGGCTGAGCATAATTTTCATTCATGAGAGTGATGTAATAGAACAAATCTTTTTGGTCAACTAACATGTCGCGCATTCCTTGATTCACTATTACTGATAACTCACCAGCAAAGGCTGGATCATATGCTTTGCAATTAGGAATCGTTGCCGCTACCAGCTGACTACTGCCATCTTGATGTTGCAGGCCCTCACCACCCAATGTGGTTCTGCCAGAGGTTGCGCCCAATAAAAATCCTCTGGCCCGTTGATCTGCTGCCGCCCAAATAGCATCACCAATTCTCTGAAAGCCAAACATGGAGTAATAGATGTAAAAAGGTAGCATTGCAATTCCGTGAACGCTGTAACTTGTTGCTGCAGCAGTCCAGCTGGCAATCGCACCTGCCTCACTAATACCCTCCTCCAAGATTTGTCCATCTAATGCCTCGCGATAGCTTAGTACTGAACCAATATCTTCTGGCTCATAGCGTTGACCAACACTAGAGTAAATACCAACCTGTTTAAATAAATTGGCCATACCAAATGTGCGTGCTTCATCAGCAACAATCGGCACAACCCGAGGCCCCAGCCCTTTGTCTTTCAGCAGGTTTCCAAGCATACGCACAAAGGCCATTGTGGTAGACATCTCTTTATTTTCTGGCTTAATCGCAAATGCTGCATATGAATTGATATCTGGGACATTTAATTTGTCGCATTCTGAATACCGCTTAGGTAGGTGCCCACCAAGCTTATTGCGCTGTTTTTTTAGATATTGCAGCTCTTCACTATTCTCATCAGGCCTAAAGAAAGTCAGGCTTGTTGCCTGCTCATCAGTTAATGGCAAATTAAAACGATTCCGATACTCAATTAATGCTTCATCATCCAGTTTTTTCTGGCTATGCGTCGTCATCTTGCCTTGGCCAGCATTACCCATACCGTAACCTTTTTTAGTATGAGCCAAGATTACGGTTGGCTGACCAGCATGATTGGCTGCAGCTTGATAAGCCGCATGAATTTTGACTAAATCATGCCCACCTCTTTTTAATCGATCAATCTGCTCATCTGTCATGCCTTGAGCAAGACGAGCCAACTCTTCATTTTGGCCAAAGAAATTTTTTCGATTAAAGCTGCCATCTTTTGCAGCAAATGTTTGCATTTGACCGTCAACAGTTTGAGCAAAAGCCTTCACTAGTGCTCCCTCGGTATCCCTAGCAAATAGTCCATCCCAATCACTACCCCAAACTAATTTAATCACGTTCCAACCAGCACCACGAAACAGTTTTTCTAACTCATCAATAATCCTGCCGTTGCCACGTACTGGACCATCTAGGCGTTGCAAGTTGCAATTGACTACCCAAACCAAGTTATCCAGCTTTTCTCTAGAAGCTAATGTCAGTGCACTCATACTTTCTGGCTCATCCATCTCACCATCACCAAATACACCCCATACTTTTCTAGTTGAGCAATCTAATAATTTGCGATCACTGAGGTAGCGCATAAAGCGTGCATGATAAATAGAGCTAATTGGGCCAATCCCCATGGAGCCAGTTGGAAACTGCCAGAAATCAGGCATCAACCAAGGATGTGGGTAACTTGATAAACCTCTTACGCCTGACTCAGGGGCAGTAATTTCCCGCCTGTAATGCGCAAGATCATTTTCGGTAAGTCTTCCTTCTAAATACGCGCGCGCATATACGCCTGGCGCACTATGCGGCTGGAAGAAAACCAAGTCTCCACGATCTTTAGCATCTCCATACTCAGTTCTTGCGCGGAAAAAATGATTAAACCCAACCTCAAATAAATCTGCAGCACTAGCATAGCTAGCAATGTGCCCACCTAGCTCACCATAGGCTTCATTCGCTTTAGCTACCATAGCTAGAGCATTCCACCTCATCAATGAGGCTAGCTTTTCTTCAATTGCTAAATCCCCAGGAAATGGAGGTTGCTCATCTACGGGTATTGAATTGATATAGGGTGTAACTAAATTAGGCACCCAATTAATTTGCTTTTTGTTGGCAAGCTGTATCAAGTTATCCAAAATAAACTTGGCGCGCACACTATCGCCAGAGGCTAGCAAATCCATAAACGCCTCGTTCCACTCTGCAGTTTCTGCAGGATCGGTATCGATATGCTCAAGATTTAAATATTTTTTAATATCGGGGGCGTTCATAAAAAATTCCTCTGTAACTTTTGATCTTGTAAATTCATAACATCGCCCTACGAAAATCGCCCAATAACTGGGTGAGATGTGTAGTGAAGTGTGTTGCTAGGGCGCCATCAATGACTCGATGATCAGCAGTCATAGAAAGGGGGCAAATCAAACGTGGAACAAATTGCACACCATTCCATTTAGGCTTGATGACGGACTTATTCACAGCCAAAATAGCTACTTCAGGCGCATTCACAATCGGCGCGCAATAAGTGCCACCGATGCCACCCAATGAAGAGATCGTAAAGGAGGCGCCCTGCATTTGGTCGGGCTTGAGCCTTCCTTCTTTGGCCAGCATAGCTAGGTTAGCCGTCTCTTTTGCAATCTCATGAATACCCTTTTGATCCGCATTGCGAATCACTGGAACAAGCAAACCGCCTTCGGTATCCACTGCAAATCCAATGTGAAAATATTTTTTCAGGATGAGATCCTCACCATTAAGTGAAGAATTAAATACTGGATATTTCTCAAGGGCAACTACTACAGCCTTGATCAGGAATGCCAATAAAGTGATCTTCATCCCTTCTTGCTGATTCTCTTGATTTAATGTTGCACGAAACTCCTCAAGATCAGTAATATCAGCATCATCGTGATAAGTTACCGCTGGAATCATGACCCAATTACGCGCCAGATTAGCTGCCGATACTTTCTGAATACGACTACGAGCTTGGCGCTCTATCTCTCCGAACTTAGTAAAGTCAACTTTAGGCCAAGGTAAAAAATTAAATCCTGCAATGCCTTGAGCAGTCTGTACAGATGAACTCTCTCTTGCCAACATTGAGCGCTTAATAAATTGCTGAATGTCCTCTTTGGTAATTCGACCTCGTTGCCCACTGCCTCGAACCTGCTGAATATCGACACCAAATTCACGGGCGAATTTTCTTGTTGAAGGGCCAGCCCAAAATTCACAATCAATGATGGCTTGATCCTTTTGGACTCCTGGAGATAGAAACGCAATTTCAATACCCACAACCCCTCCAAAGATTTACAGCTTTATCTAAGGCTTTATTTTGTTGGATTACAGCCAAAATAGGATGCTAATTATTGGTCATATATGATAATTTTTAGCATAATATGCTGAAATAAGTCATTTTTAAGGAATTTTATGAAGCTAGATGTGATAGATATCAGAATTTTGAATGAGCTTCAAAATGATAGTGCCCATAGCAATGTAGAACTCGCTAAGCGGGTTCACCTATCCCCATCCCCTTGCCTCATGCGTGTCAAAGCACTTAAAGATAAAGGCGTGATCAGAAACTATGTTGCATTAGCAGACCCAAAGCTCTTGGGACTTGGATTAAACGTCTTTATTTCTATTAGTCTTAAAGAACAATCTAAAGAAGCTTTAGGAGATTTTGAGCAACGAATCTCTGAACACGATGAGGTGATGGAATGCTATCTCATGACTGGAGATAGCGATTATCTGATTCGTGTAGCAGTGGCTGATATGGGTGCGCTGGAAAAATTCATCCTAGAGCAACTAACGCCAATTCCTGGGATTGAAAAAATTCGCTCTAGCTTTGCCTTAAAACAAGTGCGTTATAAAACTGCTTTACCATTACCCAAGTAAATGCAGGGCGATATAAGATTTATCCGAGACATTCATTAGAAAGAAAGCAATGCCACAAATACATAATAAAGTTGCACTTGTCACCGGAGCTGGCGTAGGCATCGGAAGGGCGGCAGCTAAAGCCCTTCTCAAAGGTGACTACAAAGTTGTACTGACTGGACGCAATCTAGAAAAGCTAGAAAAAGCAATTATTGATATTGGTGGAACAAGCGAAAATTGCCTTGCGATCACTTGTGATGTTGGTCAGCCAGATCAAGTAAAGAAATTATTTGCTGCCCTAAAAGAACGTTTTGGGCGCATAGATGTGCTCTTCAATAATGCAGGCATCGGTGCGCCAGCAATTCCAATGGAGGACCTTACTTACGAACAATGGATGAATGTGGTCAATTCCAACCTCTGCGGCGCTTTTTTATGCTCACAGGCGGCGATCCGCATGATGAAAGCTCAATCTCCTCAAGGCGGCCGAATTATCAATAACGGCTCTATTTCCGCCCATGCACCTAGGCCAATGTCGGCTCCATACACAGCAACTAAACATGCGATTAGTGGTCTTACAAAAACAATTGCTCTAGATGGTCGTCCATTTAATATTGCTTGCGGGCAAATCGATATTGGTAACGCTGCAACAGAAATGACTGAACGTATGGCTGCTGGAATTATGCAGGCTGATCAATCAATCAAAGTTGAGCCACGCATGGATGTAGATCATGTTGGAGAGGCTGTCCTGCATATGGCACAACTACCACTAGAGAGTAATATTCTCTCGATGACTATCATGGCGACCAACATGCCTTTTGTAGGTAGAGGTTGATGAGTGGTCGATAGTTATGCGATTTTCTTCAGCGTCTTAGAGTAACGCTCTGCATTTATGACGTAGCGTCTAGCAATATCTCCAATACTGGCAATTTGCTCTGGAGACAGCGTCTTTACGGCCTTAGCGGGTGAGCCAATAATCATTGAGCCCTCTGGAAACTCTTTACCCTCAGTCACTAGGGCTCCAGCACCAACCAAACAGTTTTTACCAATCTTGGCGCCATTCAAGATGACTGCGCCAATACCAATCAAACTACCATCGCCAATTTGACAGCCATGAAGCATGACTTGATGTCCAACGGTAACGTTCTTTCCAAGAATGAGAGGATAGCCAGGGTCAGTATGCAAAATAGAGGCATCTTGCACATTACTACCCTCGCCAATTTGTATCAGATCATTATCGCCACGGATCACGACCTTGGGCCACACACTTGCATTTTTGTGAAGCTCAACTCTACCAATCACTTCTGCGCTCTCG
>Ga0114960_10003533_pt1 | contig 11948 bp, 11 predicted proteins | sample C_130625_MF_Meta_FD_92637 | JGI IMG/M metagenome (GOLD analysis project Ga0114960, IMG submission 92637) | Freshwater microbial communities from Lake Croche, Canada to study carbon cycling - C_130625_MF_MetaG | ecosystem: Environmental > Aquatic > Freshwater > Lake | place: Lake Croche, Canada... | reverse complement strand
CTCGAAGCGTTGCACCCCGTTTTGCAAGCACCAGACCAAAGGCTGGTAGTAACAGGCCTCAAAGTGCAGGCAGTCCACCCGCTCGAGCGCCCCCCAATACCGGCCATAGGCCACGGCGGGATGCGCTGTGCCATCGGACAGGCCAATCAGGCTGCAGGCCATGGGCACACCGGCGCGCTCGCCCAGGAGCAGCAGCCAGTTCTCGGGCATGCCGCTGGCCATGGCCTGGAAAAAGGATCGGCTTAGATAAGGCGCGTTGCCATGTTCTAAGTACGTGCGCTCGTAACACGCATAGAAAAAATCCCACTCAGCAGGGCCGATATCGCGACCGCGCAGGGCTTGAAAGTGCACCCCGGCGTCAGCCACGCGTCGCCGCTCTTGCTTGATTTTTTTGCGTTTTTCTTGCTGCAGGCTGGCCAAAAATGCGTCGAAGTCGCCCCAGCCCTGGTTTTGCCAATGGAACTGCACCGTGTGGCGCTGCATCCACTGGGCCTGGGTGCAAGCGGCCAGGTCTGCCTCGCTGCCAAAAAGCAGGTGCCAGGATGAGACTTGTTGCTGTTCACACCACTGTTGCAAGGCTTGTAACAGGGCTTGGCGGGCCAGGTCATCGCGCGCCAACAATCGGCTGCCCGGCACCGGTGTGAAGGGCACCGCCACCAAGGCCTTGGGGTAGTAGGCCAGGCCATGTTGTTCATAGGCGTTGGCCCAGGCCCAGTCAAACACATACTCCCCATAAGAGTGGCCCTTGAGGTAGAGCGGGCAGGCGGCCTGCAGTTGGTCCCCATGCCACAGGCTTAAAAATTGGGCGCTCCAACCGGTTTTCGCAGTGGCGCTGCCGCTGCTGTGCAAGGCGCTCAGGTAGGCATGGCGCATGAAGGGTGTGGGGTGGGTTTGCTGCGCCAGCAAGGCGTCCCACTGTTCGGCATCAATGCCTTGGGGGTCGTTGTCGACCCGGATGCCATAATTCATGCGCTCTGTATCCATCCCTATTTATGACACTACTTCTCAGCGTGGCCCAGCTCAATTATGTGGTGGGCGACATGGCGGGCAATGCCCAAAAAATCATCGATGCTGCTCGCACAGGTTATCAGCGCGGCGTTCGTTTGTTGCTGACGCCTGAGCTGTCGATTTGTGGCTATGCCGCAGAAGATTTGTTTTTGCGCCCCTCGTTCATCCAAGCCTGCGATGATGCCTTGAAAAGCATCATCAGGGCCTTGGCCGATCTGAAAGACCTGCACGTGGTGGTCGGGCATCCCAGTGGGGGCGACAGCCGCACCCGGTCGGTGTCGGTGGCCCAGCGCTTCAACCGCGCCAGTGTGATCAGCGAGGGCCGCGTGGTGGCGTTTGCCGACAAACGCGAATTGCCCAACTACCAGGTGTTTGACGAGCGCCGCTATTTCACCCCCGGCCACAGCAGTTGTGTGTTCGAAGTTGGCGGTTGGCGCGTGGGCCTGTTGATTTGTGAAGACGCCTGGTTTGAGGCGCCCGCCGCTGACGCCTTGGCCGCTGGGGCGCAGATGCTGGCCGTGGTCAATGCCTCGCCCTTCCACATGGGAAAGGGTGGCGAGCGCGAGGTCACCATGCGCCAGCGCTGTGTGCAAACGGGCTTGCCCTTGGTGTACGCGCATTTGGTGGGTGGCCAAGACGAGGTGGTCTTTGAGGGCCGCTCATTTGCCTTGGATGCCAGCGGTGAAGTGCAGGGGCGAGCCCACAGTTTTCAAGAGCAAGCCTTTGACGTGGGTTTTGTCCGCGCATCGGGGGCCGTTCAGGTGCAAACCACGCTGGCCCAAGCACAAAGCCTGGAGTCCGACCTGTGGCATGCCTTGGTCATGGGGGTGCGCGATTACATTGGTAAAAACGGTTTTCCTGGGGCCTTGCTGGGGCTTTCCGGTGGCATCGACTCCGCTTTGGTGCTGGCCGTGGCGGTTGATGCCTTGGGCCCCGACAAAGTCCGCGCCGTGATGATGCCCTCACCCTATACGGCCGACATCAGTTGGATCGATGCGCGCGAGATGGCCCATCGCATGGGCGTGCGCTATGACGAGCACTCCATCGTGCCGGAATTCGAAGCCTTTTTGGCCACCTTGGCTGGCGAGTTTGCGAACAGTCCGGTCGACACCACCGAAGAGAACATTCAAGCCCGCATCCGTGGGACATTGCTGATGGCCTTGTCGAATAAATTTGGTGCGATTGTCTTGACCACCGGCAACAAAAGCGAAATGGCCACGGGCTATTGCACGCTGTACGGCGACATGGCGGGGGGCTTTGCGGTCATCAAAGACGTGGTCAAAACCATGGTGTTTCGCCTGGCCCACTGGCGCAATGCCAACGACCCCTTTGGCCGTGGTTTGAACCCCATCCCAGAGCGCATCATCACCCGCCCACCCAGCGCAGAGTTGCGGCCCGATCAAACCGACCAAGACAGTTTGCCTGCCTATGAGGTGCTCGATGACATCTTGGAGCGCTTCATGGAAAACGACGAAAGCCCTGCGCACATCGTCCAGTCGGGCCACAGCCCGGCCGATGTGGAGAAGGTCACCCGCTTGATCCGCATCAATGAGTACAAGCGCCGGCAGTCCCCGGTGGGCATACGCGTCACCCACCGCAGCTTTGGCAAAGATTGGCGGTATCCTATTACCAATCGCTTTCGCGAATGAAATTTCAACCAGGAGTGAACATGAAACAAATCACCGCCATCATCAAACCCTTCAAACTCGAGGAAGTGCGCGAGGCCCTGGCTGACTGTGGCGTGACCGGTCTGACCGTGACCGAGGTCAAGGGATTTGGCCGCCAAAAAGGTCACACCGAGCTGTACCGCGGCGCTGAATATGTGGTGGACTTTTTACCCAAAGTCAAGGTAGAGGTGGTGGTCAAGTCGGTCGATGTGGACGCCTGTGTCGATGCCATCGTGCGCGCGGCTCGCACCGGGAAAATTGGCGACGGCAAGATCTTTATCACCTCGGTCGAGCGGGTGGTGCGCATCCGCACCGGTGAGTTGGACGAGTCAGCGGTTTAACAAAAAACAATGGCATTGACGATTTCGGATGAGCCCTAGAGGATTTTTACAGGTTACGGGTTCATCTTGATGCCAGCCGTTTTGACCACACCCCCATAGAGCGCCAGTTCCTTTCTGATCGTGGCCGATAAAGTTTCAGCCGTCCCAGGTGTGGCAGAGATACCTGCGGCTTCAAGCTTGGCACGCACTTCGGGGTCTGCCAGTGCGGCGTTCAATTCCACGTTGAGGCGTTCAACAATGGCACGTGGTGTTTTGGCGGGTGCCACCAGGCCTACCCAAGAATTGATGTCGAAGTCGGCCAATCCGGATTCGGCAAACGTTGGAATGTCAGGGTATTGGCGCGAGCGCTTGCCAGAAGGCACGCCAAGGGCCTTGAGATTGCCAGACTTCAAATGGTTCTGCACCGACGCAGCAGAGGCAAATGCCAAGGGCGTGTGGCCTGCCAGTGCATCGGCTATGGCAGGCGCGCCACCCTTGTAGGGAATATGGACCAGGTTGGCCCCGGTTCGCTGTTTGAGCAATTCGCCAGCCAAGTGAACAATGCTGCCGGTGCCCGAGGTGCCGTAGGACACGCCGCCAGGCAGTGATTTAGACAGATCAATCAGCTCGCGAAGGTTATTGGCTTTGAAGCCTGGATGCGCCACCAATATGGTCGTGGAGTCGCCGATTTTGCCGATGGTGCTGAAGTCGCGCAGTGGGTCGAACGGGACCTTGTCATACACATGGGGGTTGATGACGAAGGTGCCGTCCAGCACGAGCAACAATGTATAACCATCCGGCTCTGCAGCGGCCACCACTTGACTGCCAATGTTGCCTGAAGCGCCTGGGCGGTTGTCAGGTACCACCTGCTGTCCGAGGCGCTTGCCCAAGTATTCGGCAACGATGCGCCCGCTGGTATCGGTCACACCACCGGGCGCAAACGGGATCACCAACTTGATGGGTTTTGCAGGCCAAGCGGATTGAGCCCAAGCACTTGAACCGGCAAGTGCGCCAGCGGCAAGCAAGGCTCCAGCGCTTTTCAGGCATGCGCGCCGGTTGGGATGCGGGGGTTTGTGACTGGATGGGGGCATGTTGTTCTCCAAAATGATTCAGACGGACAAAAGATCGCGCACCACCAGCCGAGTCAGTTCACCTTCAGGTGATTCAAAGTGCCGCATGACGGTGTAATGGTCGCACGCTGCATATTCGATGAAGCGTGCATCGGCGCCCTGAGATGCGCAGGTGGCGGCAAAGCGTTCCGACTGATCAATGAAGCCCCGCGTTTCAGATCCGCCCACTGCCACGTGGAGTGGCACAGGTTTGCACGGGGCATGGCGCATGGGACTCATGGCGGCAACCTGATCGGGGCGCAGGCGAATTTCCTGATTCACAGAGATAGCAAGCACGGGTTCCAACTCATAGATACCGCTGATGAGCAGGGCTGATGACGGCATGCCAAGGGGTACGGACGTCGCCTTGGCATGTCTTGCCAAGCTTGCCGCAATGAGGTGTGCGCCCGCAGAGTGGCCAGAGGCGCTGTATCGATGGGGGTCGGCTCCCCAGTCGGCTGCATGTTCATGCACCCAAGCCAAGCCTTGTGCCACTTGATCGACGATGGCAGGCAGTTCCACTTGGGGGCAGAGGTCGTAATTCATCACAATGGTGGTGATCCCATGCGGTACAAGGGCGTCGGCCAAATAGCTGAAATCGCTTTTGTCGCGCCCACGCCAGTAACCGCCATGCAGAAACACATGCAAGGGTGCATTCGATGGGGCTGCCTTGAACACATCCAGCGTCGCCAAGGGACCAGGCCCATAACGCAGGTCGTAAATCCCCTCGTGACGCTGCCTGGCTTCATGGCTCAGTTGTTGGGTTCTGGCGGAATGCGCTTCAACATTGGGCACCGCATGGCGAGGGTTGAACTGGGTTTCAATGTCAGTGGAATGCATGCGATTTTGAATATTTGGTCACTGTCATAGCGTTAAATAAAAAGAAACATCTTACTCAATTCAGGGGGCCATGCCACTCCCCATATACTGGGACTGGCAGTCGCACGCATGTGACCCAACCATCTCTACTTCTCTTTGTTTAACCATTGGAAAGCCATGTCTATCTCTCATTATTCAGCCACGGTTCCCGTTTTGAAGCAGATGCTCACGGCGCTCAGCGAAGTTCTCAAAAAAGGTGAGGCCTACGCACTGCAACGAAAAATTGAACCGATCACCTTGTTGCAATCACGCTTATTTCCAGACATGCTGCCTCTGGTGCGCCAGGTTCAAATTGCCTGCGATTTTGCCCAAAGTGTTCCTGTGCGCATCGCTGGTCTTGACGTGGCTGCCTACGAAGAAACAGAACCCAGTTTTGCCGAGCTGCAAAACCGCATCTCCAAGACGCTGGCGCTCATTGCCGCGCTTTCCCCAGCGCAACTGGATGGCAGCGCGGTCCAAGAGATAGTTTTGCGCCCAGGCACGCCCAAAGAGAAAAAGCTGTCAGTCGAAGACTATGCGTTGAAATATGGCATGCCCCAATTCTTCTTTCACGTCACAACCTCATACAACATACTTCGCCACAATGGCGTTGAGATCGGAAAAAAAGACTTCATGGGGTCTTACTAGGCGCAGTAGCGACAGCGATAAAGGTCTTGTGCGAACCCAAACCGAAGAATTTGACGCATGGATATGTCCGTCCCTCAAAGAACGGGGATGCGTTGTTGACCCATGGCGGTGTCCACATTGCCCGCGGCAGCCCAGAGCGATACATCAAACCTTCGTGGATTGATCGCCAATGCTCAGCCGGATTGGTGATTTAAATCTGACCCAAACCTGAGCCAGCAGGGTGCACGCCAGCCGCTTGGACCAAACCACTCAACAAGCCATCCACATCGTTGCCATGTTGGACCAGTTGGTGTTGTGGCACTCCAATAAAACCGCGCTCGGTGGTTTGAGATAAAAACCCCATCAGGCCGTCGAAAAAACCTTCCACCGATAGCAAGCCGATGGGCTTGTGGTGGTATCCCAACTGCCGCCAGCTCCAGACCTCGAAAAACTCCTCCAGTGTGCCAATGCCCCCCGGAATGGCCAAAAAGGCATCGGCGCGCTCGGCCATCATTTGCTTGCGCTCATGCATGGTTTGAACCACATGCAACTCGTCGCATTCGCGCCGGGCGACTTCTTTGTCCACCAAGGCTTGCGGAATCACACCCACCACCCGCCCGCCGGCGTGTGCCGTGGCCTGGGCCACCACGCCCATCAGGCCGTTATTGCCCCCGCCGTAAATGAGCTGGCCTTGGTGTTGCCCAATCCAGGTGCCCACGGCTTGTGCGGCTTGGGCGTAAGCAGGAGAGTCGCCCATGCGCGAGCCACAGTAAACACATAAGGAGAAAGTGGGTTTCATATTTTGAAGCGTTGGGTGATGTCAGTCGGGAACGGGCTCATGCACCAGTTGCGTGCCCGCCCATGCATCGTGCCAGAACTGGCGACGTGGTTCAAAGCGCGAAGACCAGGCCCAAATGATCACCCATGCCACGCAAAAAGCCAGGGTCATCATCACCGGCAAATCGATCAGCCAGGCCAACACCAGGGGGGGCGCAAACCACAGGCAAGAAAGCACAAAGCGTTTCAAAGCCAAAGTCTGTGTCAAGGGCATGCCGTGTAAATCCAGCACCCGAATGCGCCAGGTTTTCATGGCCAAGGTTTGGCCCTTGTGCCAAAACCAGGTGAAGTAAAGCGCCAGCACCAGCCCCACAAAAATTTGCAGCCCCAATCGGTTGGCCAAGCCATGACGGCTTTGGCTCAAAGCGCTGAACAGATAGGCTGCAATGAAGGTAACCCCAAAGAGCAGCATCCCTTCGTAAAGCCAACAGGCCATGCGCCGAAACAAGGTGGGGGCTGGAAGGGGTGCATCGGCCACCGCTGGCGCCAAAGACACAGAGGTCATTCGCTTTGGGTGGGCGAGCTGGGTGGGGCAGCCGCTTGCGCCGGCTGGGGCAACAAGGTGGCGGGGTCCAGCATGTCGATGTCGATTTTGGGGCCGGTGAGGCTGGGTGCTTTCAGGGCTGGTGACGCCGCTAGCTTGTGCGAGGCCACTTTTTTGACCGCCGTGGCGGCACCCAAGGGGGGCGTGGGTGAAGTGGCGGCGAGTTTGGATTTTTCTTCGGGGCTCAAAGACTGATAGGCCTCCCACTTGGCGCGCTTGTGGTCGGGAGAGTGTTGGGCCGTCTCGCCATAGTTCAAGCGGGCCTGCGCACGCTGCTGTGGACTGAGTAGGACCCACTCTTGCACGCGGGCGTGGAGTTTGTTTTGCTCTTCAAGCGGCAGGGTGGCAAAATTTTTGGCCATCGCCAGCCATTTGCGTTTTTGTGCGACGCTGATGGTTTGCCACTGGGGTTTGAGCGGCGCCAAGGCTTGTTGCTCGGAGGGGCTCAGGTCAGTCCATTGGGGGCGCGTTTGGGTTCCCGGCGTCGATGGGGCCGCAGACGCTGCCTTCAAGTTGCTGCCAGGGGTGGCTGGGGTTGCCGCAGGCCCTTGCGCCCAGCTGCTAAACGCCCAGGCGCATACCCCAGCCGCCATCATGGGCTTGATCATTGGGTGCAGGCTGAATGGGCGCATCGAATCAATCGGTGTTTTCTGTGGCAGACAGCTTTAAATAATGCACAAAGCCAGGGTCCGTGTAGGCCGTGGGTGGCAAGTCATCGGTCAACAAGGCAGCGTCCACTTCGGCGACTTCGTTGGCCCGGTATTCGTCGAGCACCATGTTGATGGTGAGCAAGCCCACGACCAATAAGACCATGGGAAACAAACTGGCCAGGGGAGTCCAGCCTTTCCAGGGCGCGCCCAAGGTCAGGGTTCCATCGCCCATTGCCTGCACTTGCGGCCGGGTGACCAAGATGGGCGAAATCCGACGGGCCGCCACAGCGCGCATGCGCGCCGCGCGCAGGCGTTCTTGCACTTCGTAAGGCAATTGTTCTAAATTGGCCGACAGGGCACGCGCCACGTGATGGCCAAATTGGTCTTCGGTTTTGAGGGGTGTGCTGGTCTTCATGGCTTTGGTTTCTTGGATTTCAGGGCGCTGGCAAGGGCTTGGATGGCTCGAAAGCAATGGGTTTTAACACTTCCTTCTGAACACCCCATGGCTGAGGCGGTTTCGGCAATGTCAAGCTCCTCCCAGTAACGCAGCAGGAAGGCTTCGCGTTGACGTGGGGGCAATTTTTCAATTTCGGCTTCAATTTCAGCCATCGTTTGGCTTTGCATCAGGCTTTGCTCGGCGCTTTGTTGCCAACCATCGGTGTTGGCCGCACCCAAAACTTCGAGCAGGTCAAACCCATCTTCATCGGCCTCACCCTGCGCATCGCTGAAATTGATGAACATCGATTGGCGGGTTTTGCGCCGCCGAAACCAATCCAAGGTGCAATTGGAGAGAATGCGCTGAAACAGCAGTGGCAACTCATCGAGCGGTTTGTCGCCATAGTGCTCGGCCAGTTTCATCATGCTGTCTTGCACGATGTCCAATGCCGCTTCTTCATCCCGCACGTGGTAGAGCGAGCGCTTAAAAGCACGTTTTTCCACGCTTTGCAGAAAAAGGGAAAGTTCGCGTTCGGTGGCCAATTTGCGTGAGGGTGTCGCTGTGACTTCAACGCCTGAAGGGCGCTGAAGATTGAAGTGCGCTGGATTATGGCACTGACGAATTAAGTTCCAAGACAGGCCCAGCAGGCCCGGTTTTTGATGCCATAATTGCGCCTCAATTTTGGCAAACAGGTCTGGATCCGGCATCAAAATGATTGCCCATGTTCTCAGGCCCTAAGTCTTGACATCTCCCCACAAGGGCCGGTGAAGAGGCACCCAAGGTTTTTCGTTTTCGAAGACTGAAAGGTTCATCATGGAAATCTCTAAAGCAGAAATCGCTTCTGCCTCTGCCGCCACGCTTGCTGCCCCTCAAGAATTGATGGGCGCCGAAATCATGGTCAAGGCCTTGCAAGCCGAAGGGGTCAAGTACCTCTGGGGCTATCCGGGCGGCGCCGTTCTCTACATCTACGACGCGCTTTACAAGCAAAACACCATTGAGCATGTTTTGGTGCGCAATTAACAGGCAGCCGTGCACGCCGCCGATGGCTATGCGCGTGCCACCGGCGAGGTGGGTGTGGCCTTGGTCACATCGGGTCCTGGCGTGACCAATGCTGTCACCGGAATCGCAACCGCTTACATGGACAGCATCCCCTTGGTGGTGCTGACGGGCCAAGTGCCCACCCATGCGATTGGCTTGGATGCCTTTCAAGAGTGCGACACCGTGGGCATCACCCGCCCCATCGTCAAGCACAATTTTTTGGTCAAAGACGTGGCCGATCTGGCGCTGACGATCAAAAAAGCTTTTCACATTGCCCGCACGGGTCGTCCCGGTCCGGTGGTGGTGGACATTCCCAAGGATGTGTCTTTCAAAAAGACCCTCTACAGCGGCTACCCAGAAGATGTGACCATGCGCTCTTACAACCCAGTGCGCAAAGGGCATTCGGGCCAAATCCGCAAGGCTTTGGGCCTGTTGATGGGGGCCAAACGGCCTTACATCTACACCGGCGGGGGTGTGCTGTTGAGCAATGCTTCCGACGAAGTGCGCGCCTTGGTCAACATGATTGGCGCGCCCTGCACCAGCACCTTGATGGGTTTGGGCGCCATTGCGGCCAGTGACCCCAAGTTCTTGGGCATGTTGGGCATGCATGGCACCATTGAGGCCAACAACGCCATGCAGCACTGTGACGTGCTCATCGCCATTGGTGCCCGTTTTGACGACCGGGTGATTGGCAACCCCAAGCACTTTGCCCAAAACGAACGCAAGATCGTCCACATCGACATCGACCCATCCAGCATCTCCAAGCGCGTCAAGGTGGACGTACCCATTGTGGGAGACGTCAAAGATGTGCTCACCGAGTTGATGAACCTGATCACCGAGTCCAAAGCCAAGATGGACGCCAAGGCCTTGGCCGATTGGTGGGTCACGGTCGAGGGCTGGCGCTCGCGCAAATGTCTGTCTTACGACCTGGGCAATCAAGATGTGATCAAGCCCCAGTATGTGGTTGAAACCTTGTGGAACATGACCAAGGACGTGGACGCCTACATCACCTCTGATGTGGGGCAGCACCAAATGTGGGCCGCACAGTATTACCGTTTTGACCAACCCCGGCGCTGGATCAACTCAGGCGGCCTGGGCACCATGGGTGTGGGCATTCCTTATGCCATGGGCATCAAATTGGCCAAGCCCGAGAGTGAGGTTTACTGCATCACCGGCGAAGGATCGGTGCAGATGTGCATCCAAGAATTGTCGACTTGCCTGCAGTACAACACCCCGATCAAGATCATGGCCTTGAACAACCGTTACCTGGGCATGGTGCGCCAGTGGCAAGAGATCGAGTATTCGGGGCGTTACAGCCACAGCTACATGGACGCCTTGCCCAACTTCGTCAAGTTGGCCGAGTCCTACGGTCACGTGGGCATGCTGATCGAGCGCCCACAAGATGTGGAAGGCGCTTTGATCGAAGCGCGCAAACTCAAGGACCGCACGGTGTTCATGGACTTCCGCACCGATCCGACTGAAAACGTGTTCCCCATGGTGCAAGCTGGCAAAGGCATCACCGAAATGCTGCTGGGCAGCGAGGATCTATAAGGCTGCGCAGATCAAAGGGCCTGGATCAAAGCCAGGCCATTCCCATCAACCCCGAGAAGAATCTATTGCCCGCCAAATTTGCCGGTTACCGCTGGCAGACGAGGGCGGTGACACCGAAAACTCCCGAGTGCCACGGCGTCTGAGCGAAAAGAGGAATCCCCATGAAACACATCATCTCTGTCCTGCTGGAAAACGAACCTGGCGCTTTGTCCCGGGTCGTGGGCTTGTTTTCGGCCCGTGGCTACAACATCGAATCTTTGTCGGTCGCTCCCACCGAAGACCCCAGTTTGTCGCGCATGACGCTGCAAACGGTGGGCTCTGACGATGTGATCGAGCAAATCACCAAACACCTGAACCGTTTGATCGAAGTCGTCAAAGTGGTCGACTTGACCGAAGGCGGCTATACCGAGCGCGAACTGATGATGGTCAAAGTGCGTGCGGTCGGCAAGGAGCGCGAAGAGATGAAGCGCATGGCCGATATTTTCAGGGGCCGCATCATCGATGTCACTGAAAAAAGCTACACCATTGAAGTCACTGGCGACCAATCCAAAAACGATGCTTTCTTAGAGGCATTGGATCGATCGGCCATATTGGAAACCGTGCGCACTGGCGCTTGCGGCATTGGCCGTGGCGAACGCGTGTTGCGTGTTTGATTCAACCCACCCCTTTCCCAACCCTTAATCACCCAGGAGAAATCATGAAGGTTTATTACGATAAAGACTGTGACTTGAGCATCATCAAAGGCAAGACCGTGGCCATCATTGGTTATGGCTCGCAGGGTCATGCCCATGCTCAAAACCTCAATGACAGTGGTGTCAAAGTGCTGGTTGGCCTGCGTCCTGGTGGTGCGAGTTGGAACAAAGTTGAAAAAGCGGGCCTCAAAGTGGCTGCTGTGGCCGATGCGGTCAAGGCGGCCGATGTGGTCATGGTTTTGTTGCCCGACGAGCAAATCTCCAGCGTTTACACCAACGACATTGAGCCCAATATCAAAAAGGGCGCGTCCCTGGCCTTTGCCCACGGCTTCAATGTGCATTACAACCAAGTGGTTCCCCGTGCCGATTTGGACGTCTGGATGGTCGCGCCCAAGGCGCCCGGCCACACCGTGCGCTCCACCTACGCCCAAGGCGGCGGTGTGCCCCATTTGGTGGCCGTTCACCAAGACTGCAGTGGCAAAGCCCGCGACATGGCCCTGAGCTACGCCATGGCCAACGGTGGCGGCAAAGCCGGCATCATTGAAACCAACTTCCGCGAAGAAACCGAAACCGATTTGTTCGGGGAACAAACTGTGCTGTGCGGTGGTGCG
>Ga0114960_10003528_pt1 | contig 11954 bp, 15 predicted proteins | sample C_130625_MF_Meta_FD_92637 | JGI IMG/M metagenome (GOLD analysis project Ga0114960, IMG submission 92637) | Freshwater microbial communities from Lake Croche, Canada to study carbon cycling - C_130625_MF_MetaG | ecosystem: Environmental > Aquatic > Freshwater > Lake | place: Lake Croche, Canada... | reverse complement strand
GGTTACGCGACATTTTACTAAGTCACCATGAGGACCAAAAATAATCCCAAAACGCGCACGTACGACGGCATAGCAGCCGCGGCGGGGGCGCTCGGCATCGACTCGGCAATCATCCGATGGGCGAAGAAGCAAGGGGCGCCAGGCTTCCGCAACGGGCGCGTGGACGCGGCCAAACTGATTCCTTGGCTGGACACGCATCAGCCGACTACGGACGGCCCTGCGGTCACCAAGGAGCAGGCCATCCTGCACCGCGTCCTGGAGCAGGTCCGCGACCTGCGCCGGAAGAACGATGAGAAAGAGGGCAAGCTCGTCCCGGTCGCGTGGATCGCGGAGCGCATGGGAGCCGCGTGCTCGGAGTTCATCCGCCTCCGGCAGCTGGAAAAGGACGGATGGAGCGGGAAGCTCGCGGCCGTCCACGGTGTCACGGTCGCGGCTGCGCGCACCCTGCACGACGAGGCGACCGAGGACATCGGGAAGATCCTTCGCTCCCTTTCCTCGGTGTTCGTGGACTCGAATCAACCCAACAAATGAACCTACCACAAGCCAACATCATTGATCAGATAGCCGACGAGCGGGATGAACTGCGTGATGAAAACGTCAGGTTGAAAGCCCGCATCAAGCGTTTGGAGGGCATCATCGAACGCGCTACAAAAGCGTTCTTTGTTGATGGTTCCTACAAGTCAACATCCGTTGCCATGCTGATCTTGCTTTCGCTCCCAAAACCGTCCAAAAAAGATTTCTGCAAATAGCTGTTGCAATGCGAAGCCGCTTCGCATATTGTGAACGCATGAAAGTAAACAACATGACCGCCGAAGAAGCAGCCCGCATGACGCCGAGAACGCGCAAGGGCTACACGTCAATTCAAATGCTCTGCGCCATCGGAGACATCCGCCACGACAACGAGGCGCTGGTCAACTACCTGACACACCCGGAAATCATCATTGGACTCTGCGAAGGCCGATTTGGTCCGAACGGGCTCAAGCGCCGCCTGATTGAAATGGAAGCGGCAGACTCTGGGGAAGGATTTGAGGAATGAGCGCCGTCTCCAAATACCTCGCCGCAATCGGGCGGCGGGGCGGCGAGGCCGGTAAAGGCTCGGCATCTAAAGCCGCCAGCGCAAAGAAGGCCAACGCCGCCCGATGGGAAAAGCATCGAGCGGCGAAGCAAGCAAGCGTGGACTCAAATCAACCCAAGCCGTGACGCCACGAGCGTCTGTTGCTTCGCGCAATCCCAGCCGTGGTTCGGCCGTCCCGCTATCTGTTGCCAGCGGCGAACCATGCGTTGGGTGGCTGGCTCCTTCACCATCCTTCGGCGCTCTGAACTCATCTGGCGTTTGAGCTCGTTCTCGTTCTCGTCCCCGGTGTCGATGGGTTCAATCCAACTCCCTGCATCAATCAGGCGCTGCATGATGTCGCACACCGGGTCCGATGCGAAGCGGATCAGGTGGCAGGCAACCGCGGACGACGAAATCCCCTGCATGGATTGGCCGAAGGTTCTCGGTGCCCAGACCTTTTCGACGCGCTGGCCTTCGCCGAGGTCGTGGGTGAAGCCTTCGGTCGCACCGACGCCTCGGGTGGCAACCCATCCGTTTTGAGCACAGGCCGCGTAAACGCCATAGTCTCCCTTTGCCTCGAACCCGGAATCCACCGCGACAAGGCGCGCGTTGAATGCCGGGTCATGTTTGGTTCCGCGAAACTGGACGGTCTTGATGTTCCACAACTCCGCCTTGGCTTTGACCTCTCCCCAAGAGTAGAGCGGCCCCCACCAGACTCGATGTGAGACGCCGCTCTTGTCTGTCTTCCAATCTCGAATCATGCACCAGAACAATCCCTCGCCCTGCTTGTCCACGGTCATGATGCGCCACGATCCTTCGGAGGCTTCGGGCAACACCGCGTAGTCAGACCGTGCCAACGGCTGCGTGTTCTCGATGGCGGTCCGCTCCGACTTGGGTTCGGCGAGCCGCTTCTGGAAGAAGATGATCGTGGGTTCGTAGTTGCCTTTGCTTGCCTCGGTCCGCGCTGACAACCAGCGGAGGAGGTTCGTCTCCCACGGTCCGTCGATCAGGCAGTTCCAGTGCGCTGACATCCGGCTCCCGCTTCCGGGCTGCGCGCAGTGGTAGCGTCCCGTTGCGTTCCAGGCGCCCCGTGTAGCCTCCGTGTCGCGATGTTGATGCCGGCAGACCTCGCACTCGAAGCGCAGCGTCTCGATGGCTTGCTGCTCGTTGTAGAAGCCGCGGGTGCTCTTCTCGGCGTCATAGCAGATTCCCCAGCGCGAACCGTCCGCGCGGAAGCCTGACCATCGAGGCTCTTGATAATGCCCGCAGGCCGCGCATTGGACCTGCCATTCGTGGGTAGCTCCGCTGTTGTATTGGGTTTCCCAATCGTCGCCGTCCACGCCGCCTTGTGAGATGGCAAGGAGCTTGGAGTTCCCAATCTTCTCGAAGTCGCCGAGACGCCCCTTGGCTTCCTCGATGATGCCTGAATCGTAGAGCCAAGGCTCGTCAAGGATGACATAGCGGAAGCCTCGGGACTGGAGGCCGCCGACGGCTGGTCCGATGAGTGTGATGAGAAGCCCGTCCGGGAAGAGGACGTTGTTCGTCCGTTGCTTGTGCCTCGCGATGCCGGTCGGGAGGATGTCCCGAATCGCGGCTACGCTCTTGAGCGCCGGCATGGCTCGCATTTCTGCGTGGCTCTTGGCAATGGCCTCGTCCTGAAACACCCACAGCACGGAGCCAGGGTCGTTCGCGCGCGTCCACGGCATCCACAGGTCGGCCAGCAGCGTCTTCCCCGACCGCACTGGCGCGCGGATGTTGACCTCGCGGACGCGCTCATCCTTAAGCCATTCAAATGGCTCCATGAAGTGCCGGCTCCCGGAGAGGTCGAACCGACCGCGGCGGGCCAGCGCGTTCGGCAGCGTGATGTTGTCGCGAGCCCAATCCCAGACCGGCCGGCGATCGGGAACCCACGGGAAGGAGGCCCATGATTCAGAGAGTGTCATCGGCGTTCAACGAGATCCCGGAACGACTTCGCGGCCATACGGAACAGCCTCGGCGTGACCTTCATCATCTCGGCCACTTGCGCCTGCGTTCGGCCTCCGAGCAGGTCCGGTCTCGTTGCGTGGACGGCGGCGAGGGCGCGCAAGGCGGTCTGTTGAGGGCGAAGCCGAGGCTGGTCCACAAGCCATCGGAAGAATACCTCGAGGGCGTCTGCGCTCTTTGATGTCTCTGGCTTCACAGTGTCAGCCGTTTTGCCATCGGTCCATCCGTTGCGTTGATCGATTTCATCAGCCATCGCATAGCCTTGGTCGTGGTCTGGTAATTCCGATGTGCGTCGGTCCGCAGGCGTGGACGAGAAGTCTCCGCCGCTGAATGTGCGAGCCATCGAAGAGCCGTTCACGTGGGAATTACACACCTATATTCCGCCAAGAGAAAGGGGAGGTTGACATCGTAATTTCCTATCGGCCGCAAGGGTGCGATGGCACGACGACACTTCCCAGGCATGACTCAAGACTGGCTTGAGAAGAAGCTGCGCGTCGCGATGGAGGCCGAGGGAAGCGGGCAGCGCACGGTGTCAGGCGGTGCCGGTGACCTGACATCTTCTGTTCTAATCACAGAGAGCGCGCCCGCTTTGAAACGAAAACTTCTGTATGACTTAAACATCGTCGCGCCAGCTACTTACCCAGCGGCTGACGTGTTGATTCCAACGCGGACAGTTGCTCACTTCGGCTCCAACACGCAGCTATGACGCACACCCATCTTCTCGGTCTGATCGGTCAGCCGGCGCTCATCACCGCGACCGCTTACACCGCGGCCAAGCAGTTGATTCTTGCGCGCATCGCGGGCCAGCCGCAGGCCGTCCGAGAGGGTTACGGCCCGTGCGGTGAAGAGGTCGAGATGCCCCAGATGGTAATCGAGAACGGCATCGCTGTCATCCCGGTCGCCGGCATCCTTGGGTGGAAGCTGTCCGGCATGGAGAAGGGGTCGGGCTGCACCGACTATTCCGACATCATCGATGACATCGAGGTCGCCTCGGCTGATCCGACGGTGACTACCATCGTCTTCGACATCGACTCGCCGGGCGGGATGGTTTCGGGAGTCTCGGAATGCGCCGACGCCATCGCGATGTCAGGCAAGCGAACCATCGCCTACGGGTCTGGTCTCGTCTGCTCCGCGGCCTACTGGCTGGCCTGCGCGTGTGATGAGATTTGGGCCACGCCGTCCGCGACTATCGGGTCGATTGGCGTCTATGTGCCTCACCACGACGTGACCGAGATGCTGGCGAAGGAAGGAATCAAGGTCCGGCTCTTCGCGAGCGGCACGCTCAAAGGTGCCGGCTACCCTGGCGTCCCTCTCACCGAGGCCCAAGCCACCGACATCCAATCCGCGGTGGATGCCATCAACGTGGATTTCCAAGCGTTCGTCACGTCGGCCCGCGGAGCCATTGATGGCGGCGACATGCAGGGCCAGACGTTCCGAGCCGTTGAGGCCCAAAACAGGGGCTTGATTGATGTCATCACCGCCGATTGGCAGTACACCTTGGGCGAACCCGAGGCAGACTGATTTCCTATTTTTAAGCTAAGGAGTAAGATGCAACTTCCAAATTTCATTTCCCGCTCTCTCGCTTTTTTCAAAACTGCGGAGGCGCATCAAGCGAAGGTCGAGGCCGCGCTCGGGGATGCTAGCGCCGCTCAGGCCGAGGTCGTCCGTCTCACCGGCGAACTCGCCGCTCGGGATGTGACGATTGCCGCCAACGCATCCGCGCTCGCCGACTTCGAGGGTCGCGTCTCTGCCGCCGTCCTGACTGCCAATGCCACCGCCAAGGCGTCGCAGGATGCCGCCGAGGCCGTTGCGACCAAGGCATCGGCCGACCTCGCTGCGCTCATCGCTGACCCGTCCGAGCAGGCTCGGCTCATCTTGGCCAAGGCTGGCACTGCGCCGGCCCCGAAGGCGAAGACCGAAGCCTCCTCCGAGGTTGTCACGGTGGCCGAGTATCGGGCGATGAGTCCGCACCAAGCCAAGGCGTTCTTCGCGGCTGGCGGAAAGCTCGCCGAATAAACTGCCGAACAATCTCAACCCTCTCGAAACACATAGCACAAAATGGCAAACACTATCACCAACCTCATTCCTGATGCGTACGCGGCGAACGATGTCGTCTCGCGTGAGCTTGTCGGGTTCATCCCCTCTGTCACCCGTGACACCCGCGCTGACAGGGTCGCCATCGGGCAGAGCCTTCGCATCCCTATCGTCGCCTCCAACTCGGCCGGCCTCGATATCACCCCGGCGATGGCTTTCCCGACGCGAGCGGATCAGACCGTCTCTAATGTCGCGCTGACTATCACGAAGCAGCGGGCCTATCCGTTCTCCTGGACCAACGAGGAGCGGTACGCTATCAATCAGGGTCCTGGCATCCTGACCATCAATCAGGGGCAGATCCTCCAAGCGATGCGCGGCCTTGTGAACGAGATGGAGTCCGACATCGCTGTCGCGGCCAACCTCGGCAGTTCGCGAGCCTTTGGCACTGCCGGCACTACTCCGTTCGGAACCAACCTCGGCGAGAGCGCGCAGATCCGAAAGATTCTTGATGACAACGGCGCTCCTGGTTCGGACCGGTCGCTTGTGGTCGGGACCGCTTCCGGTGCCGCACTCCGAACCCTGCTGAACAACCCGCTGAATGCGAACAACTCGCTAAACGGTGACATGACCAAGCAGGGTGTCATTCTCGACCTGAATGGGTTCAAGTTCCGCGAGAGTGCCCAGATTGTCTCTGCTACTGCCGGAGCGATGGCGAGCGCGACTTCTACCAGCGCCGCGTTCACGGTCGGGCAGACTGTCATCCCGCTGGCTACTGCCGGCACTGGTGTCGTGGCCGCTGGCGACATCGTCACGTTTGTGAACGACGCCAACAAATACGTCGTCACCTCGGTCTCGTTTGCAGGTGCGAACCCGGCCTCTGGCGATACCATCACGCTGGCCGCTCCCGGCCTTCGAGTCGCCCAGGGTGTCGCCACCCGTGCCATCACCGTCATCGCCTCCGGCAGCCGTAACATCGGTATGAGCCGCAACGCGATTCTGTTCGCTACTCGACTTCCCGAGTCCGTCGAGAAGGACTTGGCGTTCGTGAAGGAGATCATCACCGATCCTGTCTCTGGTATCTCCTTCGAGATCGCCGGCTATCCCGGGATTGACATGGCGACCTATCACGTCCGCGCCTGCTGGGGCGTCAAGGTCGTCAAGCCTGAGCATATCGCCACCCTGCTCGGAGCTTGATCCGATTCATCGAGCGCCGCGTTCATCTTCGCTCGATCCTCAGCGGCGGCAGGATTTATCAACCTGCCGCCGCCTTTTCTTTAACCGGTAAATGAAACTGACTTTCGATGGCACTTATCACCGTCACGGGAATCGCGAAACGTCCGACCGGGGAACCGTCTGAGCTGGTGCGTTTTGATAGGCGAGTTGCACCGGATCAGATTGGAGACACCACCGTCACGGGGCATCGCGCGCGAGTGGTTCCGAATGCGACCACAGGAGCCTTTTCTGTGGGGCTTTATCAGGGCAGCTACTTCTACTATCCGTGGAATGATTGCAAGAGCCCGTTGATTGTCAACGTCGCGGCGACGCCATCAACGCAAACCATCGACAGCATCGTTGAGGCTGCGACGATTACCACGACCGACCTTCCGGTCTTCTTCTACACGCTCGCCACTCTGCGCGCCAGGACGCGCCACGCCGAGCTTCACGGCGTGATGATGGGCTACGGCGTCACGGTCGGAGACGGCAAGGCGGGCCTGTTCTATTTCTCATCCGCAAGCACCACCACGGACGACGACGCTCTGAGCTGCGTCAAGCCGACCGACATCGCAACCGCAAACCCCGGCCGCTGGCTTCGACTCTCATGATCCGCTTCATTTCCGTTCTACTCTTCGCGCTGACGCTTTGCACCGCGGAGGCTCAGACCACCGTTGCATGGCTGACCAATGCCACGGGTCTGTCATCCCTTCCACCCACAAGTTCTCGGCAAGCTGTCTCCGTCGGAAACGAATCATCCGGTTGGAGTCAATGGAACTGGAGCGCAACCAGCACGGCATCGACAAACTCAACCATCGTGGCTTACACCGGCCTCGCAACTGGTCGGTGGATTCAATCCCCTATCACTGGAAGCGCCTCCGGTCTTCTCACAACCGGAAACTCAACGGCCGCTCTTGGTATCGCAAACAAGCAGATGGTTGATGCGGTCGGGACGATTGTAACCAACAACGCAGCGGCTGGATTGGCGGCGACCAACGGAGTCGCCGTGGGCCTCACCACGCCCACCGTCCCGGCGACAGGAAACAGCGTGGTCAACAAGACCGCGCTTGATGCTGCGGCCGCTGGAAGCATTTCCACAAACGCGCCCATCCAGCTAGCCACGGTCTCCGCGCTCAAGGCGTCGTCCATTGTCACCAACTCCGGTCAGCTCGTCGCGCTAGGGGGCTACACTACGACCGGTGACGGAGGCGGCGGCACATTCTGGTACGACGCATTTGATAGCACCACACCTGATGATGCGTTTAAGACGCTTGTCTCCACTTCGGGCGGCCGTCGGTACAAGCGACTGCTCAGTCATCAAGTCACACCGTTGATGTTCGGGGCCAAAGGCGACGGTACGGGCGATGACTCGTCCGCGCTGCTCCGGGCGATTCTATGGTGCAAGACCAATGCGTATACCCTCGATGGCCTCGGTCGCACCTACCGACTGACCAACTCCGTCGGTGCGCGCAGCTCCCTGTCCAACCTCGCAACGGACGGATACGGCTCCGGGATGACGATGAGGAACATCAACTTCCTCCAAGCCGCGACCAATACACCGATCTTGGTTTGGGATCTCTCGACATCGACCAACCTTGTGGCCGGCGATGGCGGCTGGGGATTCCAGAACTTGTCTTTCAACTGGGTGACCAAGCCGGCCGCTGGCGACACGGAGTCGGCCGCGTTCTACCTGTCAGCTCCCGCCATCGTGTCGGGATCTCGCGACTACTCGTTCATCTGCAACTCCTACCTTCGTGACATTGTGTTTGGGCAAGGGCATACTGGGTTTCTCATAAAAGGCAAAGGCAACTTCTGGGGAAATAAGTGCCACAACCTGAGTTGGTATCAGGGATGGAGCGGTCCGGGAATCGATTTCTCGGCGATGGGAACGTATCAGGCGGGGGCTCCCGGAAATACGTTCGACGGCCTTTATGCGAATGTGAGCGGGTTCACGAGCACATCGCAGAACACTTTCCTGGACCTCGGCATCCAACAGGAGGGTTCGATCCGCAACGTCGAGTTCAACAGCGGCGTCAACGCCATCAAGCAGTACATCACCGCAAGCCAAGCCAGGAACACGACCATCCGCACAATCCGGCTAGAAGGTGGCATTTGGAGCCCTGCCTACTCAGGTTTTATCTCGCTTCCAAATCCGCAGTCCGGAGTCGTCGTCGATGGCTTGTCGCTGAACAACTTGGACATCAGCGGGAACGGGTATTTCGTCCGACTTCCGGCCGTCGGCCCGGCTACCGACACCAGATTGCATGGGTTCGTCTTCGACACTTGCCGGCTGACATCGGCTAATCTCTACGGGGTGGGTGGTTCCGGCAACACTGGCGAAATTGCTCCCGTGCAGGCATTGAACCCTACTTTAACCGGCTCGACTTGGGGCCACATCACCCCAGACGGGACGGCTCTCACGTTCGGCATCATCCGGTCCAGCCGGCTCTGGACATCGGCAAACCGTGGAGATGCCGATGTCACCTTGGTTTCTGGCACGGATGCCGGAATCCAGATGTTCAACACCACGCTCACCACGAACCGCACGGTGACGCTGTCCACAACCGGAGTGGCCAATGGGGACGAGTTCAGCATCGTCCGCACCGGTGGCGGCCTGTATCCGCTCAATGTGGGCGGTCTTTTCTCCTTTGCGCCGAGCCAGACCGGAGCCGTGCGCGTGAGGTACGTCGAGACTGGGTCCTATGCGGGCAGTTGGGTGATGGTGAATGATGCCCGGAATCCCGCTCCGGCAATCTCATTGGCCACGACCTCGAAAGCCGAGGACTACACGCTCCAGTTCGATGGCACGACCGCGAACAGTCGTGCGTGGTGGCCCTTGGGGACCAGCACCAGCATGGCGTCGTCTCCGCTCACCGTGCTCGCAGAGGTCGGCAGCACCGGGACCGCCGCAGACGCTGCTAATCGGGGAATCTGGACGTTTAGCAGCGGGAACAACGCCTACTCCGCGTCTTCGCTTTCGATGTACCGCGCGACCAATGCGCTGTGCATCGAATTGACTGGAGCGACTCCTGGGACCGACTTCCGGCGAATCTACGTGCAGGGCCTGTTCATTAACATGCCGTCGCGCGAGCTGCCCATCGCGGTGACATGGGACAGGACGAATGCGCCGGTCGTGTACGTGGACGGCAATGTTGTGGCCACAACCGAGACCACTGGAGGAACCGCGCCCGCTTGGACGAACACCATCGCGACCGCCTATTTCAACTTGGGCGTTCTGGCGGCCACTGACCTGTGGAACAACCGCCTTCAAGCTCGTGTTATCAACACCGTGATGTCGCCGACCGAGATCGCGGCGTGGGCCAGCACGGGCCGTTCCCCACTCGCAGCGGCCCGACCGGCAAATGTTTCGATCTACGCATCCAATTTCTCATCGGGAGTTGACGGATGGGTCGCTCCCAATGGGACGGATACGTTGACCGGAGCTGTCACAACGTCTCCCTACACGACCTCGACGATGCGTTTTGTGGCGGGCGCTTTCTCGGGAAGCCACCAAGCGGCGAGATACTCCGTGTTCACGCCGGGCCGCCGCTATCGTGTCTCGGGGAGAATCCAAATGGCGTCTGGAAATGTGACGATGGTGGGGTTTGTTGTGAAGACGGAAGCCAATTACGCACAGCTGGCCACCATCCCGCCACTGTCTGCGTGGTACGACTTCTCTCTGGATTTCGTTTCGAGCGGAGCTTCCCTCTACATCGGTGGGGCTAATGCTGCCGGTTCTGAGACGTTCACCGGTAACGGGACCGACAACTTCGTCCTTTATGGACTTCGCATCGCAGAAGTGGGCAGCCTGTTCTCGCCGACCATCATGGCCGGAACATCAGTACCCGACAAATCGGGCAACGGGATCACCGGCACGCTGGTCGGCGGCGTGCTCCCGTTCACGGGCAGCGGCTATGACGGGTCATCTGCTATCCCGGCGACGGCGATCCCTGCGTTCACTGGCGGGCAGGTGACCAATGCGGCAGGCTCGGCTGTGCTGTCGCTGAACACGACCAACGCGAATGTCGGCACCTTTGGAAGCGCCACGCAATCGGGTCAGTTCGTGGTCAACACCAACGGCCTCATCACGGCGGCGACGAACATCACAGTCACTCCGGCAATCACCAACGTTACCGGGCTCGGGGGCGGTGTTGGGACACTCCTTGCCGGAACAGCCAGTGGAACGGGCGGTCCTGCTGGGACAACATCGCCATCGTTGACGACTCCGACGTTCCTCTCCGGCGCGACCCTTGGGAACGGCGGAGGAAACCCGATTCTGCTAATCAACGGCGCTGCGGCCGGTGTGAAGGGATTCGATATACAGAGCGGCGGAGTTTACCGCTGGCGGATAGCCACGTCAGGTTCTGAGACCGGCGCGAACGCTGGTTCGTACCTGCAATTCGCGGGATACAGTGATGCTGGAGCTGTGCTCAGCACACCGATGGCTATCACTCGCGATGGCACGATTTACATGAAGGCAGGAGCTGCCGCATCGGCCGCTACCTACTTCCCTGTTTTTCTCGGGAACCCGGCAATCGGGCAAACACTGATCGAGTCCCGAACCGCCGCGCAGGTACGGTCTGATATTGGGGCTGTGTCCAGCACGTCGGCTGTCATTGGAGCAAATGGTGTCGCCGTCACTCGTCTTCGCCACGGTCGCACTTCCGCAATGGTCGCTGGCACGACTACTGTTGCTGACTCGTATGTCACCGCCAGCACTCGCATCATCCTCACTGTGTACACACCTGGAGGCATACGCGGTTTCTTGGATACTGGCACTCGCACAGCATCCACATCATTCACAATCACTTCATCTTCCGCTCTGGAAACTTCTGTAGTTGATTGGGTAGCTTTTGAGCCTTAATAAATATAGATACACCTATTGCAGAAATTCCACTCGACGCAATCGTCGTCTCCACCACCACCAAAACAGTCGTTGAGACCGAAACAGACGTTGTCGCGTGGATGATGATCGAACCCTAATCCAGCATGAACACCCACCGCTACACCACGCGCGCAACCGGCCGCCGCGAGAAGGTCCCGGCCGGCGATGTCGGAACGATTGCCCTGATGGTCATCATCGCCGCGATGGTCGCGGTCTGCGCGCTCTGATATGGATTCAACCGAACAGATAGCCGAAACCACCAATCGCTCCGGGGCTTTCATTGCGGACACAATCAAAGCCGCGCTACCGGTCTGTGGAGGGAGCGCGCTGGCCACGCTCCACAGCGCGGACGTAGTGGTGACATTTGCGACCCATATCATCGGCCTGTGCGCCGCGGCCGTCGGGCTCGCGTGGTACATCGTCCGCCTGCGAAAAGACATTCGGAACCGGAACAAGGCCTCCAACAAAAACTAAACATGAACGAAACCTATCAATCCATTCTCCGCTCCATCCTCAAAGTCGGGGCCGGCGTACTTGTCACGAAGGGACTCACCGACTCCGCGGGAGCCGAGACCATCGTCGGCTCGCTCATCGGACTCATCTCGGTTGTGTGGGGCATCATCGCCGCGCGCTCCGCCACGGCGAACAAACCGTGACCATCGCCATCATCGGCGCGCTGCTGGCGCTCCTGGCGGCTCTGGCTCCTGCGCTCGCGCGCTGGATTACCAGCCGCCAGGACCGCGCTGCCGACCCCGAGACCGCCCGCAACCGCCGCATCGACACCGC
>Ga0114960_10003523_pt1 | contig 11965 bp, 10 predicted proteins | sample C_130625_MF_Meta_FD_92637 | JGI IMG/M metagenome (GOLD analysis project Ga0114960, IMG submission 92637) | Freshwater microbial communities from Lake Croche, Canada to study carbon cycling - C_130625_MF_MetaG | ecosystem: Environmental > Aquatic > Freshwater > Lake | place: Lake Croche, Canada... | reverse complement strand
GGATAGGGTTTTTTCAGGACGACGTCGGCGGCGATTTTCATCGACGATTGAAGCGTGATCGGATCGGCGGCATACCATCCGCCCCGGGCGAGGGCGTGATGGACCTCCCGATCGGATCCCACGAACGCCACGTTGATCGGATCCCCCGCGTGCCCCCGGCCGGTCTGCGTCCTCCGCGGCGCGCTTGCCAGCGCCGGGTGGGGCGCGACGAAGCGGTCAGCCGCAGCCGGAGGGTCGGCGGCTGCCTCGGTGGCTGGGGCCGGGGGGGCACTCGCATCCTCTGCCGCCACGGCGCTCCCGGAAGGCACGGCCCCGACTGGGAGCATCACCGCGAGCATCCAGCCAGCAGCGACGAGCCGCGTGCTCCGGGCCTTCGCTCGGGCCTTCGCTCGGGCCCGCGGCCGGGAGATGAACGGAATGAACATGTTCATGGGCACCTCCACGCCTGGGGAAAGCGCTCGGGAGGGTAGGACTCTGGCCGCCGCGTCTCAAGCCCGATCGGCGGAAGCCGTCAGCGTCGCCAGGCGCGGAACGGTTCGTAGATCCGTACCGAAAAGAGCATCTCGCTGGCCGAGAAGGCGTGGCGGATATCCTCCGTTCCCCGAAAGAAATGACCCTCCATGCGCGTCACCGGCGTGGTGGTGGCGCCGAGCGCGAAGAACCGGTAGCCGAGATCGAGTTCAACCCGCTCCGAGAGGGCCCACTTGGTGCCGCAGCCAGCCTGCCAAGCGAAGCTCTGCGCGGTGTCTGGGCCACCGAAGAAGAAGTCGGGAGCGATCCCGGTCAGTTGGTAGTGCCCGTTCACCGCGTAGGTCGAGCCGCCGGCGCCGATGCCGCCCCCGAGATAGAGATCGACGTCGTCGGTGACGGAGAGGTCGCGCCAGACGTTGACCATCGTCGACCAACTGTCGGCTGCGACCCATTTCCCGGTCCCCGTGGCCAGTGGGATCGCCGTGACGGCCAGGGAGTCCTCGAGCGAGTCGCGACCGCGTCCCTCCACCTCGGCCCTGATCGCCCCGAACGGACGATCGAACGCCATCCCGAGCGCCCCTCCGGCCATGAACAGCGTCCCGTTGGCACTGCCGCCGGTGTACCTTCCGGCCAAGTCGTCGGTGAGCGTGGCAAACGACGAACCGACGATCCCCGTCACATAGAACCGGCGCTCGGAGGCGACATCGGCCCCCGTGACGACGTCTGGGATCGTCTCGGTCGTCGCCTCTGAGATCACCCCGGGGATCACCTCGGGAACAACCAGGTCTGCGTCCGCCGCGACGGCGCCCGAGGGGGCGAGAAACGCCAGCCCCATCACCAAGCCGAGCCAACCGTGAACGGGCCCTGCGGGCACAAGACGGAGCATGGGGCTGACTTTCTCACATGGGCCGTCTGGTCCTCTGGAAAGTGATCGTCCGGAGTGAACGCTCCTTTAAAAGGGGTGGGCGTCACGGTGCATCGGAGAACGCAGACCGCCCAGACGAGTGGGAGACGGGGAGGGATAGATCGGCGTTGACGCCGTCCTGCTGACGGCGCCGTGCGTGGGATCAGGAAAGCTTGTCGAGGGCGTCGAGGAGGCTCATCGCGCGCCTGGGGCTTCCGATCATCTCGACAAACTTCTTGGCGGCGATGAGATCGGTGAGCGTGAAGGCGTCGTCGGAGGAGGTCGTGAGGGCCGTCGCTGCCCGGGGGGGCCGCGAGACGGCGACGCTCTTCTTCTTCCGCGGGCGCCGTTCCACGCCCAGGGTGCCGAGGATCTGACTCACCTGGGGCGAGACAACTTCGATCCCCCGGGATTTCAGGGCTTCGATGATGTCCCTAGGACGGGGGTTGCCGCCGGCATCGAGGATCCGCCGCGCTTCGAGCCGGATCTCCTCGCTCTTGTTCACCTTGGCATGATCCGCGATCGGCGCCGGCACGGTCTCGGGAGCAAGGTGGACCGGTTCCAGCGTTTCCAGGTCGTTCTTGGCTTTCTTCGTCATGGGATCCCGTGGTTGAAGGGGGGCGGAGCGTCGAAGTCACCATGATACCTCCGCGGCAGGGGGCGTCGGGACACAGTCGATGGCCCATTTTCCGCGGTCGAAGGCGGGCAGGCCGACGGACTTCCGTCACGGTTTCCGCGGCACCGTTGCGGTACGCTCAGGCAGCGGACTGCCCGGGGATCACCCGGGATGCCGACGCTGGCCGAATCGCTCTTGGCCGACTTGGCGTTTGGATCGACCTAGCCGATTCGTGTTTCAGACGGCTCCGGCCAACCCTACCCGTGGAGCCTAAATGAGTGAAGGTTGACGCCGCCACGCCACGCCACTCAGCACATCGATGGTGCCCTCGGCGGCCTCAGCGCGGGCTGACGGCCACTTGGGCACGCAAAAACCTTCAACCAGTGGGCAAAACCATCAATCACGGGCCTTCTTGATTTGTACCGATAAAAGACCTAGAGTCTATGAAAAGGTAATGTTTTATGTGATTTAAGCAGATTATCGGTCGTTATGGAAAAAGTAGAAAAATCCCTCCGCGACCGGTTTTGGGCTGATCTTCCCCGGCTTCCGTCTGGGCTGTCGCTTCAGCAACGCGAGCCGATCGTCGCCACCCGTCCGGGCCGCGGTGGCGCAGCCGTTTACGATGTTATCGACCTCTCCACGCCGGCAGGGCCGATTCCACTCCTCGCGGCGTATCAGGAACGGCTGCTCGCGAGCCAGGTCGAAGCTGTCGCGGCCCGGCTGGCGGCGGTCGTGTCGCAGCGTGGCGAAAGAGCCCGCGCGCTTGGCCGGCGGGACTCTCGCAGCCTCGTGCCGACGATCATCACCGACCTCGCCAAGCCGAGTGTCGTCGCGGCCTGCGAGCAGCGGGGGATAGCGCTGCTTGACCGCCGTGGGACGATCGTGCTGAACGCTCCGCCGTCATTCATCCATGTCGTCGGTCGAGCCGCGGTCGAGCCCACCTTGCGCGGGCGACTGTTCTCAGGCAAGGCCAGCCGAATTGTGCGGTTTCTGCTGTCAGTCGCGGCGACTGAATCACCACCCGTCGCTCGTTCGACCCGGACAATCGCGGCGGCGTGCGACCTCTCATACGTGTATGCGTACGGCGTCCTGACCAAACTGGAGCGGGATGGATTCGTGGACCGCTCAAGCCCGCACGGTGGGTTCCGCCTCCGCAATCCTGTCCGGTTACTCGAGGCTTGGATCGCTTCGGGCGAGCAGGCGGCCCGCGCAACCGAGGCGTTCTACTGCCCGGTTACGTCGCGCCAGTCCTTGTTTGTGGCCGCGAATCGCGTCGCAGGGGCGACGGGCACGGCACCGCTCTTCACGTTGGCCAGCGCCCTCGAAGAAGACGAGGTCCACGTTGCTGCCCTTCCCCAGGGGATTTACTGGCCAGGGGAACTGGGCCCGATCGTCGAGGCGTTCGGGCTGACGCGGATGACGCCTCGCAACTTCCGCGTTCTCCTTCCGGACCCTATCGTGTGGACCACGGCTGGAGGCCTGCTGCAGGACGATCCCTCGCGCCCCGCCTCCCACGACGCCATCGGGCAGAACCGAGTATGCATGCCGCAGCTGATCGTGGATTTCTCCGCCATCCAGGGCCGTGGTCACGAACAGGCCGAGTTTCTCCTCGCGCAGTATGTGGCCAAGCTCCCATTCATCGAGGATCGGCCGTGAGCGGAAACGACAACACCGACGCGATCCGGTTCGAAGCCGTTCTTGAGGAGCTGCGCCGGCTCGTCAACGAGTTCACCCGGATTGGCGTCGAAGTCGTCCTCGTCGGGGGGCAAGCGCTGGCGGCAGAGCAGCGGGAGTCGGGCGGCTCTGGTGTGATCATGGTTAGGACAGAAACCGGGCTTTTCATCGAACGTGGTTATTCGCTTGAGCCCGATCTGCTGATCGATGTCAGCCGTGCGGCCCAACGCGTCGACGCGATCGGGGATGTGATGAGGAACTGCGGTTTCGAAAGGATCAGGACGGCCCGGTGGAGCAAAAGCGCCGGCACCGTGGTCGTGGACATCTTTATTCCGGATGACGCCGAGGAGTGGGATGATCCGGGTGCGACGCGACTGCCGAAGGGCGCGGTCGCATTGCTGAGGCCGAGGCTTGTCCAAATTCGTCTTCAGGGCGGCAATCTCGAGATTCTCGTGCCTGATCCGGTCGGCTTTCTCGCCATGAAGTTGGAGGCGAAACAGCGTCTTCGCCCGGACATGAAAAAAGACTCGTTCGACATGTACGCGTACGTGTCGATGAAGGGGATCGACACCATCGCCAGGGCGATCCTTGCCGACTCACATGACGGCCCGGGGTTGACGGGGGGGCTGGCTTTGCTCTTTGGAGACGAGGCGGCGCCCGGCGTGCGGGATGTCCTCGCCTACGCGGACGGTTACGATTCTGCTGAGAAAGCTCTGCTCGCCCGGGCGGTTGTTGATCTCTTCCAGCAACTTGCCCAGCGTCTGTCGGGCGATCGCTCGCGGCATTGAGCCCTCCACTGCGCCGATCCCGCGTCGCACCGGATTTGGAGAGCCGGTGCGTGGCCCGTTTGCCGCGGTCGAAGGCGGGCAGGCCGACGGACTTCCGCCTGCAGTTCCGGGGCACCATTGCGGTACGCTCATGAAGTGGAAGGCCCGGGGATCACCCGGGACGGGAGCGATGAGACCGGCGGAGATGCGACCATGCCGAACATGCGGGGAATCGAGTCGGAGCCCCGCGGGACGTGGTGGCAGCGCTGGCTGATCGCGATCTTCTCCCTGGCGCTGACGCTCCTCTTCTTCTGGGCGCTGGGATTCATACTCCAGGACATTGGCCGTCTCCCCGGGCCCGACTGGAGTCGGCTCAGCGGCGATCGGCTCGATCCGGTGATGGCGGCCACGACCACCCGGCTCGAAGAGGAACAGGCCGGGATCAAGCGCAAACTCGAGAACGAGGAACGCCGCCGGCAGGTGCTCCGCGACAGCACCGCCACCTCCCAGAAAACGCTCGGCCAGCTCCTCGAACTGCAACGGATGAGCCTCGAGCAGAAGTCGAGCCTGCCGGATGAGCAGCAGCAGGCCCTGGCGGAGAGCCAGCGGGTGTTCCTCGCCAACCAGCAGCGCGACCAGGAGCTGACGGAATCGATCTCGGACCATCAGGAGCGGCAGGCGGCGATCGCCGAGGAACTGCGGCAGCACCTCCTGCAGGTGAATGTCGCCCAGACGCCAGTGCGCGAGGAATACCAGCGGCTGCAGACGAGCCATCGGCTCAGGCTCGCCGCGATCAAGATCGGTGTCCTTGCCCCGCTCCTCGTCCTCGCCGGCCTCCTGTTCGCGAGGCTCCGCAACAGCCCCTCCGCGCCGATGGTCTATGCCTTTGGCGCGGCGGTGCTCGCGCGGGCCTTCTTCGTGATGCACGAGTACTTCCCGGCCGAGTACTTCCGCTACATCCTCATCGCCACCGCCCTCGCTGTCATCGCCTGGCTCCTCGCCCGCCTTCTCCAGCTGGTCGCCCGTCCCGGGGGACGGGCACAACAGAAGCAGATCCGCGAGGCCTACGAGTCGTTCGTCTGTCCCGGCTGCCGCTTCCCGATCCGCCGCGGTCCGCTCCGCTTCATGGCCTGGACGCCCCGCAGTCTGCTGCGCGTATCGCGGCCGCTGGTCGGGGCGAGTGACGAGCCCTACAGCTGTCCGTCGTGTGGCCTCGAGTTGTTTGCGGCCTGTCTGGCCTGCAAGGGGGTCCGGCACGCGCTCCTTCCGGCCTGCGAGCATTGCGGCGCGGAGGAGAAGCCGGCCGGATGACGCGGCGGCTGCGTGCCGGCACGATCCCCAAGCGCGATCCCCAGCGGCGATCGCCGGCATCGGCACCGGATCAGCCGCCGAATCACGTCCCGCAGAACGTCTTGTAGGGGCCACACCCGGACGGCGCCCCGTCGCGATAGGGGCGATTGGCCGGCGTGTCGGCAAACGGGTGGGTGACCGCGTCGAGAAGCTTTTCAAACGGGGCCATCTCACCGGCCCCGGCGGCGGCGAGCGCTTCCTCGACGCGGTGGTTGCGCGGGATGACAAGCGGATTGGTGCGCCGCAGGAGCGCTGCCACGTCGGCCATCGGCTGCGGCTGGCGGCCGAGCCTGGCTCGCCAGGCCGCGCACCAGTCGGCGAGGGGCCCGGCGTCGAAGGGGGGCGTGGCGGCCGGAGCCTCGGCAGCGGTGGCGAGGGCTGAGAACGTGGCGGTGAAGTCGGCGCCGATCCCCTCCATCGCCGCCAGGAGCGCCGTCACGAGGGCCTGGTCGCCGTCTTCTGCGGTGAGCAGGCCGAGCTTCGCCCGCCAACCGGCCAGCGCGTGCCTTGCAAAGCGGGTGGGGAAGGTGGCGAGCACGGTGCTGATCCGATCGAGCGAAGCCTCCGCGTCGCCTGACATCGTCGGCAGGAGGCTTTCGGCGAGACGGGCGAGATTCCAGTGGGCGATGCCGGGCTGGTTGGCCCAGGCGTATCGCCCCTGCCGATCGATCGAGCTGAAGACGGTGGTGGGATCGTAGGCATCGAGGAAGGCACAGGGGCCGTAGTCGATCGTCTCCCCCGAAACGGCCATGTTGTCGGTGTTCATCACGCCATGGACGAAGCCGACTTGCATCCAGCGGGCGATCAGGGCGGCCTGCCGGTCGATGACCGCCTCGAGGAACGCAAGCGCCGGCTCATCGATCTCCGCGAGGCGGGGATCGTGGCGGCCGATGGAGTGGGCGAGGAGCGCCGGGGAGAGCGCGGGATCGGCGACAGCCGCCGCATACTGAAACGTGCCGACGCGGATATGACTTGCCGCCACGCGCACGAGCACCGCGCCGGGGAGGGCCTCCTCGCGGAGGACCGCTTCGCCGGTCGTGGCGACGGCGAGGCTCCGCGTCGTGGGGATGCCGAGGGCGTGCATCGCCTCACTGATGAGCACCTCGCGGAGCATCGGCCCCAGCGCCGCCCGGCCGTCTCCGCCGCGTGAGTAGCGGGTGCGCCCCGACCCCTTCAGCTGGAGGTCGTGGCGGGAGCCGTCGGGGGCGAGGTGTTCGCCGAGGAGGATGGCACGGCCGTCGCCGAGGTTCGTGAAGTGGCCGTACTGGTGGCCGGCATAGGCCTGGGCGATCGGGTCGGCTCCGGGGGGAAGGGAGTTGCCGGCAAACACGGCGGCGCCGTCGGGCCCGGCCAAGCCCGCGGTGTCGAGGCCGAGCGCGGTGGCGAGAGGGGCATTGAGATAGACCAGGCCGGGGCGCTGCACCGGCACCGGAGTGGAGCGAGTGAACAGCCCCGGAGGGAGCCGCGTGTAGGAGTTGTCGAAGCGCCAGCCGGCGGCATCGATCGCGGAGGGCATGCGGAGACCTGCGGAGGGCATGCGGCGGGGGAAGCGGGGAGCTCAGGATAGCAGGGTGGGTAGCGCTCGCGCTGCCCGCCTGTTCTCTCGCAGGGGGTGGAGACCGTGTCTGCCGCCGGATGCGCCGGCAGTCACTCCCGAAAAACCTCGGCCTTTTCGGGAGTGTCCCGAGTAGAAAAAGGTCATGGATGACTTTTCCCACGGGCAGCTGGTGCCCGAGTCAGGGAGTCCTGGGGCGGCGGCGCGTCGTCGTCACGGTTTCCCCGGCCCCGGCGAGATCTTCGCGCATCATCTGCACCTCCCGATTGGCTTCCGGGGCGAGTTCCTGAAAGGAATCGATGCTCTCGTAATTCATGTCGCGGCACATCTCCTGCCATGCCCTGGCGAAGATGAAACGCTGCCGCTCGAGCCACGTGTCGTCGGGCGACGGCAGCAGCGAGGACTCAGGCCCACCTTTCGCCCGCTGAATCGTCTTCACCGACACAGCGCGGATCTCGGTCTGGGCGTCGTCGCTCTCGGCTGCGTGCGTATTGCCCGGAAGGGGGCTGTCGGCGAGCCGCTCGCGGACGAGCGAGCTGCAGCCGCAGGCAGCGACAAGAAGGATGGGGAAAAGCATCCTAGCGCGGAGGTGCATGCGCGGGGGTCTTCCGGTGCTCGAAGGGAGGGGAGAACGCGGGGGATCAGTAGGTCGACATCGTGGCGGAGCGGTCCATCTCGCCGCGGAGCTCGCGGACCTGCTCGGTGGCCCCTCCGCCGAAGTTCTCGACCCCTTCCCCCTCGTGGAGATCCCAATCCTTGCGGATCTCGCGGACGGCATCGCTGGCGTCGCGCTTCGACCGCTCCATCCAACTGTTCCAGGTGGCCGACGACGACTCGACGAGGCTGCACCCGCTGCAGGCGAGGGCGATCCCGAGGATCCCCAGAGTCAATCTCACGGACATGGCTCCTCCACGACATTCGTTCTGGGGTGGGGCAATTGCTGCCGCGGAGCCGCCGGGCTGCACCGCGGGAGAGTCCATCGCACATCAGCGCGCTGGCCGCAAGGTGAGGGCGCCGGTATGCCGCCGGCACCAGCGGCTCGAATACTTTCCAGCTCCCGCTGCCGCCGACGGGGAAATCTGGGTTGAATGCGCTTGTCGACAGCGGGGGGTATCCTTGGATGCTCCCCCAGGGCAGTGCTATGGCTTCAAAAGAAGCATCGACACCACCGTCGCTCTCCTCCGTGCCGCTGGTCGGCATGGCGGTGAACGCTGCCCTGGCGACGCTCAAGATCCTCGCCGGCGTGTTTGGCAATTCCTATGCCCTGATCGCCGACGGGATGGAGTCGACCAGCGACATCGTCACGTCGCTGGTCGTGTGGGGGGGCTTGAGGGTGGCCGTCGCCCCTGCCGACGAGCGGCATCCGTACGGCTATGGCAAGGCGGAGGCGCTGGCGGGGATCGTGGCCTCGGTGGCGATCATTCTGGCGGCGGTGCTGATTGCCGTGCAGAGCATCCGTGAGATCCGCACGCCGCACCACCTCCCTCATTGGTCGACGCTCGTCGTCCTCGTCATCGTTGTTGTCGTCAAGGAGGTTTTGGCGCGGTGGGCCGGGGGGATCGGCGCGGCGACGGGGAGCACCTCGCTCCAGGCCGATGCCTGGCATCACCGCGCCGACGCCCTGACGAGCATCGCTGCCTTCATCGGTATCACGATTGGGCTCGTCGGCGGGCCGGGCTGGGAGCCGGCCGATGACTGGGCGGCGCTGGTCGCCTGCGCCGTGATCCTCGTCAGTGGCGTGAAGCTGATGGGGATGGCGGTGCGCGATCTCCTCGACGCGGCCCCGCCGAAGGAGTTCGAACACCGGGTCCGCGATCTCGCCCTCGGCATCGAAGGGGTCAAGGCGGTGGAGAAGTGCCGGATCCGCAAGAGCGGCACAGGGTACTTTGTCGAGCTCCACGTCGAGGTCGACGCCGACGCGAGCGTGGCGGCCGGGCACGTGGTCGGCGGCAAGGTGCGCGCGGCCCTGCGGGGAGCACCGCTGCGGATCGCCGATGCCTTCATCCACATCGAGCCGTTCACGCCGCCGGCGTCAGGAACACCTTGACGAGGATGTCGGAGATGCCGACCAGCGCCGCCCCGGCGATCAGGCCGGCGCAGATCGGCTCGTGCGATCCGATCCACAGCCGGTGGCCGGCGCTCTCTGGCGACTTCCCGTAGATCGATTTCATGACGGTGAAGAACAGGGCACCAAAGAACATCGCCATCACCGAGTCGGGGGTGAGGACGACGCCGAGGCCGATCGACAACGGGCTGAGCGGAAACTTCCCCTTTGACCGCATCCGCACCAGCTCCAGGACGATCCCCGCCACAACGGCGATCGCGATTGAGATCTTGATCGACGGCGTCAGGAGCGTGCCTGAATCACCGCCGAAAACGGCCGAGACGAGCTCCGAAACGCCCTTCCACTGCAGCGCCGAGGGAAAGCCGAACTGCCCCCCTTCCGGGGCCATCGCATCCTGGACGCGCATCCCCGGCTTGTAGTCGGAGAGGAAGAGGAGATTGAAGAGGGGGGCGCTGGCGAGGGCGCCGGCAAAGATGCCGATGCAGTGGGCGATCGCTTGTTGCCTCGGCTTCGCCCCGAGCATGTAGCCCGGCTTGATGTCCATGAGAAGGTTGCTGGCATTACTCGCCACCTCGACGCACATCACCCCGGTCATGAGATTCGTCGGGGCGTGCTTCGGGTCGAGCGCGCCGTAGATGAATTGGGGAATCTTGGAGAGCGAGCCGGTGGGGGTGATGCTCGTGAGGCCGGTGCTCGAGGCGGCGATGAGCGAGAGCACGGCCACCAGCGGCACCGCTGAGAGGCCATACAAGAACGGCACGCCGAACCAGGCCTGGGCCATTCCCGCGCTGACGGCCCCGAGGATCGGGATGCCGAGAGCCGAGAGTAGGTTTGGGAGCTCGATCGCGGCGAGCGGGTCAGCCCGCTTTTTGCCAGCCCCGTAGCCCCCGCGGAGCGATTCAAAGGCCTTCGTGAACACCTCTGGCTTGGCAAACAGGCTCACCAGCGACGCCACGACCATGATCGTGATCCCCCACCACAGCGACCAGGTGTTGACGACATGGATCCGGCTGTAGGTGCCGTCGGCGCGGGGAGGGAGATTTCCCGTGGCGATCATCAAGGGCACTATTGCTCCGAAGTTCAAAAGCATACCCAGCAGCATGCTCCCCGCCGCCCGCATCCCCATCAGGCCGCCGGCGCCGAACATCGCGCTGTCGAGGGGGAGGAACGTCAGGCCGAGCTGTGGGAGGGGGACTTTCGCGAGCGTCGGCATCGGTACCTTCCCCAGCTTCTCCAGCGCGTAGTACCACTCGTCGAGGGCATGGGGGAGGTGGAAGGAGGACGTGAATCCGAGGAGCCGCTCCTGGAGGAGCCGCATGAGGTTCTCCCCTTTGAGGGCCTCGAGCGTGCCGGAGAGGAGACCGGCGGTGACCAGGGCCCGGGCCTGGGCCATCCCGGAGTCGCCGCTGCCGCTGTAGAGGGTGTCGAGGACGACGCCACAGGCCTGCCCCTCGGGGAAAGGGAGCTGTTCGTCGTTGATGAACCGGCGCTTCATCGGAAAGGCGACGAGGACCCCCAGCAGCGAGAGGACGACATTGAAGGCCGCCATCTGCCACCAGGGGATAATCGTATTCTCGATCCACATGTAGGCGGCCATCCCCGAGATCAGCGGCCCGGTCATGTAGCCGGCGGCGGTGGCGACGCTCTGGGCGGCGTTGTTCTCGAGGATCGTCAGATCACGGACGCCGACCTTCGAGAGGATCCGAAACGACGCATAGGCGAGGATCACGCTTGTCAGGCCGACGCCGAGCGTCCAGCCGGTTTTCGCGCCGATGTAGAGATTCGTGGCAGAGAGGATGCCCCCGAGAAGGAAGCCGGTGGCGCCGGCCCGGAGCGTGAGCTGCGGCATGTCGCCGCGGTAGACCTTCGCCAGCCACCAGCGGTCCTTCTCCTCGGCCGTCCAGTCGCGGGCCTGTTCCGGGGTGAGCTGCTCGATGGCCATCGATCCTCCCGTTGCTCGCTTGCCGCGAGGTCACTCCAGCCGTCAGCTCACTCCAGGTCGATCACAACGCGATCGACCTTCCCCTCGAACCGGAAGGGGACATCGTAGCTCGTCGTCACCGGCGTGCCGGTGTCCTCGCCGACGTCGAGCCCTTCGTCGAGCGTCACTCGGATCGGGATCGTCCGCTCGATCCGCCCCTCGGCGACCGGCTTGCCATCGACCTCGAGCGTGGCCGTCCCACCCTTGCCGATCCCGCCGCCGTCGTAGGCGAAGCGGAGGGCGACGACATGCCGACCGGGCGCGAGTGGCTCGCGGCCGGCGATCTCGGTGTGGGCGATGTCGACGAAGTTCGCGTGGTAGACCGGCCGGCCGTCGCGGAGAAAGAGGCCCATTCCGCCGAACAGGCCCCCCTGCGTGATGATCATCCCGCTGGCCTTCTCCGGCACGTCAACGTCGGCCGTGATCCGAAACGACGTGTTCTTGAGGTTGGGGCTCGCTCCCTCCGGGATCCTCGTCATCCCGTCGCCGTAGGTGAACTTCGTCCGCCCCCGTGTCAGGCTCGGGCGGATGGCCGGATCGAGGCGGGCGGTCTTGCTGTTGTCGATCGGCAGCACCTCGTGC
>Ga0114960_10003520_pt1 | contig 11969 bp, 6 predicted proteins | sample C_130625_MF_Meta_FD_92637 | JGI IMG/M metagenome (GOLD analysis project Ga0114960, IMG submission 92637) | Freshwater microbial communities from Lake Croche, Canada to study carbon cycling - C_130625_MF_MetaG | ecosystem: Environmental > Aquatic > Freshwater > Lake | place: Lake Croche, Canada... | reverse complement strand
GGGTTCAAGACGCTGGAGCGCGCCTATCTGATGAAGATCAACCGCAAGACGGTTGAGAGACCTCAGCATATGTGGCTTCGTGTGGCCATCGGAATTCACGGAAAGAATATTGTCAGGGTTCGCGAAACTTACTACTTCATGTCGCAGAAATATTTTACGCACGCGACACCGACGCTATTCAATGCGGGAACGCCTCACCCACAGTTGAGTTCGTGTTTTTTGCTCGCGATGGAGAATGATAGTATCGACGGGATTTACAATACACTCAAAGATTGTGCCGTGATCTCGAAGTGGGCGGGCGGAATTGGTCTACACATTCATAACATTCGGGCCACGGGAAGCCATATTCGTGGAACGAATGGCCAGTCGAACGGAATTGTTCCCATGTTGAAGGTGTTTAATAATACGGCAAAGTACGTCGATCAGTGTGTCACTCCGGAAACGCTGTTGTACACGGATCGCGGTCCCATTCCGATTTGGAAGACGGTAAAAAACCAAACCCGGGTTTTTGGGAGAACCGGAAAGCTGGAGACGGTGAAGAATGTCCTCGAATATTCTTATTTTGGAGATATAGTAGAGATTGATTTGCGGACGCCTGATGATAATGGCTTCAAAATCGAGGATTTTTTTTCGGTATTTAGTAGTACATCTACACCTAGTCTGCCACCACTTACTCTCCGCATTACACCCGAGCATCCAATTTATATTCTCAAGAATTATTCTGGAGAAAGCGAAGATGTTATTCGAGAAGACCTAGAAAGAGGCATCGCGAAATTCGAATGGGTCGAGGCAAAGAATGTCACGACGGATGATTTGATCGTATATTCCATTCCAGAACATACTTTGGATTACTCGGAATTGACTGAGGAGGTGTGTTATTATTACGGTGTTATGCTACAGGCGATGTCTACGCAGGAAGAGCATCGTACAATGATGAAAAAGGTGATCCAACCGGGAAACTTCACGCTCCGTTTTATGAATTTACAGTATAAGATCATCAACGAGTTCTTCGAATTTTTGGAAAATCTATGTGTACATTATGAAAAAACGGTGGATGAAGATATAACGTATGTTCAAATTCCTGCAACCGTAAATCTTCCGTTTCAAATGTCCGATTTTTACGATACGATCAGTATTGACCAGCCGGTGCGTAGTCCGAAAATTGGAGAGCGCTGGCTATTTTTGCCACACTACAAAATCCAATGTATCTTGAACGGTCTTCTGTACAACCATTCCAATTCTTACATCTGCCCCACGCTACAACCCCAGGTTGCTTTTTTGAATTGGCGAGTGGGAAAATTGTTTAACGTATATGGTATCGATCAGCCGTCGATAGAAATTCGATATGGCAATTTTTTGTTGCGAAAAATATGCGAAATCTCCATGAAGGAATACAACGGTCTCGTCTATGATTTACAGATGACCGAGGAACATAATTATATGTTGGAGACCGGTCTCGTCCACAACGGCGGCGGAAAACGCAATGGTAGTTTTGCCATTTATTTGGAGCCTTGGCACTCGGATATCGAGATGTTTTTACAAATGCGGAAAAATCACGGTGATGAGGAACTGAAGGCGAGGGATTTGTTCTATGCCCTCTGGATCCCCGATTTGTTTATGGAAAGGATAAAGGCGGATACAACTTGGACGCTGATGTGTCCCGACGAGTGTCCCGGCTTAGCCGACGTCTATGGTCAAGACTTTGTCGATTTGTATACGTCATACGAAAATTCGGGTAAGGGGCGTAAGACGGTTCGGGCGCGGGATTTATGGTTTCAGATTTTGGACGCGCAAATGGAAACGGGCACTCCTTACCTATGCTATAAGGACGCGTGTAATAAAAAATCGAACCAGAAAAATGTTGGAACCATAAAATCTAGCAATTTATGCAGTGAGGTCATTCAATACTCAGACCAGAATGAAACAGCGGTTTGTAATTTGGCGAGTATTGCTCTTCCGGCCTATGTAAATATGACGACAGACCCGCCGACAATTGATTACGAGAAACTCCACCAAGTCGCCAGAATTATCACATACAATCTCAACCAAATTATTGACGTGAATTTTTACCCCACAGAGAAAACTAAGCGCAGCAATCTTCGTCACCGACCGATCGGTATCGGCGTTCAAGGCTTAGCCGATGTGTTTATGATGATGAACTTGCCGTTCGCGTCGGAAAAATCCAAGATGATAAACAAATTGATTTTCGAGACGATTTATCACGGTGCGTTGACAGAATCGTGCGAGCAGGCCCGACTACATGGATCCTATGAAACGTTCGAGGGTTCGCCGGCGTCTCAGGGTCAACTTCAATTCGATTTGTGGAATGTCGATCCCGCATCGGTTCGCTACAATTGGTCCAGCTTGAAGGCGGACATTAAAACCCACGGTTTGCGAAATTCTCTGCTTCTTGCGCCCATGCCCACGGCATCTACGTCTCAGATTTTAGGGTATAACGAGTGTATCGAACCGATTACGAGTAATATTTATAGCAGACGCACCATTGCTGGGGAGTTCATCATGGCGAACCGGTATTTGATGGCGGATTTGATAAAGCTTGATATGTGGAACGAGAAGATAAAAAATAGCATCATCGCAAATCATGGCTCAGTACAACAGATTGATGTATTACCCGAACATATTCGCGAAAAGTATAAGACGGTGTGGGAAATCCCGATGCGAAATTTGATCGATATGGCTGCCGATCGCGGAGCATATGTTTGTCAAAGCCAGAGTTTGAATTTATGGCTCGAAGATCCGACCTATTCCATGCTGACGTCGATGCATTTTTACTCCTGGTCCAAGGGATTAAAAACCGGTATTTATTATTTGCGCAGACGCGGGAAGCACCAAGCGCAACAGTTTACCATTGAACCAGAAAAAGCAGCGGGAACAGAAGACGCCGAAGAAATTTGCGAGATGTGTTCCGCTTAGTATTCATTTATCTGTAGTCATCTCCTGGATTGTCATCAAAATCAAATTCTTGATGATAATCATCGTGTTCAAAATTGTCTTCATTCTGAACACATGTACAACTCATATTCACTCTAGTATTTTTTATGTAATTTCCGCAAAACCGACAGTTACAACCTTCAATTGGTAGAAGAATGGTATCTTCCGACATAAAGATCCAATTCTCAGACGTTTCTGTTGTCCAGTTGTTAATGTTTTTTCTGGAATAAATCGCGGTTTCAATTTGTTCGTTGATTTTCTTTTTTTTTGATTTGATAAAAGCGGTAATCTGGTCATCGAACGCAAAACTCTTTACTACATTCAATACATCCATTGGTAACAATTTCCCGCGCAGAGAAAATCGGTTAATTGCGAGTTGTTTTTCCATTTTCATTTTTTGTCTATGGTGGCAGCTAGAAAAGTTTTTCAATTTTACGGATCGCCGATGTAGTTCACGTTTCTGTCATATTGCATGATTATTTTATGCCAATACTATAACCAAATGTCGGATATTGTCGAATTCAATGTCACAAACCGCCAATTGACACATTTATCAAACATTCCTGTAAATACTATATTGTTGAGTTGCGAACAAAATCAATTGGTACATTTGCCACAATTGCCTCTCAATTTAGAAGAGTTATATTGCCAAGAAAATCGGTTAGTTGATTTGCCGCCTTTGCCAAACAAATTAGAATACTTACATTGTAATTCGAATGAACTTACTCACCTGCCCGGTCTTCCTCCCGTGTTGCGATTGTTAGATTGCGCAAATAATAAAATTGTAGAGTTACCAGATCTCCCCGATACGCTGGAAGAACTATATTGTTATCGAAACGATTTGTCAAGTATGCCTCGTCTTTCTTCGCATTTATTACATTTGAATTGTAAAAAGAATAAAATTTCTGAATTGACAGAAATTCCCTGCCCTGAATTGTATTCTTTAGAATGTAACGACAATCGTTTGACTTCTCTTCCTCGACTTCCTAAAAAATTGGGGTATTTGAATTGTGGCGGAAATGCGCTGACCGAACTGCCCTCTCTTCCTAAAAATCTACACGCATTGATTTGTAATAACAATCAGTTGACGGCAATTCGCACTTTGCCAACATTATTGACCCGATTGAATTGTAAAAATAACAATATTACGGAATTGCCAGTCTTGCCAAATACATTGATGTCTCTGGACTGCGATTTCGACAAATTATCTGAAGAAGGGTTTCATAATGTACTTTTTTCAATTGGATTTCGCCAAGGTGATGGTACGAATATAACGAATATAGTAATAGATAAAAAAACAATTTGTAACATCCAGGCTGAAATTCGCCGAAGACAATGGCAAAGACCAATTCCTCCCATTTTTAATACTAGATTAAACTGTCGACCGGAAGATATGGCCGAAGATGATGATGAGTTCGATGAAGATTTGTTTGAAGAAGATATGGACGAAGAAGATATGGACGAAGAACAAGAAGAAGAAATTGTCAACGACACAGATATTCATAAAATACAACGCGAACCCTTACGCCAGTCTGATCAAGAAATCACCATTGACCGAAATGAAGTCGGTCAAAACATATTCGAAGGCGGGGAAGAGGGCGTCTTGGCATTTCTTGAAAAAGATAAACAACATGTTGCATTTGTCTTTCATAATAAATTTTATTTGTATGATCGCAGTATTTTTCGATTGATACCCGAGAATTTGAAATATAAGTGTAATAAGGTATACGAAAGATTACATGTATCACCGGATATGATCGAAGACGAGGATAAAATTTATTTTATTCTTCGGAAAGTCGCTCTTTTTGGAATTGCGTTAGCCAGCCAAATCAAAGAAGTGGTAGAAGGCGACCACCAATGTTTTTTAGTGGTCGACACTGGAAAAACGGCAGTTTCTACCGCTGGATATGAAGTATATCGCGGTCGTCTCGCGGATTTAAGAGGTGCGTCACATTGCCAAGAAGGACAAGACGATAAAATATATGCGCTCGAAACTTGCTCTATTCAGAAAAAGAAAAAAAGAAAAACGCAATATAGAAAAAAGAAAACGAAGTTTACGCACAAAAAACGCAGAATGGGAAACAGTTCTCCGACCCCCAAAAAAAAAGACACTATACTATAAATGAAAACGAAATCCAAAAAAAATATTCATATTCGTCGCCAAACGCGCCGGAAAAAACTACAGCTTGGTGGAGAGATGAATAAAAATTTTTATTCACAAAAGGTAGTTGACATTTATACACGTATCCAAGAAGAAAAAAACCAGGATAAATTGAATGCCATTTACCAAGAACTTGTTACATTCTTGGAGGAAACAGATATTACGAGCGATTTATTAAATTCTCCCATTCCGACAAACTTTTCAAACTTGAAAACGAAACAAACCATGGTAGAACCGCCCATATTTTATTTAATTTTATATATCATCGACGATGCAGAGATAGTAAAAAACCTGATTAAACTCTTACACAAAAAGGGAGCCAATATGAATATTAAAAATTATTTAGGACAATCCGCTATTTTTGGGGAACTTTCCGGAGATTTTGTAGGTGTTCCGAATATCGTGTATATTTCCACATTACTTGAAGTGGGTGTCGATCCGAACACGATTGAAGAGTTTGAAGTTACGAAAAGAATGATAAAGGGCACGCCACTTCTCTTTTTATTATCACATATTATTTCGAATGAAGAAATACTTCCACCCAACGTAAGACGAAATGAAACGATGATGAAAAAAATTCGAGCTCAAAAAAAATTCTACGAGGCGTGTCTTTACATATTACTATCTCGCTCAGATATTGTCGATGTCAACCAATCTACGGTTGCAAGTCAAGGATTGCCGGCGTTGACGCCATTGATGGTTTCTATACAAAACAATGACGAAGTCCGAGTGAAACAACTCTTGGAGGCAGGAGCGGATCCAAATTTAGGTTCTACTCCACCACTGTTATTATCGATTGGCTATAATCGTATCAAGATTTTGAACATGCTGTTGAACCATCCCAAAATCGATATGGGTATAAAGGACAAATTTGGAAAAACGGTGCTGATGCATGTAGCATTGTATGAGAGGGAAGATATCGCATATGACATTCTTTCTCGATTGACAATTGATCAAATCAATGAAAGAGATACGAGCGGAAAAACTGCGCTCTTTTTTGCGTTTTTAAAAGCACTTGAAAATCCAGATGGTCAGGGGAAAAATATTTTTGCCATGATATGTTCGAGTGGTGGCGAAAAATTAATTCAAGAACTTCCGGTTACGAGTTATAAGGGAACGGATAAATTGTCCAAAAAAAGACAACAATTGGATAAAAATATGAGGGATCTATTGAATGTCTTCGACAATGGCGAAACCAAAAAGTCGTCTGATGCTGCTACAGCAGATTTGCTGAAAATGATTGAAGAAGAGGAGGAAGCGCTTGCAAAAACAAAACAGAAAAAGCCGACGAAGGCAAAACCAACTCGACCAGTGATTGAAGAAGAAGAAGAAGAAGAAAAAAAGAGGCTTCGCTTAGAAGAAGAAAAGAAACAACAAAAACTTCGGGCCGAAGAAGAAGAACAAAAACGTCGACTTCGTGCCGAAGAAGAAGAAGAGAAAAGGAGACGTCGTCTCGAAAAAGAAGAAGAAGAGAAAATCCGTTTGAAAAAAGAAAAGGAAGACGCCAAGTCGAAAAAATTGGCGGATGAGAGCGCGAAAAAAGCGGCGGAAAAAAACGCCATAAAAAATCGCCTCATCGAAGAACTCGAAGGAGAGTTTTGGTTCACCTATATGAAACCGAATGCACTAATTCGTCTAAAACAACGTATTGGCGAACACATTTTATCACTTGAACCATGTGCCGTCACACAAGATAAGATGTTTGAATTCGAATTTAATCGTGTATCCGATCAAAATCCGATATGTGCGGCTATGCTATTGTATGGTATCTTGGCAAATATACTCAAAGAGGACTGTGAAATTTATTTGAAAGGAGGAAAGGCCATACAGGCAAATATACCGGGATATAAAAGTGACGACATCGACATATTTGTGGTTTCTCATAATTCCAAACTGTCTGCGCATGATATTGCGAAAGAATTGGCAAAAATGATATGTTGGCTAGCAGACACACAGTTTCAATATATCGATAAAATGCGTGACGAAGGATCCATTGTCAAAATCTCGACAACGGGTGATCATCCAGTAGCAGTTATGGATATTGGGTACAGTGCAATGTCCGATTATGTTCTTACTCAATATCAAGTCAACTCGGTTCAAAAAACGTTTACTATCGAAACTGATATTCGTGGAAAATATATTGTGCCAACGATTGACGTGCTTCTCACGGAACAACTTTATTATTTGGTTTTATATCGCACTGGCGGAAAAACGGGTAAAAATCGACATTTTTTCGAAAAGGCACACAAGTCGATCAATACATTATTGAACGCAAAATTGGGAGCCACGAATGTCCAAGAAAAAGAAATCGCATTGCGCGATTTATTGACATTTATTGCCCCGTCTCCTGATCAAGCCGAAAAAGTCAATGAATTGGTGGATTATGTATTGCGACCTCTTTCTCCAAATGAACTGTTTGTTGCTCCGAAACCTTCATCGGATACAAAGCCTTATCGAAAAACGGGAGATTGGCACGACGATGATTTGTGACAGACACGTTTAATGCTTATTGATATATATCTTTAGCCATTCTATATGAAAACATTCTGTGTTTTGATATGGATTTTGTATTTTCAACTTGCTGATGTGTTTACCATTCGTCCATTTCAAAGATTTCCGATCGCTCTTTACGACATTCGAAAATATCCCCATTCAAGAGGTTATTATGAAAATTATTTGCGAAGACTGAATTCTTTGAATGTAACGGATCGAAATGAAGCCATTCTTGGCAAAGGGCTAAGTGAAAAGACTAAGGATTATCTGAAAGATTTGAATGATACCTATTACCGTGCATTCTCTCAAAATAAAACATCGCCTTCTTTGCGTGTTGTTATTCGCGGTAACCGCATTTTCGGAATTCCTATACAAGATTTATTTGACAATGACGAAGACGACGAGGATGGTGAAGAACAGGAAGACGTCTCCTATGAAAGCTATTCCAAAAAGAAGTCTATGAAATCCGATAATTTCGAAGTGATTGTCAAACACGGTATCAAATTCAAAGATGTCGGCGGTTACGACAACGTGAAGGCAGAACTACATCAATGTGTAGATCTTCTCAAAAATCATAAAAAATACGAGAAATACAATGTTCGTGTTCCGAAAGGACTGATTTTCGAGGGCCCTCCCGGGAACGGCAAAACGTTAATGGCAAAGGCACTGGCCGGCGAAGCCGGCGTGGGTTTCATCGCAACATCTGGCGCACAATTCCAAGAAAAATACGTCGGCGTCGGTTCGTCCCGCATTCGCGAGTTGTTTGAATTGGCCAAGAAACACACACCTTGTATCGTGTTTATTGACGAAATCGATGCTGTCGGGAAACGCCGTTCAGGTGACGGCGAAACGTCGAATTCTGAGCGCGACAATACACTGAATGAGCTGTTGGTTTCGCTAGACGGGTTCCGAAACACAACGGGTATATTTTTGGTAGGAGCGACAAATCGCGCGGACATGTTGGATCCTGCTCTCGTGCGTCCGGGACGCATCGACAAACGCGTATATATTGACAACCCGGACACGAATACCCGACGCGCCATCTTGAACATTCACTCAAAAGGAAAAGCATTTGATGAGAGTGTTGTGTTAGAAGATCTCGTCGAACTTACGGCGGGACTTTCGGGCGCACAGATCGAGAATTTGATGAATGAGGCGATGTTGAATGCTTTGCGGTATGATCGCGAGAACTTCAACAGCACCGACATCGATATCGTGATGAATAAAATGTTGGTAGGATGGCAACCGACGGAGCACCAATTTACGAGTAATATGATCGACCAAATTGCCATTCATGAGATGGGTCACGCGATTGTTGGAATGGTATCGAAACATCATTCCAAAATTTCTAAAGTGGTCATCAATTTGTCGGCTCCGCGTAGTCCGGCCTATACCGTATTTGAAACGACAAAATCGAACATATATACCCGAGAGGCGCTGTTCGAGCATTTGATGATACTCCTTGCCGGACGCATTGCTGAGGAGGTTTTTTATAATGTCTCGGTCACCACGGGCGCAATAAACGATTTCGAAGAGGCGTTGAAACTCGCGGAAAAAATGATTGTGTATTATGGAATGGGCAAAAACCTGATTTATCCGGTATCGAGCGAAAAATATAAGGAGATGGTCGACGACGAAGTCGTGAATTTGATTAAAGACGCTTACGCGTATTCCGAATTTATTATTCGAAATTCAAAAGAATTCATTTTAGAAACGTCGGATATCTTGAAAAAGGACAAAATCTTGCGGGCACAATACTTACATGATCTGATCGATAAAAAATACAAGCACATTTTACATTTGGTACTATAGCCCGAGTTTACGAAGTTCCAAGTAACATTTCATACATACTTCGCAATCTACCAACGAATTGTGTAAATTTGGGGGTACAATTCCAAATAACGCCTCATGTAGCTCGGACAATTTCGGGTTTTTATAATAAATTCCTCGACTATTCATTCGCGGAATTAAACAAAAATTTCGACCCGATTTTACAGTACAATATTCGGTTGGGGCATTTTCAAAGTTTTGCGTAAACATCGCTAGACAGTTCGGGAATTTCGGCAAGAGCGCTGCCATGTTTCTTTTTATTTCTGTGCGAACGACGCGTTTGTCAAACTCAATATTGTGGGCAATGATTTTGTCCACGCTGGAATAGGCGCGAATAAAATCCGAAAGCGCGTCTACAATATTCACTCCTCGTTCATTACACATCTTTGGGGTAATCCCGGTAATATTCGTAATTTCTTCTGTAATCGTTACATCCTTTTTCACTTTGATGTAACGATCCCACGTTTCCACAACTTTTCCATTCTCATGGATCAAATAACTGAACTGTATGATGTGCGGGTCAGACGGATCGGATCCGTATCTATTTTTGAATAGTCCAGTCGTTTCCGTGTCGAAAACAAGAATTCGTTCGTTCATTTAGGTATAAGTTACCGGTATTCGCCACGGGACTTCAATTTTTTTGATATTTTATCTATATTCTTATAGTATATGTCCTTGGATTACAACTTTTCTCTAAATTTGAAAAAAAAAGCACCAATGATACGGTTAGCATCACCTATGAAAAATTCAGAAGAACAACCGGCTAACGTATCGCGTCCTTATTTGAAATCATTGGCGTCAACCATGGCGTCGAGCGCAATCAACCCAAACCCCGTAGTTCCTCCGCAATATTTTGGCGCGCGCCAACTTTTGAGTTTATACAATGTTCCCACGGTCCTTCCCGCTGCCGGAAAAAAACGCACGACGATCGCCATCGTTATCGCGTTTACGTATCCCGGACTTTTAGCCGATTTAGCCACGTACTGGAAAAGCTATATGAACTTCGGAGCAAATGCCAAGCCTCCGACCGTAAACGTATATACCATGCCTGGTGCGGTATTCAATGACGGCTGGGCACAAGAAGAATGCTTGGACGTACAAATGGTCTGTTCGATTAATCCGAATGCCAATATTTGGGTCGTCGAGGCGAAATCCGACGAGAACAAAGATTTAATGGCTGCTATAAATTACGCAATAAATACAATTCGAGCGGACGTCATTTCCATGTCTTGGGGATCGGATGATTTGGTTAGTTTGACCCCCTACAACACGAATTTTGTAGATGTCTCCACTTGTTTTTGCTGTTCGAGTGGTGACAATAACAGCGTGAGTTGGCCGGCCGTTTTGCCAAATTGTCTCGCGGTCGGAGGAACAACACTTTCCTATTTGGACTGCTCTGGAAACCCGGCAGCGCGCCAAGAGTATACGTGGGACAGCGCAGGGTGTGGATATTCAGCAACCATGGCCCAACCCGCCTACCAGAAAAATATTTCAGGTATTAATCATATATATCGCGTGATCCCCGACTTGAGTTTGATTGCGAACCCCAACAATTGTGTGTATACGGTTTATGGCGGCGTTTGGTCGGGCGTGGGTGGCACATCCGTGAGTGCTCCTCTATTTTCGGCGATGTTATCGTTAGCCAACCAGATGCGTTTTAATGCGGGAAAACCGGCATTGACTACTGTATATTCTCCGACCGCAACATCCAAGACAGTTCCCGCGAACAATCTTCAAAATTATTTGTATACAAAAATTTACACCAATCCTACCAAATATGCCCAAGATTTCTTCGACGTTACCGTGGGAAATGATAAAGGTTCGGCCAACGCTTACACGCTAACCACATTTAATGAGGGCGTCGGATTTAATGTTCCAACAGGACTTGGCGCTCCTAATTGTGCAAACTTGTGTAATGATTTGTTATTGCTCTAAAAATCGTACAATGAAAATAAGCATATTCTCATTGTAATTGTTGGGTTTCTGCTTCTCATACCGGGTTGCTTCTCATACAGGGTTGCTTCTCATACCGTGTTAATACGCACACTATGTTGTGTCTTAGTTCTACGTTTCAAAGTGGTTGTCGATACGATTTTTCGCCTTTTTTCTTCAACTGGTCTACGTAATGTTTGAATTAAAACATCGAATATTTTTATAGATCGATGATAATCTTGGCAAATTTCGTCGATGGATGGCGGATTTTCGACTTGAACACAACATTTCTCTATAATTTTGTAGAACGAAAATAGAATAGAATTGAGCTGTCTTATAAAAATCGCATCTATACGTTTCGTATTCGCATTTGAAACTGAAAATTCGGAGGTAAATACATTTATGATGTCTAAAATGACTACTCCGAGTGAATATATGTCAGCGCGTTTGTATAGATCCAACTTCGCGTCCTTCATGTTTTTCATAGATTGAAAATGCGAATTCCATCTTTCCAAATAATTCGACAATTCTTCTTGTGAAGTAAAATTAAATATTTTTTCTTGTTTTATGGTCTCATAAATACGTTCAATTTCAGAAACGT
>Ga0114960_10003517_pt1 | contig 11972 bp, 4 predicted proteins | sample C_130625_MF_Meta_FD_92637 | JGI IMG/M metagenome (GOLD analysis project Ga0114960, IMG submission 92637) | Freshwater microbial communities from Lake Croche, Canada to study carbon cycling - C_130625_MF_MetaG | ecosystem: Environmental > Aquatic > Freshwater > Lake | place: Lake Croche, Canada... | reverse complement strand
TTCTAAGTAGAAAACGCTCTAAAAAATATTTTTATGAAAAAAGAACCAACCATGAGTTTATTTAAAAGTTTCTTACTTTTTTGCATTGCTATTGTATTATTAATTAGCACAGCACCTATCGGATTTTTTTATGCCTTACTACGACAATTATTGTTTGGTAAGCTAAAAACACTAAGTGAATTTTTTTTAGAAGTAGCCATATCAATAGACAATACAGGTAATGTGATGATGCAATATTTATTAAATGACTTTTTGTTAATGAAGCGTCCAGAAACCTATAATTTTGGCAATAAGAAAGAAACCATTAGTAGTGTAATAGGTAAGAATAGTTTAACCAATACCTTAAGCCCCTTTGGCAAGGCCCTGAATGCTTTTTTAAATTGGATAGACAAAGACCACTCCTTTAATTCTATTATGTATGATGTAAGGCTTTGGGCTAGAGATAGTGATTAGGTCCGAATAAAAATTATGATTAAATTTATTATGTAAAAACTATTAATTATGTTAAATCAAATAAAAACAAAAGCTGATTATGATATTGCATTGGAGCGAGTTTATAAATTAATGCAAGAAAACATTACTCCAAATTCTAAAGAATCGGACGAGCTGGAAAACCTATCCATCTTAATAAAAGAATTTGAATCTAAAGCTTATATACTAGAATAAAAAGTGGTCTCGCCAAGAATCGAAATTGGATCTAGTGTTTAATCAAAAATTTTTTTAGGAAATTTCTTTATCAAATTTTCATTCACATAATATTCTACATATCGTTTATCAAAATCCATTTTCCTTCTATTGACTAAATCTTCTTTGATAGAACTATAAACAGAAAATTTATTATTTATCTTGCTTAAAATTTCTCCTCTTATATTATTTTGTATTTTAGTATCTTTTTTTTCAGTACCTAATTTTTTATTTATTTCGGCTGCGCTAGTGGGTATAAAATTCCAATTGTTTCTTACTAAAATCTCTAAAACTTGAATTTCTATTTCACTTAAATTTTTTATGAAATCGTTAATAGTTTTTTTCTTTTCATCCAATGTGTAAATTTGATCTGTTCTAATTAATATCTCTGTTTTTTTATACTTTTGATAGGTAATAATAAATAATATTATTAATACAATTATAATTATTATTAAAGTTGGAATTGCAAATTCCATCCAGTTAATATCTGGTAAAGTACTTTTATCAAATAAATTAATATTAATTAACTTAACATCGTTTTTTTTAAATGAAAAAAATTCTAGGCTATCACTTAAGTTATCATATAGAATTAAACTAGAATCTGTAGAATATATTAAACCATTTTTGATTCTATTTTTTTTCTGAACAAATTCTGTGAATTTTGAATCTTTTAAAGCGTAAAATAATTCTTTGTTAAAATCTATCAATAAAATAGATCTATAAAATTTAGAAGAAACAAGTACACCAGTGGGTGTAGTTTGTAAAAAATTTAAATCTGAAAATATTTTTGCTATTGCTTTGTTAATAATTAATGGTTTTTCAAGCCATTTTTTTGTTTTCAAATTTAGACATTGATAAAAGCACGTAGTCTGTTCCTTTCTTGGAATGTCTATATATTCCGGCGTGCAATCATTATAAATCAGGTGTAATTGACCATTTATTGGATCAAAATAAGAATTGGCATTAATACCATTAGCAAATGAAAGTGGATAATTTGATCTAAAAATGCCCCATTCGTTTGTTGCTGTATCAAAATACCGAATAGACCCCGAAATATTCCAAAAGCCATAACCACCGATACTATAAATAGTATCATTGTATATAAAATCAGATGAACCGAATCTATCTCCCCCGAATTTTGTTTTATCAATTCTAACTGGCTTTTGGGTACTAGTTAACTCATATAATTTTCCTGTTCCTTTAACGCCAATGAATAGTTTATCATGGGCATAATACATATTATTAATTGAGCTAATATTTTCAGCATCAACGCTATCTGATTCTTTAGTAGATGTGTTGATGATTGAAATATTATATGCTTCTTTGTTTTTATTCAAAGCTTTATAAACATCTCCCAATTTTAACTGACCTGTTACTTTAGAAAATGAGCAAAGGGAGCTCATTAATATTATTATTATAGTATTTATCTTATTCATTCATCTGGTTTAAATAATTCTACCTATTATTTTATTTAACATTTTAAATATTAAGAACATGTATAATATATTTATGCTTGTTTTATATTTATTTATCATCAAAACTTTTCAATTCATCTTATAAAAAAATTATACTCTTTATGTCATTTATTTTTTTTACTTAAAATGATAAATTGCTTGTATATGGAAAAGTTTCTAGAAAATTTTCCATTTTTCAAACTATTGCAATTTATGAAAACTAATAATATGATAAGAAATTTTAATTTGAAAAAACTATTTTTGTTTAGTATTTTAATGTTTATAACAATAATAGGCTCAACAATACCAATAAAATATTATGTAAGTACAACTGGTAGTAATTCAAATAACGGAGCATCTGCTACACCATTTCTAACCATTACTCAGGCCGTTAACTCTGCTTCCGGCGGAGATACCATTGTTGTTCAGCCCGGCACTTATCGTGAAACCATCGATATGCTCGGTAAAAATTTAGTGCTCACGTCCAACTATATGTATACGCAGGATACCAATATCATTGCCAATACGAAACTTGATTTTCAAGACGCAGGGGTTAATGGAGGCTTATATGAATCTGTATATAACTATAATTTTAAAAAACTTTATGGCTTTACTTTATATAATTCACCAAAAATTGCCATAGGCAATATTCATAACATCACTATTGAAAAATGTGTTTTCAGAAACAATGGTTATGGAAATGCGACTAATAATTTTTTAATTTTGTTATTTGCAAGAGATGCAAATAATTTTTCTAAAATGATCGATTGCGATATTTATAATAATCAAAATAATATTTTAATTTTAAATAATGATAGAAATAGCGTAGGTCATTCTTCAGAAGTTCGTAATACAAAAATTCATCATAATAGCCTAGGAAGTTCATTCGATGGAGTAGCAATTAGCTTAGGCGACGGCCCTATAGATGTCATAAACACCTTAATTTATAAAAATAAATTTGGTTATGCTATCAATCATATAGGTAATCCAAATTATAGTACTGTTAAAATTAATTTTACTACTATTGCTAATAATATTGGTAAAGGCGTTCTTGTATATCCAACTTCGGGATCTTTTAAAATTGTTTATTCAAATTCTATCATTGCTAATAACTCAGGCATACCTTTCACTGTAAATCATTCTGGTACTAATATTTATACAGGATCTGCAATTAATTGGAGAAATAATATAATTGCTGGTGGGTATGCTGGAATCTCTATCACAAATACCAATACTGCATACACTGATCTTGCTTTTACGAATAACTATGAAGGTGTTCCTAAATTTACAGATACCTTGACTGGAAATTATAGCCTATCTACGCAAGGATTAGGTGCTGCAATGGGTAAATTCAATAATGCTTTATCTGTTGATACAATTAAACAAGATATCAATGGGCAACTAAGACCATTGATAGCAACCAATGGGCCAGATATAGGAGCGATTCAAAGTCCAAATTCAATTTCTTCAGCTGAACCACCTCTGTCTGTAAGAATTGAAAGAAATGCAATTGGGCGCAATAAATTAAGTTGGATTTCTAGTTCAGGTTCAGATACTAGAACCTATAAAGTTTATAGGGCTTCAAATAGTGGCAGTTTTAGTTTATTATCAACTACTACGAATCAAAATTATACAGATAATGCAATTGTAAATGGAACTAGTTATAGTTATAAAGTCACTGAACTTGGTCTATCTAGTTCAAATACAAGTGCACTTGATACTGGGCTTACCAATATGTTTGCTTTTACAGGCAATACTAAGGATGCTTTAAATGATTTGCTTGAAGGTACAGCGACTGCGGTGACTGCAGTTTCGGATAGATTTAATAATACCAATGCTGCCTATTCATTTAATGGTTCCACATCTTATATAGAATACAATGACACTGTTGCTAATGTTACCCAAACAACACCCTATACCATATCTTTTTGGGAAAAAGTAACTACTGGTGGTTTCTTTATGAGTAAGTACAAAAATGATAACGTTGCTGGAAGCCAGTTTTTTGTTGGCGAATCCGGTATTGCTGGCGATGGAACAAATTCTATACTATATTCAGCACCAAATACTAGCTGGAACCATTTTGCGGTAATATTTAAAAATGGAACTGGGAATAGTAAAATATATAAAAATGGGTCTTTATTAAATAGCGGGACGCTTAATTTAAATCCGTCCACTTCCGCAACAAAATTTAATATTGGTAGATTAACGAGTGGTTCAGGATATATTAGTGGTTCACTAGATGATATTCGTATTTATAAAAAAGAATTAACTGTAGCTCAATTACAAAATATTTATGCTTATGAAAGTCAATATGGCTATTTAAACGCCACAGAAAGTGGTTATTCTTCTACAGTTAGTCTAGCCGCGAGCATTACAGCGGGTAAAATATATGTTGATCAAGCAACTGGCAATGCAAATAATGTAGGCAATAGTACAAGTCCATTTGTAACAATCAATCAAGCACTCAATGTGGCAATTAGTGGCGATACCATTGTTGTTTTGCCTGGTACTTATCGTGAAACACTTGACTTAGCTGGTAGAAATATTGTGCTTACTTCTAATTATATGTTTAATGCGGACACAACAATTATTGCAAATACTAAAATTAATTTACAAGATGCTGGTGTGAACGGAGGTATTTTTACAACTGTAGATAATTATAATTTTAAAAAGATTTTTGGCTTTACATTGTACAACGCACCTAAAATTGCAGTCAATTATATCAGAAATACAACCATAGAAAAATGTGTTTTTAAAGGAAATGGATATGGTAATAGCACAGACAATAATTTAATAGTTTTGGTGGGTAGCAATATTAGCACAGGCTATTCTGTATTAAAAGATTGTGATATCTATAATAATACAAATAATACTTTAATATGGAATGCAGATCGAAATAGTTTTGCAAAATCTGCTTTAATCATTAATACTAAAATTCATCATAATAGTTTAGGCGCATCCCTTGACGGAACCGCTGTAAATGTTTATGGCCCTATTGACATCGTCAATACATTGATATATAAAAATAAATTTGGGCATGCTGTTTATTATGGAGACAATCCAAATTATGGAATGGTTAAATTAAATTTTGTAACTATTGCCAATAATAGTGGTAATGCTGTTATAAGCAGTCCAAGCTCTGGAACAAATACTGCAGTTATTTCTAATTCTATTTTTACTGATAATACTGGGTATAATTTTAAAGTACAATACGTTGGTGGCTTAGGAAATATTTATGACGGTCTAAGAATTCAATGGAGAAACAATATCATTCAAGGTGGATATGATAATATGACAATTATAAATCCTGATCTTGTAAGCCCTAATGCGCCATATAGAACCAAAGCCTATGTTGAGCTTACTTATTTAAATAATTTTGAGGGTAGGCCAATTTTTATAGATACCGTAAACGCTAATTATAGACTTGCTACTGGAAGCTTAGGTTTAGCAATGGGCAATTACAATACTTCTTTGAATGTAGATACTATCAAAACAGATTTTTTAGGAAATACTCGTCCCAGCACTTCAACGCAGGGGCCGGATATAGGTGCTATTCAAACTTCTTCACTTGAAACAATTGCATTGCCAACGCCAAGTTCATTAACTGCAGTTCAAGGTGTGAAAGGAAGAGTTGCACTTAGTTGGACTTCAAGCTCAGGACTATCAAATAAATTATTTAATATTTATAGATCTTCTGATGCTGGAGCAACCTATACTCAAATTGGAGGAAGTGCTACTACTTCTTATACAGATACTAATGTGGTGAAAAATATTCCTTATAGCTATAAGATTACAGAAGTCAAAAACAATTATGCCAATATTAATTCTTTAGATACAGGCTTGGCTAGTTTAATGACTTACGATAAAGTAGCATATGATGTTCTAAATCCAAGTAAATATGTCAATGTCGTAGGCGCTTATGCCAATAATGATCGATTTAACAATCGAAACAGCGCTTATAGTTTTTCTGGCATGAGCCAGTATATTGAGTATAGCAGTGATATGGCAAACGTAGATCAGAGTAATCCTCAAACAATAAGTTTGTGGGCAAAAAGTACCAGTAGCCCAGGTATGAGTATGAGTACTAACTATATGAGTAAAAATAATAATTATGATGCGGCATCCCCATCAATGGGATCTTCCGTAAAACAATTTACTTTAGGCACCACATCTATTACAGGTGATGGCACTAATACTTTAAGTTATACTAATAATGGTACAAATTGGAACCATTATGTTTTTGTTTTAAAAGCGGGCACAAACAATACTAAAATATATCGCAACGATACATTATTATCAACTGGAACTGTAGCCTACTTAACAAGTGCTGGAGTTAATAGCATAAAACTCATTGTCGGTAAATCCATTCAATATCCTACAGGCGAATTTGCCGGGTTAATTGATGATATAAGAGTGTATAATAAAGCATTAACAAGTGCTGAGATTAATAACATTTATTCATTTGAAAGTCAATATGGTAATATAAGTAGCGAAAGTGCCTACTCAAGTCCTGCGCAAATTACAGTAATAGGCAGCAAATTTTTTGTTGATAAATCTAGTGGTAATAATACTAATTCTGGAAGTGCAGCAAGCCCATTTGCTAGTATTCAATTTGCGATTGATAATGCATCTGATTATGATACAGTAATAGTATCTGATCATACTTATGATGAAATATTAACGATACCAACTAATACAGCCATAACAATGGCGTCTAAATATATATTAGACAAGGATAGCCTTCATATAAATAATACAATTATTGATGGGACAAATAATGGGTTTACAGACGTGCAAATAACATCAAATTCTAATTTGTCTATTATTGGTATGAGTTTAAAGAAAGTGAAAGGACAACTATTAAGTATTCCAAATAATGATGTAAAATTAATAAGGGTAAAAATTACAGAATTAGGATACAATTCAACAAATACAATTAGAAATACAATTTCAGCTAGAAAATCAAATGTTGATAGTTCTTTAATTTTTAGTAATAAATATATCGGTGGAATTTTTGGTATTAGCGATAGCCTAATTTTTACAAATTCCAAATTTTATAGCAACGAAGGTGGCTTGTTATCAAATAGTAATAGTGGTTACAATACTTCAGTATATATAAATAAAAGCTTATTCTTGAACAATTCAAGTTCTCAAGGTAATGGTTCTTACGGCTATTATTTGACACTCAATGCGCAAAGGTATACTGTAAGTCAAAGTAAATTTATAAACAATAGCTATACCGTTTTTGGAGGTTCGGGTGCAGGCTATAGCCAGTTTATTAATAACTTGTTTTTGAATAATAGTAAATCAATTGAGCGTAATCCTCAAGTAACATCTAATGACAGTGTTATTCTTATCCATAATTCATTTATACAAAATGGTTCTTCTTATTCTAGATCTGACATGTCTTTTTTTCCAGCAGGTAATTGGAAAGGAATATTTTATAACAATATATTTTATGGAGGTATAGATTTTAGTGGTCCTCAAAATAATAATAACGAAGTGGGCATATTCTTAAAAATGAAAGGAAATTTACTTAAAACTTACCCAACATTCACTGGTGTTGATACTACTGGGTCAACAAACAATAAATTATTTACCTCACTCACTTTTATTGATACTGCAAATTACAATTTCCAATTTGTTGATACCTCTAGCTATTTAGGAACGGGAAGTTTAATTACCTATCCGTTCACAGGAGATATCAATGGGGATTCAAGGCCAGGAGCATCCGTTGCAGCCCCTGAACCTGGTGCATTTGAGAGTCCTTATAGTTTTTCTCCTCCAACAGGTTTATCTGCTAGCATCGGGAATAAAAAAATAAATTTAGCCTGGTTAAATGGGAATGCTGGTGTTACTAGTTATAAAATATATCGATCCACCGCTTCTATCCCACAATATTCTGCACCAACAGAAATGAGCACAAGTACTGCTAAAAATTATAAAGACTCTGCCTCCGGGTTAAACTATTTATACAATCAATATTATAGAGTAAGATCTGTATCTAGTTCAGGTGGCTATAGCGGTTTTAGTAATGAAGTTTCTATTTTACCAGATTCGGTACCTACTCCTGCCATTATTAATGACAGCTCTGTAGCAGGTATTGCTTCTTTTAAATGGACACAAGGCCTATCAACTAGTATTGTGAAATATTATATATACCGTAGTTCCAATACAACTACCTATGAAAAAGTTGATAGTTCAACCACTATAAAGAGGCTATCAAATACTTTACCTATAGCAGATAAGTTGTATAGTTTTAAAATGACAGCAGTGGACCGAATAGGTATTGAGAGTGATTTTAGTGAATCAATCCTACAAGTTGGTTATGCAAAACCTGAACTGATAAGTCCTGAAAATACCGCTGCCAAACTTGATTCTACATCTACTTTACGTTGGAAAAAAATGAATTATGCTACTAAATATAGAGTTCAATATGCTACCGATAATGTATTTAGCATTGATCTTGTAGAAAAGGTTGTTACAGATACATTTACGGTTATTAGTGGGCTTAAATTAGGCAAAGTGTATAGTTGGAGAGTAATGGCGATGGATACGAGTCATTCTAGTGATTGGTCAACGCCTTATACTTTTAAAACCTTAATTACCAAGCCGACAATAAGTTCAATTGGGGTTAATAATAAAAAATTAACTATCAATTGGACCTCTTCAGATACCGCAAATACAAAATGGTTTAAATTATTTAGAGATACTATTAATAACCCAACAAAATTAGTGGATAGCTTTACAAACAAAATTTTAACGTATAATGATAGTGTAAATAATAATATTAAATATTATTATAGATTAACAGCAATTGGCCTTACTAATTTAGAAAGTGATTTTAGCAATGAGTTATTTGCAACTGCCATAAATACAAAACCAACAGCTACAAGATTTATTGATAAAGTTAACGATAGTATTGGGAAGCGTTCATATCTTAATTTGCGTTATAGCGCCGCTTCAAGTACTGATAACGATGGATCTATAGTAGCTTACAAATGGCTAGTGAATGACAGTATTGTAAATTCGGCAGATTCTGTATTAAGCTATAATTTCTTCATTGGTATTAATAAACTTAAGTTAATCGTAACTGATAATGATGGAGCTTCTGATACCTCTGTTACTACTATCAAAATTAGTTCCTTAGTAAAACAATTTGCTGGTGGTTTCTTGGGTGGTATTACAGCAGTAGGCCCTAATATTATTTACACTGCAGATACTAGTTATAACCAAATAACTGGCGCTTCAATTTATAATTTAGATAGCAAAGGCGATATAAGTTATCCAATTAGTGTCAATTCAAAAATATTTACAACACCTTCTGTTTCTAGTGATTCCTCCGTTTTTATTACTAATGGAAGTAATATAAATGCTTTTGGTAAAACTGGTGCTCCATTATGGTCAACTATCCCTCTAGGTGGTATTAGCTATGTAACACCTACAGTGGATTCTATTTTAAATAATATATATCTAGGCGTATCAAATAAAAACTTTTTTGCAATTAATTATAAAACAGGTAAAATTGCTTGGAACTTAATTGGAGACGCTCCAATTAATTCTTCTGCAGTAATATCTGGCAATCGTCGATTATTTTTTACGAGTGAATTAGGCACCTTATATGGGTTTGATATTAAAACCAATAAAGTTCAAACTGAAGCATATTGGAAATACGATTTAGGAGAAGTGATTACAAGGTCACCTGCTATTGACAATAAGTATCATTTGTATTTTGGTTCAGATAGTGGTCATGTATTTAAGGTGGTAATTAATGATGATGGAACTGTTAAGAAGCTTTGGACGAAATCATTAGGCTCTCCGATTAAAACTTCACCTGTAATTGATGCAGACGGTGCAATTTATGTAGGTAATGACAATGGCGATCTTGTAAAATTAGATTCTGCAACAGGTCAAATTATTTGGTCCTTTCCTACAGGTGGAGCAATTAAATCAACTCCATCAATATCTGAATTTGGCACTATTTACGTTGCTAATATGAATGGAGATATATACGCACTTAAAACCGACAAAACAATAAGATGGAAGTATCAAACAGATGCCCCAATAAGCTCTAATTTATTATATATCAATAACTCTATTTATGTTGGGTCTGAGGGTGGCAAGTTAATTTCATTGTATGATAATGTATTTTCAAATACTGTGAAAGCTAGCTCCGTCTCATCTTTTATAGACAATAAAAAAACAAACAGTAGCACCTTGGGTAATATAATCCGCTCAAATGCTATTGACAGTAGCACAATTGTTATAAAAAATCCAATTTGGGGTACATTCCAAGGCAATTATAAACGCAATGGTTCTCAGGCATTAGAATGCCCAGATTTACCTGTAATTAATTTGCCTAATTGTTCTACTAAAGCAGATAGTATTTTAGTAACTACTAACAATTTAATTAATAAAGTCTGGATTATTAACGATTCTGCCTATACTAAATTACTAGATACCATTATTAAAGTTAAATCCAATGATAATATAAAAATAAGAGTAACTAATATTTATGGTTGTGTAGTGAATTCAAGCAATACAGGAATTATAGTAGGCTCTAGTTTAGTTGCGCCTACAATAATTAGTAATACAAGTAAAAATAGTTTTTGCGAAGGGGATAGTATAAAACTATCTGCTTCAGTTTCGGCCAATAGTTATACTTGGTCAAATACAACAAACGTATTATCTAAGGCTAATTCATTAAATGTTAAACAGGCAGGCACTTATACATTGTCAGTGAGCAATAGCTATGGCTGTATCAGTCCGGCAGCAAAATTTGATGTGGTGGTTACTAAAATTCCTACAACACCTTCTTTAAGTAGAGATGCCAATGGAAATTTAGTATCTTCTAGTATATACAAAACTATCTGGTATAAAGATGCTCAATTAATTCCTGATACTACTAAAACTATAAAACCAATATTATCTGGCAACTACAGTACTAAAGCTAATAACAATGGATGCCTGAGTATTTTGAGTAATAATTATTATTTCCTAGTTACAGATATCCTCAACATCAGTGCAACTGAGTTTATTAAGTTTGCGCCTAATCCAATGAGTAGTTATATCACCCTTAATTATAATATACAAGGATATTCAAAGTTGAATCTTGATGTTTTTGATATAAGTTCGGGCAACTTAGTGGCAAAACGATCTAATATTCTTACTGGAAATAATCTTTATTTCTCAGAATTAAGCGCGGGCACCTATATCTTTAAAGTGTATACTAGTGACTTATTAAAGTCCTATCAATTCAAAATTGTAAAACTATAGAGAATAGGATTAAGTAGATAAAATCTGGATCTCACTTAACACTTTTTACTGCCTGTAGTAAGAATAGTGATAAATCTAATTAATTAATTTTTATCCTTTGGGGGAAGGATAAGAAGTGGGTGGTTGGGACTTGTCCCGGCCACCTTTTTTTAAACTTGGCTCTAAAAAGTGGTCTCGCCAAGAATGCCAGCCTTCGCTTCGCTCGACTGTCTTCTTCCTGTATTGAACTTACCCAAAGCCTTTTAAACAATCCCGATGCTCGGTATTGTTTGCCTTCTTCATCTCTCACCAACTTACGAAAGCGAGCTTTCGACGTTGTCTCTAAATGAAGAAGCCCCAACACTTTGTGTTGAGGCTTTGTGGTCTCGCCAAGAATCGAACTTGGATCTAGTGTTTAGGAAACACCTATTCTATCCATTGAACTACGGGACCCTAGACCTTTTAGCGATCGATGAGCGCAAAAATAACCACATTATTTGGTATCTTTACGCCTCTAATACATCACAATATGGGTTTTTACAATATCATTATTAAGTTTCGCTTCTGGCTGAGTTTAGT
>Ga0114960_10003510_pt1 | contig 11982 bp, 20 predicted proteins | sample C_130625_MF_Meta_FD_92637 | JGI IMG/M metagenome (GOLD analysis project Ga0114960, IMG submission 92637) | Freshwater microbial communities from Lake Croche, Canada to study carbon cycling - C_130625_MF_MetaG | ecosystem: Environmental > Aquatic > Freshwater > Lake | place: Lake Croche, Canada... | reverse complement strand
CCCACGGCAACAGCTGTTGGAGCTGCAAGTGCACCTTTAACACCAGTGCCGTTCTTTGAGGCTAAAGCATTGATATCGCTATATTGAGGAGGAGTAAAGTCTTTTACTGTTTGGGTTGACGGATCTTTAAGGATCTTTGAGTCTGTAGCTACGTTAATATAGAATACTACATAGTTGCCACCATACTCACCTAATGGGCTCATTAAGTCCGATGGATATGAATGTTGACTTATGTTATATTCATTTGTGTCGAATGTAGCAGGTCCACCACGTGTCACACCAAGCTGACTACCTGAATAGTTACTAGTTGGAGCTTCTGTTACACCTGGAGTGGTACCAAACTTTGCTGCTTCTTTTACAGAAGGCATTGCTCCAGAACCAAAATTAGCTGCTGATATAGCCATGTATGAATCCTATACGTTTATAACTATTTATAAATATCTGGCGAATGTTTCATAAAAGAAAATACAAACCAATGTTCCCTGAGAAGTATGAGGGGGACCACACCAATATCATAATGAGATCAAGTTGGGAGACCCGTTTTGCCTCATGGTGCGATAAGAACCCATCTATAATCAAGTGGTGTTCAGAGGAGACTGTTGTACCATACAGGTGTCCTACAGATAATAGGGTCCATAGGTACTTCATAGACTTCAAGATCAAGGTTAAGACCAAAGATAACTCTATAAAGACGTATCTTGTAGAGGTCAAACCTGCTAAGCAGACCCAACCTCCTGTGTACCCAGGCCGGAAGACAAAGCACTACATAACAGAGTCAGTTACGTTTGTTAAGAACCAAGCTAAATGGAGAGCTGCAACAGAGTACTGCAAAGATAGAGGCTATGAATTTGTAATCATAACTGAGAATGAATTAGGCCTGAATTAGCTTATAAATAAGTAATGGCGCAACTTAAAGACGTATTTAGACAGAACTCTTATGACCTAAAGCAAGCAGCAATTAGGTCTAAGGCATGGTTCCAACAGCAAGCTATACTATTAGGCAGGCAGAACCTTACCACTCAAAAGGTAATGAACTCTGCATCAGCTGTAGTTAAAGCTCAAGTGGTACCTGGCAGTTTATACATGTTTCTATACGATCCAAAGCACAAAGATACATTACCATACTATGATAAGTTCCCATTGGTATTCCCATTTAAGAGGGTGCCAGGAGGGTTTCATGGTTTAAACATGCACTACTTACCTTATCAGATGCGTGTTGTATTATTACAAAGATTAATGGACTTTGCCACTGATAGGACTTTAAACGATAAGACACGACTTAGACTCTCATGGAGATTGATAGCTGGTGTATCTAAGTTTAAATGGGCAGAACCATGCGTTAAGCATTACCTAAATGACCATGTTAGGTCAACGTTTAGGAAGATAGATGCTCCTGACTGGGCTACAGCTATGTTATTACCTGTAGAGCAGTTCGTTGGAGCTACAAAAGTTAATGTTTGGAAAGATTCATTAGGATACTAAATGGCATCATTACAAGAATTCATATCACAAGTAGCTGGCGAAGGTCTAATGCGATCTTCAAGGTTCGCTGTAACCTTTAGTCTACCAAGTGGTATAGTAGAAGGCACCTATTCAAGAGATATAAGAAAAGTATTATTGTATTGTGATAACATTAATTTACCTGGATTGACTTTAGAGACGACTTCTGCTAAGACGTTTGGTGAGCACAGAGAGATGCCATATAATAAACTATTTGACACCGTCAATATGGGATTTTATGTTGATAATGCTATGTCAGTTAAGTTGTTATTTGATAGTTGGATGGGTGCAATTCAAGATCCAACAACCAGAACTTTTAATTATTACTGGAACTATGTTACTGATATAGTAGTAGACGTATTTGATATAGCAGATAATAGTAGGTATCAAGTAACTTTATATCAATGTTATCCAAAAGCAATTAATCCCGTACAGATGGATTATGGCAGTAAAGATGTGATGAAGATGACAGTCGCTATGAACTATAAGTATTGGAAATCAACTAGTGCAGCAAATATTGCTACATCTGATATGTTAGGAGACACTATAGCAATACCTAACTCATACCTAACAGATTTCCAAAATTATCAAAACGAATATAACGTAGGTTAAGGAGAGAAAGATGGCAGAACAAAGAAAACACGGTGTAAGCCAACACGCTTATCAACATTTACAGGAGGCAGATACAAATGGTGACGGCTACGTAAGTAGTGAAGAGTTAGCTATGTATCTAGAATTTAAACGCAGAGAGCTTGAAGACCAAGATGCTCAACGTGATGCTATGCGTAAGATGACATGGTTCGCTCTATGGGGCATGTTACTCTATCCAGTAACTATCGTTATCGCTTCTTATTTAGATGTGGATGATGCAGCTAAGATCATTGGTAATATTGCACCTACATACTTTGTAGCTATCTCAGCTTTAGTCGCAGCTTTCTTTGGTGCTAATGCATACTCAGCATCAAAAAAGTCTGAGGCGGCCATTCCGCCGCCAAGACCGGTTTTCCCATCACAAGCACCAATGACGTATGATGAACCAACTCCAGTTGCACCAACATTTGGTGATGCCCCAGCTTTTGGACAAGATCCAGCTCCAACACCGGTAGTTGCAGCAACAAGGACAACACCAACACGTAAGATCGTGTAAAATAAAGGTAATATTATGAAATCTGATGACAATTTATCAAAGATATTTGATGTAGAACCACTTAAACCTGGTGAAGTTGCAAGCACTGGACAAGAGATTGTGCCGGCTTCTAATAAAGTAGAAGACAACGTTAACTACGATTATGATTCAGCTCGTAATAACCTGCATAAACTATTGAATCAAGGACAAGATGCACTGTATCATGCGCTAGAGATAGCAAAGCAATCAGAACATCCAAGAGCATTTGAGGTTGTAGGTAACCTTATGAAACAACTTGCTGATACTAACGAACAGCTGTTAGCACTTAGTGAACGTAAACAAAAGTTGGATGGACCCAAACAACAAGAGGGACAACCAAACAAACAAGTGACGAACAACAACGCGATATTTGTAGGATCTACAAGTGAATTGAGCAAAATGATTAAAGATATGAATAAAGGAGAATAGTATGGCATTACCAATGATGAAGACACCTTTGTATAACGTGACTATCCCGTCTACAAAGAAAGAAGTACAGTTTAGGCCATTCCTAGTTAAAGAGGAAAAGGCTTTACTAATAGCACAACAATCAGAAGACCCAAAGGTCATGATCAACACACTTAAGGCAATCATAGCTGATTGTATAACTGGTGATGTAGATCCAGATAAGTTAGCAGTATTTGATTATGAGTACTTGTTTACTCAGATCAGAGCAAAGTCAGTGGGAGAGATAGTAGAGTTACTATTCCTATGTGATACCTGTACTGATGAAAAAGCTAAAGCACAAGTTAACCTTAATATAGCTAACTTTGAAGTTAAGTTTCCAGAAGGGCATGACAGTAAGATCGAACTATTTGATGATGTGGGTGTCATCATGAAGAACCCAAGCCTTGATACGCTTGAGAAGTTAGATAAGCTTGGTGATAATAGTGTTGAGACCATCTTTGATGTGGTGTCAGACTGTATCGAGAGCGTTTATACTACAGAAGAAGTATTTACTGCTAAAGACCAAACTAAACAAGAGTTGATTGAGTTCCTTGAGAACTTAACACAAGAACAGTTTAAGAAGATCGAAAACTTCTTCTTGACGATGCCTAAGCTGACTCAAGACATTGAATATGATTGCCCTGTATGCAATAAGCATCATGTTAAGAAACTAGAGGGCCTGCAAAGTTTTTTTTAATTAATCTCAGCCACGAGAGCTTAGCTAATTATTATAAAATGAACTTTGCTCTAATACAATATCATAAGTATTCGTTGACTGAGATTGAAGAGATGTTCCCATTTGAACGCGAGATCTATGTTGCTATGTTAGTTAAATTTTTAGAAGAAGAGAAACAGAGACTGGAAAATAGGTAATGACAAAGAAACTTACACCTGAAGAAAAGGCAATGAATAAGTTCAAGAAGGACTGGGCTCCTGAGAACTTAAGCCCTTCCGCGTTCAAACAATTAGTTGAGCAATTAGGTATAAAGAATTCTGATATCGATGTCAAGCCTGCTATTGATGCATCACAGTTAGCAGCTGATTTTAAAGACTCAGGTAAAAAAGAAGAACAAAGAGCTGAGACATTAGTTGATAGTCAAAAGAAACTAGTTGATAAGTTAGAATCATTAAATAAGACACTAGCTAGCTTATTACCAACAGTAGGTGCTGGAGATAAGAAAGATAAACCTCAAAGTACATTAGATTATAGACCATTAGGTCAACAGTTTAAAGAAAAGATATTAGGCAGACCTCAAGAAGGTGGTGCATTTGATACTAATTCATTACGTTGGAAATTAGGTAGTGTTAGAGGTTTGGCTCTATCATCGGGTTTAGTTAAACCTGGAGGCATGATTGATAACGCTACAGCTGTACGCGAAGAGCGATTAATGAAGCAAGCCGGTGTAACAAGATCTAAAGAAGATGAAGAAAAAGAAACACAAGATGATAAGTTAAATGTATCTCAAGAAGAAGAAAATACATTAAAAGCTATGAGTTCTGGTGCTGATGCAACCCACGAACTAATTGCTATAACAAAAGTTGAAAACGAACGTAAAGCCAAAGCTGATGCAGATCTATTAACAGCAATACAGAATATGCAATCTGCGGCAGGAGGTGGTGTATTAGGTAGTGCTATAGAAGCCGCCGGAGATGTTGCTGCAGCCAAATCACTAGCAAAAGGCGGAAAAGGTGCAAGTAAATTAGGAACATTAGCTAAGTTTGCTGCTAAGAATTCTAAAGCACTTAAGATAGGCGGTGGAATATTGACTGGTGGTATCGCAGCTTATGAAGGATACTCAGACTATACAGAAGCTGATGAAGCTGAAAAAGCGGGCACAATAACAAAAGACGAAGCTAATGTTAAAAAGACTGGTGCAGTTACTGGAGCCGCAGGTGGTTTAGGTGGTGCATTAGGCGGTGCTGCATTAGGTACAATGATATTACCTGGTGTTGGTACACTTATTGGCGGAGCCATTGGCGGTCTTGCAGGTAGTAAAGTAGGTAAAGGTATCGGAGAATGGGGAGCTAAGACTTGGCAAGGTATAACTGGTGGTGATAAACCTGGAGTTAAAACCGCATATACTAAAAATATAGAAGCCGAGATGAAAGCACAAGAATATCAAAAGACTCATCCTGGTTTATCACCTCAAGAAGCATTAGAAGCAGTAAAGCGACAAGAAGCTGGTATAGTTGAACCAAACCAATCATTTGCCCCAGTAACACCAACTACTGCTAATACAGTAATACAAGCATCAGCTGATAATTCTATAGCTAAGATGCCATCAAATGCCGCTCCAAGTAACAGTATCATAAATGCTCCTACTAATATCAGTAAACAAACACAAAACACAACGATGAAAGTCAACATAAAAGACCAAGACAATACGTTAAGATCGTATTATAGATCAAGGTTTGCCATATAAAAAAGGGAGCTCACGCTCCCTTTTCTTTTACATCTAATTAAGCTTCGTCAGCTATCTTTTGGAAGAATGACATTACATCTTCGTCATCTTCATTGATCTCTGGTGCTTTTGCTGTAGGCGTAGGTGCCGGAGCAGAAGCAAATGATCTAGGTTCTGCTACAGGTAACGGCTCATTAGTAAGCTGTTCTGCTGTAGGAACTTGGCCATCACCACTTAATACTGAATCTAACTTAGTCTTAAGCTCTTCATATGACTTGAAGTTCTTAGATTCAAGGAACTCACCAAGTTTAACTTGCTTGTTAGCAACAGCTAAGATAGCTTCGTCACTTGGCGCTACTGGAGTTGGTTCAGCGAATGCTGATTGGTCATAGTTAGGATAGCCTTCAACCGTACGCATACGGATCTTGAAGTTTGCACCTTCCCATAGATCAAATACATTAACTGGTTTTTCATCTTCAAATGTAGGACGAGCCTTGTTCATGATCATATCAAAGATCTTTTTACCATACTTGAATAGCATTACTTTGCCTTCATTTTCTGGATGTTTAGGATCTGATACTACCAAGATGTTTGAGATGAAATGTAATCTACGTTTTTGTAGACGTGCGATCTCTTTGTTAGCATCTGAACCAGAGTTCCATAGTTTTGTATTGAGTTCACCAACTGGATCGTTCTGACCTAGTGTAGTGAGTGAGTTCTCAATGTACCATTTGCCTGTTGGTCCTTTGAAGCCATGAGAGAAGATCTTAACCCATGGAAGTTCATCACCTTCTACACGTGGTAGGAAGCGAATGACTGCTGTTGCATTACCAGCTTTATCACGTTCCATCTTCCAGAAACGGTCATCTTCATATGAGTTTGATTGTTGTGGGTTTGCTACTTTTTCGAATTCCTTGGCAATTGCACCAAAGTCTTGATTGCGCGAAGCGCGGAGTGTATTAATGTCCATCGTATTTTCCTTATATTTTTAGTATTAAATGTGTATAGAGTATGACTGCTACTCACTTTTATTTATACATCCCACATCAAAAGATTGTAATAAATTCATTAAAAATTGGTTTAATTCTATCTTGCTCATACTTAACAAAACCTTTAACCTTTTCTATCCTTCTTATATCAGACTCAAGTATAAGCATTCCTGATTGGTTCTGCTTCCACTTGGGTATAAAGTCTAATAAGTCATTAAGTATAGATACAGACTCAATGGCTATCTTTTTCCCTAAGTATAGTTTAATTATACTCGGATATTCATTTAAAGTAAAATTAATTATTTGATCCAGGGATAGGGCATTCTTCTGAGACTCTAGTTCAATAGTATTGAGGTCATCCTTAAATATCCTTGTTATACTTTGCTTCCTCTTCTGCCATTCAAGGTAATACTCATTAGCCTCTTCAATAGCAAAGATCATGTTATCATGACCATAAGCAAAGTTGGCTACAAGGAATTGGATCAGTTCTTTATCTGTATCAAACTTTCTGCCTAGCTTCTCAAATATATGCTTATCATTCCGAGAATTAAAGTTTTCATAAGAGTACTTGATGTTGCCTTTGTTCTCAAATACGTTGTACTTATCACTATTGAAATGGAGCTTGAGAGCTAAATAATACCTAAATGCTTTAAATCCCGTCATGATATTTTTTTAAGGCGTTAGATATTTTATCTTTAGATTCTTGACTAAATTTTTTACCAAGTCTTCTTTTTTCGCCTTTCATTCTTTTAGATATATCATCACAAAATTCTTTAGACATTTTTATGCCTTTATTCCACGCAATTCTGCCTTTACTATTTTTAGATATTTTATCTTTTGTAACTTCAGAGAGTTTATGGCCAGTTTTAGATTCAGATATTTTTCTTTTATGTTCTTCAGTAAATTTTACACCACTATTCCAAGAACACCAAGTTTTTCCTTCTATAATCTCAGTAGATTGTTCTAAGTCTTTGTCTGTAAAAATGAAAGATTTGAGTGAATCGAACTCTTCTGGTATTGGAGATGTTGAATAAATATTCATGCTGATAAGGACCTTTCTTATTAGAGCTCTTGGAGACTGCAATCTCGCGAAGAGCATTTATCATAGTTATTTATAATAATTCATATATCCAATGTACCCTTCTTAGGTAAGTAGTTAGCTTCAATCATGTTCAATTCAATCTTTTGTTTGAGGTTCTTATTAATAAGCTTGCTGATGTCCTCAGGATCTATGAAGTTCTTTTCACAGTATAACAAGACTGCATCCATATGAGAGATTCGTTTGTCCACTACTAACTCTTCAATAAACAATGCAAACTCATTTGTAGTCTTAAATATCTTGCCTTCCATTATAACATACCTAAGTAATGATTAGTCATCTTAAAGCTATGCTTGATATTCTCATAGGATTTAAAATAATCATTATAAGCTTTCCATACTGGATCAGTCTTATTAGCAGCATTCATTTGTTCAGAGAATAGTTCAAGGTATTCATCAAAGAATGTATCAAGCTCCTTCATGTTTTTTTCTAACTCGCCTCTTACTCTAATTAGTTCTTGTTTATTACCAGTCTTGTAACTATGATTTATATGTTGAGCCACGTTCATTTCACTTTCCTGATTTAAAATTATATTATACCATAATAAAGAATTAATGTACACAACTAATCGATAGCACCGTCTTCTACTTTAACTTTGATCTTAGTCTTCTTTATAGCAGGTTTTGGTTCAGTTATCTCGTTCGCCTTCTCAGCGGCTTTCTTATCTTGTAGTTGTACAGCTTCAAACCTTTTCTTCAAGCGTGGCTTGATCTCTTCTGCATTGAACCATAGTTCAAGACCATTAAGAACTTTATCAAGCTCTTTAGGAGTTAAGAACCCTTCATATGCATCTATCATTAGCTTCTCACACTGCTTAATGGTAAAGTCTGTATGCGCCTTGACTGTTGGTGTGTTACCAGATGAGCCAAATGAGGCAGTATGGATCATCATGTAGGCTGTATCATATACATGGACAGCATGGCAATACATGGAGATGAGGGATGCGGCAGAGTGTGTAGCACCCATTAGGAATGCTGTAACCTCTGCCCGCGTTGATAGGATGCCTGAGATGATGGCACCTGCAGTATCAAGGTGGCCACCATTAGAGTTGATAAACAAGTGGATCTTATCGTTCTCACCAGCATTTACTAGTAAGGATATAAGTTCCCTATACTTGTTTGGTTCATCAATAGTAGAATCGAGGAATACCTCATGTGTTCTAAATACTGTCTCTATCGTATTAATATGAACATTATTAAGTAGTCCACCAAATAAACTAGGGACATTTTCATCTGCAAGTTTTGCCATTATCAACTCTTTCTTTTATAAAATATGTGATTCCCGATTACTGTCGTTATACGTACATTTTTCCATCCAGGCTTTACTTCTTTCGTGTGAAAGAACATAGCTCCTTTTGTTACATCTTCTATCTTTTCATAGTTCATGTATGCATATGTAGCTACAGCTCTTGCATGATCGAATACTTCTTTCTCATGCTTTGTATATCTATATGCTATAGCTTTAGTTCTTTTATAGTCATCACACCACCAACTAAATTGACACGTCTCTTCAAGCTTCTGTGTCATGGTACCACATATAGAACTCGGATATCTTCCAGAGTATACGCGGTTCAATGTAACCATTGCTACAGCTATCTGACCCTTAGTGGGTTCATAACCCGCTTCGTAGTATACGTTTTGGGCTAGACATTCTACTTGTTTCTTTTCTGACTTAGTTAGAACTTTTATCTTATCATACAGTGTTTGTGGTTGTGCTGTGTTGTAACACAACAGGTAACACGTAGCCAATATTGCGGCGAAAGTCTTTCTCATGGGGATATTCTCCTTACGATTGGTACTTAGCTTTTTATGCGCTTAGTAGTATTATACTTTAGTTGTTAATTAAAGTAAATTTAATTTTTTAAATTGTTGACGAAGATCAACTAATTGATGGATGAAGCCCTTACGCTTCTGTTGGAAGATTTGTGGTTTTGCATCGTCTACTCCTATGATTATCGTTAAGTCTGGAACTTTAATACCTGTAAGTTCTTCGAACATAACTGAATAAGCAGTTGCCTGTATAAAGTAATGATCTATATTGTTAATATCTTTGGGTCTTTTGGATGTCTTAAAGTCAATGACGCTAAGGACTCCATCAAACTCTCCGATACAGTCAACAGTGCCTGCCAATTGTAGTTTATCGGAATATAACTTGCTCTCTAGAGCATGTATATTGTCTATCTTATCCACGACTGGTCTTAAATCATTCCACATCTCAGTGTCGAACATGTCGACTTGAGTTGGATTCCCTAATAGGAACTCCTCACATAGTCCATGGATACGAGTACCTCGACCGGAAGCCAGTGTTGATACTCTGTTTGCCTCTTCTTCACCAACTCTCTTACGCCATTGGGCGATGAATTGTTTATTTAAGAGACCTGTTACTTGTGTTACACTAGGATATTTATCTCCAGATGGAGTCTGATATACTCTACCCTGATCTGAATCTATCCGCTGCAACACTGGAAACTCATGATGTATAAAGTTCTTCAATTATTTTTTATCTGCGTACTTTTTCTTTAAAGTAGGTTTCTTTGCATGTTCTTTTTTTGCAGGTTCTGCCGGTGCTTTTTTATCTGCAAGTTTTGCAGCTTTAACTTCAACAGTTTTAGCTTTAACCGGTTCTGCTGCACACACGTATACGGTGTAGCTGATTAAACCAAATGCTATTGCGATTGCTGATAATTCTTTTTTATAATGATCAAACATAAATTACTCCTTAATAAAGTTTAATGTCACTGATGGATTGTTCTTAATGATTTCATTCCATCGTCTTCTCCAACCAATAACATGACCATCTGCAGTATATATAGTTTTACTCTTAACAAAGTCATGAGTGTAACTCTCTACATTTTGTCTGAACCATGAATCACATCCATATATATCTATATCAGTGTATCCAAGTTTTATCATCTGTGAACATGCTACATGCCCACTTGAATCATATTCTGGTCTAGGTTCTACTAACTGGATTAAGTATGGTTCAAAGAAAGCTCTACCAAGAGATGCTGTCTCGCGCCATGCTTTAACAGAAAAGTATGTTGGCACAGTTATCAAATCATGATTACGATGCCATAACCTAACTACTTCTTCGTCTAGTACCACAGTGCAGTCAACCTTTGTCCATGGAATATTGCAACCTATGCGGTATGCATATTCTTTATTGGGATCGTAGGCTGACCGACTGGGCCCATTACATAGTACCGCTACTTTCTTATTATACATCAGGTCTTAATTAAAGTACAATTAAGATTCTAGGATTTCAATAGCATGGTTATAATGTTTGATACGGTCTTCTAAACCAATGTATCCACCATTAATAACCTTTGTCATCCCCTTGATGTCACTCGCATCAGCGTACTTATTTAGTTTGTTTTTATTCCAAAACCAAAGTGCTGAATATAAGGAAGTTGGTACATCATCTGTCACGAGGTCAGGATCATCCATCACTGTTTCAGGATCTTCGAAGAAGTCTGTTGCAAATGCTAGATAATTAGCCTTACCTGTTAGTTGAATTGGACCACGTCCTCTGAACTTATAACCTTCTCCGCTTGCAGTATCTCCGTTACCCATACGACTCGCATATATTACATTAGCGATCATTTCAGGTTTACGATGATATGGAGCAGAATCTCTACCAGCTTTAACAAAGTACTTACCAAATAGTTTGTTCAATGCATCAGCTGAATAGTTTAAGTTTTCTTGAAGAGTTGTGAAGTCCGCAGATTCATGAGCACATTGAGCCACAAAAGCTGCAACGCGTTTAGCGGTAGTTACTTCAAATTGAGGTAACTGTACAACCATTGCTTCATACCACTCATGGACGTTCTTGTTACGAGTAAGTATTTGGCCTAGTTTTTGCTCAGTGAAATCGAATTCGAATGCCATTATTTTTTAGCCACTAATCCTGCTACTTTAGCCCATACTGCTTTAACTAAAGCTACAGATTTATCGACGATTAGTGTTGCTTTCTCTGGGTATTTTGCACCAAGATGAGCGCCTACTAAAAATACAATAATGTTTGTTAACATGTGTTTCTCCTTTATGTAGTTAACAGCTGAACTTATATTGCTATGGAGTCAGCAGATCCATATTCTTATTTTTTCTTGCGGCGTAAACTAGGATTTACTAATCTTTTTCCTGTCGCACCGTTAAAGCTCATAGACTTTGCTTTACCATTTTTTCTACGAGTATTATTAATTTTTAACTTAGTTTGCCATGACCTTGTTTTTTTGATAGGCATAATATTCTCCTAAAAGTGGCTACTGGTTTTATTAAGTTTACTTCCAGCAGTCTTCTCATGGACACGTTGTAGTACTTCTTTAAAACCATTATCAGGTTTGACTAATCCTAATCTGTATGGATCGATGAGAGGAGGTTG
>Ga0114960_10003507_pt1 | contig 11986 bp, 11 predicted proteins | sample C_130625_MF_Meta_FD_92637 | JGI IMG/M metagenome (GOLD analysis project Ga0114960, IMG submission 92637) | Freshwater microbial communities from Lake Croche, Canada to study carbon cycling - C_130625_MF_MetaG | ecosystem: Environmental > Aquatic > Freshwater > Lake | place: Lake Croche, Canada... | reverse complement strand
TAGTGCGCCCTGACGCGCAGACCATGCTGTGGATGCCTACGCGTCCACCGGGGCAAAACCCTCCAGCACCCGCGCAAATACCGCCTCCGTCGATTCAATAATCGCCGGCCAGCCCATGGCGCGAGCGCTCTCGTAGCCGGCCTGGGCGACGCTGCGCAGCGTGTCAGGCGCGTTGAGCAAGGTCTGGGCGCCCATCACAAAGCTGCTCTCCGATGCCGGGTCGGCCAAGATGCCGTTCACGCCGGTACGAATAATTTCGCCTGCCGCCGCATGGTCAAACGCCACCACCGCCAGGCCCGAAGCCATGGCCTCCAAGGTGACGTTGCCAAAGGTTTCGGTTTTGCTGGCAAATAAGAAGATGTCGGCGCTGGCGTAGTGCCGCGCCAGATCGGCGCCGGTCCGAAAGCCGGCAAAAATGATGTCGGCGTGGCGGGCCTGCAGTTCGGCGCGCATCGGTCCGTCACCCACCAGCACCAGACGGACATCCGGGTGCGCGCCTTTCACCGACGCATAGGTTTTTACCACCATCTGCAAATTTTTCTCCGCAGCCAGGCGCCCGACGTACAGCAAAACCCGGCCTTGGGGCGCCACGCCCCAGGAAGCGCGCAGCGCAGGGTCGCGCAGCGTGGGCGCGAAATTGTGGGTATCGACCCCACGCGGCACCACGTAGATGCGCTGAAAGCCTTTGTCCGCCAATTGCAGTTGCAACTGCTGCGTAGGCACCATGGTGGCCTGCGCGCGGTTATGGAATTTGCGCATATAGGCCAGGATGGCGCCGCTCAGCCAGGCCATGCCGTAGTGCTGGCTATAGGCATGGAAATTGGTACGAAAGTCGGTGCTCACCGGCAACTTCAGTTTGGTGGCCGCTTGCAGCGCAGACCAACCCAGCGGGCCTTCGGTGGCAATGTGTACCAGGTCGGGGCGTTGCAGCGTCCACAGGCGCGTCAAGTGCCTTTTGGCAGGCAAGCCCATGCGCAGTTGTTTATAAAACGGGATGGGCATGCCTTTGACCAAGACCTCTTCCAAGCGCTCGTCGCTATTGGCGACCTGCGCTGCTTGCTGGCGCGGGCGGATGAGCCAAATCAGGTGGCCGTTGGCTTGCAAGCCCTGCACGATTTTAGACAGCGTATGGGCCACGCCATTGATGTCCGGCGGGTAGGTTTCCGTCACCACAGCCACTTTGTAGGTGGGCCGCTTGGGGGCCAGACGCTCGATGTAAATGGGGGAGTTGTCTTGCATAAGCGCAATGTGGCAAAGCCAGATAAATATTTAATGACTTTGCCGTGACGTATTTATTAATTTTCGTTATTGGCCCATAGTGGGCCCGGTGTCATTAAATATTCATGCAAAAACGTGACAGTGGCATGGCTTTAGCCTGCGGCGCACCCCATGCCGCCCACTCTTTCCACTTTTGGAGAATATATGCACCCATTTTTCGAAACCGTAGCCACGCAACGCTGGGACGACCACCGCTATTACCACCACAGCCGTATCAACCAGACTTTGCATCTGATCAGCGCCTTGTCTTTCTTGGTGGCCTATGCTTATTTGTTTATCGATCCGGTCATTGCAGCGCTTATCGCTTGGCTGGTATCTATGACCACGCGCCAAATCGGCCACTTCTTCTTCGAACCGACGGACTACGACGTCGTCAACCAAGCCACGCACGAGCACAAAGAAGAAATCAAGGTGGGCTACAACCTACAGCGCAAAGTGGTGCTGCTGTCAATCTGGGCTGCCATACCCGCACTGGCTTATTGGATGCCCGAGGCGGTGCAATGGGCTGTCCCGACCGAATACCAAGACACCCCCCTGCGTATGACGGCCATGGTCTGGCTGTTTTTAGGCGCAGGCGGCTTGGTATTTCGCGTCCTGCAGTTATGGCAACAACAAGGCCTGATGGCCGGTTTGGCCTGGGCCTACAAAATCATTACCGACCCGGTCCATGACGTCAAGATGTACCACAAGGCGCCTCTGTACCTGATGCGGGGCCAATTGCTCGACCCCATGGAGCACGTCAACGCCTCGCAGCACTGAGTTGCGACCATTTGCGCGCCAGAATTTCTTTGAGCACCTGGCGGCGAATGGCGCGATGGCTTTGCAGCGGGTCGGTCCACCACCAGCCCGCCGTCTGCATTGCGTGGCCGGCGGCTACAAACTTCTGGCAAAACAGATCAAAGTCGGCGTCGCTGAACCCGAAGTTAAAGATCATGCGCCCTGAGCCCACCCAGCTCAGCGCAATGCCTTGTTCACGCAGGTAATACTGAAACATCCAGTGGTAGCGGCCCGCCGTCTCAAACAATATGGCCCACACGGTCTCCATACCGGCCACGCGCACGGGCAGGCCCGCCGCTTGCAGCGCGCTATTGAGCTGCGCCATGCGCGCCGCCCAGGTGGCGCTTGCGCTGGCATAGTGCGCCAGCATCTCAGGGCTGTCCAGATGGCGCAGGAACACGTTCATGGCACCCATGACATAGGGGTGGGCGTTGAAGGTGCCCCGGGCAAAGCAAATATTGCCGGGCTGCTCCGCGCCAAAACGCTGCATCCAGCGCGATTTGCCGCAGATCACACCCACCGGCAAACCGCCACCCAACGTTTTGCCATAGGTGACCATGTCGGCTGCGATACCGAAATACTCCTGCGCGCCGCCCCGGGCCAGGCGAAAGCCCAAAAACACCTCGTCCGTGATCAGGGCGATGCCCTTGGCGTCGCAGACTGCACGCAGTTGCACCAGCCACTCGCGGTAGGCGGCGCGGTCGTAATGCACTTTGCGGGCGCCGTCCACCAGCGTCGCGTCGGTGGGCGCCGCGCTATTGGGATGCATGGCCTGCAAGGGATTGACCAAAACGCAAGCGATATCGTCGCGGTTACGCAGCACCTTCAGGGTGTTGGGGTGCATTTCATTGAGGGTGAGCGTGTCCGAGGACGGGGGCATGGGGTTGCCCGGGCCGGGCTGCACGTCATCCCACCAGCCGTGGTAGGCGCCGGTAAAGCGCACGATTTTGTTGCGCCCGGTGTGGTAGCGCGCCAGGCGCACCGCCTGCATCACCGCCTCGGTGCCCGACATATGGAAAGACACCTCGTCCTGCCCGGAGATGCGGCACAGCCGCTGCACGTTGTCGAGCACGCAGGGGTGGTAGCCACCCAAGATCGGCCCCAAGGACTGGGCCATGGCCGCGCCTTCGGCCATGCTGTTTTTGTAGTAATCCAGGCCCAGCAGATTCACGCCGTAGGAGCCGGTGACGTCGATAAACCGGTTGCCGTCCATATCAGTGAGGAACACGCCCTCGCTGCTTTGCCAGTAGCTGCCGGTTTTGAGGTAGCGCTGAAGCACCTCCCTAAATTGAAAGGGAATGCGGATCTGCCCGATCAGCTGCATGTCCGAGATCAAGCCCTTAGTGGCCTCGGTGTGTGCCAGCGTCAGCGGACTGCGGCTTTGCAGTTGCGCGCCCAGCGCGACAAGTGCTTGGCGCCGCTGCGTCGCAATCGCGGCAGGGGCACCGTCGGCGCTAAACCAGATGGCTTCGTCGTAGCTATAAGCGGGCACCATCTTGGCAATCCGCTTGGCCATGCGCAGATGGCCACCCAAAGAGGGGTGTTTAGCAAAAGACAGCTCCAGCCTTTGCTTGGCCTTGCCGCCGATCCACAGCGCTGCGCTTGCGCCGGCCAGCCATTGCACCCATTCACCCATGCCGTTCATGTCAGCCATGCCATGTCCTTTTCGTAAAAACCTTGTTGTATGACCCTCGGGTTAAAAATTCATGACTATTCGCACACGTTTGCAAAAAATATTCGCCCAGGAAGATCTCAACTTTCTGCTCACCAACCGCATACCCCGGCTAGCAGCAACGCACTTTGTGGGCTGGCTCAGCCATATCCGCAGTCCTTTGCTGGCGCGCTGCCTGATTGGCCCCTGGCGCTGGTTCTCGGGCCTGGACCTGAGCGAGGCACGCAACACCCGCTTTGACAGCCTGCACGACTGCTTTATCCGCGAGCTCAAGCCGGGTCTGCGGCCGCTGGATCCGGACCCCGACGTGATGGTCAGCCCCTGCGACGGCATCGTGGGTGCGTTTGGCGAAGTCAAAAATGGCCAGGTCTTTCAAGCCAAGGGCTTTCCGTACACGCTGACCGATTTGCTCGGCGACAAAGCCCCTAACTCGCCCTGGCACGACGGGGTGTACCTCACCATCCGCATTACCTCGGCGATGTACCACCGCTTCCACGCCCCGGCCGATCTGCGAATGCACCGTGTGGATTACTTCAACGGCGATACCTGGAACGTCAACCCGATTGCGCTCAAGCGGGTGGAAAAGCTGTTTTGTAAAAACGAGCGTGCGCTTTTAAGCGTGGAAGTGGGCGCAGCGGCGCACCCGGTGGCGCTGGTGCCCGTGGCGGCAATTTTGGTGGCGAGTATTCGGCTGCACGCCATCGATACCGTGCTGCACACCCGCTACACCGGGCCCCACAGCATCGCCTGCGAGGCCCGCTACGAAAAAGGCCAGGAAATGGGCTGGTTCGAGCATGGCTCGACCATTCTGGTCTTCGCGCCCAAGGGCTTCAGTTTTGCACCAAGCGTGCAAGAAGGCGCCCAGATCCGCATGGGCCAGGCACTGCTCAGGATGCCGCCAAGCCCTCAGGCACCTCTTTAGCCGCCAGCGCTACGGGCACCGGTTTTGCCGACGCTTGCACCGGCGGCACGAAGTCCAGCACTTGGTCCCAGTACAGAATTTCCAGCGTGCCATCCATATGCTCGACCAAGGCTGAGCGGCTCTCCACCCAGTCGCCGTCGTTGCAATAAAGCACGCCGTCGATCATGCGCATTTCTGCGCGGTGAATATGTCCACACACCACCCCGTCATAACCGCGCTTACGCGCTTCATGCGAAACCGCATATTCAAAGTCGGCCACAAAACTCACCGCTTTTTTGACTTTATTCTTTAAATACGCCGATAAGGACCAATACGGTAGCCCCATCCGCCGCCGCACAATATTGAAATGCCGATTCGCCCGCAGCGCCAATTCATACAGCGTGTCGCCCAAATAAGCGAGCCACTTCGCATATTTAACTACCGCGTCGAAATAGTCGCCGTGCACCAACCAGAGTTTGCGCCCGTCGGCCAGCGTGTGACTGCCTTCAAAATCTACATGCACGCCGCCGAAGTGGTGGTTGATGAACCCGCGGGCGAATTCGTCATGGTTGCCCGGGATAAATACCACTTTGCAACCCTTGCGGGCCTTACGCAAAAGTTTTTGTACCACGTCGTTATGCGCTTGCGGCCAATACCATTTTTTGCGCAGTTGCCAGCCGTCAATAATGTCGCCGATTAAATACAAATGGTCACTGGTGTGTGATTTCAGAAAATCGATCAACGCCTCTGCCTGGCAACCGGGCGTGCCTAAGTGCAGGTCCGAAATAAATACGGCACGGTAATGCATCCGCCCTCCAAAGGTAAACCTGCAAGTGATCTAATAAAAGGCAAATTTTCAAGCGCTGCAAGCAAAGAGAATGTTATTTGCGCTGTATGACTAAATGATGAAGTCACAAAGCGGTCTGTTGGAAAATGTGTTTCTCAACAGACCGCGATATCGCATTTAGAAATCGACGGTCGCCGTCAACTGAAAACTGCGCGCTGCATTGATGGTGAGTAAATCCGCGGACTTAGGCGTCACGCTGTTGCTGCCGGACGAGGCCGTGGCAATTCCAATAATCGAATGGTTATCCAACAGATTATTCACACCAAACTGCAATTTCAATGCTTTGCCAAACACCCCAGCGTTTTTCACCGTGTAATTGGCATAGACATTGGCCACAACATATGGGTCAATCACAAAGGCCTCGTTATTCTTGGCCGAATCGTCGTTGTACATTTGTCCGATGCGGTTCGCCGAAGCACCCACCGACCAATTGCCACGGCGGTAATTGAGAGCAACCGTTTCCGTGTCGGACGGCGCACCCGCAACCCATTTGCCGTTGGCGTCATATTTCAAACTGGTCATGGTGGCGTTCAGATAAAGGCTGAAACCTTCACCCAACACAAAGTTGGCTTCGCCCTCGACGCCTTGCGCAGTTTGGGTGCCGCTGGGATACCAAGAAAAATTACCCGCGCTGTCGGCGGTAGCCGACTTCGTATAGGTGCTCTCCAGTACCGTGCGGTAGGCGTCGAAAGCAAAAGTCATGGCCTCGGTATTCCAAACCGTACCGTATTGGAAAGTCGTGGCCCTGGTGGGACTCGGTGCTGGCGATACTTGCGCATTTTTCACGTCAAATACGTTGGTGCTGGGGATTTGGTCGCCTAGGGCATATTGCGCATAAGCCGACCAGTTGGGTCGGATGAAATAATGCAAATCAATCGAGGGCAACGTGTCGGTATACGTGATCGAATGGGCCAAGGAAGGCGCACCATTGAGAGAGCCCACGGTCGTTAAATCGGCCAAATGCACAAAGTCTTGTGAATAGGATGCGTACTTCACTCCCGGCGTTATTTGCAGGTCCGGCGATACATTGAAGCTGTATTCCACATACGGTTGCAGAGTGGTTGTCGTATAGGTTTCACTGAAATTGGGCGTCGGGCCGTTGATCCAGGTGCGCGGATCCGAAGGTGTTTGGAACCGGTAACTCTTGGCCTGGTCTAGCCACACACCTGTGCGCAAGGTACCCAAGTCCGACTCTTGGCTAAAGCGGGTGACATCACCGATGGTGGTGTAGGAATTGAGCTTATCAATCGCACTGGTAGCCGTAATGACGGTCGCAGAGTTGTTGTAGTTTTGCTTATTCCAATAACGGTAGGTGTAAACCTTGTTGTCTAACTTCCAGCCGCCGCCCAAAGAGGAATTGATACCTGCGTACACAAAGTCAGTGGAAATATCATAAAAATTAAAGCCATAGTAATTGGGCTTGCTCGGGTCGCCACTGAGCAGGGTTACATAGTCGCCTTGGTCATAGCTGGAGCGGGCGATACCCTTGATATTGGGTGTATTGCTCTTCAGGTTCAAATAGGAGGCGAACAAGGTGACTTTAGAACCGCCGGTATTTTCATATTCGTATTTCACCTGGGCAGCCGAACGGTCTTGCAGGTTGAAAGTTTGATATCCATCTGACTTCATTTTCTGGACGGCAAACAGCACATTGGACTTCCCATCTTGACCATATTGCCCTGTGGTGTGCTCCAGGCTGAATAAATTGGTATTCCAGGTGCCCGCCGACACGATCAAACTGGTGCGCGGATCGGCGTCCAGAGGGCGTGAGCGGAAATCGACATTGCCGGCAAATGTAGCCTGGCCAATGGTAGATGCGCCGCCCGGGCTGCGATCGACCACCTGGCTGCCTATAAATTCGCTGGGGAAAAATACCCAAGAATGGTGGCTCACGCCATTGGTGTCATTAAAGGGTATGCCGTCAAAGCTAAACACCATATTGCTATCGGATAAACCACGCATCGTTATTTTGGCGTCGCCCAGACCCACGCCATTGGGCGAGCTGGAAAACATGCCGGGCACCATATTGAGCGCCTGGGTGTAGTCGGCCACCGGTGAGGTGTAGTCGCGCAACTGGACTTCGCTCACAATCGATTGCGCCGAACGCGCATTGAGCGAACTTTGCGACGGCGCGGTTTCAGCCGATGGCAAAGTCACCGGGGCCTGTCCGCTCACGGTTACCGTGCCGAGCGAATAAGGGGCTTGCGACTGAGCTATTGCCGTGGCAGAAAAGCAAGTTAATGCTATCGTCTTAAAAAGCTGGTAATGACGTGGAGCTGGGGTGAGGGTATTTTTTTTCATGGTGCAAATAGGGTGAATGACAAACTTTCAAATTCACACTTATTTCAACCAGCTTATGTTTCACTAATTTGACAAATCAGCATTCATGCGACGTCTTATTCTTGTCATAGTTTGGCTATACCCTAGCGCGTATTCATTTCTATTTCTATTTATTGATTGGACAAAGCCGTGAAATTTCGCTTCTCCTTACTGGCCGCTTCGTTACTCGTCGCTGGCGCTTTGTCGCCACTAGCCCAGGCCCAAACCAATGCGACCGACCCCGTGGTTTTGAGCTTCTCCACGGTCGGCGATTCGCGCCAAGATCCGGTGGGTTTTGATTCGACAGCGCCTTTGAACGCCCAGGACAAAATATGGCTGCAAAACTCCAAAGCCTTCTCGCGCATCCTGCGCGACATCGAGGGCCAGAAATCCAAACTCTTGTTTTTTAATGGCGACATGATCATGGGCTACGGCATTGCTGGCCCCACGGCCAGCAACAGCGTGCAAGACGTCGCCAGCTCCGATCTCATGGCCTTTTACCGCCAGTACGGTTTTTGGCGTGGCATGGTGGCGCCCACTATGGAAAACGGCACCTACATCGTGCCGGTGCCGGGTAACCACGAAGTGCAATCCAAAGCCCTGGGCAAAAAAGCCGTAGTCGAAAACGAACACGCCTGGCGCGCCAATATGGGCGACTTGATTGTGGACACGGCACGCTTTAAAGCCATCGTCGGCAAAGAGGCCCGCAATATCAACACCAAAAACAACGGCGCCTTGGACGGTCTGGCCAGCGACCAGAGCCAGTTGTCTTACAGTTTTGACGTGGAAGACAGCCACTTTGCCGTCGTCAACACCGACCCCGTGGGCAAGGACAATGTGGCGCCTTCGGCCTGGTTGGCCCAGGACTTCAGCGAAGCCAAGGCGCGCGGCGCCAAGCACTTTTTCGCCTTTGGCCACAAACCGGCCTACACCTATTACTACGGCAAAGGCGCCAAACCCGCCCCTGGCATTTCCGGCTTGGACAAAGTGCCCGAGGCCCGCGACGCGATGTGGAGCGTGATCGAGCAATATGGCGCCACCTATTTCTGCGGCCACGAGCATGAGTTCAACATGATGCAACCCAAAGGCGGCGCCTGGCAGGTGCTGGTCGGCAGCGGCGGCTCCCCCTGGGACGCGCAGCCCGGCGAGGACACCGCCAACCCCGCCACCGACCGGGCCTACGCCTGGGCGACAGTCAGCATCCGCAAGAGCGGCAAAGTGGACATCGAGGCCTACGGCTTTAGCGACAGCTATGGCCCGACCCAATTGCTCAAGAAAGTCACTTTGGCGCACTAGGCGCCGGGCGTTTTAGTGCAGCGGCTTATCGGGACCTAGCTCTTGGACCAAGGCCTCGTAGCTGCTGCGCAGCTGCGGGTCGATGTGCTGCAACGACACCGCAATGGACGCAGCAGCTTGGGCGCCAGCCTGCGTGGACAGGGGAGCGGAGTCCAACACCGGCTCAGCGGCCCGCGCCGGCGGCGCTGAAGCAGGTTGGAGGTTGCGCAAATCATGCTCACCAAATCCGCCCAAGCCCTCCATGCCGCTGGACAATTGGTCAAACATGGCCGCCACTTGGGGCGTCGGCGCCGTTGAGCGCTTGGCTGCGGGCGCAACCTGCGCGGCAATGGCATAGTTCAGCCCCGAGCCCAGGCACAAAAGTACACTGACGGCCAACCACAAAGCCCACAGCGCGCCAGCCTCGACGGGCTGCATGCGCAGGGCGCCCGCCAACTCGGTGCCAAACCAAAGCCAGGGCAGCTCTGAGAACCAGGTCGGGTCGGCCAGGGCCTCGTGATTCAGGGCCAAGGCGCAGATCAGCAGCGCCAGATTGGCCAGCGCCACCCAAAAACTTGCGATAAATAGCATGCTGGGCCTCGCTTAGCGGAACTCGTGGACAATTTTGTCGCGCAGCAATCCCGCCAAATGCGCGCGCGCCTGGGCGATGGCCAGGGCTTCGTTCTCGGCCTCGACTGAGTCGCCAGCGATATCGATCAGGCTTTGCTTGATCTGGGCGATGCGCTCTTGCGTCTCCTGCAAGGCGCCTTGCAACTGGTCTTGGCGCGCCGCGTGCTGGTCTAGCTCGCTTAAAAGCTCAAAGACCTGCTGTAGGTAAAAGCGGTTTTTTCGGCTTTGCTGGATATCGGTGCGGGTCAGGAAAACCTGCATTTGCTGGGCCAAACTCTGGTGCTTGGCCGGGGCGGGCGCCGTCAGTGCCACGGCCGCCGGGGTGGCCACGGGCTCGGCCACGCTTTGCGTTGGAGGACTGGCGTCGTGGCCGTCAGACATAGGCAAAGGCTCCGTTGGTTAAAGAATGGGGCGAAAAAACTGCTTTTTTTGCGCTTTTTTATTCTACCTAAGCCCCGCCTGCGTTGCTGGCTGCGGCCTTTGGCCTCAGCGGGGGACCCACCCAACGCCGATAATGCTTGTTTTGCGTCTAAAAACACCTTAGAAAATGACTTACTGCGTCGCCATCAAGCTCAATGCCGGGCTGGTATTTTTGTCCGACTCGCGCACCAACGCCGGCCTGGACCAAATCAACAGCTTTCGCAAAATGATTGTTTACGAAAAGCCGGGCGACCGTTTCATGGTGCTGCTCTCGGCGGGCAATCTGAGCATTGCGCAGTCGGTACGCGAGATTTTGCAGGTCGAGCAAATCAAGGAAGACGGCGACTCGCAGGGCATCAGCATTTGGAACGCCACCAGCATGTTTGACGCCGCCCGCGTGTTGGGCGCCGCGATCCGCCGGGTACACGCCCGCGATGCCGAGTCGCTCAAGCAAGCAGGCATTGAATTTAATGTGTCGCTCATCTTTGGCGGCCAGATTGCCGGCGAGGGTATGCGACTGTTCCAGGTCTATTCGGCGGGCAACTTCATAGAGGCCACGCCGGAGACGCCCTATTTCCAGATTGGTGAGTCCAAGTACGGCAAGCCGGTGCTTGACCGCGTGATTACCCCGCACACCCCGCTGGAAGAGGCGGCCAAATGCGCCTTGGTGTCTATGGATTCGACGCTCAAGTCCAATTTATCGGTCGGCCTGCCGCTAGACATGGTGGTCTACGAGGTCCATGCGCTGCAGTCAGACAAGGTGGTCTGCATCGACCATGACAACCCTTATTTCCAGATGCTGCACAACAGCTGGGGCCAAAAGCTGCGCGAGGTGTTTGACAGCATCGAAGACCCGATGTGGAACGGCGGCCCGACTGACGTGCCTCTGCGCATGCCTAGCGAGCGCTTGCAGCCCATCAAAAAGATCCGCACGCCGGACGAAAAACTCATTTAAGCGGCCCATGCATTCCATTCCTCTGGTTTTTTCCCACGCCAACAGCTTTGCTGCCAGCACCTACCGCGTCCTTTTTGACCACCTGCAAACGCGCGGGTTTGCGGTCAAGTCCATCGACAAATTCGGCCACGACCCGCGCTACCCGGTCAGCAATAACTGGAAGGACATGGCCCAGCAGGTCGCCGACTTCGCCCAGATGCAGGCCGAGGCGGCGGGCGGGCCGGTCTGGCTGGTGGGACATTCGCTGGGCGGCTTTTTGAGCCTGATGGCCGCTGCCAAAACACCTGGCCTGGCCAAAGGCGTGCTGCTGATTGATGCGCCCATCTTGGGCGGCTGGCGCTCCATGGCGCTGGGCGTGATCAAAGGCACGCAATTAGTCGGCTCGCTCTCGCCCGCTGCCGTCAGCCATAAGCGGCGCAACAGCTGGCCCAGCCAAGAGGCGGCTTACGAACACTTCAAACACAAGCGCGCATTTGCCAAGTGGGACGACGCGGTACTGCGCGACTACATTGCCCACGGCACCGTGGACCACGAGGGCAAACGGGTGCTGGCCTTTGACCGCGAGATTGAATCCAAAATCTACAACACCATCCCCGACAACCTGGACCGCTTGCTCAAGCGCCACCCGCTCAAATGCCCGGTGAGCTTTATCGGTGGTCGCCAGTCCTGGGAAATGAAGCGCGTTGGCATGGGCATGACGGAAAAAGTCACCCGCGGGCGCATCATCATGCTCGACGGCACGCACTTGTTTCCCATGGAAAAGCCGATGGCCACGGCTGCGGCCATCGAAACCTCGCTGCGCAATATGGGCGCTTAAGGCTTCCAAACCACCAGGCCGCTCCAGTCGGTGGCCAGCACCACTATGCCAAAGGCGATGCGGTAATACGCAAAGCCAACAAAGCTGTGGGTTGC
>Ga0114960_10003505_pt1 | contig 11995 bp, 8 predicted proteins | sample C_130625_MF_Meta_FD_92637 | JGI IMG/M metagenome (GOLD analysis project Ga0114960, IMG submission 92637) | Freshwater microbial communities from Lake Croche, Canada to study carbon cycling - C_130625_MF_MetaG | ecosystem: Environmental > Aquatic > Freshwater > Lake | place: Lake Croche, Canada... | reverse complement strand
GATATTGAAAACTTGCTCCGGGTGCTCGAGGGACTCGAAGATGGTTCGATTCGCGTGCATTGCGTCGATGTCCCGGAGGCCTCGCCTCTGGCTCACGGAATCTTGAACGGCCAGCCCTACACATTCCTCGATGACGCCCCGCTCGAAGAGCGTCGCAGCCGAGCCGTTCCGACTCCTCGGGGTCTGGGCGTTACCGATGCGCAGGGTCTGCCGGTATCGCCAGAACGCAACGCTCTCGACCCGGAACTCATCGCTGAAGTAATTGCGACCAGTGGCCCCCGGATTCGTGATCGAAACGAACTGGCTGATTTCCTGCACACCTATTTGGCTATTCGCCCGGTCGCGGAGTGGCAACTCTTTTTTGACGAGCTCCTGATCGAGGGTCGGGTCACGGAGTCGGAGGGCATCTGGGTCTCTGCTACACGTCCCCTCATCGTGGAAGAGCTGCGAGATGACGATGAGGCGGCGGCAACATTGCTGACCGCTCATCTCGAAGCGGCCGGCCCCGTGGATATTGCGCATCTGGTCTCGGAGGAAGTGCTCGGCGCGGGACCACTCCGGGGAGCACCACTGACGGTGCCTCGGGCCAAGACGGCTATCGCTCGACTAGAGCAGATGGGCTTTGCGGTGGCCCTACCGGATGGTCGCTGGTGCACTCGTGAGACGTTCCGACGACTCAATGTTCGAGCGAAAGCCAAGCGCCGCCATAACGAACCGGCTGTCTCTATCGCCGCCTACCTCAACTTTCTGCTCCACTGGCAACACGTTGCCGAAGGCTCCCAGCTGGTGGGTCGTGACGGGCTCTTAGAGGTCATTCGTCAACTCCAGGGAGTGGAGCTCGCCGCCGGTGAGTGGGAGCCTCAGATTTTCAGGGCCCGGGTGAGTGACTATCAGCCGGCATGGCTAGACGAACTCTGTCTCGCCGGTGAAGTGACGTGGTCACGTCTGACACCCAAGGTCACCCCCGAAGACGAACAGCGTGGATCGACGGCACCGTCGATGGCGACGCCACTCACGTTCATGATGCGCGAAGAGTTCGGTTGGCTTATGACGTCAGCACGTCCCAAGTTGAATGTCGACCCTCCGCGACACGGTCCGGCCGCCGAGATCTACGAAACACTTGCCCTGCATGGCGCCCTCTTTCGTGGAGATCTCGCTGCTCACGTGACTCGTTTCCCTTCGGAGATCAATGACGGTCTCTGGGATCTAGTGGCTCGAGGATGGATTTCGGCCGACTCCTTCCACGCTGTTCGAGTACTTCTCAAGAATGCCCAACGGGGACGTTCAGTATCTCGCAAGTCCACGGCCGGTCGCTTGGCGCGGGGCGTGACGAGGGCGCCGAGTGCCTCCGGCTCCGGTGAGGGTCGATGGAGTCTCATTCGGCACAACTCACAAGAGTTGGGTCGTCTAGAACTCGAAGACCTGGGTGAACGCGTTGCCGTGCAGTTGCTCTTACGTTGGGGCGTTGTCACCTATGAACTTTTCGACCAGGAGAACTTTGGGGTTTCGTGGCTCTACGTCAGCCGAGCCCTACGCCGCCTCGAAGCGCAAGGTCAGATCGTAGGGGGACGGTTTATTGCGGGCCTGAAGGGTGAGCAGTACGCGCACCCCGAGGCGGTCCAGTTACTTCGTTCGGCACCGACGGCTCCCAGCGTGCAACTCTCTGCTTGCGACCCCTTAAACCTCACTGGCGGCATCGTGACTGGCTCGCGAGTGCCGGCGAGACCTAAGAATCTCATCACCGTGAGCGAAGGTTCTATTCACTCTTCTTGTGTTGTAGATCTTCCACTGACTGTCGAAGTTCCGCCAGGGACGCTTCCAGTGGGGCAAGGCGTTCATTAACCGCTTCCTCCACCCTCGCTGCGACAAACTCTCTGATCTTGGCGTCGACGGAGTCGACAACCGGAGCGGTGAGCTGACGAAAGATGTCCTTGAAGTCGTTCGACGAAGCGTCGTTGGTTTCAGCCATAAGCCAACTCTAATTTCCTGAAGGACGGCAGTACACCCCACCATTAAACTGCAGCGAGTTGTAGAGACCCGCCCACGGAGCGCTATTAAACAGTTGAATTTGCCACGGGGCGACGAGGCAGGCGTCAGAACTTCCAAATGCTATGTAGCCAATGAGGTTGTTTCCCTTGGTGGTGCTGAGTCGCACCGGCGGCGAGATTCCATTAACTACAACATTGTTGGCGTGTGCCTTGCGTAGAGGCGTAGTGAACGGAACGGTGAGGGCCGTGCCGTTATACGAACTAGTGATTTGCGCGAACTCCGGTCCGGCGCTGTCACGGAAGTAGATCTTTTGACCGGCGAAGAGACCGGTACTGTCCGCCACCGTCATACTGGTGGCCCCAATAGCGACTGCGGTCGTGAGCGACGTGCTGAACCATTTGAAGGCCACGGCCAAGAAGACGGGCATCGTCAAGCTGCTGAGCGCACCGAGCTTGTACTCATTTTGCGTGGCATACATCGCGGGCTTCAATGCCGTATCGATGGAGGTCAGGCCATTGGCCCATCCGGTGGCGTAGGCCGTCCAGAGCGTCGGTGACCAAGCAGGGCACCACTTGGCAACTGTGTTCACACCATCGAGGCACGAGTGGTAGTCGGGATAGCCCTCGGGGTCGATGATCACCCAATCGGGCTTCAGTCCGAGTCCGAGTCCGCGATACTTACCGATCGTGGTAGCGACCGCTACGCCCGCGGCAAAGGCGTGGGCGTAGTACACGTCGGGGGTGACCTTCTCGCCACTCGTCGGACCCGAGACCGTCCAATAGGACAGCCAGGCCGTGCGCTTGTGACTGTCGGATATGGCTTTGCCGACGAGAAAATCTTGAGAGTTCTTTATATCGTTGTTGCCTGATTTCACTGCGACCCACGGTGCACTTAATGTTCCGAGACCTCCCGTAATGCCAATACTGGGCCACCCATCGGCAATGGCGGCGGAGTTCTTGCTCTGGGGGATGGCGTAGAGACCTGTTCCGGTGGGCGGTGGTGTAGCCACGCCCCCGGCGTAGAGCACGAGGCCGGACTGAGTCACGACACCATCAATGCCCCCACCGACCGTCTGAGCGTCAGATCCGCCGGTAATGGAGACGTCGACGCTCTTCCACGTGTTGGCCCCGGTTTCGTTTGAAATGATGAAGAGGTCGCCCCAGTTTCGCGCCTTGGCCGCCACGTAGATCGTCGACCCGGAGTTAATGACAAAAGGGGCGTCGGCGAGTGATGGCGCACTTGAGGGAGTGGAGATATCGATGTCATTCCAGGTGTAGACACCGGCGGCACCCGTTCCTCGGAACAGTGTCGCCACGCCAGTGACCGTGAGGCCAACGAGGGCCACGCCGGTTGGGGTCATGGTCAGACTCAGATCCGTAGTGGTGAGCGGGGCAGATGTGGCCTGCGTGATGTCTTGCGTGGTGACTGCGGTACAGGTGGCGGGCGTGAGGATGCAGTCACTAGCAAGGCGATACTGCATGATGTGGCTGAGGGAATCAGTGGCGACGAAGGTGCTGGTCCCTGGGAGCCAAGTGGGGTTGCCACTTACGCCGGCATCGTTGACCATCGTCGTGACGTCGCGGACATCGGTTGTCGTAGTGCGGATAGGCCACGTCAGGGCTACGTGCATGTAGACCAGGTGATTCGTCGTGGTACGTCCAATGAGACCTAGGCCGTCACTGACGGAAGTAGTCGATGGCGTGGTGGTGAAGGTAACCCCGGCCGGCGTGGAGAGATCTCGGACGGTGAGGAAAGCGCGCGACACGGGCTTGGCCTGGAAGTGCTCCCATCCAGGGTGAATGTCAGACCAAATCGTAATGAGTGTCAATTGACCAGCCGTTGAAAGAAACATGGTCTGGAGGTTGTCTTGTGCATCCACGAAAACCACGGGGTCACTCGCGGCTAAGGGCAGGCGCCTCCCTTGACAATGAATACAGAGTGTCGTGGTCGCGCCGCTGGGGAGAGTCTGGCTGACCATGGCGAAACCCTGGGAGGAGCGCCACGCCAGCAGTGTGCTTCCCGAAGTTGTGAGACCCACGTAGGGACTACCCACCATCGTGGTGTTCGCCATCACCGATTTGAGAGGCGTGGCATCCCACGGCAGAGGTGTCGAGTTGGTTTTGGCGTACGAAAAGATTGGCAGCCCGGTGGTGGTGACTGGGGCCGGTGCGGCATTCGAGCGAACGACAACGGGCCCCAGGGCCGTCAGGGCGCAAAGTATCGCAGCGATTGCAACGCGTACTCTCACTCGTCCTCTTCCCAGGTGCTCCAGCACCGAATCGGACCTCCACCCGTAGTCAGTCTAGGAAGTAGTGGGCGGATTCGGAGGTCACAACCAAAGGAGCGTGGCCACTAGTCGACATAGTTATCGTCTTGATCGCGTGTTGGAATTAATGGCTGACGGGGTCGCCGTTGAGAAATTTTTACTACTTCGTCAGCGGCCCCTACGGGGAGAACGTCGCCAACTTGGTTCCCAAGGTCGCCCCGAGGCTGCCCGAGCCGTAGGCAAACAGAGATTTAACTCCAGCGAGGGTGATGGTAACGGGAATCCACGTTTCACTGGGTGGGCCATTCTCAATTAAGACCACGACTTTGCCGTCGACGAGCACGGCGAGTTGTCGCGCGGAGGTACCAAACAAAACGACATCACTCTGAGGGGTGAGCGGGGCGTATGTGGCTGTGAGGTCATCAGTTACCCAAGAACCATTACTCGTTGTGAGAGGGAGCAATTCAATGAGGTGAAACTTGGTGGTCCGGACGTAGACGGCGAGCCTGCGCTCACCCGCGAGGGTTGGATTTCCGATAAAGGTTGTGTCCGTACCAAGTGTCCAGCGCGCCCAACCGGAGATGTCGACGCCATCCCACGTGCCGAAGGTGGTGTTGTAAGTAAAAAGCGAAATCTCCCTACCTACCCTCAACACGATTGAGGGCCCCTCGACAGTGCTGGTCACGGCTTGCGCTAACGCGTAGCCCGTACCAGTCACCTTGGGCATTGCATTGAGAACCGAAATGTTGGTCCGCGTCACCTGTGAGCCGTTGACGATTGAAACGTAGAGGTAACCAGTGGTGCTGATGTTGGCGACGTAGATACGGCCGTTAGCAATCGAGATGCCGGGCGATGCAACGGCCGCCTTGTCGGCGGCGGCGGTATTGAGAACAGTCGTAACGAGGCGTGCGTTAGCGATTGCCAGGAGTCGAACCTTGGCGTCTTTGCCGACGTAGACAATGAAACAGCCACCGGCGGGATTGTCGATCACATCAGGGTCCGAGGCCACATCCGGCACGCGAGCCACACCCTTGCTCGTTACGAGGAGCGAGGAAACGGCCGAGAGCGTGGAGTACAGGGCTCCCTTGCTGGTCCGACTGACGGTGCCGCAGTTGGTCGAGCTCGCCGGTACCCCCATGATCGTGCCCATGGCCGACGGCACCGCAGTGCTCGCACTGCGCCACGTACTTATGAAGGTGGTGGTGACTGCCGCAGCGCTTACGCCCCCAGCCACGGCGGTCACGTTGACGGGCCCCGTGTTCCCAGTCACAATACGGAAGGTAGATACACCATGAAGGTCGGTGACACTGCCCGACGTAGGAATAACCCCAACGCCGGTAGGGGTCCTGAGCGATACCGAGATACCCGCGATTGTGCTCTGATCGCTGTTGCGCACCGTGACAAGAACTGTGGCACCCGTAGTCCCGACTCCTGGTGAGGAACTAACGGTGCTCGAAACCACACTGACGACACTGGTGGTGAGTGTGGCCTGGAACGACGTGTAGGAATTATTGGAGTCAGAGATCTCTAGGACGTTGGATCCCGGAGTGATGCCGTTGATGGCCCCCGTGGCAACGACAACGACAGCCGCCAGCGGAGCGATACCAGCGCCTAACACCAAGGTCGCATCAGTTCCGGTAACGGAGGCGCTCCTCGGATGCACTCCATTAATCGTGTAGTTCGTCGCGTCAGTACTTAAGCCACCCGAGACCATTCCGTGGATGGTGATGGTGTCATCACCGGCGTTAAGTGCTGTGCCACTTGAGAAATAGTTGAACGTCCAGGTCGCGGCGACCCCGGTGCCGGTTTTTGACGTACTGAAAGTGTGCGCCTGTCCGCAGAGGGCGGGCAGAAAGGTCGCTGGGTTGGGTGATCCGAGGCCGGACGCAACGTCGTATCCCGAAGTCGCGCTGTAGCTGCCCGTGCCGTAGATGTCGTTAGACCCGGTGGTCACGTCAACGATTCCCGTGCCGTTAATCGCCATTTGGTAGAGCCGAGGGTTTAGAAAGCCGAGATTAGTGATGCCACAAGCTTGCGCACCAACGGCCGCCATGGCTCCGAGGATCGGTGCGCCAATCGAGGTTCCGCCGAATCCGTGCCATCCTCCAGCGAAGTAGACCAGCATGCCGGTCCGGGGATCACCCATCACGGAGATGTCAGGAACCTGGCGTTGATTGTTGAGCGTTACGCCGGGTCCAACCTGCCAGTCGGGACGGCCGTAGACGTTAGAGAAGCCGCCGCCTCCACCACACGGTGAGCCACAGCCACCGTTCCACACGCTCTGCACGAGTGGAGAGATGGAAGTGACAGAGAGTCCGCCAATGCCGGTTACCCACGGAGAGTTAGCCGGGTCATCGACGATTGGGCTGTAGGACACCGTGGCGTCACCGGGTGCCGCGCTATATGCGCAACTTGAAGACCCCGAGTCACCGGCCGCCACAAAGACGGACTGACCTTGCGCGGCTAACTGCTGCAGGAGTGGCTGTTGGGCGGCGCTCGAAATATCGGCCTCGCAAAGACCCCATGAAACGGAGACAGAATCGGCCAGATGGTCGCTAGCAATCCGACTGAACTCGTCGACGAAGCCGTTGGCGTCGTTGGGATGCATGTAGTTATAAATCGTGGCCCCGGGAGCGAGGCTCGCAATTTGCTGGAGATCAAGTTCCACTTCGGCGCCACCATCGGCGGCGGTGCTGGCCCCTGCGCCTCCGTTCATCACGACGTCAATAATTCTGTTGGAGAGTCCGAAGCAGTTGAGATATGTAGTCATATCGTTGCGGTAGTAGTCGGCGAATTCGACTACTGCTACCGAGTGACCGGCCCCATTGAAACCATTGGCGTAGGCCGTATCTAAGCCGTACGCGTGAGTAATCTCAGCTGGAAGGTACGCGCCACGGGACGCCGCCGCATTGTTTGCGGCCGTACAGGCCGTGGGGCCGGTTAGTGACGGGCGAGAGACGCTCGCGTTGGTCACAGCCGAAGAGGCGTGCGGGCGTTCGAATCCGTTCAGTCCCGAGATACCGGCGACGTAGCGGGCAATGGGTGAGATGAGGCCAATGCGTGATGTGGCCACGGTCGCAATCTCGCCGCTGACGTCGCGGTAGCGCTGCAATTTGGTGTGGAAGGTTGCGGCGACTTGTTCCGCGCGACCAGTTACTCGAAGCACCAAGTTGTTGGGACTGATGGACGAAACGGTGAGTCCCGTACTCCGTAGTTCACTTCGAACAAGTGCGATGGCGGAGGGCGTCGCCCCAAATCGTTGGGCGAACTCGGCCGGACTGAGAAAGTGGCGGAAGAGCGGGTTGCCCGGCGTTGAAACATCCTTGACGAATTGCGCGAGCGTTCCCGAATCGTTGGGCTCCAGGACGACCCGCAAATCGAGAAGCGCACCGTTGGAATCACCTCTCAACAGCGTTGCGCCGGCGGGTGGCGCGATACCTGGCGAGATCCAGTCGATAGTGAACGAACGAACGAGTGCTTGTGCGCTAAGAGGGGTTACCAGCACCGAGATGCACACAGCAAAAGCGGCGAGGACCACTTCGAATCTGCGTCGCATGTACAACTCCCTGAACCACACATCTGTAGGGCAACACTAGAGCGCCTCGATGGGAGCTGGGGGTCGCTACTTCCCCGAAGCCGCGTAGCGACGCGTGATGTCAGCGCAGTCGGCGCAGACTTCTTCAGGGATTAAGCCCACCTTCATCAGTTGGGCAAAGATGGCACAGCCCAAGCAGTAGCCCACAAATCCCTCGAGGGCCGCGGCGGCGATGAGGGGGAGCAGAATCCAACGAGCCGCTGACCAGCCGGTAGCTAGATAGACGATTGATGCCGAGGCGGAAAAGGCCAGACCAATGCCCTGAGCGAATCGCTTGGGGGGACCAGCGACCATCTTTTCCCACGCTGACAGGCGAGGAGCGGCGAACTTTACGGCGAAGGTCCCGAGGGGGCTGATCTTGGGGCCGGCGGCAACGCGGGCTAGGAATCCGTAGGTGAGAGGGATGAGAATCCAAGGCTGGTTAAAAACCAGAGCGGCTGTAGCCATCGCAACTACGCCCAGAGCCACGGTGCGAGCGGCTGCGTCATTGACAGGGTTGGGAAAGGAGAAGAATTGCTTCATAAGAAAAATGCTACTAATCAAATAGCATTTTGGCAATAGGTCTACCGGAACAGCAGATTCAATGACGTGGCGAGCCCGATCGTCACTATCAAGATCCGAACCGTAACTGGCCGGAGGCGTCGGATGAGCTTGGTGCCGAAGTAGCCACCGATCAAGGTTCCGAAAAACAGCATGATGACTGCCTCGGCCACAAGGTGGCCTCGCAACAGAAATATCAGCGCCGCGGCGGCGTTGATAATCGTTGAGAGTGCGCTACGTAGCCCCTGGAGCGTGTCAAGGTCGTCGGGCAGTGTCAAGCCCATGAGCGCCAGCAGCATGATCCCGAGTCCGGCTCCGAAGTAACCCCCGTAGACCGAAATAACGAACATGCCGCTATGGAGCGCCCGCGTGCGAAGACCGTGGTGGCCCAAATGGGCGATGCGACGAGTGATGGCTGGGCCCGTGGCAAAGAGGAGTGTCGCCGCGAGAATCAGCCACGGAACAATGACGCGAAACGTCTCGGGTCGTCCGAGAAGGAGGAGCGATGCGCCCGTAGCAACGCCCGCGAGGCAGGCGGGGAGTAACTGACGAACGAGCGGCCACCGTTGCGTCAATTCCTGCCGGTACCCCCGAATACCCCCTACGTAGGAGGGGAGGACCCCCACGGATGACGAGACGTTGGCCTGTAGGGCCGGTACGCCCAGAGCCAGCATTGTGGGGAATGTGATGAAGGTGCCACCCCCGGCAATGCCATTCGAGATTCCGGCGGCGATGCCCGCCAATAAATAGATGGTCAGTCGCCAACCGATTGGCAGAGAATTGGCGATCATGATTACTACTCTACGAAGGTGTGGATAAGAACAACATCATCACGATGAATGCAGAACTGATTGTTCCGATCGACCAACCCCACGACCTCATTCGTGCGGCTGGTGGTGTTTTGTTCCGCACGTCTCGTCGTGGCCGTGACAAAGTGGCCGTGGTCTACCGTGAAGCCCGTGGCGACTGGACCTTCCCCAAGGGGAAGCTCGACGAAGGTGAATCCTTTGAAGAAGCCGCTCTCCGAGAAGTTTTTGAAGAGACTGGGATTACGGCCGAGATTCGACGGTTTATCGGTTCTACGAACTACACCCACCGCAAAGGTCGGCCAAAAATTGTGGCCTACTACCTCATGGACTCCATCAGCGGCGAGTTCGCTCCCGACGAAGAAGTAGACGAGCTCCGCTGGGTGACGCTTGACGAAGCGTTTGAACTTTTGACATGGGACCGAGACCAAGAACTTATTGAGCTCTTGCGGCTTCTGCCCGAGTTCCGCGCTACTGCGTCTTAGACACCCGCGATAAGAAGTCAATCGTTTCCGGTTGACCGGGGTTGTCAAAAAACTGTTTGGCGGGGGCCACTTCGACCAACCGACCGGCATCTAACAGCGCCACCCGATGCGCCACGTCACGGGCGAACTGCATCTCGTGGGTCGCGATCAGCATCGTGGTGCCTTGCATCGCTAGATCGGACAGTAACTCCAACACCTCACCCACGAGTGTGGGGTCGAGAGCGCTGGTCACTTCATCCAGCAGCAATACGTCAGGCTGCATGGCCAATGCTCGAGCGATGGCTACGCGCTGTTGTTGACCCCCAGAAAGCTGGTCGGGATAGTCGTCACTTCGAGTGCCGAGTCCGATCCGTCCTAGGAGTTCGTGAGCCTCACCTTCAACTTCATGGCGAGGGCGGCCCAGGGCCCGCAAGGGCCCGAGTGTGATGTTGTCGAGAACATTCAGATGGGGAAAGAGGTTGAAGGCTTGAAAGACGATGCCGATGTGACGGCGAACGAGATCAACATCGATGCGTTCGTCGAGGAGCGACTGCCCTTGAAAGATGATGTCACCCTGTTCGATATGTTCGAGCAGATTGATGCACCGTAGCAAGGTGGACTTGCCCGATCCGGAACTCCCCAAGAGGCAGACCACTTCGTGTGCCTGCAGTTCGAGTGTGACGCCGTGGAGCACGGTGCGCTGGTCGAACTGCTTATGGACGTTGCGCAGTTCAATCATGGGGCTGCTCATGAGACGAAGGCCAGACGCTTTGATCGGTCACGATCGATTAGTCGATCAGTGAGCCGAGTCATCGGAATCGTGAGCAGCAAGAAGAGCAGCGAAGCCACGGTGTAGCCCGCAAAGTTGAAGTTGAGAGAACCGTAGATGTGTGCTGCTTGCGTGGCATCGACAATCCCCAACGTTGAGACCAACGCGGTGTCCTTCTGTAATGAGATGAAGTCGTTCAGCAAGGGTGGAATTACGTTGCGGATCGCTTGCGGCAAGACGACGTAACGCATGGTGGCCCCCTGTCGCAGGCCAATCGCTCGGGCGGCTACGAGTTGGTTGGTGGCGACGGAGTTAATGCCGGCGCGGTAGACCTCGGCAACGTAAGCGCTGTAGGTAATAGTCAGGGCAATGCAGGCGTACACCGCAGGTGATTGTTGAGATATCCAACCCAAGTCCATACCGGGCATGCCGTAACCAACGGCAAAGAGCACGAGGATGACCGGAATACCACGAAAGAAATCGGTGTAGATGGTGGAAAGCAGGCGAAGGGGAGTCAGAATCGGTGACGAACTCATGCGCACGACAGCAATCACTAGTCCAAAAATCAAGACGAGAATCTCGCACACGATGAACATCCATATGTTGGTGAGAAATCCTCTCCAGATTGCCGAGAGGCCCTCACTCGGATCGCCAATAAATGCGCGCCAAGCGTGACTCGGGCTGAGGAAGAATTCGCGCACGGCCCTTCCGCCAGGGGCCATCCACAATGCGAAAGCGACCACGGCGATTACCGACAGCGTCGAAGCGATACTCGCCCAGCGAGCGTGTTGGCTATTGCTGAAGCGGCGATGACGGGCTACAAAAAGATGTGGCGCCCCCGGCCCAGAGTTCTGAGTCGAAGGCGCCACAAACGTAAAGATTTGTACTTGTTACTTAAGCAGTGGTACTGAGGTGTAGTCGCTGAGGTACTGCGTTGAAAGACGCTTCAACGTGCCATCGGCCTTGAGTGCTGCGATAGCCGAGTTCACACAGGCCACGAGATTCGAGTTCTTCTGGAAGGTAAGGCCGTAGTGCTCGCCAACCGACTTGAACTGTCCGATCTGCTTGGCCAGTGGGTCGCCTGCTTCCGTCGTGATCTGGTAGTTGACCATGTAGTTACCGGTTGGCGTGTCGACCACGATGGCGTCGATTTGCTTCGACTGCAGTGCAGCAACGGCAAGGTCGAGCGTGTTGTACGCACGGGGCGCGGTCTTGGGCTTGATGTACTTGGTGATGTACGACATACCCGTTGTGCCCACCTGGTCGCCGAACTTGGCGTTCTTCAGGCCCGCCAGAGTTTTGACGTTCGCGTACTTGCTGGACTTCAGCACAACAACTGACTGCTGCACGTCGTAGTAGCTGTTCGAGAAAGCCACGGTCTTGGCACGCTCTGGCGTGTAGGAGATTTCGTTGATGTCAAAGTCGTAGGACTTTGCACCGGGGGCGTAACTCGAATCGAACGGCACGGTGGTCCACTGAACCTTGGCGTTCGTGAAACCAAGCTTGCGGGCTAGCGCGTAGGTGAATGCTGCTTCGTAACCCCCACCATTGGTTGGTGTGTTGTTT
>Ga0114960_10003499_pt1 | contig 12004 bp, 10 predicted proteins | sample C_130625_MF_Meta_FD_92637 | JGI IMG/M metagenome (GOLD analysis project Ga0114960, IMG submission 92637) | Freshwater microbial communities from Lake Croche, Canada to study carbon cycling - C_130625_MF_MetaG | ecosystem: Environmental > Aquatic > Freshwater > Lake | place: Lake Croche, Canada... | reverse complement strand
TGGCAAATCCGCTAGCCAGCGAGTAGCTGAACGCGGTAGTGCCAACCACTTTTGAGAGGCCAGGCGGCGCAAAAATAGGTACGCCGTTTTTAATGAGCGCTGAATAAGGCATGCCATTGCCCTCGTTGAAATAGTCGGTGTTTATGTATGCCAGCGCGTTTGCTTGCGAAGCCAAAGACGGTTGGCTCGCCGACTTGCCGATTGACGAATTGGTTTCGACCAGATTGACCTGCGAAAGGTAGCCGTGAGCAACCGAAACTTTCGAATAGAAGAAAGAGCCGTTTGCCACACCGGGATTAAACGTGTAGCTCTTGAAGTCAGCCCCGGCTGGCAAAGCCAAAGAACTGCGTTGCTGCGCCGAGTTCAAAGGTGGGGCTACTTGGCAAGACTGGCCGGCAGCCAAAGCTGGCGCAGGCACTAAAGATGGTGCGACTAGCACCAGCAGGGCCGCTATGGCACTTGCTGCAAAACGCCTCTTAGTCTTGAACATACAAACTTAGGTTAGATGAACTTGACCTCCAAAGACCTTTGAGTTACCTGCGAAAACACTAGGAATAGTTGCTTCGGTTAGGCTGTCTTTTAGGTCTTCGATGATGCAGATGGGCTAGGAAATGAACCAAGACGCGCGTGCAAGCATGCACACCGCAAACCTCGACACGGTTGCCCTGCGCGAAGCCATCTTTGACTATGCAAGAGAGCGCATGGCGTTCAACCCGACTCCCCTAGACGCCCCGATGTCTCTTCAAGAACTTCAGAAACTGGCACCAAACACGGTCAACGAAAAAGGGCTCGGAGGTCGAAAAGCGCTCGATGTGTTCTCTGAGGTTCTCGCCCCAGCCTGTCTATCCACCGATCACCCCGGCTACCTCTCGTTTATCCCCACGGCTCCAACCGAAGCGGCAACACTCTTTGACCTCGTGGTTTCGGCATCGTCCATCTATGGCGGTTCTTGGATGGAAGGCGCTGGCGCAGTTTTTGCCGAAAACGAGGTGTTGGCATGGCTGGCTCGCGAAGCCGGCTTGCCATCAACTTCTGGCGGAGTTTTTGTTCAGGGCGGAACCCTAGGAAACCTTTCGGCTCTTGTTGCCGCCAGGCACACAGCCCAAGCTCGGCTTGTTGCCCAGGGCAAGTCGATGCCCGCTCGTTGGAAGTTCATCTGTTCTTCTGAAGCGCACTCCTCTTTGAAATCCGCTGCTCGGGTGATGGATGTTGACATCATTAAGGCCGAGGTGAATGAACAAGGCCGCCTCACCGGGGCTGCTGTGGAAGCCGCGTTTGCTGAGGCTGGCGATGGCGTGTTCGCCATCGTGGCAACTGCCGGCACAACAAACTTTGGCATTGTTGATCGAATCCGCGAGGTTGGCGAGATTGCTAATCGTGAAAACATCTGGTTTCACGTTGACGGAGCTTATGGTTTGGCTGGCATCCTTTCGCGAAAAACTCGACACCTTTTTGACGGAACCGAACTTGCCGACAGTTTTATCGTCGACCCGCACAAGTGGCTTTTTGCCCCCTTCGATGCTTGCGCTTTGGTCTATCGCGACCCCGCTCTAGCTAAGGCTGCTCACACTCAACACGGTGAATACCTAGACACCCTGACCGACTCTGGCGACTGGAATCCGAGCGATTACGCCTTCAATCTGACTCGCCGAGTTAGAGGCTTGCCGTTATGGTTTTCGCTTGCCACCCACGGTGTTGCGGCTTATCGCCAGGCGGTAACCGAGAACATCGACCTTGCCCATCGCATCGCCGACGAGATTCGCAGTCGCCCGCAGTTGCGTCTGGTGCGCGAACCAGAGCTGAGCGTCGTGGTGTTCGAGCACGAAGGCTGGGGCATCGAAGAATACAACGCCTGGAGCGACTACCTGTTGCAGACCGGCAAGGGTCTGGTGGTGCCGTCTTCACACCGAGGCAAACCAAACACTCGTTTTGCCATCGTCAACCCGCAAACCTCTTTCGAACTTTTGGTCGAACTTCTAGACACCATGGAGTCACGATGAAACTTACCGTCGCCGAAGCTGCCCCGTCTCTTTCTCGCGTCAAGCCGGCCACGAGGTCGCCTCTGCGTGTTGGGCTGGTTCAAACTCGTTGGCACGAAGACCCAAACCAGCACCAAGATGCCCTCCGGGCCGGCATCAAGCTCGCCGCCGAGGCCGGCGCAAAGATTGTGTTCTTGCCTGAGCTGACTCTGAGTCGCTACCCTGCCGACACCAAGCCGACCGGCATTCCGAACGAAACGGCCGAGCAACTGGTCGGCGGCCCTACGCACAGCTTTGCTGCCGCGGCGGCATCGGAGTTTGGAATCGTTGTGCATGCCTCGCTTTATGAGTTTCAGCCTTTCGAAGACGGGCGGTCGCTAAACACCGCAATCATGGTTTCGACAAGTGGCGAAATCATCGCACGAACACCCAAGCTGCACATTCCGGTGACCGCTGGCTACTTCGAGGACCAGTACTTTCAACCGGGGCCTGCCGATGGCGAGCCCTATCCGGTTTATGACCTCTACCTTGACGGCGTGCACTCACGAATCGGCCTGCCAACCTGCTGGGATGAATGGTTTCCTGAAGTGGCTCGCAACTACTCGTTGCGCGGTGCCGAAGTCTTGGCCTATCCGACAGCGATCGGCAGCGAGCCAGACCACCCAGAGTTCGACACCGAGCCGCTTTGGCAAAAGGTGATAGTTGCCAACGGTATTGCCAACGGCACGTTCATGGTGGTGCCAAATCGCTGGGGCAACGAGGGCGCGATCAGTTTTTATGGCTCAAGTTTTATCAGCGACCCGTTCGGTCGAGTGCTCGCTCGGGCGGGTCGAGACACCGACGAGGTTTTGGTGGCTGACCTTGACCTTGATCAGCGCCGCGACTGGCTCGATCTGTTTCCGTTCTTGGCGACCCGCCGCCCAGATACCTATAGCGCACTGATCGAACCCGTTCACAACCCACGCGCCGAGAATGGCGATGGCATAAACGGCGGCATAGCAGGCCAGCGCTGATGAGCGGCGTGTGGAAGATGCCTGCCGAATGGCAACCTCATGAACGCACTTGGATGGCATGGATGGAAGAGGACTACTCAAAAAATCCGACTTCGGAATCCACGGAACAGATGCACCAAGCATGGGCGAGAGTAGCCAACACGATTGTCAACTTTGAACCCGTGACCATGTTGGTCAGCCAAGAACATGAATCAGAGGCAAGGGTTTATTTGGATCCACGAGTTGAGATTCTCATCGCAAAGATCGATGACGGTTGGATGCGCGATAGTGGCCCAACTTTCGTGAAAAACCCGGATGGCAAGTTGGCAGCCGTTGACTGGGTTTTCAACGGTTGGGGCAACCAGGGAGGCTGGGCAAACTGGGAGCAAGATGACGCGGTCGCCTCGACTGTGGCTGCAGAAGTGGCTGTGCCGGCGTTGCGTTCGAAGTTGGTGAACGAAGGCGGCGGCATTCACGTGAACGGTGCCGGTGCCGTTTTGCTGACCGAAACCGTGCAGCTCGGTGCAGAGCGCAACCCAGATTGGACCAGGGCCGAAGTTGAGGCCGAGATTCACGCGAAACTTGGCACCGACCGTGCGATCTGGATTCGCCGTGGGCTAACTCGCGACTACGAAGACTTTGGCACCAAGGGTCACATCGACATTGTTGCCTGCTTCGCCGACGAAACCACGATTTTGTATCACGACCAGCAAGACGAGACCCACCCAGACTTCTCTGTGACTCACGAAGTCCGCCGAACCCTCGAAGAGGCTGGCGGTTTCAAGCTTGTGGGCGTTCCAGCACCGAAAATCCTGCGCGACGATCACGGCGTGGTCGATTACTCATACATCAACCACTACATCTGCAACGGGGCCGTCATTCTGTGCGCCTTCGACGACCCAAACGATGAGGTCGCCAAGGGCATCTTGGAGGGTGTTTATCCGGGTCGCGAGATTGTTCTGGTCGATGCTCGGCCGCTGTTTGTGCGCGGCGGCGGAATCCACTGCATCACCCAGCAACAGCCCGCTTAGCCTCGCTCGGGCAGTAACCTAGTACTTGTGTCTAAAGTTCTAGCTTCTCTTCCGGTCGGCGAAAAAGTCGGCATCGCATTTTCTGGCGGCCTCGATACGTCGGTCGCAGTCGCGTGGATGCGCGAAAAGGGCGCAATTCCGTTCGCCTACACCGCCAATCTGGGTCAATACGACGAAGACGACATCGACTCGGTTCCAGATCGCGCCGTTGCCTACGGTGCCGAGGCCGGGCGCTTGATTGATTGCCGACAGTCGCTTGTCGAAGAGGGTTTGGCTGCAATCGCCTGTGGCGCGTTTCACATTCGAACCGGTGGCAAGGTCTATTTCAACACCACTCCCCTAGGCCGCGTGGTCACCGGCACTCTGCTGGTTCGCGCCATGCGCCAAGACGGAGTCGAAATCTGGGGCGACGGCAGCACCTACAAGGGCAACGACATCGAGCGTTTCTATCGCTACGGCCTGCTTGCCAACCCGAACCTGCGCGTCTACAAGCCTTGGCTTGACGCCGACTTTGTGAACGAACTCGGTGGTCGCCACGAGATGTCGGAGTGGCTGACCGCTCGCGACTTGCCATACCGCGCCTCAACCGAAAAGGCCTATTCGACCGATGCCAACATGCTCGGAGCGACCCACGAGGCAAAATCGCTCGAAGAGCTCGGCACGTCATTCGAAATCGTCGAACCGATCATGGGTGTTAAATTCTGGGATGACTCGGTCAATATCGAAACCGAAGACGTCACCGTCACGTTTAGACAGGGTCGCCCGATTGCCATCAATGGCAAGGAATTCACCGACGCGGTCGAACTGATGCACGAGGCCAATAAAATCGGCGGTCGCCACGGATTGGGCATGAGCGACCAGATCGAAAACCGCATCATCGAGGCCAAGAGCCGCGGAATCTACGAGGCTCCAGGCATGGCCCTGATTCACATCACCTATGAGCGCTTGCTGAGTGCGATTCACAACGAAGACACCATTGCGCAGTATCACACCGAAGGTCGTCGCATGGGTCGCCTGCTTTACGAGGGGCGCTGGCTCGACCCGCAAACTCTCATGCTGCGCGAAGCACTGACCAAGTGGGTTGCTTCGGCAGTCAACGGCTCGGTTACTTTGCGCCTGCGTCGCGGCGACGACTACACGATTGTCAACACCGAGGGTGAGGGCTTCTCGTATCACCCAGAGAAACTGTCGATGGAGCGCACCGAAGATGCCGCGTTCGGCCCAGCCGACCGCATCGGTCAGTTGACTATGCGCAACCTTGACATTCAAGACACTCGCACCAAGCTCGACCTCTATCGCAAGCAGGGTCAGATTGAGGGCGGCCAGTTCGAACTGACCTAAAAGTTTTGGTTTCGAGCGGCAGCACTTCGGTGTTGCCGTTTTGCCTTAACTGGACTTTTCGGCAGCCGTCAGTCGTTGGGCAAAATAAATCGGTAGCACCGAGATCAAAACCACGACAACCGCAACAACGTCAACAATCGGCGCTTTGCCAGGTCGGAACATGTTGTTCAAAATCCAGATCGGCAGAGTCTCAACACTCGCGCCGGCAGTGAACGTGGTCACAATAATTTCATCAAAACTCAGGGCGAAGGCCAAGAGCGCACCGGCTACGAGGGCGCTAGCCATCTGAGGCAGGGTCACCAGCCTGAAGGTCGTCCAAATGCCAGCACCGAGGTCTGCGCTGGCTTCCTCCATGTTTTTGTTCATGCGGTTGAGCCGGGCGAGTGCGTTGTTATAAACGGTGACAATACAGAACGTCGCGTGAGCGATGATCAAGGTCACAACGGTCAGCTTCACGCCCAGCACGGTTCTAAACGCGTTGTTCAGGGCGATACCCGTGACGATGCCGGGCAGGGCGATTGGCAAAATCACCATGAGCGACACCGGTTGCTTGCCGAAGAAGTTGTAGCGCGACATGGCTAGGGCGAGCAGCGTTCCGAGCACCAAGGCTAGCGCTGCCGATGCAGTGGCAACCACGATGCTTGTGCCGAGCGCCGACAGCATGCCCGAGCTCTTTGAAGCCACCTGCCACCAGTGCAAGGTGAAATCGGTTGGCGGCCAAGACATGTTCTTGCTCGCGTTGAAAGAGTTGATCAACACCACGCCGAGCGGCAGATAGATGAAGGCAAGTGTGCCAAGGCTCATCGCCGCGAGGACCAACTTGGCCGAGCGCGAGAGGCGCATCAGAGGTTATCCAATGCGCCAGTTTTGCGAATCGCAGTGAGATAAATAAACATGATGGCCACGGGAATCATGGCTATGGCCGCAGCCATGGGCAGATTGTTAGCCGTTCCCACGTTGGTATAGACCAGGTTGCCGAGCATTTGGGTGGCCCCACCCACGATGTTGATGGTTATGTAGTCGCCCATGGTGAGCGAGAAAGCAAAGATTGAGCCGGCCGCAATCGCTGGCAGCAACATCGGAAAAACAATTAGCCGCAGGGTGCTCCAGGTCTTAGCGCCGAGGTCTGATGATGCCTCGAGAATGTTCTGCGGCACCTTCTCGAGCCCGGTGAAGATCGGCAGGATCACATACGGAAGCCAAATGTAACCGAGGGTCAGAGCCGCGCCAGCCAGGCTGTAGCCGGGGGTGTCGAGGCCGAGAGGGCGCAACAGCCACTGAAGTATTCCTTCGTTGCTGAGCACCGAGCGCCAGGCGTATGCCTTGACCAGATAAGACGCCCAAAGTGGCATCAAAATTGAAATCACCAGGATGCCGCGCAACCGACGCGACGCCACCTTCGCCATGAAGAACGCAATCGGAAGAGCAATCAGTATGTCGATGAGTGTCACAGCCAGCGCGATGCCAAGCGTGCGCAGGGTTACCGATCGATAGAGGGCATCGGTGAATAGCTGAACGAAATTGTCGACATTCCATTGAACTCGAATGTCACCAGTAAAACTGTCCATCGTCCAGAAGGCTGTGATGAACAGCGCAAGCAACGCTGCAACATAAACGAGTGACAGCCAAAACAATGGTGCGGCAATAAGCAAACGCAAGCGAAGTTTGGCGCTCGAATAAAGGCGGGCAGAAACTCGGTGCTCGAAACCTTGCCGAACAGCTATTGCTGATTCAACTTCGCGCACCGAGTTTGCCGTCACTTGTGGTTAGCCCTTAATCTGCTGCCAGGCCGTGGTCCAAGCCGAATAGTCGGTGCACTTAACATCGGTGCGACCGTCTAGACAGTTGGCCACCGGAGTGGTCCAGTACCAGATCTTTGCGGCGTATGCTTCGTCGCCAGCGTGGTAGCTTTCGCAGAAGCCTGCGCTGCCATACTGACAAGCTTCAGCAGTTGCTGGTGCCTCGCCGAAGTACTCGGTGGCAGCGGCATTCGCCTTAGGGCTGTCGATGTAGTTGAGCCATGCGTAGGCACAGTTAGGGCTCTTGGTGGTCGAAGAGACCATCCATGAGTCCGACCAGCCGGTGGCACCTTCGCTAGGAAGAATGGCTTCAACCTTAGAACCGGCAGGCATGAAGTTCTTGATCACCTGCCACGTGGTTCCGACAACCGAGTTGCCGCTCGAGAACGAGTCGATCGACTTTAGGTAGTCGCTCCAGTACTCGCCCACGTTGGCATTCTGTGCCTTCAACAGGTCAACTGCGGCTGCGAGTTGGTCTGCGTCGAGGGCGTATGGGTTGGTGATCTTGAGCTCAGGGTTGTGAGCCATCAGATAAACCGCTGCGTCAGCGATGTAAATCGGTGAGTCATAGGCCGTGACCTTGCCCTGATAGGCGCTCGCCTTGTCAAAGACGACATCCCACGAGGTAGGCGCTGGCTTGACGACATCGGTGTTGTACATCAACAGGTTTGCCCCGTAGCCGTGAGGAACACCATAGGTGTTTCCATTCACGGTGTTCCAGGCTTGACCTTTCAAGAACGGATAAACGCCCGCATAGTTTGGAATCAGGTCGGTGTTCAGAGGCTGAACATCGCCCGAGGCAATCAGGCGCAGAGTTGCGTCGCCAGATGCTGCGATTACGTCGTAGTCGCCACTCTTGAAGAGGTTTAGGGCCTCATCAGAGGTGCCGTATGCCTTGAATGTGACCTGGCATCCGGTTTCTTTTTCGAACGGTGATACCCAGTCGTAGGCTGGGTCGTTCGAACCGTCTTCGGCATAGCCAGGCCAGCCCAAGAGCGAGAGTGTTTTTTCGTTGTCGCCAAGTGATTGCAGTTTTGTGGTGTTGGCGCCGCCACTCGAAGCACAGCCCGAAAGTGCGAGCGCGAGGCCCATCACTAGGGCAGACAACTTCAATGGTGTCTTGCTAATCATTGCTTCTCCTTATTTGGTTTCTAGTGGAACTAGATCTTTTTCGTTCAGAGCGACCTGAACCTCTTGATCGCGTTGCCAACTTTCGTTGGCCGTTGATCCCGATTGCACCAGTGCGGTGATTCTCGGACCAGCATCAAGCTTTATGTGGATTCGAGTGGCCGAACCAACATAAATGGCTTCGATTACTCTTCCACTGTGGGTATTTGGGCTCTTGGTGTTGGCGAGTTCGACTCGCTCTGGGCGAATCGAGGCACGCATCGACTTGCCAAAGATGGCCTTCGCGTCTTCGGGTTCAAAGATGTTCGTGGTCCCCACGAAACCTGCGACGAAACTGGTCTTTGGGCGCTCGTATAGTTCGCGCGGTGTGCCGATTTGCTCGATTTTGCCCTGGTTGAACACCGCGATTCGATCGCTCAGCGTTAGAGCTTCTTCTTGGTCGTGAGTGACAAAGATAAACGTGATGGCAAGCTCACGCTGAAGTTCTTTGAGTTCGATCTGCATTTGTTCGCGAAGTTTGAGGTCGAGAGCACCAAGTGGCTCATCGAGAAGCAACACCTTTGGCTTGACGATGATGGCGCGGGCCAGCGCCACACGCTGACGTTGTCCACCAGAAAGCTCCGATGGCTTGCGAGAGCCGTATTCGCCCAGACGCACGGTCTGCAGCGCTTCGAGGGCAGCGGCATTGCGCTCAGACTTGCCAACGCCGCGCACTCTCAACCCATAGGCCACATTCTCGAGCACGCTCATGTGCGGAAACAGCGCGTAGTCCTGAAACACCGTGTTGACATCGCGGTCGAAGGGCGCCTTTTTGGTCACGTCATCGCCGTCGAGGAATACTTGCCCAGATGTCGGCAACTCAAAGCCGGCAATCATTCGCAAAACCGTGGTCTTGCCCGAGCCAGATGGGCCGAGCATCGAGAAAAACTCGCCAGACCTGATCTCAAGATCGAGATCTGACACGGCAGCGACCGAGCCGAACGACTTGGTTAGCCCACGCAAACTGATGGCGGGTGTGTTCTCTGCCAAAATCTCGACCTCACTGTCTTGTTCTCTCAATCCTAGGCATTCGCTGGGTCAGTTTTTGGAGATTTGCGGGGTTACACTCGCTCTATGACCAACCTAAACATTTCGTCAATCGGCTTCGGTTGCATGAAGGCCTCTTTCAACAATCCAGACGCCGAAACACGCGAGTCAACCATTGCCGCTCTGCACGTCGCACTCGATAACGGCGTCACGCTCTTCGACACCTCAGACATCTACGCCCCGACCTGGAACACCTTCGGTCATAACGAAACGCTGGTAGCCGAGGCAATGCGCACCCACCCGCTTGGCAAAAGCGCCATCATCGCCACCAAGGGCGGAATTACGCGCAAGCCGGGCGAAGTTTGGAGCCGCAATGCCAGCCTCGACTACCTGTTGCGCGCTGCCGAGGCATCGGCTGGTCGACTAGGTGTTGAGAAGATCGCGCTGTGGCAGCATCACAGGCTAGACCCTTCGATGGCATTCGAGCAGCAGCTTGAAAACCTGGCGGGTCTAAAACAGCGTGGCATCATCGAGCACATTGGCGTGAGCAATTACAGCGCCAAGCAACTGCGTCGGGCAGTCGAGGTGGTTGGGACGATCGCAACCGTTCAAAACCAGTTGAGCCTGGCCTATCGCCAAGAAACTGATGTTTTGGCAGTTTGCGAGGAGTTTGGCATCAAGTATTTGCCTTGGTCGCCGATGAAGGGCGCTCACCACCACGATGCCTCCGGCGAACTCAAGGCCTTCGCTGCCGAGCAAGGTGCTTCGACCTATGCCGTGGCGGTGGCATGGTTGCGTTCGCTTTCGCCAAGCGTCGTTCCTCTGCCCGGTGTGACGAGGCCAGAGTCGGTTTTGGATGCCATAAGAGGCCTAAGCCTCGAGCTCAATGGCGAAGTCCCAGTTAGCGAAACGCTGCCAATGGACGCCGAACTGCTGAGCGACCAGCCTAAAAACTAGGCGAGATTGGCCTCAATAAGGTCGACGATTTCAGCTGCGTCTGGCTGAGTGGTTGGCCTGAATCGGTGAATCTCACCGTTTTGCAGCACTAGAAACTTCTCGAAGTTCCATTTGACGTTGCCGGCTGCGCCGGAGGCATCTTTGGTCTTAACTAGTTCTTTATAAAGTTCGCTGCGGTTGCGTCCGTTGATCTTCGTCTTGACGGTCAGCGGAAAAGTCACTCCGTAAGTTGTCGAGCAGAAGGTCTCGATTGCTGCCTCATCGCCAGGTTCCTGAAAGAACTGGTTTGAAGGCACGCCGACCACGGTGAATCCCTTGGCTGAGTACTTTTTCTGCAGCGCTTCCAGCGCTTTGTACTGCGGGGTTAGTCCGCACTTTGAGGCCACATTGACAACAAGCACCGGGCCCTTGGCGATCGAACCAAGTGATACTTTGCGGCCATCGATGAGCTCGACTTGAGTTTCTAATACGTTCATAAAAATCTGAACACAGAAATGTGAGCAAATGTTCCGCAATCTTCACAGCAAGTTCCCAGACGAATTGCTTGTTGAGCGCCCTCGGCAGGAATCGAACCTGCGACCAAGAGATTAGAAGGCTCTTGCTCTATCCACTGAGCTACGAGGGCACGCCGGCGAACCGACAACACCAAGTTTAGTCTGTGGCCATTGACTCGATACAGTGCGCTACAGAGCCCTGCAGTGCAGGTTTCCAAAGACTCCGGACTAAGGCAGCAGGCTGACTATAGTGACTCGCACGCCCTCTTTGACCTTGTCTGCCTTGACGGCAACCGAGTTTCTTAGAGTGGTGACTGGTGAGGTCTTGACAGCAGTTATCAGCGCGCAAACCGCAGCAGCGCGAGCACTTGCTAGCTTCTTTTGAGCAGCAGTTAGCTTCTTGCCGGTAGCGAAAGCATCGCATTTGATGCTAAACACGGTTCCGACGTTCTTGAGCATCTTTACAACTGCGGCCTTGGTTGCCTTCGAAGCAACCTTCGAGTTCGCGGCAAAACCGCCGATCACTGTCAACTTGGTGTTAGGTGCAGCCGCGACAGCCACCGACGACGAATCGACGATGGTCGAGATGTAGCCATCCTTAGCACCAGTAACGCGAACAGAAAGCAGCTTGCCTGCGTCACCCGGAGCCGGCGTGAAGGTTGCAGAAGTTGCCAGAGGAATCGGCGTTGTGCCATACATCCATTGGTAGCTCATGGTTGCCAGTGTGTCCCAGTTCGCAGGCACAGCCGTAACAGTTCCTCCGACGTATGCAAGGCCCGTCACCGATGCCGCAGCGCCGGCAGTGAATGATCGCGCGCAACCGTTGCCCACAGTTTGCCAGGCTAGGTAAGGGTAACCACCGTTGGCGTCTGGGCAAATGGCCCAGTCGTTGGCGCTTGACGGCGTAGCCGACATGTTCCAACCTGCGAAGGTAGAAGGCTTCTTCAACTCTCCACTGAACTTCGCTGCTTCTTGGCCAAATGACTCAACGGTAGATGCAACGCCCGTTGCGTTAATCTTCCAGTACGAGTTGGTTACCGCGTGGTTGTCAGAATAGCCAATCAAGCCATGGCTGCTGTCTGCCTGGTTAACAACTGTCGCTCCGGTTGCGTATGAGTTAGAAACGCTCGAACTCTGCATATTTCCAACCAGCGCACCAGCCATGTAGCGAGCCGAGACTGATCCGGTGGCATACGAATTGGCGATATTTGTTTGATATACGTATCCAACTAGCCCACCAGTCGAATTTGAATCTGG
>Ga0114960_10003494_pt1 | contig 12010 bp, 11 predicted proteins | sample C_130625_MF_Meta_FD_92637 | JGI IMG/M metagenome (GOLD analysis project Ga0114960, IMG submission 92637) | Freshwater microbial communities from Lake Croche, Canada to study carbon cycling - C_130625_MF_MetaG | ecosystem: Environmental > Aquatic > Freshwater > Lake | place: Lake Croche, Canada... | reverse complement strand
TAGTCGCAAGCGAGAGCCACCGCGGTTGGCGTAACTCCCCTGCCGGCAACCTCTGGTGCAACCCAATAACCAACAATGGCGCTCGAGAGTGAACCGAAAATTATGTTCGCCACGTTTACCTGACCAACGACCTCGCCGTCGATTTCGATGACAAATGGAATGGTGTCACGGGCGTCGAACTGGCGCAGCAGCGACTTGACCATGCCGCGGATGTCAAACGAGTTCGGCCCAGTCGGGTTGGTTGCCTCCCATGGTCTAAGCCAGGCACGATTGCCCAAGATCAAGCGCTCGAGAGCCTTTACGTCGCGCATTCGAACGACGCGAAGGCGAACATCCGCGTGGGCGAGAACTAAAGACATGGGCACGATGGCAAGATTAGTCGCATGAACCAATCAGATGTTGCACAAAGCAAAGCCGAAATTCGTCGAGCCATTCTCGATGCCCGTCGCTCAAAAGCGGTTGGCCATTTCTGCGAGGACTCCCACGACGAAAACTTGGTGCTGTGGTTGGCAGACAACGCGCACAAGAAGATCGCCGCCTACATAGCGATGGATGACGAACCATGCACAGACCTTCTGCTTGATGTTTGCGAAGAGGTTGGGATTCAGGTTTTGGTTCCTAGGGTTGTCGGTGACGATTTGGAGTGGGCACTTTTCAACTGGGATGACCTCGTCGAAGGCGAGTTTGGCGTGCTCGAACCGACTGGGCCGGCTGAGCCACTTCAGGTTGATGCCGTAATCGTTCCGGCACTCGCTGCTGCCGAAGATGGAACGCGTCTCGGCCGCGGCAAAGGTTATTACGATCGAGCCCTCGCTGGCTTGTCAAAGGACATTCCGATAATCGCTCTGGTGCATGAAGAGGAACTCTTTGATGAGCTGCCGACCGAAGTGCACGACATCAAAGTGCAGTGGGTTTCGACCTGTCTGGGTCTTCACGAAGTCGAAGACTAAACATCTAACGTAAAATCAAAGTGACCGGTCGGTCGCTACCAGCGGAGAAAAATGCCAACCTATTCGTACGCCTGCAAAAAGTGTGGGCACGAGTTCGACATCCAACAATCGATCTCTGATGCCGCGCTGACCGAATGCCCAAAATGCCAAGGTGATCTTCGAAAGATCTTTGGCAATGTCGGTGTGACTTTTAAAGGCTCAGGTTTCTATCGCAACGACTCTGGCAAGGGTTCTTCGAGCTCGCCTGCAAGCGAGTCCTAAAGCACTAACCCCAGTGCGGCGGTTTGTCGCTCTTGAGTCTCTGGTCGTTTGAGTCAGAGCGGTCTCCCCAGGCGGCATCGGTTTCGTCAAAAGACGGAGTGTCAAACAATGCCTGTGGCCTTTTGCTTACTTGCATCCCCAGTGATTCGGCAATCCTTATGGCCAGGGCTTCGGGGTCGCTAAAAAGTTCGAACGAGTGCACGCGCACAACTTGCCAGCCCATGCCTTCAAGCAGAGCAGGCCTCAATCTGAGTCTCTCGTTCAGATTTTCGCCTTGAAGAGCCCAATCCGGATACACGACCGCAGCCGATTTGCCGAATGCCGCAACCAACCGGAGCGTTCCGCCAAAGTTCTCAGAAACGTGCGCACCTAGCTTCTTTAGACGCAAAGACAAATCTTCAAGCAGAGGATCCGAATCTCCTTGTATTTCTTGCGAGGCTGGCTGTGCATTGAGAACCTCGCGCAAGATTGCGTGCGGGTCGAGCGGCCCACCCGAAGCAATCTGCTGCGCCGAGAAGCAACTGATTATGTCGAGACGAAAACGCGCACTCACCAAAAGGTTGGCAAGATATCTGCGCCCCTCAACCATTGAGAGGTCGCCAAGGTTTTCCGGAGCCATCGAGTCAGCGCCAACCGAAAAGCCAATCGAAAAAATAATTCGATCTGCGACTCGATGGGACAGTTTTGAAATCGGCGTTATCTCAAATCTTTCGCGACCGTGAGCATCGAACCATTCATCGAGCTGACTGCTTCGACGGCGGGCTTTAGAGATGCTCGATTCGATTCGAGTGGCATGCAGTTGCGAAGCAGTTGCCACTAAAAGAGAAAGCTCAGGGCTTTGAGTGGCGTGTTCGATGACCATCGAAACCACGCGGTCGACTTCGGAGTCGGGGCTTTCAACTGCGCCAACGGTTTTGGCAACAACGCCAATACCGGTTTTCAAAATCTCCACCGACAGCGTGCTCTTGCCAAAAAGCTCTTCTGGCGTTGGAACAAACTGAATGCGGTTTTGATAAAACTCTTGGTTGATCATCGAGCCGAGCATTTGACCGTTTGGCCGCCAAGACTTGCGTAGTGTTTCAACTCCATAGACCTCGCGCACCACGGCAAAAATTGACTTGCGTCTCGAATCGTTGGTCACGATGTTTGCCAGCATTGGATCTTGGCACTCAAGTTCAAAACCATCCGGGGCAGCGATTGCTTCGTCTCCAAATGCAATGATCTGTTCGGCCCTGCGCAAACCTGCCAGGTTTTCGGCAAGGGTTGTGCCGGCGGCATCGGCGATTATGACCACGTCGAATTTCTGATCGGCAACCAGCAACCTCGGCAACTCAAAAGGCGATGCCATAACCACCGGGGCAAGAACCTTGGCGATAGTGGGTGCCGCACGTTGGATTGTGCGAAGGTCTGCAGTTCGAGTTTTCAGGACCGCTTTGAGAGCTTGGCTCTCAAGCTCGTTTTTTGCCAGAGCCTGTTGCCAACGCGATGCGGCATTCTGCGCAATAGCCTGCGCGCCCAAACCAACCAACTTCGTGCCGGCATCTTTGTAGGCCTTCTCGATAGCGTCGATCTGGTCGCGGGTGTAGGTCATCACACTTTGGTCGCGGGCAATCAAATACTCAAGAGCCGACTGCCACCAAGCGAGGTCAAGCTCCAGAGCGATGTGCTCACGATTCACCTTCAGCGCGGCAAGATCGCGCGCAAGAAGAGTTAGCCCCGCATCTTTGAGCTCGCTGTGCAGGGCGTTTCGCTGGGCTAAGTTTTCAAGTGGCTTCACGTTAGTAGCCATCGAGTTCAAGGTGTTCTTGAGCTCCTCCAGCGACAATCGAGCCAGTGGCTTTGCTGTGTCGTCGTCGTCAAGGTGCTGTTGAAGAGAATTTAAATCGGCGATAAATGCTTGAAATGCAACCGAAACATCGTTGATGCCGTTCGGCACATCAGGGGTCGAATCCGAAAGCGAGCAAACCTTCCACTCCTCGCGCTGCTCGGAGGCTGCCACCAAAGTTTCATGCAAATCTGCAACATGCATGCCTGGTCGAACGTATTCCTTGGCCAGCTTCTTCAGGCGTCGACGATTGCTGCCAGACATAGCCGAGCTCGCTGTGCGCGGACCGGTTGCAACGATCAGCTCGTCGAGCGGTCTGGCAAATACTTCTGGAACAAATCGACCGAGAGTTTCTCGGACACCAACAAAGAGGCGAAGGTAACGACCCCAGTCCTCTGAGGTACTTGCTGGTTTGAACCCAACTCGAGCGATGAACTCATCGATTTGCGAACGCAGCGCCTCGAAAGTGTCGCTAGCTAAACGCTGTGCCAGGGCAATCGCGCGCTCGACCTCTTGCTCCGAAGCGAACCGAGCGGCAAACCAGGCTGAGTCCTGCGGGCCAAATTCAAATTCTCCCAAGTCATCGGCTCGAAGCAGCAAGTCAATCGCCGCCGTTTGGTCGCGATGTTTGAGCAAGTCGTCGAACGAGATTCTCGCGCTGGTTCGAGGCGGATGAGGCATCAGGCTCAACTTGGCCAGGTGTTCGAGGGCTTGAGTAAGAGTGATTCCGACCTTCGAGTCTTCTTTGACCAGCAGGTCGAAATACTTTTGAGCGTCAGCTGCGGCAGCCTGATAGCGCACCTTGGCGACATCGAAATCAACCGCGGCGGCCTTCTCGTGACGGCTGATAGCTGAAATCAGATCGAGCCACGTGGAGTGACCTCGAATGCCAAGCCCGCCTAAACCGAGGCTCGCAAAGCGGTCAGCCAGCTCGTTCAACGTCTGCCGGCGCGGTGCCAAAACCAACACGCTCTTTCCGGCATTAGCCAAAGCAGCCACCGTGTTTACTAATGTCTGCGTGTAGCCGCATCCTGGGAGGGTTTCAACTGCAAACGATTGCCCAGCAACTGCGCGAGCCACCACCAACTCCTGAGTCGCGTCGGCGTCGGCTATCAAAATAGGAGCATTCAGTTCGCGAACCGGCTCGCCAGGCTGTTCGATTGCAATCAACTCGCGCAACAACGGGGTTTCGGTTCGTTTCAAGTCTTGAGCAAGTTCGATTGGTTCAGTCGAAAAATTCGAGACCACCAAAATGCGACCGGTCTCTGCGTTCGAATCTGGGCCAACAAGATGCGAAATCTTGGTCAGCACCGAAATCGGCAGCAGGTCGTGACCCGCGCGAGCTTCGGCCAAGATCGCTTCTGCATCGAGATTGATGCCCAAGCTAACCTCCAGTGCCGAAATCAAGCCTGGGTTTACTCTCGGTTCTGCCAAGATCCGAAGCTCAAAGTCGTCTGTGCGGCGTTCGAGGGCAATCGGCCAAATCAAAATCGGCAACGATAGGTCGAACCCGGCGTGCTCAAGATTGACCAGCCCTCCGACCAATCCCAGCCCGTCGATTCCGAACTGACTCGCTAGCGTCTCGCTGTGATCTTTGATGCGCTTGGCCGCCGAATATGCGCGAGAAAAAGCTAGTGGGTCGCGAAAAAGGTTTGAAAGCACCGTGCTTCTGGCCGACACCAACTGAGCAAGGCCACCAGGATGCGCGCGCTCGAGATCAACCTGACCAAAGTCATTCCGCTCAAAGTTAAGCAGTGGGTTGGTGAAACCGATCGAGCGCAGTTCATCGAGCCAGGCATCCCAGTTGGGGCGGCTGATGTTCAGGTTTGCGAACTCGTCCACAGTCCAAGACTAACTTTGGCCAACGCCAAGACGCGTGAGGCGGGGTATATTTGGCTAGTTCGCCTTCGTAGCTCAGTGGATAGAGCAGAGGTTTCCTAAACCTTGTGCGGAAGTTCGATTCTTCTCGGGGGCACTTAAGCGGCACGTTGAATCAAGAAATCGTCCCAGGCTGGTTCGATTCTTTCGGCGCCGCGCACACTCCAGGCCACCCCTTGAGGCATTCTCGGAATGGTATTCAGAACCCAACCGAGTTCGGCAAGAGTCTTGTCGCTCTTCGCGTTGTTGCACTTTAGGCAGCAGGCAACCAGGTTTTCCCAGGTGTCTTTGCCACCGCGCGACTTCGGTTGCACATGATCGATGGTGTTGGCTGACTTGCTGCAATACGCGCAGCGGTGACCGTCGCGTCTGAGCACACCCCTCCGAGACACCGGGATTCTTCGCGACCCAGGCACTCGCACATAACGCTGCAGCAAGATCACCGAAGGCAACTCAAACTCCGCGCTGGCGCTGTGCACCAGTTGCTCTCCCGATTGGGCCAGGATGGTGGCCTTGTTATTGAGCACCAAGATCAGTGCACGTTTGAAAGACACTACGGCAAGCGGTTCGTAACCCGCATTTAAAACAAGTGTTCGCATAGCTTCCTTTCGAAATCACCCAGACGGCTTCCGGGTTTTCGGCAAGGCACTTCGATAAACAAACAAAAAACGCGTCGTCAGACATGACGACGCGCTTCAGTGATGTTCTGCTTGACAGGACTGGTGGGGATGACGCAGTTGATAGACGTGCTTGGCAGGCATGCTGGTCAAATGAATCACTCCCATCCGTAAAGCGAACCGATAGTGCACTTGAGCAAAAGATTACGCCTGTGAGCTGAAAAATCTTGAAATGAAACACCAAATTTTTGGTGACGATTTGGTTTCGAATTAGTTCTGTTTGGTCACGCGAACAAAGTGAACCAGAGCCGAATAAATCGGCGCAAGCTTGACGTGATCACCAGGGCGAGGAGCATGCCAGAAGTTGCCATTTCCGGCGTAGATTCCGTCGTGGCTCAAGTCGTTAAAGACCACTAGGTCGCCAGGGCGAGCATCTTCTGGCTTGACCAGGCGGCCGAGCATGTTCTGCCCGTGCACCGAGTGCGGCAGCGCGACTCCAAAGTTTGCGAACACGTATGCCACGAAGCCCGAACAGTCGAACGCGGCCGGCGAGTCGCCACCAAAAATGTAAGGAACCCCTTCGAACTTGGCTGCCACGTTCATGATGGTGACCGGGTCAAGTTTTGTGAAAGGAGGGTTGGCCAATAGGGCGTCAACCTTTGGGCTGTGGTCGAACATAACACTGGTCAGAAGTTGCTGGCGCAAAATCGTCGCTGCGCTAACCGACTTGTAGATCGCACGTGCGTACTTCTCTTGGTTCACAGCTGCCACTGTCAGATTCTGCGTGTCGGCGCTCTGTGCAACCGCGACAGCATCGGTGGTGGTGAACCTAGACATGGCAGCGACATCTGGGCTGAAAGCATAAGAAGGCAATGCGGTGGTCGTGAGCAAACCAAGCGAAATGAACATGGTCAGCAGCGACTTGTAAGGCTTTAGGCGCTTATGTTTTGAAAGACTGAATTGGCGAACAATGGTCTGCCCATCGACATTGACCTCGGTTTCAAGCACTTTTTGGGCTTCGGCCATGGTCTTCTCGGCGATGCGAGCGGCGATGCGTTCGGCGCGACGAACTGAGCGAGACGATTTTGATCGCTCCGCTTCGCGCAAAGAACGCCGGCTGCGCAGTTCGAACTGGTCGAGGATGCTAATTTCAACATCTGCGCGGCGACGGCCACTGGGCTTTTTCGCCAAATCAAACCTCCGAGGTTCGTTGCTTCGAGTTTACCGCAGGGTCATTTGGAATGCACCTTGCCGAAACGTCTAAGTCAGGCAGTTCTCAGGAAGTTTTACTTCTGAACAAACAGGTGCGCCGCCAGATCGTGGTCTAGGGCCAAACCCTCAATAGCTCCGGTTTCTGTCACCAGAATGCGCCCGCCCTGATGCTCCGCCGAGATTCGCGCGCCAGGCACCAGCCCCACGCGCTTGAGGTTGGCTAAAAATTCTGGATCGATTTGAAGCGGCTCGCCAATGCGACGCAGCACCAAAGATTCTGCGCTCCCGGCTTCGGCAAGCACTGCCGTTAGGCAGGTAACCCCATCGGCAAAGGCAGGGTTGGCTGGCACGCCAAGTTCTTCAAGACCCGGAATCGGATTGCCGTAAGGCGAGACATCCTTGGTTGAAATCAGTTCGAGAATCTTGCGTTCAACCTGCTCACTCATTACGTGCTCCCAGCGGCATGCTTCTTCGTGCACGAACTCCCACTCGAGGCCGATAACGTCTGCCAACAGTCGCTCGGCCAGTCGGTGCTTTCGCATCACGCGAATGGCGTCAGTGCGCCCAGTGCTAGTGAGCTCGAGGTGTCGGTCGTCGCTAACCACCACCAAGCCATCGCGCGACATGCGATTCACGGTTTCAGAAACGGTGGGTCCCGAGTGTCCAAGTCGCTCAGAAATACGAGCTCGCATTGGAACCTGACCCTCTTCTTCGAGCTCGAGAATGGTGCGCAAATACATTTCTGTGGTGTCGATTAGATCGGCCAAGTTTCACCTCCAAAGCGGGTTGGTCATTGTTCTTTATTCTGCCATTCGTTGCTCGGTGCTCACGCCATGGATGGGTGCGGGCTTTGGCTAAACTTAGAAGATGCCCGACATCACAATTCCTTCAGAACTTCTTCCTGTAGACGGCCGTTTTGGCTGCGGACCTTCGCGTGTTCGCCAAGCCCAACTCGACGCCTTCGCCACTGAGGGGGCAAAGCTGATGGGCACATCGCACCGCCAGGCTCCGGTCAAAAAACTTGTTGAACGAGTGCAGTCAGGCTTGATGGAGCTTTTTCACAACCCTGCCGGCTACGAAATCGTTCTAGGCAACGGCGGATCGACAGCCTTCTGGGATGCCGCCGCGTACTCGCTGGTTGAGAAGAAGGCGCAAAATCTGGTGCACGGAGAATTCGGTGCCAAGTTTGCCTCCGCGCTGACCAATCCTTGGCTCGACGCCCCTACCGTCATCAACGGTGAAGTCGGTTCGCGGTTGCAGTTGGTTGCAGAACCTGGCGTCGATTCTTATGCCTATGCGCAGAACGAAACCTCCACTGGAGTTGTCACGCCTGTCGAGCGCTTGACGGGAGTCGACTCTGGTGCTCTGTTTTTCACCGATGCCACCTCGGCGGCCGGAGGCATCGATTTTGATGCAACTCAAACCGACGTTTACTACTTTGCACCGCAAAAGAACTTCGCTTCAGACGGCGGACTTTGGTTTGCGTTGATGTCGCCTGCCGCAATCGAGCGCGCCGAGCGAATCGCATCGCGCGACCGCTACATTCCAGAGTTCTTGAGCGTCAAAACTGCAATCGACAACTCGCGCCTGAACCAAACGCTCAACACTCCTGCGATCGCCACACTGTTCCTAATGGCTGAGCAAACCGACTGGATTAACGCAAATGGTGGTTTGGCTTGGGCCGATGCACGCACCAGGGCCGCATCACAGCACCTTTATGAGTGGGCTGCCAGTGCTGAGTTCGCTAACCCGTTTGTCAGCAACCCTGAGCACCAATCGCAGGTAGTTGTCACTATCGACTTCGATGACTCCGTCGATGCCGCCGCGGTTGCCAAGGTGCTGCGTGCCAACGGCATCGTAGATGTTGAGCCTTATCGCAAACTTGGTCGCAACCAGTTGCGCGTGGCAACGTTTGCAGCAACCGACCTAACCGAAGTTCAAAGCCTGACCAAGTCAATCGACTACGTAGTAAGCCAACTCGGCTAACTTATGAGTGTGAAGCTGTTCGTCAAAGACTCCGAGCGCAAACCAGACCCTGAACCGGTCAAGGTGAATGCTCGACTTGCCGTGATTGTCGGGCTGATCGGCTGGAGTGTTACTCTAGCGGTCTTTCTTCTTGCTCCAGCGACGGTTCCGGCGAGCAGACCTTGGTGGCCGGTCACCTGCATCTTCGGAATCGGACTTGGCATCTTCGCCTGGTTCAAGGTCGGTCGACGCTAAGCCGTCTTCAACTTCGTCTTCGTCTTCGTCTTCTGATTCGGCCTGCGCTGAGGTGTCGTCTTCGTCTTCGTCTTCGTCTTCGGACTCTGCTTCGGCCCATTTAGCGTCGTCATCATCGTCATCGGATTCTGATTCGGCCTCCGCGGCCTCTGCTGCCTCGGCCGCTGCCTGAGCCTCGAGCTCTGCTTGCAGGGCCTTCCAGTCGGCCAAACGCTCAGACCAGGGCACCCATGCCGGGGCAACCAAACTCTCTTCGCCAGGAAGCAGCATGACCTCAGATAGCGTCGGGTTTTTCGGGTCGCCCTCGAACAGGGTCACCGACCAGCGCCAACCCAAATAGCCCTTAAGAGTGCTCGAAAAGATGTAAGAAGTTGTGTGATCGCCTTCGTCAACTGTTTCGATGAGTGGCCCGACAGTATCGCTTTCGGCATAGGCCAAAGCGGCCTCGCGAGCGACAGATTCGTGGTTCGAAGAAATTTGCTTAGTCATCCAGTTCGTCAGCAACCTTGCGCAGCAGTGCCGCGATCTTGCTAGCGTGTGCAGAATCTGGCTCTTTGCCGCGGTTGAGGCTGGCACCGAGTGTGTCGAGCAAACGTATCAGGTCTTGAATGATCACCGACATTTCGTCGGCAGGCTTGCGCGAGCGGCGAGACAAGCTCACCGGTGCTTCGAGGATGCGCACTGATGTGGCCTGAGCGCCACGCTTGCCATCGAACAGGCTGAACTCAACGCGGCTTCCTGGCTTCACGACAGTAACGCCGGCTGGCAGCGCGCTTGCGTGCAGATAGACCTCGTCGCCCTCGTCTGATGCGATGAATCCAAAACCCTTCGCTTCGTCGAAGAACTTCACTTTGCCGGTAGGCATGGCAACCTCTTTCAATAGTCGGTTTATTTTACCTTCTCGAAGGCATGCCTGTCTCTAGGTCTTTTGGGGGCGGTATTCTAGAAAGATGGCTAAAAAAGCATCTGACCCTCAAAACCGTCTCGAAAACGTGCTCGCATTCATGACGGTGGGCGTAATCGCAACCTCGATTATCTGCATTGCAATCGTCTTGGTCTCCTACTATGTGGGCGTCGCCCAACTCCCTGTTTTTCTGCGCTTGGTGCCACTCATCGGTCTTCCGCTGGGCATGATTCTGATCGTCACCTTGGTTATCGTCAGCGCACGCCGACGAGCCCGAGAAGCGAAATAGCAGCGGCTAAGAAGGCATAGGCCAATGAGCGAGGTGCTCGAGTTAGCGCAGCAGCTACGACTGCTAAGCGACGAACAATTAGCGGCGCTGGTTCGTCAACGAATGATCAATACCGCGCACCTGAAAGATTTTTTCGACCTGGCTGAGTCATTGCTTCAGCCAAAGAATTTACAAACCTGGATAGCTGGTCTTACCGCCGACGAACTGAGTTCGCTGAGAGCTGGCACGGCACACACAGATCAACTGATGGCTTTTTTGGCAAGCAGTGAAACTTTCGCCGCGACACTTCAAGAAATGCAACGCATCTCGGCCAAGCAACTTGCAAAACAGTCCCGGCCAGAGGGATTTGCCCAGCTCGACGCCACTGCATCAGCTCGCGACGGGGGCATCCGAGCGTTTGAGACTTGCCAGTCGATCACCGAGGTTATCTACGACTTAGAGCAGCGGCGCATCAAGTTGGTTGGAAAGTCTGGGGTTCCGATTGGCGAACTCAAGCGACTAAGCCTGCACCTTGGCAAAACCGTTGACGAGGTTCGAGAAACCTTTGAGGTAGCAGCCGCCGCCGAGCTCATTTCTAACGATGGCGAGCGCTGGGTGCTTAACTCGCAGTCGGCTACCTGGCTGTCGGGTTCGCTGGTGGACCGATGGGCCATGCTTTGCGAAACCTGGTTGGCTCTCGTTGGCGAATCAACCAGGCTCGAACTTGCCACCAAATGGTCGCTGGCTGCCAAACAGTCACTCAATGACTTTTTTGAGAAGGTTTATCCGTTTGCCGAGCAGGGCGAGAATTCGCGGTTCGCCAAGATTGAACGATTTGCCGAAAACATCGGACTCACCTCTCACGGGTTTGCCAACCCATGGTTGAAGCAAGTTGCCAAACAAGAGTTCGACCAGGCCAAGACCGAAATTAAAACCCATCTTCCGGCAGATCAAGAACGAATTATTGTTCAGGGTGATCTTTCGATTATCTCGCCGGGGCCGCTTAGCACCGCTAACGAACGTGAGCTTCGGGCGTTCGTCGAAACCGAGCAGGCTGGCCTTGCGTCGCGCTATCGAATCTCTGAGCTGAGCATTAGCCAGGCGTTAGAAAGTGGCGTAACAGCTGCCGAAATCAAAGAGACTCTGGTTAGGCTGTCGGGGCTAGATTTGCCTCAGCCGGTTGACTATCTGATCACCGACACAATCAAGCGTTTCGGTCGTATTCGAGTGGCCTACGACCAGTCCAATGGTGGCGCGCTGATCAGCTTTGACGACCACCACTTGTGCACCCAGTTGCTAAACGAGATCAGCCTCAAGCCTTTTGGGCTGCGCAGTGTCGCGGCAAACACTTTGCACTCAAAATACGATGCCGATGTGGTCTATTTCGGCCTGCGCGAAATCGGCCAGTTGGCGGTTCGGGTTGACTCGGCAGGGGCGTTGGTGTCGCCGCTTAAGTTCGGTTCGCGTTCGGTATTGCAGAACCGACTCGATGGGCTTGGCGAGAGCATCTCCCGTTTTAGAGAGGCCGATGCGAGAGTCGCTCACAGCGGCGACGACGAAGCCATGTTGCGCCAGATTCAACTCGCTCTCAAGAACAAGGCAAATTTGCGAGTCGCCTATTTGGGCAAAGATGGCGCCGAACACGAGTTTTTGCTCGAGCCGGTTGGCGTGGCCAATGGTCGACTTCGCGCTCGCGACCGCAAGGCAGACCTCGAGCGCACTCTGCCACTTGCCAACATCATTCGACTTGAGTTGGCCTAGCCCAACAAAGATGTCGCGACGACGAATAGGCTAAAAGGATGACTGCAGGACCACTTATCGTTCAGAGCGACAAAAGCGCTCTGCTCGAGGTCGATCACCCCGATGCCTCCGACG
>Ga0114960_10003492_pt1 | contig 12013 bp, 19 predicted proteins | sample C_130625_MF_Meta_FD_92637 | JGI IMG/M metagenome (GOLD analysis project Ga0114960, IMG submission 92637) | Freshwater microbial communities from Lake Croche, Canada to study carbon cycling - C_130625_MF_MetaG | ecosystem: Environmental > Aquatic > Freshwater > Lake | place: Lake Croche, Canada... | reverse complement strand
TGCCCTGCCAACCATGCGAGGACACGCGCCTCGATTTGAGACGAGTCGCAGTTGATAACGATGTGGTCATCGGGCGCAACCACCGCGTTCTTGAGAGCCTTTTTCTTCTTGTCTCGGCTAGGAAGGTTTTGGAAGTTGACCTTGTCTGAGCCTGCCCAACGCCCTGTATGCGCTCCGTAGTATTTAAGGGGAATAGGAAGCCTGCCTTTGTTACGCTTTCCAACGTCGATGAATCTTTCAATCCTTGACTCCTCGATTGTGGATTTGGTTCCGAGTCTGACTGAACAGAGTTGTTGAATGAATGGGTCTTCGTGTTCAGTGAGTTTAAGAAAGCCCTCATCATTTTTAGCAAGTGCATAGGTTTCTTTTCCTGTAGTTTTACTGGTTTTCATCGGTACTTCAACCGCGCGCTCGACCAAAACTTCAGCGAACTGTTTATTACTGGCTAGGCGTTTACGCACAGCCTCAGCAGTTTCGCATTTAAGTTTCTCCATCAAGCCTTCTAACAATAGCTGTTTCTCTTCTTTGAGTTCCTCGTAGCGTTCTTGCAGTAGCGCATCATCAACATAGAAAACTGGGTGCGTAAACATCCGCAGAGTCATGTCGATCAGCGCCAGCTCGTTATCGGGGAAAGTCTTACTCAGTATCTTGAACAAGTCATAAGTAAGATCAACGTCGTTCTTGCAGTACTCTCCGTATCGTGCAAGTTCTTCTTTGGTGAAGTCGAGCCGCGCCTTGCCTTCAGCCGCTATCACTTCCTCGCCCTTGACGCCAATGTTGTAGCGTTCAGCAAGCACCTTGAGCGAACCGCCTGCCTCAACGCCATGAATAGCTCTTGCCATACATAGAGTATCGAACATAACTGCTGGCGTGATATCGTAGATCCAATTAAGAATAGCTCCATCGAACATGGTGTTGTGGCACAGAAGCAGGCCGCTACTCCAATCTAGCGACAGTAGATATTCTTTTATCTTATCCTTGCCGCCTGTTATCCATACAGTAGGTTGCTCGTCTACCTTCACACCTACACCAATTACTTCAAAACGCTTATCGCGTATGTATTCTTCAGTTGTTTGGTGCTTGAAGCCTAGCTTGATCTTACTGTCGTAGTAGGTCTCAAAGTCAATCGTTATCAGGGGCATACTTTTCCTTTAGTTTGTTTTCGTAGTACTTGTCAGGCATGGGTGCTTTCTTCTCGAGTAGTCCACGAAACCAATCGGGACCGCCTAACTGTATGAATATCATCATCTGTTTATCTGTCAAGCGAATCGTTCTTGGCTTGATGGGTGCGGGGGGTTTGGGTCTTGGCATTTTAATAACTGGTTTCAAAATAGCGACCCACTGAAGCATGGGTGGCTAAATAACAAAAAGTACAGATACAAAAAAAGGCATGGCGAACCATGCCTTAGTGGTTTATTACTTGAGGGACTCAATAGCACGAGTCAGATACCATTGCGCTTTGCGTAGGTCTTCCAACTTGTTGCCTTTGTAGTCTGCTCTAGCAATGTATTTCACGACATTACCCAAGTTGTACCCAAGCTTCTTTGCCTCGATAAAGTCAATGGTCTCGATGCCACCCACCTTGTAATGCGTGGGGTGATTGACCGCATCATGTTGGACAATTGCCTGATTCACATCAGCCACGATTTCCTCTGCATCTGCCGCAGTCATACCCTTGGGTAAATTAGCTATTGATCTTGCGATCGCAAGACGCTTAGCCGAATCTCTGATTCTAGCCATGCGCTCTTCAATAGTCTCACCATGCTCTTTCTGATATGCCGCCCTTGCCTTGCTCATCAAGACATAGGTGTACGACTTGGTAGTACCAAGAGCCTTCATCACCTCTGCGGTTTTCATGCGTGGGTTTCTCTCCAACAACACACGAGCCTGATCTACTTTATTACGACGTTTCATTTGCCTTCTCCTTTTTGGTTTGGCGTTTAATTGATACGATTCCAACCCCATGTCGGTCTCGTGCTTCCTGCATAGCATCCGCGATCTCATACGCTGACTCGGCTAGTAGACTCGTTACTGTTCCTCCTCTCATTAGTAAGCCCACCAACGCAAAGCCAGCGTGTAGGTCACGCAGATTGCTACGATCTTCTTCATTCATAATTGCTCCAATAAACGTGTCAACGCATCAATGTTTGTTTCATCAACGACAAGGGTTAGTCCACCCTGCCCACGAATGGCTGACATGTGTTTCTCTTGTAGGGCAGTTGGCTTGTTGCCGTTCGCTTTCGCTTCCACCCCAATAAATTTTCCTCTGTAACAAATCACAAAGTCAGGGACACCTGCCGCACCATAGCCAGTGCCGATTGGCATGGTGTAGTAAGCTCCCTTTGTATTAAGAATATTTTTAATACTCTTCTTAACCTTGCCTTCAGGCGTCATCTTGCATCCCACCTTTCAGTGACTCTAAAGTTGGTCTATCTACAACTAAACAGAAGTAGGTCTCACTCGCTCTCCACCCGACCTCATCAAGTTCGGGGAAGTCGGTGTTCGTATAAAGTGTCATCCTAATAATCCTTGAATCAAGCATGTACTTTCCCTCGCTAGCTAGAATCATCGCAAACTTAGACTTCAACACATCGGGCAAAGTATGATCGTTATATATCCTATGAAATCCATCAGCGACATACACGATGTACTCGTCGTTTACTTTGCGCACAGGCAGGCGAATCAAATCCCAACGCTTGGGGTGAACCACAGGACTTAGTTCCCCAATCAGATGGGGCATGGTGTTGCCATCCACGCATGATCGTAGTTCGTGGGGCGACTGTTATAAAAGAATACTGCATCAAGCCCCTCGTCATACTTGTCCATTAGCGGGAAGTTCAACGCACCGAGCTTGTGCACTTCTTTACTTTCGTATGAGACTTTCATCATTGTTAAAAGCGGTAACAACTCTGGATAATCTTCAGCCGACTTGACTCGCTTGAAGTCTTCAATGACCTCATACTCCATCTTCTTCTCGTCACTGTGCAATACTGTCATCTTGAATTTCCCTATGAGTAAATGCTTGTAGTCATCTATACCGATGAGATAAAAAGGATTCTTAAAGAACCGCTTGGATTCTTCTATCTTCACATCTCGTATCTTATCAGCCGCTTTGTAAATGTCAAGTGTATTTTTACATTTATTTAGGTCTAGAGCAACAGGAAATCCATCGGTACTTTCCCCTAGTATGGTCAACAACATTGCATGAATCTCATCGGCAGTGAACGTAGTCGGTTTGTCGTGGTTGCCCTGCGCTCGACGCAAATTATGTAAGCCGTTCTTAGTGATCTTAACTTTGGAATCAAGTAGCTCTTTCTTAGAACGCACAGCGTCTTGGCGTTTTAGTACAGTCATCAGTGATGAAAGTTTTGTACTACGAACTGTCTCTCGAGCCGATTGGTCTTGACCACGGGACTTTGCGTAGTAATGAGATCTGAAGCAATACTCTAATTGATCAGCGTCAGCACCGCCAAGGTTTGTAGTCCACACCTTACAAACAGCCAACCCATTGGGGTAGCACATCATGTAAGCTTTCTCATCTTCTTTCGGGTATGGTACGTTCTGCACCTTACCCATGACCTTCAAGCCATACTTGAATTGCAACTCACGCACCAGTGGAAGCGTAGTTGAAGCAAGCAACTCGTTCAGTTCATCATCGGAACCGAACCCATCTAGAAAATATCTGCTAATCATTTCTCTCTCCTTAAAAATTTAATGTTCGCACTACCATGATCGAGTAACCCAACTCCTCGATCTTCTTGAGTACTTGCTGAGGCAGAGTCTTAGTCCCTGCAATATCAGCAAACAGTTTTGCTCTGTGGCACATGGGGTAGTACTTCACTGTCCCATATACATCTTTCACCTCCACTTCAATAGTATTAGTCATACTGTTTCACCTCCACTCCATCAACTATGATTGTGTAACCCCATTCGCTAGGCGGATATACCTCTCCGCTAGAATACTCAACGCTCTTGAACACCTGACTGTTAGCCTTGTAGATTTCCTTGTTCAGTCTGCGCTTGAGATTCAAGAACATATCGTGCGGTGTATCCTCATGTGCGCTATATCTTCCGTACTGTGTGTCCATGAACCTACGCAAGTTCCAACGCATACTGCCAATGTCCCATCCCATGATGTAAAGGATTGCCGCATCAAGTGGTGCGCTATCAACAATCGCATCTGCTTTCTGTTTGCATGTTTGCCAGTGCCACGCAGTCTGACTAACGTCTTCGCCAAAATATTCCTTCACTACCTCGACAGTTGTTCGTACAAACACCTCGTAGTCCATCGCCTTGGTCATCACCTCGGTCGTCTTGTAGAAGTCTTGGTACTGAGCCAGTAGAGTCTTACCTACCTTGCGATCAACCTTCTTGCCAATTATTGTGATAGGTTTGGTTGGTTTCATAGTTTCACAATCAACACGCATGCCGTGATGGATTGGCATCATGCAACGCTTTCCATTGGAGTCCACTCTTCCCCACCATGTCATCCCACCTCTGCGTGAGTCGGTACAAAAGTATCCATGAGAATAGTCTGACAAGATGCCTCGATCACCCTGTCCGTAGTTACCGCAAGTGAACTCGAATGTATTGTCAGGTCGCACGACGCCAAGTATGTTTGGTTTCACATCGTACTTGTAGTAGTCCCACTTCCCATCAGAGTCTTGATACGCATGCAGTCGGGGCGCACCTTGCTTTACCAACTCGTCATGCTCTTGCTTCGTCAGTTGAACGCTCTTCCAATGTTGCCCATAGACGACGTTGAACACGCGCTCTCCGTTCTCGTCTCCAACAAGAAAGTATTTGTTGTTATGTCTGCGGTTACCAATAGGAAATCTATTTAGCGACCCACGATAGGGTGAGACACTATTTGAGATGCTATTGAGTCTTGTGTAATTCAGTGCTTGCATTTTTCTCTCCTTGTAGTTTGTCCAATTCAGTTAATACTTGTCGCCACATCTCGGTCTGTAATTCACCGACTGTGTTAAGTCTCTCTAGCGCATGCAAATGCGCAGAGTTCGGGTAGTGTTCTAAGAGACTTCTTGCTATCTCATCGACATAGCGGTATTTCAATTTCTCTTCCTTTCTCTTGTACGCAAGCGTGTATGCGCCAATCGTTAGACTCATCCACAGAGAATCAGTCATCTCCGAACATAACCTTCTTGCCGACAGGCGGTATGAAGTCACGGCGCTGAGTAACCATCCACAGGCTTGGCATAGTAATGTTCCACTTGATGTCGTTCTCTACGTAACCATCGGTAAACACAATACAGCACTCGGCTTTGATCTTGTGCTTAACTACGTACTCACTGACGCATGAGACTGTAGTTCCGCCACCGCCTTGTGGTTTGAGCAACTTGGCAATGTCCGAGTAGTTGTCCTTGAAGACTTGTTCACCATGAACTTCGGTATCCCACCAAAGAACACGCACGACTTCGGGCTGACAGACCTCGCAAATTGAAACCAGTTCGGTAGCAAACTCGGTTATCTCTGCCCCGCCTATCGAGCCTGATGTGTCGATGGCTACGATGATCTCGCCTATCGTCTCGTTGTCCATGCTAGGCAAGTAGATGTCGTTAGCCATGTGCCGCTTGTTCATACGACGCCATGTGTATTCATCTTTGCCTTTCATAGATGCTGAGACAAACTCACGTAAGACTTCACGCCAGTCGATCTTAGGTTCTAACAAGTCAGAGATGACTCTAGGAATCTTTGCACCCATACGACCTGCAAGCATCCCGCCTTCACGCAACGCTTTGTCGATTTCGTCTATGACTTCCTTAGCTTCCTCTGCGGTCAACTCACGGCCAATGAAGTCATGCTCGTCTGACTGAGAGATGTCATAGGTCTTGCCATTGACTGTTACTGTATCTCCATCCATATCTTCGTCGTCATCGTTAGGTTGTGTCCCACTCGATGGTGGAGGATTACCTTGACCCTTACCACCCTGACCACCACTACCTTTCTTGGCGTGCTTCTTGAGATAGTTGTATACCTCACGCATAGACCAATCGTGGAACATCGCATCGTATACCGCACCATCGGGCAACTCGACAAGGCGTTCACTCGTACCAGCTACTGTGCCATCAATACAGGTAATGATGTCATTGACGACAAAGTCAGCCGCTAAGTTGGCGAGCTTGCGGTTCTCCATAAACATAGCACGACCGAACACGACTTGCTTCAAGGCAACGTGAAGATTCTCATGCAGGATAAGACCACGCACCTTGCTCTCGCTGAGAATACTCTCCAAGAACTTGCGACCATACTTCTTGTTCACACCATCGGTGTAGGCGGTAGGCACACCTTCCTCGACTGAGGATGTTCCCATCAACATAACACCTGAGTACAGGGCAGTCTGTGGGTGCTTCATAAGCGTGATGTGTCCACGCTTGATTCGGGTTTCTTGCTTGCTCATCATGGTCTCCAATAAAACAAATCTAATAACAAAACAATCATTGCTAACAGCAACACTACTCTCTCGAACTTCTCGTATCGAGTAAACATATACATCTCCTAGTTAGTTACCCACGGCATCGTGGGATGAAGTTTTAGAACAACTCGTGGTTGTTCTTCGCCCACTCAGCGATCTTGGTGTTGTTACGTGCCAAGCGAATGGACTTCGTATTGCGCATCATCATGGTGAAGAACACGCCTTGTACCTCGGATGAGGGAATACGCTCAACGAACGCCATGAACTTGGTCAGTTGGTCTTGCGTCTCTAGAACATCTACTGCCTGAAACATAATCATTAACTGCGCACTGATGTCTCTCGGCATCTCGATACTCTCGGGTGCTTTGACGATGTCCTTCACATCAATCAATGATTTCTCTAGCGAGATGAAAGCCGCCATGTCAGCCGCAAAGGATGCACCGACAGTACCCGCCAACGCCACCTTCGTGCCGTTCTCACCGATCGCATCACGATTCTTCACGATCACATCGCACTTCGCCAACGAACGAGGGGACACGAACGATAAGGAACTCATAGATGGTTTGAAGATGTATGGGTTATCGTTCTGATCGCCAGTGGTGTACGACGCCAAGCAACGAGGGAACATTGCCACTGCCGCACGAATGACACGAGAGATACCATTCTCTGATGACCACTGCAACCACTCGTTTACATTGGGTTTCGCCATACGCATGATGCACACACGATTACCTGCATGGGCAAGCATCGAGTCACCCACGCCATCACCTGCATTGTTCGATGTTGCAAAAACTAGAGACCCACGGGGCAGTGGCTTGTCACCTACCATTCGCTCAAGAAACAACCTAGTGAAGATTACTTGCAATAGCTTGGGCGACTTCATAAACTCGTCAGCCAAGATAACCTTAGGCTTGGAGTCGGTTAGATTGAAAAGGCTTGAGACATAGTATTCAAGGGACTGAGTCGCATGATTGGGAATAGTCATGCCGATGTCCGACATATCCTTGACAGGGCAGTCGATGTAGATGTAGTCATACTTGTCACCTGCGATGCTTGTGCCATCGGCAGGGCTACGCCATTTGTCGCCATTGTCAGCGGCAATCATAGCTAAGAGGGAGGTCTTGCCACAACCAGGTTCGGACTGTATGACAGGCGTGATCTCTGAAGCTATTAGGGGAATGATCTTACGCAGTTCGTTGATGGAAACTGTTTCGACTGTTTGAACTTTAGACATGATTTTTCCTTTACTGATTGAATAATTAAACACACTTGAACGAACTAAATTTACCGAGGATGTCGTCAATATCCTCCTTCACTGCGTGACGCACAGCGTCGGACTCGCGGATGTCCTCTGCCGTTACACCACTCAATGCTTTCTCTAGCGATGCCCGAGCCTGTTCAAGTTCAGGATCACCGCTAAGATTGAAGCCTTTGAATGTATCGCACATCTCTTTGGCTTTCTGTATGGTCGTGTCGTAGATCTTACGTTTCTTCGTTCTAGTCTCGCCAGTGTTGTCGTCAACCCCGATCTCATCGACACCACAGCAATGGCTGATGGATTTCATAACCTCGATGAACCTTGATTGCTGTTCCACCATCACGTGAGACACTATTTCCTGAGCTTGTTGGCTGTATGTCGCAAACAAGTCTTCCGCAATGTCTGACGCTATGCCACATCTGAAATCCGACATGGGAACTTCCGACACAAACAGTTGAACGCCAAACTTTGATGCCAGTTGTTTTTTGGCGGGGTAGTCGTTGCGATCAAACATATCGCCCTGCTTGAACGCCATGTCCGAGACAATGCTATCGTAGGCAAGGATAAAGTCGCCAAGCAACGCATTGAATGCCGCATGATGCTCGTGATACTCTTGTTTGAATCGTGGCATATCCACAGACGGCAGTAAGTCCTGCGAGTTGTTCCATCTGTATGTTCTGCGCTTGACCCAGTTGTAGATAGTCTGACGATAGTTGACGATCGCCTTGTGCCTTGGGTGATCAGCTAAGAGATTCTTAACGTAACGACCTGCGCTCTTGTCTGCATTCTTTGATGCAGTAACTTCATTGCTGATGATGCGGTCTTGCTTGGTGGCTGACCACACATTGACATCCACGCTCACGAGAACTGCTGATGATGCAAGACTGATGAGGTGATCGGGTTTCTGTAATTCCATAACTCTCTCCTTTGGTTGAAAACAAATCCCACGCATACGTGGGTCTTTAAACAGTGGGCTAGTTAAAAAACTCTTCCCACTAGCTATAAGTATAACACAACTTGACATTTGAGTCAAGGGGTTTGCTCAAGTTTTTTTATTACCAATCTGTAATGATCTGTCTGCTCGTATGCAACCACTCCCATTCGTAGTACCCAAGCGATCGTTCCTCTATGTCAGTTGAGTCTTCTCCAACACGCAAGAACGACACGCCCAGTTTGCAGTTGAGTTTCCCCTCGTTTGATTGATTGACCCACTCTTCCGCTAGATTAACTAACGACTCATGGCTCAGCACATCGGGATAACTGTCGTACCACTTCACATCGTTTGCACTAAAGTTGAACCGATGACGCTTGGCGTCGATCTCCACCTCAGCCAGTGCGATCTGGCATTTGGGGTTGTTCTTGGCTTCCGCTAAGAATGTATAAAACGATTGCTCGTTGTTGGTGTCGTGGTCATCTACGAACCGAATCGTGTATGCCACATCTGATCTATAACCCATTTGAATCTCCTTCTTTCGCCATGTCATTGGTTAGCGGTGTAAGCCGCCCTTGTTGTTGATACCCTTGAGATCTTCCATGTCGGTGATCATCATGTAGTTACTCTTGTGCATAGGCACGACTGTGCGCACTGCGTCATGTGATAGTTTCTCACCGCATGGCATGCAATGTTTATAACCAAGCTTCCACCTCTCAGTGGAATACTCGGCATCGCAGTTGCGGCAGTGTGGTTTGTAGCTTTTCATTCTTTGTCCTCCTCGTATGCGTGGGTTACTACACCCATGGTCTTGATGCGGTACTTGTTCTCAACCCCTTCGTAGGCATCGCCTTGGATGCAGATGTGCATCTCGTAGTCGGCAGTGTCCCGATGGTCATACAACGCCAAGGGTTTGCCGTTGCAAAGAAGCAAGAACATCTTGCTCTCCAGTTGGTTGGCAATCTCCATATCGATTGCTAAGTTCTTTACCTGTCCCATAATGATCTCCTTGTTGACCCGCAGTTAGCGGTATCGGTTGAAAACAAAACCCACTGATGCGTGGGAAGCTATTTAGAGAGTTAGGTGAAACACCTCCCTACTCAACCTATAGTATAACATAACTTTACCTTTGAGTCAAGGAGTTAGCAAAAAAAGATACGCAGGGTTTTTGTTCTACTGTTCTACTCTGTTCTACTTTTCGTACTATGCTTATAGAACGGATTTTGAGGGGTCTGTGTTCTCTAAGTTGTTGTTTTTATTAATTATTTTATAAAAAAATATATAGTTGTTCTACTGTTCTACTGAAAATGGGTATATGCCTCCCTTTTTCGATTTTTTACTGATTTGGTGTTGCGTCGGCTGAGAAGGTCTTGATCTACCACTTTTTGCCAAATCTACCCATCATGTCCAAATTTCCTAGAACATTAGAACAAAACCTTGGGAAGCCGCATGAATCCTCACTTTTCCTGTTCTAACTATGCTTTTAAAAGTAGAACATTGTTCTGTGAAAGCGTAGAACAGAGTCCAAGCCTATCATTTCTGAGAACGGTAGATGATGCGAGGTACAATTCCACGGGTGCGTGGGACGCTATTTAAGGGTCTTGTGAACAACGCCCACGCGCACACGCGCTCGCTCTAAATAACTGGTTTCATATTTGTGGGGCGAAAAAAAACCCCACAGACCTTGCGATCTGTGGGGTTGGTCAGCTAAGACTTACTTAGCGTCAGCGTGTTTCCATTTCACCATGAAAGCCACTTTTGCCTCATTGAAGCGTTTTTCATCAGCACTAGAGTCACCCCTATTTTTTGCTGACTTCAGTCTATCAGGGGCAGTATCTTTAAACCATGCTTCGACAAACTCAGAGAAGTCTTTATTGACGCCTCGGTTTCTCTCTCTGCCCTCATTGAGGATCTTATTTGCGGCACGTTTCAAGTCACCCAATCGATTCGAGCAATAGGTAGAAGTCTTTTCCCTAATCTCTTTTATGAGAGCATGAAGGGCAGGGTTAGTATTTGCTAACTTACCAAACTCTTGCGCTGAGTAAGAATACGCATACGGCACGCCAATTTCAATTTTCTCTATCTTGTCATTGGCACAATGCTCAATCGATGCACGCACATAATGTCCGTTGATAACGGCATACATGACGGCGGGTTGAAGCACATTGAACTTCATGCGATAACCCTCATAGAGAGAGTCTTTTGACTCAGTAGGGACTTCCTTAGGAAAGTCTTTGATCTGAGATAGTGCGTAGCGTGCCACTGACTCTAAGGTCTGGTGTGCGCCAGCTTGTTGATAGGCTGAGTCTTTCAATGAAGTGAAAGAAACTTGCGTGGCGGATTCCACGGCTTTTGCGGCTGATTTTGCCATGTTCATATCTCCATAAAATGAACGATTGAAAAATACTGAGTAGCGGAATTGCTGTCTCAGTGATATAACAGTACTCTAGTGGAGCGTTTAAGTAAAGTTTCACTGGTGAATGGGTTACTATTTAACGCCCTTGTTCGCCGCGCACGCTCTACGCGCCCGACGATAGATAACTGGTATCAACATACGCGCTCGAAGCTTTCAACGTGGCGCGATGCGTCGGCAAAAGAAAAAGGGAGCCGAAGCTCCCTTGGTTAGCGCTTGAGTCTGCTGAACTCAAAGCCATCGACCTTAGCGCAGAACGTTGCGCGTTGGACTTGTAGCAGTTCGCGTCTTCGCTTCTCTGCTTCGTATCTTAGTGGGCTGAATGGGCGGCGCTCATCGAGCGCCTCCCTCAACGCTTGGCGGACATGCATCCGCCAGATGTTGGACTGACCGACTGTCATTTGTCAGTATTGAATGTTGGGTCGATCATCACAACCAACCGCATACCAATAACACCACCGATCACTATCAGCGCCGTGTCCCAACCGATGTAGTCAGCACCAGAGGTGATGTTGTACTTAGCACAGTAGAACCGTGCCATGAGTGTCATACCGATGCTGAACCACATGAGCGCATCAATGACACGGATTAAGAACTTATCCATGTTGATCTCCTTAGGAGAGGGGCCGAAGCCCCTCGGGTTAACGTTTGTAGCGGATTGCTACTGTCTGACCAAATACGTTGGTCACCTTTGCAAACACATCCTTATTAGGATATGAGTACAACCATTGCTTAGCACTGCTAAGTGTCCAAGCCTTGTGAGTCTTGATCAACTCACCCCACTGCACTGTTACTGTATACATACAGTCTCCTTAGTTCTGCATTGCACTATTGCTTTGCATTGAGTACAGAATAGCAACATGGGGGCTATAAGTAAAGTTTCATTGGGGACACCCCCTCACCCCCCCCCCCCCCACCCCCGAAACGGGCCCCCCCCCCCCCCCCCCCCCCCCCCACCCACACCAACAACCCCCCCAC
>Ga0114960_10003490_pt1 | contig 12018 bp, 9 predicted proteins | sample C_130625_MF_Meta_FD_92637 | JGI IMG/M metagenome (GOLD analysis project Ga0114960, IMG submission 92637) | Freshwater microbial communities from Lake Croche, Canada to study carbon cycling - C_130625_MF_MetaG | ecosystem: Environmental > Aquatic > Freshwater > Lake | place: Lake Croche, Canada... | reverse complement strand
TCTAAGGTTGCAACTTTCTCTGCACCCATGGAAATACGACCTTCTGTGTAATTTCAGGCGCAGACCATTTGGGCGATCTACCCATGTGCCCGCCTGCAGGATTCATCCAGACGTCTTTGGGATCGCCACGGCTCATGAGCAGGAAAAGGTCATCGATGGGTTGCTGCGTATCTTTCAAACCATTGATAACCAGCATAGGGGCTGAAGGTTTATCTAAATAGCCTTGGGTCAACAGCGACATGCGAGGACCATAGGCTAAAAATTCCTCTCGCGTGTTGACGCCGTAGACCGCAGAACGCGCAGGCAGCAAATCAAACAAGTACTCCTCTGTGCTGAGGCCTTTGCTTTGCCATTCGGTTGAAAAATAGCCATGGATGCCTACGCCGTGCACCACCGTTCCCCGTATGCGATCCTTTTCGGTATAGCCCATGATGGCCGCCCAATAACCAGCCCAACTTTGACCGCGAACCACAATTCGTTTGGCATCTACATCATTTCGGGTTTGCAAAAAATCCAGGGCAGCGCTGAATACTCTTTCGGAACCCACGTCAATTTTCAAAGGTGATTGGCCTGTACCTGGCTGGTCTATTGCAAAGATGCCGATGCCATTTTTCAGGAATAGATCATTTGTGACCACCATGTCTTCTTTGCGAGTGTCCAAACCACTGATGGCAAAAATCAAAGGCGCTGGCCGCACATCTTTCGGAAGACGCAAATAGGCCACGGCTTGCTTGCCCTCAAACGGAAAGCGAACGACCTCAACAGGTGGAGAAATTAATTTGCCGTATTGCGCAAATGCTGCCAGTGCTTTTTCATAGGCTAATTTCTTTTGAGGGGAATTCTCTGTTGGCCACCTGGCTGCGTTGTAGACCTCCCAAGCGTGTTTATAAGACAGCGCAGCCTGATCTGAATTTGTTTTAAGTGCCTGTTCAGCTTGCACCATGTACCTGTCTCCGATCATGATGAAAGCTTTGGCCCATTCATCTGGGTCGAGCGAGTTGATTTGGGCTAAAGCTTCCCGCATGTCTGCAGGCTTTACATGATCAACGGGTGGCAGAGCACCATCGGCTCTTCGTTGAGCTTCTGCTTTGAGTTGAGGCAAGGTTCGAGGTCCCCAGCTTTGGGTAGAAGCACTGAATGGAATTGATGCACAAGAAAGAACCAGCAATATTGCACTTAGCTTCACAATTAACACATGCTTCATGGGAGTTTTCCTTTACCGATTTCGTATGGCTACGTTACCCATTAAAAGACAAAATTGCATGCATGGAATCCCTGATATTCTCGGGGCATGAGAAGAACTCGCGCCACACATCTAGAGGCCACAAAATAAAGACACCAACGAGATTGCTTTTCAATGAGTTTTGATGCGCTTTTGCCCGCCAAGGGCTATCACATGGCACAGCGCGGCAACTCCTAAGGCTGCGAGTAAAAATGTTTCGCTCATCCAGCCTGCGTCTAGGCTGCGTGCCACGCCAGCAACGCCTAGGGTTTGGCCAAAGAAGAGAGTGCAAGCAAACAAAGTGACAGCCATACTGCGTGCCTGAGGCGCCATTTGCGTGGCCTGGGTTTGCAATGTGTTGTGCATCATGTAAAAGCCCAAGCCCGACAAACTGCATGCGCAAATTGCAAGAGCGGGCTCATTCGCCAACGCCAGGGTGGCCATGCTGAAAACAATCAAGCCGCCACCCAACCAAGCCAAACCTTTTTCACCCAAGAGCGCCAGACTTTGTCGAGCAAAATGGCTGTAGACCAAGCCCGATGCGCCATAGATCACCATCACGCCACCAGCCTGTGCCACCGACAAACCAAAATGATCGACCAAGCGGCTGGGCAAAAAAGCCAAGGTCCCCATGACGAACGCGCCTTCTGCCAGGGTAGCCCCCAACACCCACCGCACTCGCGGCACGGTCAACAGCCGAGCCATGTGTTGCCAGTACAGCAACAGGGGCAATGGATTTGCAGGCGGAACAAAGTGCGGCTGAGTTTTCAATTGCAGCCACAACTGCAACACCCCCACCGCAAACACGGCACTCGCACCCACAAAGGCATAACGCCAAGTCCAGTGCTCAGTAGCATAGCCACCAAACCACTGGCCCATCATCATGCCAGTGATGGTGGCACCCATCAGTCGGGCCAAAGCCTCTTGCCGCTGTTCATAGGGAACTTGATCGCCAACCCACGCCACCGACAATGGAATGATGCCAGCGGCTGCCGCGCCCATACCGGCGCGTGCCAACACCAACAAATTCAAATTGGGCGCCAATGCAGTAATGAGGCACAGCAGCGCACAGGCCAGGCTAGAAGCGCCAATGACGCGCAGCTTGCCAATGCGCTCGCCCAAGGGGCCATAGAAAATTTGCAATACGCCATAAGCCACTGCGGCATAAGAAATCACGGCCGATGCTTCGCCTGTGGTTACAGCAAACTCTTGCCCCAACCCAACCAACATCGAGTCGCACATGCGCATAGCAGCCATGCTGGCAAACGCCGACATAGCCACCAAACGAACTGGTGAAGCCTGATTCACAGCGCAATGTGCTGATGCACCCAAAGCGGGCCACTGAGCAATGCCCAACAGTAGAATTGCATGCTGGTGACCAAGGCCTTTTATTGAGCCGGCTTAGGAGGGCGATGCAGGGCGCAAATCTTATTGCCTGCTGGATCGCGAAGATAGGCTAGGTTCAAAGAACCAAATGGCCCTTCTCTGGGTCCTGGCGGGTCTTCACAAGTGGTTCCACCATTTGCAAGGCCAGCAGCATGAAAAGCAAGCACCTGCTCTGGTGTCTCTGCAAGAAATCCAATTGTTCCACCATTGGCACGCGTTGCAGGCTGACCATCGATAGGTTTGGTGATTGAGAAAGAACCCTTTGGCGTGCGGTAGAAATAACGAGTGCCGTTATTGAATACGCCTAGTGGAATTCCCAACGTACTCAAAACAGCGTCATAAAACTTTCTAGAGGCTTCTAGATCATTGGTACCGACCATCACGTGACTGAACATTATTTTTCCTTACTTGGGTGGTTGAGGTTTGGAGACTGAATTTATGAAATCGACACAACGACTTTGCCCACATGCTTGTTGGCTTGCATGCTGTTTTTAGCTTGATCCAATTGGTCAAATGGGAAAACTTGGTCGATGTAGGGCCGAAATTCGCCTTGGTTCAACGCGGGCCAGATGTCTCGCATAAAACCAGGAATAGAGGCCGCTTTTTGCTCGGCGTTGCGTAACTTGTTGGAGACGCCGAACAGGCGCAATCGCTTGGCATGCAAAGCTTGTAAATCAATGGAGGCGCTCAGTTCGCCGTCCACATAACCCACCATGGCCAGGCGACCTTCAAAGCCTAAGCATCGAATGTCTTCTGCAAAGACAGAACCTCCCACGGTGTTGACCACCAAGTTGACGCCTTGGTTCTGTGTGGCTTTCATCACAGCATCGTGGAAATTGGCTTGCCGTGATTGGATGGCCAAGGTCAAACCTTGGCCTTGAAGTTTGGCCAATTTTTCGGCTGAGCCGGTGGTGCCGATCACTTGCGCACCCAATGCCTTGGCCATTTGCAAGGCGGCCACGCCCACCCCTGAGGTCACACCATTGACCAACACCCATTCACCGGCCTTCAACAGGCCCTGCTCGTGAATGGCGTCGTAGGCCGTGAGGTAGGTCAACGGTATGGCAGCGGCTTCTTCCCAGCCAAGACCATTGGGCACTGGCATGGCCTCGTTTTGCGCCATGATGGCGCGTGGGGCAAATGCGCCAGGGCATCGGCCCATGACGCGATCACCGACTGCAAACGCAGTAACTTGCGCACCGATTTCGATCACAGTGCCAGCCCCTTCTAGACCCACCGGTTGGGGCACATTGGACTTGCCATGCAAGCCATGACCGACGATGAACTCTCCGCGGTTCAAACTGGCTGCATGCATCTGTATGCGCATGTGTGTGGGTGTGAGAGCAGCCTCGGCACGCTCCACCAGTGAGACCACCACTTGGTCATTCAGGGTTTGAATCACGTAGGCTTGCATGTCAGTCCACCTTGGCCCCAGAGGCCTCAATCAGCTTGCTCCACAAAGGTGCTTCACGCTGGTTTTGCAGGCGGAATTCGTTGGGTGAATTGTTGGGCAAAGGGTCCATTCCTTGCGTGGCCAATTTATCGCGGATGTCTTGGCGTTTGAGCACCTTGACCGCCGCATCGAAAATCTTTTTCACATCCTCTGGCGGCGTTTTCATGGGTGCGTACAGCCCGAATGAAAAGCTGATGTTGTAGTCGGCCAAGCCTGCTTCTTTCATACCCATGATGTTTGGAATAGCCTCAGAGCGCTCTTGAGTCGTAATGGCCAATGGGCGCACTCGACCGCCGCGCACTTGCGGCAGAACCACGGGCGAGGTGCCGAAAATAACCTGCGTGTCTCCTGCGATCAAAGACTGCACCGCTGGCGCACCGCCTTTGAATGGAATGTGCAGCATGTCCGTGCCCGTTACGCTGTTGAACAAAATGCCCGCCAAGTGCGGCGCCGAGCCATTGCCGCTGGAGCCAAAGTTGAGTTTGTCGGGATTCTTTTTGGCGTAGGCGATCAACTCTTTGATGTTGTTCACAGGCAAGCTGCTGTTGACCGCGACCACCATGGGCCCGTTGCCCAGCAAGGTGATGGGCTGGAAATCTTTTTCAATGTCGTAGTTCAGTTTTTTGTACAGCGCCTTGTTGATGTAAGGGTTGCTGGCAACCAGCAAGGTATAGCCATCGGCTGGCGATTTATTCACGACTTCGCTGGCCAAGTTGCCTGCAGCTCCAGGGCGGTTGTCGATCACGGCCGATTGCCCCAGTTCAGCCGCAATGGCTTCGCCCACAGTTCGCGTTACAAAATCACCCGAGCCTCCTGGCGGATAGCCCACCACGAACTTGATGGGTTTGTTTGGATAAGGCTGTGCATAGACCGAACAGACAGCCCATAAGCTTAAAGCGAACAAGCACCAAGAGCGTGATTTCATGATGTATCTCCTTATCGTCCTTGAAATTGAGGTGTGCGTTTTTCGGCGAAAGCTTTGCGACCTTCTTTGTAATCTTCGCTGGTGAAACAAGCATCCACCATGGCGTTGGCGCCTTTTAAATCACGGTCTTCGGCGTTTTTGCGCAACTCCAGCAAAGACCGCTTGGCAGCAGCCAATGTCAATGGTGCGTTTTCGCACACCATTTTCGCATAGGCACTGGCCACGGCATCAAATTCGTCTACCGCCACGACTTGCTTAAGCAAGCCGATGCGCAGGGCTTCTTCAGCGCCAAAAATACGCGCGCTGAAAAACAAATCGGCGGTGTTGGCCGTGCCCACAATTTCGGTAAATCGTTTGACGCCATCGAAGGTATAGCCCAAGCCCAGACGGCCAGCAGGCATGCGGAACTTGCCATCGGCTGCGGCCATGCGCACATCGCAATTGAGGGCGAGGCCCAAACCACCGCCCATGCAAATGCCACGAATTTTGGCCAATGTGGGTTTGGGGCAATCGAGCACCGCCGCGTAGCCCGCTTGTGTGGCATCGTTGTAATGGGTACTGGCGTCACCGTTCCGATGGGTGTTGAATTGCGAAATATCGGCACCAGAGACAAAAGCTTTGTCACCCGCTCCCTGCAACACAATCAAGCGAACTTGAGGGTCATCGGTCAAGGCCTTCATCGCCACTGGCAACGCGCACCACATGTCGTAGTTCACGGCATTGAATTTGCTGGGGTTGTTGAAGGTCACGTAGCCGACGTGGCCTTGCACGTGGTGGTCTAGTCGGCCTGCAGGTTGCGAATTCTCGCTCATGGTCAGATCACTTTCTTCAATTGAAATTGCGCAACAGCAACGGTTAATAACCAACCCAGTTCACGATGGCGTGATGGTCTTCGCCCAAGTCGCCTTGGATCAAACTCACCGCACTGGGCGCGAACACAGGAAGGCTGCTTGTGCGAACCATATTGTGGCTCAATTAGAATGTCAATCTACTCGGCTTCTTGAACCTGGAACCAAAGGACTCAGAAGTCATTCATACAGTAGATGCCCTGTCATAGACCCAAGCTGTCTACTGCACCGTGGGAAGTCCACATTCAGGGCACAATTCGTACTCTTTTTTTCAAAGCGAGTTATCACAGTGTTAACGCCGACAAAAACTTTAAGCTCAACAGCGGTGTCACTTGAACTCATTATTTCTGCTAGAATTTTTTGAGTCAACCAACAACGCGATTTGATTCACATCGTGAGTACGCATTGCCTCTTGTTTGGAGAGTGGCTCCAATCTCAGCTCTTTGGCGTGAAGTGTGCATTGCCATCTAAAAGCGATTTTGGTTTTTCAATTTCACTGGCATTTGGTTTAATTTTTATTCGTCCTAAGGAATCATCTTGGCTAGAGTTGCAATTATTGGGCAGCAAGATTTTGGTAAGGCAGTTATTGAGGCCATGATCGCAGAAGGTCACATCGTGGTTGGTGTTTTTTGTAAGCAAGAAAAACCGAGTGAACGCCCAGATGCTTTGCGAGAGGCGGCGCAGAAACTAGGCATTACTGTGTTTCAACTGCCAAACTTAAAAGACGATCTGGCAAAACAGGCTATGCAGTCTTTGAATGCCGATATTTGCGTGATGGCTTACGTGCTTCAATTTGTGCCTCAATGGTTGACCCACATACCAAAGCACGGAACGATTCAATATCACCCCTCTTTGTTGCCTAAGTATCGTGGTCCTTCTTCTATCAATTGGCCTATTGCGATGGGAGAGAAAGAAACCGGACTGACTGTATTTAGGCCTACAGATGGCTTAGACGAGGGCCCGATTGTTTTACAAAAAATATTTCCTATTGGCGCAGATGCCACTTTAGGTGAGGTTTATTTTGATGGACTGTTTCCTCTGGGCGTTAAAGCATTGATAGAAGCCACTGACCTGGTTTTGGCTGGAAAGCATTTTGAAATCACTCAAGATGAAAGCCTCGCTACTTACCAAGGTTGGTTTAAGGAGTCAGAGTCCTGTGTCAATTGGTCAAGCCATATTGACCAGGTCTACAACCTCATTCGCGCATGCAACCCCGCCCCAGGTGCTTGGACGCTATTAGGCGAAGAAAAGGTCACTTTGTTTGATTGCAAAAAACATGTTTCACAAAGGTTTGAGCAGGTTAAGGGAAAACCTGGAACGATCTTGCGGTTAAGTGAGCACTCTTTCGGTATCAATGCTCAAGGTGGACATATTGAAGTGCTACGCCTTCGTCCTTCAGGCGGGGCCAAAATGACAGCTGCAGAATTTATGACTGCTAGGCTAGCGCTTTTTCTGTGATTTTTTTCAACATCGTTGAATTTATCTAGTGCATAGGTAAGTTTGTTCTAGCGGAGTGTCCCTGCCCGCCTCCAAAACTCAAAGTCTCAGAAACCTCACCCCCAGCAGATAGCTTGACTGCACAATATTTGAATTCAGGAATTTTGGCAAATGGATCTAGGGCAGGATTGGTTAGTTTGTTGATAGCCGCCTCGTAGAAACAAAATGGCACGAATACACATCCGCGTGGCGAACTTTCGTCCGCCCTGGCATATAAACTGACAGAGCCTCGACGAGACTGGATGGTGACGATCTCCCCCGGTTGGACATTTAAATCAGCCAAATCCAATGGGTGTACCAAAGCAACCGGGTCAGGCTCGATCGCATCAAGGACGGCAGTTCTGCGAGTCATACTTCCGGTATGCCAATGCTCTAACTGGCGTCCAGTGATCAAGACCATCGGGTATTGGGCGTCTGGGCGCTCGTTAGCGGGAATAATGTCTGCAGGTACAAAACGCCCACGACCAGATTCACGCGGGAAGTTTTCGACAAACACCACGGACTGCCCTGGGTCTCCCTCTTTTAAGCAGGGGTAAGTTACAGCATGCTCTCGCTCAAGGCGATCCCACGTAATACCAGCAATGCTGGGCATGGTGTGTCGCATCTCGTCGAAAACTTCTGAAACGTGTTGGTAGTTCCATTTCAAGCCCAACTGCTTGGCCATTTGCTCAATGATCCACAGATCTGGTTTGGCTTGACCTGGCGGCTCTATAGCCTTTCGTCCCATTTGGACCAAGCGATCAGTATTTGTGAACGTACCCGTTTTTTCTGCAAAGGCTGTTGCTGGTAAGATGACATCCGCCAGACATGCAGTCTCTGTCATGAAAATATCTTGCACAACCAGTAGGTCAAGCGCAGAGAGAGACTCTCTAGCATGGTTAGCATCGGGATCCGACATGGCGGGGTTTTCGCCCATGATGTACATCCCACGAACTACGCCTTTATCAATGGCATGCATCACTTCTACAACAGTCAGGCCTGGCTCTTGGTCCAGTGAGCCAGGTTCAAGTTGCCAGGCAGATTCAAACTTTGCTTGCACTTTGGGGTCGTTCACTCTTTGGTAGTCTGGATACATCATGGGTATCAGGCCCGCATCGGATGCGCCTTGCACATTGTTTTGCCCGCGTAAGGGGTGTAGGCCAGTGCCAGGGCGACCAATTTGACCCGTCATCAAAGCCAAAGCGATCAGGCAACGCGCATTGTCAGTTCCGTGGATGTGTTGAGAAACGCCCATGCCCCACAAAATCATGGAGGCGGGAGATTTTGCGTAAAGACGGGCTACATAGCGAATATCCTCCCCGTCAATGCCACAAATAGGCGCCATTAACTCGGGGCTGTAGCCCTCTACATTGCGCTTTAATTCTTCAAAGCCAATTGTTCTGCTTTCAATAAAAGATTGATCAATTAAGTTCTCATGAACGATCACGTGCATCATGGCATTGAGAAGGGCCACATCTGTATCGGGCTTGAACTGCAAATGGCGGTGTGATATGCGAGCAAGGTCTGATTTCCTGGGATCACACAAAATGAGTTGGGTGCCTTGCTTAACGGCATTCTTAATCCAAGTCGCAGCCACAGGATGGTTCACTGTGGGATTGGCGCCAATCACAATCACAACGGAAGCTTTCATCACATCCATCACTGGATTTGAGACGGCTCCAGAACCAATGCCTTCTAATAGCGCGACGACGGATGAGGCATGGCACAAGCGGGTGCAATGGTCGACGTTGTTGCTACCAAAACCGGTTCGCACCAGTTTTTGAAATAAGTAGGCCTCTTCATTGCTACCTTTGGCTGAGCCAAAACCAGCAAGAGATTTTTTGCCATATGTGTCACGAATCGTTTTCAAACCTCCGCCAGCACGCAAGAGTGCTTCCTCCCAAGTCGCCTCACGGAAAAATTCCATGACACGATTAGGCTCCATGACGAAATCACCTCGTTTAGGCGCGTCATCACGGCGGATAAGTGGTTGGGTCAGGCGGTGCGGGTGGTGCGCGTAATCAAAACCATACCTGCCTTTCACGCAGAGGCGTCCATGGTTGGCTGGCCCATCACGGCCTTGTACAAAAAGAATCTTGTTGTCTTTGACGTGGTAAGTGAGTTGGCAACCTACACCACAGTAGGGGCATAGTGAATCTACCAATCGATCTGCTTTGACCAAACCGACTTTTTGGGCAGGCATCAAAGCACCCGTGGGGCAAGCCTGAACACACTCACCACAGCCCACACAAGTGGAGTCCCCCATGGGGTCGTCCATGTCAAAAACCACTTGGGAGTCAGCCCCTCTGAAGGCAAAGCCAATCACGTCATTGACCTGCTCATCACGGCACGCCCTCACACAACGTGTGCACTGGATGCAGGCGTCCAAATTCACAGTGATTGCCGCATGTGTTGCATCTTGCTGCACCTTGGGTCGCGGCTCATACCTTGGTTTTCCAAGCGAAAGCGCCAAGGACCATTGATCGAGTTCATTGTTGAGGGTGTAAGCAGTTGACGGCATATCTGACTGCAGCAACTCAAGCACCATTTTTTGAGAGACCAGCGCTCGTGCACTGTCGGTCTGTACCTTCATGTTCTCACTGGGATATCGACAGCATGATGGGGCCAGTACACGTTCTCCTTCAATCTCAACCACGCAAGCACGACAGTTGCCAACAGACGCCATGCCACTTTTGTAACAAAGATGAGGGATTTCAATTCCTTCGTGTTTGGCAATTTCAATCAAAGTTTGGGAACTTTTTGCTTTGATTTTTCGACCATTTAGTTCGAAGTTAACGACTTCGGTTTCCAAATCCAAGTCTAGGTCTGAAGCGACTTGGGTCATGCTTTATCTCCAGTTGTTGATAGGGGTGAGTTCAACTCATGGGGGAAGTACTTTATGACGCAGTCCATCGGATTGGGTGCCGCTTGGCCTAGTCCACAAATCGACGCGTCACGCATCACCGTCGATAAATCTTGTAACAAAGGAAGATCCCAGTTAGATTTAGCCATCAAGGTCTCTGCCTTGGCGGTTCCAACCCTACAAGGGGTGCATTGCCCGCAAGACTCATGCTTGAAAAATCGCATCATATTCAAAGCAGCGTTGCGGGCGGTATCGAGTTGAGATAAAACAATCACTGCAGCAGAACCTATAAAACAACCATAGACCTGCAATGTGTCAAAGTCCAAAGGTATTTGATTCAGCGTGGCAGGCAAGATACCGCCTGAAGCACCCCCAGGCAAGTAAGCATAAAAAGTATGCCCTTCTTGCATACCACCGCAAAAATCATCAATCAATTGCTGAACAGTGATACCCGCTGGCGCCAATTTAACGCCTGGGAGTCGAACTCTTCCGGATACAGAAAAACTTCTCAGGCCCTTACGGTCATGAAGACCGTGCGAAGCAAACCAAGCACCACCTCGTTCTAATATTTCTCGCACCCAAAAAAGAGTCTCAAAGTTATGTACCAAAGTAGGCTGATTGAATAACCCCACCTCTGCCACATAGGGAGGGCGCAAACGAGGGATGCCACGTTTGCCTTCTAAGGATTCAATCAGCGCCGATTCTTCGCCACAAATATAAGCTCCCGCACCGCGACGCAATATGACCTCTGGAAGTCCTGCGCAAGGGGGGGCATCTTTTAAAAGTTGCAGCTCGGCTTGTAACATCACGCGACAAGCATGGTACTCGTCGCGCAAATAAATATAAATTTTAGGAATCTCAACAGCCCAAGCTGCTATCAGCATTCCTTCAAGAAATCTATGAGGATCTGTTTCTAACAGTGTTCTGTCTTTAAAGGTGCCAGGTTCGCCTTCATCAAGATTTATCACCATCAAACGATCGTGTTTTTGTGTTTTGAGAATACGCCATTTGCGCCCTGCTCCAAAACCTGCGCCTCCCAAACCTCGAAGCCCGGAAGATTCAATCTCTTGGATCACAGAATCGACATCGCGTTGGCCGGTCATGCAAGCTGACAAAAGTGCATAACCTCCTGCAGCTTTGTACTTGGAATAAGCAAGATGGTGTGTGGGTTCTGCTTGGGTATTTTGACTTTCCACGCAGGATTTAATTTTTTCCGGTGTTGCCGATGGTATGGCGTGTTGGCCCACCATTGCTGCGGGAGCTTGTTCGCAACGACCAATACAGGGTGCGGGTATCACACGAATAGCTTGACCTAAAAGACTTGGCAGAGTTGTTAGTAAATTTTTGGCGCCAGCCATTTCACACGATAGGCCATCGCACACGCGAACGGTCAAAGTTGCAGGAATGGTTTGTCCCTCTTTGACAATATCAAAGTGATGATAAAAACTGGCTACTTCATAGACCTGAGCTTGACTGATGCGCATCTCATGGGCTAGGGCCGCTAGATGCTTGGAACTTAGTTGACCAAAAGCATCTTGTAAACGGTGCAAATGCTCAATCAGTTCATCACTTGAGCGGGAAGCGTTGCCCAGCAGGCCTTTCACCTCTTGTAAAGCATGAGGGTCAAGGCCACGCCCTTTGGGCGCTTTCCTTTTGCGTTGCTTAAGGGTTGGTTCTTGATGAAGGCGAATATCAGAAGGACTCATGACACAGCCAGCTTAGATCAGACCTGCACCGCGCGCCCATTGGTATTTAGCGCCCAGAACAGCCACTGGAATTTCTGTGGAGTAAGCATAGGCAGGAATCCCATGTTCATACAGATACTGCGCGGCTTCTTCTACTTCT
>Ga0114960_10003489_pt1 | contig 12023 bp, 13 predicted proteins | sample C_130625_MF_Meta_FD_92637 | JGI IMG/M metagenome (GOLD analysis project Ga0114960, IMG submission 92637) | Freshwater microbial communities from Lake Croche, Canada to study carbon cycling - C_130625_MF_MetaG | ecosystem: Environmental > Aquatic > Freshwater > Lake | place: Lake Croche, Canada... | reverse complement strand
ATTGCTTGCCAGTATTGCTATGTAATCAGCAAGGCACTGCAGTTGCTTCTATCCATGCGGGTTGGCGTAGCTTATGTGATGGCGTGATTGAGGCTACTATTAAAATGATGGGTGTTGAATCAGAAGAGTTAATGGCATGGTTAGGTCCTGCGATAGGCCCCGATGCTTTTGAAGTAGGTAGTGAGGTGCGTGAAGCGTTTATTGCGCAAGATGCTCAAGCTGATCAGGCTTTCAACGCCTATGGCGATAAATGGCTAGGAGATTTATATGAGATTGCAAAACAGCGTTTGAATAAACAGGGGCTTAATAAAATCTATGGCGGCGGAGAATGTACATACAGCAACCCATCCCGGTATTTTTCATTTAGACGCGATGGTCTTACAGGTCGCATGGCAACAATGATCTGGTTTGAGTGAGTAAGGCTTGACACCTCGTTTATAATATCGGCCTGGCAATAAGATTTAAAATAAAGACACATCCAATAAAGAAACTAAAAAATAAATGTTTAACGCACACATACCTACCTTAACTTGGATTATTTCAGCAAGCTTGCTTGGCGGGGCGCTTAGTGTCATGTGTGCTGGCTTGGTAGCACTCAATGCTCGTACCCAATGGATTCCAATGCTGATTAGCTATGCGATTGGCGCGATGTTGGGGGCAGTATTCCTTGAGATATTGCCGCATGCTTTCCACGAGGCGAGTAGTGTTGAAAGCATGGCAGCGACAGTGCTGTTTGGCATCTTGTTATTCTTTGTGCTGGAAAAGTTGGTGTTGTGGCGTCACTGCCACGGCGAGCACTGTGAAGTCCACGCTATGCATACAGAGGATGATTGTCCTGCACATGAAGTTCAGCATCATGCAGACAATCAAACCGCAAAATTCAAAGCGGTTACTGATAAATCGCCCTCTATTGTAAAGCCACATTCACATGGACATCACCATGACTCAGGCCGAAGCGGCATGATGATTATGGTGGGTGATACTTTTCATAATTTTGTAGATGGTATTTTAATTGCCGCAGCCTTTATGATTGATATTAGGCTAGGCGCGGTAACCGCCATGGCGATTATTGCCCATGAAATTCCGCAGGAAGTTGGCGATTTCTTAATTCTTCTGCACTCAGGTTACAGCAAAAAACAAGCGTTGATGTTTAACTTATTTTCAAGCTTAGCGACGGTAGTAGGTGGAGTATTAGCTTATTTTGCTTTGCAAACGGTACAAAATTGGATTGCAACAATCTTAGGTCTAGCGGCGGCGAGCATGCTATATGTGGCGGTTGCAGATTTAATCCCAGGCTTGCATAAACGTACTGAGCTGAAAGAAACCCTTGCGCAAGTTGGTTTAATCGGCTTGGGAATCGGATCTATCTGGCTGACGAAGTTCTTCCTCGAGTAGCGCTTTTTTACGTTTACGTTGTGGCGTACCTAATATCCACATGAGCAATCCACAAGGCATTAAGCCGTAAAAGAAAAAAGTAAGAATGCCCGCAGTAATGCTAGTTTCAGTAGCAGCCATTAAAAAGGTCACGTAAAGCCAAGCGATTGCAATGATGTACATTTTTAATATTTAAGTAGGTTAATTTCCATGAGTTCAAACAATACACCAAAAGTTGGCTTCGTTTCACTTGGTTGCCCTAAAGCCGGCTCAGATGCAGAGCGTATTCTCACCCAATTGCGTGCAGAAGGCTATGAAATATCTGGCTCATATGAAGACGCTGATTTGGTCGTGGTGAACACTTGCGGCTTCATTGATAGCGCGGTTGAGGAATCACTGGATGCCATTGGTGAAGCCATTAATAAAAATGGCAAAGTGATTGTAACTGGTTGCTTGGGTGCTAAGAGCGGTGTTGTGCAAACGGCGCATCCTAGTGTGCTTGCCGTGACTGGGCCACATGCGCTTGAAGAAGTAATGACAGCCGTTCATGCTAATTTACCTAAACCTCATGACCCTTACGTTGATTTAGTGCCACCACAAGGCGTACGTTTGACGCCAAGCCATTATGCTTATTTAAAGATCTCCGAAGGCTGTAATCACCGTTGTAGCTTTTGCATTATTCCAAGCATGCGTGGCGACTTGGTGAGTCGTCCTGTTGGCGAAGTCTTGAATGAAGCTGAAAACCTTGTGAATGCTGGCGTTTCTGAAATCTTGGTGATCTCTCAAGACACTTCGGCATATGGTGTGGATGTGAAGTACCGAAGCGGCTTTTGGAATGGTCGACCAGTTAAAACGCGTATGACAGAGTTAACAAAATCACTCAGTGAGTTAGGCGTCTGGGTGCGTTTGCACTATGTTTATCCATACCCACATGTTGATGAAGTGATTCCATTAATGGCAGATGGCTTGATATTGCCTTATTTGGACGTTCCATTCCAACATGCTAGCCCGCGTATTTTAAAAGCTATGAAGCGTCCAGCAAGTAGTGAAAATAACTTAGCGCGCATCAAGGCCTGGCGCGATATATGCCCAGATATTACTGTGCGCAGTACCTTCATTGCTGGTTTCCCAGGTGAAACGGAAGATGACTTTCAAATGTTGCTCGACTTTTTAGAAGAAGCGCAATTGGATCGCGTAGGTTGCTTTACCTATTCTGCAGTCGATGGCGCTTCAGCCAATGCACTTCCTAACCAAGTACCTGAAGAAGTAAAAAAAGAGCGTCTAGCGCGTTTTATGGACGTTCAAGAGCGGATTAGCGCTGCAAAGTTGCAATCTAAAATCGGCACCATGCAAACCGTGCTTGTAGATGAGATTGTAGAAGACGAAGCAGGCAATATCGAAGCGATTGGACGCACTAAAGCTGATGCGCCAGAAATTGATGGAGTTGTGTATTTGGCCGATGCTGAAGGCTTAACGCCTGGTGATTTTGTGGAAGTGCAAATTTACGATGCTGATGGGCATGACCTTTGGGGTGGTCCGCCTCAGGATTAAGCGGTAAACAAGTCCGGCATAATTGGGGAAGGGCGCTCACTATCTGCTCTATCCTCTAAGAAGTCAAAAGTGAGCGGGCAACGCGATGGTTTTTTTGCGGCTTTGCGGCGCTTAGGCGTTGAGGCATCTAAGTCAATATAAGGTGTCTGGCTAATGCGGATATAACCTGAAGATGAGAGTTTGTCTGCGGTTGTTTCAAACAGGCTTAATGGGTTATCGATGTTTTGAAGGGTAATGACACTCTTGCTCACCTTGAGCACGTTGTACATCACAAACTTGCCAGTGGTCTGTTTGCCATATATCTCGCCAACATGAATATCCACAACGCACCTCATTTCAATCAATGGCTGAATATTAGCGCCTAGCCAGTTTATCTACAAGCCTTGTCCATGCTTTTTTCATGAACCATTCGGGTTTGTATTAGTCGTATTAGTAAGTTTTTTAGTTATGTGATGAAGGAATTTAAAAATGTTAAAGACCTGTTTGGGAGTTTTAATGATGCTTTTATCAAGCGCCACGCTTGCTGCCTGCCCTGATTTATACAATCATCAATTCACAACCTTGCAGGGTGGAAAAGTTAATCTTTGCGATTATCAAGACAAGACTATCCTAGTAGTGAACACGGCAAGTAAATGTGGCTTTACGCCTCAATTTGAAACCTTAGAGAGCCTGTATAAGCGTTACCAATCAAAAGGGTTGTTGTTGGTTGGCTTTCCTTCTAATGATTTCAGGCAGGAACTTGCTAGTGATAAAGAGGTTGGCGATTTCTGTATTAATACTTATTCAGTTAAATTTCCGATGATTTCTAAAACCTCAGTCTCAGGACCTAACGCCAATCCTTTATATAAACAATTGATTGCCATCACTAAGCAAGTGCCGATGTGGAATTTTTACAAATATGTTATTCAGCCAGGAGGTAAGGTCTATGCGTTTAGCAGTGAAGTTGATCCTGCTTCAGATGAAATAATGAACAAAATTAAACCATTCCTAAAGTAAGCTTCATTACGTTGTAAAATGCGGGATGGCTCAAACTACCATCCCGTTTTCAAATCTTTCTCCAGACCTTATCCTTGATGCGATTGATAGTGTAGGTATCGACACTGATGGTCGCTTGCTTGCGCTCAATAGCTACGAGAACCGTGTTTATCAAGTCGGCGTTGAAGATGCTTCACCTATCGTTGCTAAGTTTTATCGACCACATCGTTGGGATGATGCCGCAATACTTGAGGAGCATTTATTTGTTCAAAGTTTGGCAGATGCTGAAATCCCAGCAGTTGCACCAACGCAAATTGATAGTAAGACTTTATTTACTTATCAAAACTTTCGTTTCTCCATTTTCCCTAAGCATGGTGGGCGTGCGCCAGAGCTAGATCAAGAGGGTGTGCTTGAATGGATAGGTCGTTTTATTGGACGTATTCATAGCATAGGTGCGCTAAGTGATTTCAAGCATCGCCCAGCGTTAAACGTCGAGACTTTTGGTGAAGAGCCAAGCGTATATTTGCTGAACGAAGGCATGATACCTATAGAACTTGAAGTCGTTTATCGCGGCGTAGTTGCACAGGCTTTAGATGGCGTAAGGCGATGTTACGATAGAGCTGGTGACGTTTCCCTGCTTAGGTTGCACGGTGATTGCCATATGGGCAATTTACTATGGACGAATGCAGGACCACACTTTGTGGATTTTGATGATAGCCGCATGGGGCCAGCTATTCAAGATTTATGGATGATGCTCTCTGGAGAACAAGAGGAAATGCAGAAGCAATTGAATAAAATTCTTTTGGGATATGAAGATTTTTACGACTTTAATCCGCGCGAGCTTCACTTAATCGAAGCGCTAAGAACCTTACGTCTTATTCATTACTCTGCATGGCTTGCAAGGCGTTGGGATGACCCAGCGTTTAAAGTCGCTTTCACTTGGTTTAATACCCAGCAATATTGGCAAGATAGGATATTAGAACTACGCGAACAGATTGCTTTGATGGATGAGCCATCATTAACTGCAGGCATTTCGGGGAATTTCTAGTAGCTAAGGCTTATTCAGCTTTATTTTTGTTGAATGCCAAGTCTTTGCAAGATAATTGCAGAGAGCTCTTCGATAGATCTGCTTGTTGAATCAGCCCAAGTAATGCCAGCGTTGCGCATCAAGCCCTCAGCAGTTGCAATTTCTTGTTTGCAGTTTTCAAGCGATGCATATTTACTGTCTGGTCTTCTTTCGCTACGCACCGAATGCAAACGCTCAGGCTTAATCGTTAAGCCAAATATCTTGTGTATGTGATTTCTCAAGGCTGCTGGCAAACTGCCTCGCTCAAAGTCTTCAGGGATTAGAGGATAGTTAGCTGCTTTAATGCCAAATTGCATCGCCAAATAAATGCTTGTAGGGGTTTTTCCGCATCGAGAAACACCTACTAAAATAACTTGGGCTTCTTCTAAGCCGCTATTGGTCATGCCATCGTCATGGTTGAGCGTGAAGTTAATCGCTTCCATGCGGTCAGAATAGTTGCTTCCCATCGCTCCGTGAGCAATCCCAGAGCCAGTTAAAGGCTGCTCGCCAAGCTCTATGCCTAATGGATCAATAAATGTACTGAATAGATCGATGTAGTAAGCATCCACCTGTTTAAGCGATGAGCGAAGCTCTGAGTTGCCAAGCGACATAATAACAACTGGACGAATACCATCTTGCTCTGTTGCTTTTGCAATCGCAGTCTTAGCAACTTCAATTTTTTCTGGTGTGTCTGTAAAAGGTAAGCGAACTTGGGTAAATTCAGTATGCGGAAAATGCTCGAGCAATTTTCCTAAGGCGCTGGCAGTCATGCCAGTACTGTCAGAAATGAATAATGCTGAGCGTTTCACGAAATTTAACGCTTACTTTTGCGTCAATTTTTGCCAAGTGGCAACAACAGTATCAGGGTTAAGTGATACCGATTGGATGCCTTCGTCGACTAACCATTGCGCAAAGTCTGGGTGGTCTGATGGGCCTTGGCCGCAAATGCCGACGTACTTGCCTAAACGGTTTGCCGTGCTGATCGCCATGCGGAGTAGAACTTTAACTGCCTCGTTACGTTCATCAAAGCCATCCGCCAAGATACCAGAGTCGCGGTCCATCCCAAGTGTTAACTGTGTCAAATCGTTAGAGCCGATAGAGAAACCATCGAAGTACGCTAAGAATTGCTCTGCAAGAAGTGCGTTAGAAGGGATTTCACACATCATGATTAGGCGCAGGCCATTCTCGCCACGTTTCAACCCATTAGCCGCTAAGATTTCAGTGACTGCTTTCGCCTCATCCAAAGTGCGTACAAATGGGATCATGATTTCAACGTTGACCAAACCCATTTCATCACGGACTTTTTTCATTGCCTTACATTCCATCGCAAAGCACTCTTTAAAGTCTGCTGCCATATAACGCGCTGCACCGCGGAAGCCAATCATTGGATTTTCTTCATCAGGCTCGTAAATATCACCACCCACTAATTTTTTGTATTCATTAGACTTAAAGTCAGATGTGCGCACAATCACTGGTTTTGGGTAGAAAGCAGCTGCAATCGTCGCAACACCCTCAGCGACTTTATCAATGTAGAAGTCGGTAGGGCTAGCATAGCCACGTGCACGATTTCTGATAATCGTTTGCATTGGTGCCGGCATTGCATCGACATTCAAAATTGCTTTTGGATGGATGCCAACCATGTTGTTAATCACAAACTCTAAGCGCGCAAGGCCAACGCCATCGTTAGGTGTTTTAGCAAAGCCAAACGCCATGTCTGGGTTGCCCACGTTCATCATGATTTTGCATGGCGGCTTGCTAAGTGCTGCAGTTGCTTGCGTATTCACTGAGAAAGGGAGGGCGCCGTGATACACAAAACCCGACTCACCTTCAGCACATGAAACGGTGACGATTTCACCTTCGCGCAAAACGTCAGTTGCGTTGACAGAGCCAACAATCGCAGGAATGCCTAATTCACGCGCGATAATCGCAGCGTGGCAAGTACGGCCACCACGGTTGGTGACCAAAGCACTAGCACGCTTCATGACTGGTTCCCAGTTAGGGTCAGTCATGTCAGCCACTAATACATCGCCTGGCTGTACTAAATGCATGTCGGCTGGGTCGAGCACAATACGAACAGGGCCTGTACCGATTTTTTGTGTCACAGCGCGGCCAACTACCATTGGTTTAGCCGCGTGCTTTTCTAGTGTGAATGTTTCGGTCACGTTGTTATTCGCTTCTTGCGATTTCACAGTCTCAGGACGTGCTTGCAAGATGTATAGTTTGTTATCAACGCCGTTTTTGCCCCATTCAATATCCATTGGGCAACCATAATGCGATTCAATAATCATCGCATAACGTGCTAACTCTAAAATGTCGTCATTGGTGAGTGAGTAACGGTCACTGTCAGCAGCATCTACTTCAACAGTATTTGTACTTTTGCCAGCTTGTGTTGCATCGCTAAACACCATTTTGATGAGTTTAGAGCCCATGGTTCGGCGAACAATGGCTGGTTTACCTTGTGCCAATAAGGGTTTGTGAACATAGAATTCATCAGGGTTAACAGCGCCTTGAACGACTGTTTCGCCCAAGCCGTAAGATGAAGTAATAAACACAACGTCTTGGAAGCCTGATTCGGTGTCGATGGTAAACATTACGCCGGCACAGCCAATATCGCTACGCACCATTTGTTGTACGCCTGCAGATAAAGCAACATCTGCGTGAACAAAGCCTTTGTGAACACGGTAAGAAATCGCGCGGTCGTTGTATAAAGAAGCAAATACTTCTTTAATGGCATGGAGAATATTATCCAAGCCCTGAATATTTAAGAAAGATTCTTGTTGGCCCGCGAATGAAGCATCAGGCAGGTCTTCAGCTGTTGCTGATGAGCGCACAGCAAATGTCGCGCCGTTGCCTGATTTTGCAGTGAGTGTTGCATAGTTCTCTGCGATTGCTTTTTCAAGTGCCGCAGGGAAGGGCTCGGCCATAATCCATTCACGAATTTGCTTGCCGCAGCTAGCCAAGGCAATAGTGTCATCCACATTAAGTGATTCGAGTGTCGCAACGATTTTGGCATCTAAACCATTTTGTGCCAAAAACTCACGGTATGCATCGGCAGTTGTTGCGAAGCCGGTAGGAACGCGAACACCTTTTGCAGAAAGCTGCGAAATCATTTCCCCTAGTGATGCATTCTTGCCGCCAACTGAAGGCACATCAACGTTACGCAGGTTTTCGAAAGGAATTACATGGGCTGACATAAAGAATCTCTCCATCTATCTACGCTATTTTTGATTTTTATCAACTAATTTAGCGTAAATATTTTTGTTTTCAGAGTGTTATGCTTCGTGCGATTTTTATATTTCAGATCACTTAAAAGCAAAAAAAGTAAAAGTAGTATTTTGCCTAATAAGCGGTCTTCTGTCACGCTGAATAGCGTCTTTGTGAATAAGAATCCTTGAATAATTTCCGTTTTTTTTGTTAGGCGGAAACTATTTTAATGGCTCAAGCATCCAAAAAAAGTTAAAGTAATTAAGATAACACTTAAGGAAAGTTATAAACATGAGTCATGCACAAGAAAACAGCCAGACATCACTTAGTCACTTAGAGGAAACATTGGCTAAAACTTGTTTTTGCAAGTTAAGAGAGAGTTGCCCTGACAAAACAGGTAGTGAATGTTTAAAGGATCGCAATATCTACAAAGAGTTTATGCAGCAGCAGTCTTAATTAAAGGCTTTTAATATCGCAGGCAGAAGCGTAAAGCTACCTGCACCATGAGTCACCAGCATTTCATCGTCTTGCATCGTACAACTGATATTCATATTTCTTGTGGCTGCGCTAGCAAGCTCTTCTGTGCTTGGCAAATTAATCACGGTTAAGTTATCTAGCTTGAGAAGTGCCTTGCTGTTTTGATCCCACCACATATCAGCCGTGCGACCACCGTATAGTAATAACGCCACTTGTTTAGAACGACCGCAAGCTTTGCGAAGTACACGTTCATCAGGCAGGCCAACTTCTATCCAAATCTCAATGGCGCCTGTTAAATCCTTTTGCCATAAGTCTGGTTCTTCGTCATCGCTTAAGCCTTTGCCAAAAGCCAATGACTCGCTTGCAAACAATGCAAAAGCAATGAGCCTTACCATTAAGCGTTCTTCGGTTTCAGAAGGGTGTCTGGCAAGAGTTAAGCTATGTGCAGCATAGTAGTTGCTGTCCATGTTGGACACTTGCAAGTCCGCTTTGTAGATGGTGGATTTTAGTGCCATGGTGATTTCTTCTCTGCGCTCGGGTCAGCCTTATTTGCACTATTCTTTTTTGCAGACTTTGTGCCTGTTGGCTTGACGCCTGCGCCACTGCGCCGATTAGGCTGACCTTTGCCACGCACTTTAGGGGCTTTTACTTTTGGTGGTTTGATTTCAGCATTAGGGTCTATGCTAATCAATATACGTTTACCTTGGCATTCAATAATTTGACCAGCTTTTATTTTGGCAGTTTTGCGAAGTTCTAACGCGCCATCTACTTTAACTAAGCCTTCAGCCACCATGGCTTTGCCTCGTCCGCCACTGTCAGCCAAGTCAACCAACTTGAGCAGGTTGCACAGCTCAACATATTCGGTATTTATTATAAATTCAATATCTTGCATTATATTTTCTTATGTAGTAGGTGAGGTTTTATTGCTTTTCTTTTTGTGTTTTGTGACCGTGTGTTTTATCAATCACTTTTCCAATGTGCGCTTCGCCACGCTTTTTGGCTAGCGCTATTTGTTTTTGGCGTTCAGTAACACTGGTTCGCTTTTCTTCAGTGAGCTTATCAAAGCAATGGGGGCATGAGATGCCGGGGACATATTGTTCGCTTTGCATTTCATTTGGTGAGAGTGGGTGGCGACAAGCGTGGCATTGATCGTAATCGCCAATCTCTAGGCCATGTTTCACCGAAACACGTTGGTCAAACACAAAGCATTCGCCTTCCCATAGGCTTTCTTCTTTCGGCACTTCTTCTAGATACTTGAGGATGCCACCTTGTAAGTGATAAACCTCTTCAAAACCTTGCTCCATCATATAAGAGCTGGCTTTTTCACAGCGGATACCACCGGTACAAAACATAGCAACTTTTTTATGTTGCTTGGTATCTAGGTTTTTGCTGACGTAATCAGGAAACTCACGGAATGTCGTAGTTTTAGGGTCAATGGCGCCTTTAAATGTGCCAATGTCGTATTCGTAATCATTGCGAGTGTCAATCAGTATCACATCAGGGTCTGAGATTAGCGCGTTCCAGTCTTGAGGTTTCACATAGGTACCCACTTTGTAATTTGGGTCTATGCCTTTTACGCCTAAAGTCACAATCTCCTTTTTAAGGCGAACTTTCATCCGGTAAAAAGGCATTTCTTCCGCATGCGATTCTTTATGTTCTAAGTCTGCTAAACGAGCATCTTGTTTAAGGTAATGAATCAGCGCATCAATATCAGCGCGATTGCCAGCCACCGTGCCATTAATGCCTTCTTCAGCAAGCAACAGTGTGCCTTTGATGTTATGAGCAACACAAAAGTCTAGCAAGCTGGGCTGAATAGCTTGGTAATCGGTGAGTTTTGCAAACTTATAGAGTGCGGCGACAATAAAATTGGGCACAAAATTCTTTCTTGGTAACGCTACTTAAACAAGGTCGCTATGATAAGGCATGCTAAGCTTATTTTCTACGCAAATTGATGTGGTTGGTTATTAAATCAGCAGCTTGGCTTCGATAGTGTTTGTTATCCAAGTCTTTGACCCACAGGTGTATTAATCCGCTAAAGAATAAGTGTGTGTCCATTGCAAGAATAGCGGGTGAGTCTGAAACCTTTAGTTGGCCTTTAGTTTCAGCGCGTTCATATAACTGCTCGATTTTTTTGCTGACACGTTCGCAGTTGAGTAATGTTTGTTCAAGCACTTGCGTTAGCTCTTCTACGTATTCGCATTTCACCATCATAATTTCAAATGTTTGGCGGGTGTCAGATGACTCATTTAATGCGTCGATGGTACCGCTGAGAAACTTGCCTATTTGACCCAGTGGGTCATCATTGTTTTCAACAAGAAGGTTGTCGTCCATTCGATCTATTAGTGGAAGCAATACTTGTTCTCGAAGGGCGCTAAACAAATCTGTCTTGTTGCTGAAATGCCAGTAGATAGCTCCGCGTGTTAATCCGGCCTTTGTGGCAATTTGCTCCATGCTAGTTCGGCTTACTCCGCGAGATAAAAAGACCTCGCGAGCAGCATCAATAATTCGTTGTCTAGTGATTTCAGCATTTTCTTTAGTTTGTCTGACCACGAATTAATATCCTTGTTTGCATAATTAACTCTTTGTTAAACATGGTGTTTTTTATTTGTCAAAACAGCATGCAGAGGTCAATTTGTTTGTATATAATATACATTCAATATTGTATGTAAACAAGCATTATTTTAAATATCCACTTAAAAGACATGGAGTTAGCAATGCCAACCTTATTTTTAAAACGCAGCGGCAAGCCAAGTTTTTCGCACTTTCTAACGATTTGCGCAATAACAAGCTTGGGCTTAGTTGCTTGTGGCAAAAAAGAAGAGGCTACACCGCAAGGGGCTGGCATGGTGATGCCTGTGAGTGTGATTTCAGTCAAATCAACTAGCGTTCCGATTACTGCTGAAGCAGTAGCACAAACTGAAGGTGCGAAAGAGGTTGAAATTCGTCCCCGTGTTGGCGGTATTTTATTAAAACGCATGTACGACGAAGGTGCTTCTGTAAATGCTGGCCAAACCATGTTTTTGATCGACCCAGCCCCATATCAAATATCTCTGCAACAGGCTAAAGCGGCTTATTCAGCTCAGCAAGCAAGGGTTGAGCAAGCAGCGCGCGAGGAATCACGTTTACGTAGTTTATTGGCTAGTCAGTCAATCAGTCAGCGTGAATATGATAATGCGACAAGCGACAAAGCTACTTCAGTGGCCAGTCTTCAGCAAGCATTGGCGAATGTAAGAGAAGCTGAGTTGAATCTTTCCTATACCAATGTGACCTCTCCATTAACAGGCGTTTCTGGTCGTTTCCAATTTTCTGAGGGCGCATTGGTTGCGCCCAACACTAGCTTGTTAACAACAGTTTCTCAAATTTCCCCGATTTGGGT
>Ga0114960_10003487_pt1 | contig 12024 bp, 9 predicted proteins | sample C_130625_MF_Meta_FD_92637 | JGI IMG/M metagenome (GOLD analysis project Ga0114960, IMG submission 92637) | Freshwater microbial communities from Lake Croche, Canada to study carbon cycling - C_130625_MF_MetaG | ecosystem: Environmental > Aquatic > Freshwater > Lake | place: Lake Croche, Canada... | reverse complement strand
TCGGTTGCAATGTTCCAGCCGTCACGCTGCAGGCCTCTACCGAAGCCGATCAGTCCTTCGGCATTCAGGCTAACCACGCCAGTGCACTTGGAGTGCTTCTTCAAAAACTCCTTGGCAGCTTCGAGCCCATCTTGGATGCTGTTTTCCGAGTGAATAATAGACAAGGTTGCACCGAGCTCTTTGGCTGCCGCGATGGCGGCCTTCTCAGAACGCACGGTCGCACCGATCTTTTCTTCAACGTTTGCGTTAGAGGTGCTCAAGAAAACCAAGTCCTTGTGTCCAAGATCAACCAAGTGGCTAATCGCAAGTCTCGTCGCAGCTTCAAAGTCTCGGTCGGCAAAAATCGTGTCTGCCTTGTCGCGGGTTCTTCCGATTAGCGAGAACTTGATTCCGTGTTTCTTGAGCAGCTTCACGCGATCATCGTCGAGAGAAACTTCCATCAAGATGGCACCGGCCAGCAAACCCGAATCTGCTTGGATCACCACGTCTTCGATGGCTCGCCGACGAACCGGCCAAAGAATGAGGTGGTACCCAAGGGATCTTGCCTCATTGGCGGCAGCAAGAACGTATTCGATGTCGCCGTCTGAGATGCCGCGCTCCTGGTCACCGAAAAGCATCGCAATCATTTTGCTGTTGCCACTGCGCAGGGCCTGAGCCATGGCGTTCGGGCGGTAGTCGAGGTCGGCCATTGCTTTGAAGATTCGAGCTTTGGTTTCTTCGGCGATTGGGCGCGCGCCGGTGAGCGCATAAGAGACCGTGCTTTCGGCAACGCCAGCAAGCCTGGCGACGTCTGCGCGTTTTGCCATGCTTGATTCCCTTCTTCCCCGACGGTGAGTTCCGCAGTTTCCATTGTAATCAAACCGTTATCGCTATTTGTTGACTCGTGTCGATAATCGGATTTATTGTTATACAGAGTAATCGACTCGTGTCGATAAAGGAAGCGAAACGATTACCAAAACTTCCAACCACTTGGAGGTTGCGCCACAGAGGGCAACCACTCGAAGCGCAAAAAAAGGTTCGACCCCGTCGGATCGGCTAACGCTAAATAGGAGAACACAATGAAAAACAGCACCCGCATTCTTGCGTTTGCAGCTAGCGCTGCTCTCGCAGTTGCCGGTTTGACTGGATGTTCAAGCGACGGTGGCAACCAGGCCATCACCGTTTGGGCCATGCAAGGTCAGACTGGTGAAGTAAACGCTGCAAAGCAAGAAGTTGCAGCATTCAACAAGGCACACCCAGAGATCCAGGTGACCTTGAAGTTCGTACCAGACATGGGAACTGCTCTCAAGACCACCAAGGTTGACGCACTGCCAGACGCATTCGAGTTCGACGGCGAGACCCTCGGTGCTCTTGCCTACGCTGGCAAGCTAGCCAAGCTAAACGGCCTCGTTGCTGACGCAACCATAAAGAACGAACTTGCCTCGATTCAGGCTGAAGGCACCTACTCAGACGGCAACACCTACTCGGTGTCGCAGTATGACTCAGGTCTTTCGCTCTGGGGCAACAAGGCGATGCTTGCTAAGGCCGGCGTCACCGATGTTCCTACCTCTCCTGAGAACGCATGGACCGCAGACGAGTTCACCTCTGTTCTAGAGAAGGTCTCGGCTAGCACCACCGGTCACAAGGCCATCACCTTCAAGGAGAACTACGGCATTGGTGGAGGCTGGGCAGGCTACGCATTCAGCCCAATCGTAAACTCGGCTGGTCAGCCACTTGTTAACAACGGCACCGCCGTTGGCGCAATGGACGCTCCTGAGGTTGCTGCCGCAATGAAGACCTTCGCATCTTGGAAGGCCTACAGCGACCCAGACGCAGACGACTCTGCATTCCAAACCAAGCGCGTTGCTCTTGCATGGATTGGCCACTGGGCTGCTCCAGCCATCAAGGCAACCGTTGGTGCTGACGCAGAACTGATTCCGCTGCCAGACTTCGGCATGGGAACCAAGTCGGGCCAGGGCTCACACAGCTGGGCAATCGGCGCGAAGTCGGCTCACCAGAAGGCTGCTGCTACCTTCCTAGAGTTCATCACTCAGGATGCATGGATCAACAACCTGACCAACCAGAACGGTGCAGTTCCTGCAACCACCTCTGCTCTTGCTGCAAACGCTGACTACGCTGAGGGTGGCCTATTGGCTCTCTACGCTGCTCAGCTTGCAAAGAGCTGTGGATCGGCCAACCCAACTGCTGACTGCGTAACCGTGCCTCGCACGATTAGCCCAGCATGGCCATTCATCAACACCACGTTCAGCCAAGCTGTGCAGTCCATCTGGGATGGCGCTGACCCACAGGAAGCTCTGACCAAGGCCGCTAAGGCGATTGATCAGGACTACGCTGACAACAACGGTTATAAGAACTAGTTACCCCTAGCTAGATAAGCCCAGGGTGGGGTCGGTTTTCGAGCCGCCCCACCCTCGGGTTTAGCTACCAAGAAACTCACCCAAACCCAACCGGATTTACAGGCAGGCAACAATGGCGATCACGGCAAAGGCCTCTATCGGCAAGTCGCGCAAGAAGCGTTTTGGCTATGACCAGTGGGCCGGAATTTTCATGAGCCTGCCGGCATCGCTGATGCTTTTGCTCTTCGTCATAATTCCATTCATCACCGCATTCGTGCTTTCGTTCTACAACGTGCACCTTTCAAGCGGTCACTCAAACTTCATGGGTTTTGAGCAATACCGCCGAATCCTCTTCGACCCAGAAACCAGCCCGGCATTTTGGCAAGCGCTCGGAAACAACTTTCAATTCGCTCTGATGGTCGTGCCACTCCAAACCGGTCTCGCAATCGCCTTGGCTCTGCTGCTCAATCAGAAACTCAAGGGAATCGCGTTCTTCAGAACCTTCTTCTTCATGCCCGTGGTTTTTCCCATGTCGCTGGTAGCCGTCATTTGGTCGCTCTTCTACTCGCGCGACCTGAGAGGAATGTTCAACTCATTGCTTCACTCAATCTCCGGTGGAGCGATCAACCCAATTGACTGGCTAGGAACCCCTGGACTCGCGCTCGCATCAGTGGCGCTCATGTCGATCTGGGCCGGGGTCGGCTTTCAGATGGTCATCGTTTTGGCGGGTCTTCAAGAGATCCCTATGGAACTTTACGAAGCTGCGTCAATCGACAAAGCGGGCAAGTGGCAGCAGTTTCGTGCAGTCACGCTACCAAGCCTGCGCAACACTCTCGTCTTCGTGGTAATCATCACCACGATTTTCTCGCTGAGACTCTTCGACCAGATTTTCATCCTGACTTCCGGCGGCCCTTTAGGAACCACAAGCACCGTGATGTATCAGTCGGTCACCGCAGCTCTCATCGATGACAACGTCGGAAAAGGCTCAGCAATGACCGTGGTGTTTGTAATCATCATCATCTTGATCACTGTTATCCAGCGATTGGCTTTGCGCCAGGAGAAGGAAATAAAGTGAGCACGAACTCAGCCGCACGAATCGACAACGCTCAGGCGCATCGTCGCCGCAAGACCCGCAAGTTGGTCAAAAACATTGCCAGCTACGGATTTCTATCGTTGGTCACACTCATATTTTTCGCGCCTATTGCCTACCTATTGATTGGTTCGTTCAAACCCAAGAACGAGGTTCTCAGCGGACTGGGCGGGTTCATTCCAGAACACCTCACGCTCGAAAACTATGCCAACGTCTTCAACGCGTTCGACAGCGAAGCGACTGGGTATTTTTATAAGTTCTATGTGAACTCGATAGTCGTCACTGTTGCCATCGTCTTTGGAGGGTTGGTGGTCAACTCTATGCTTGCGTACGCGTTGGCTCGTCTGCGCTGGGCTGGGCGAAACTTGGTGCTTAGCTTTGTGGTGCTACTGGTGATTCTTCCGTTCGAGGCGATTGCCGTGCCGCTTTATGACCTTCTGAACGACTACCGAAACACGCTTTTCGCCCAGTACATACCTTTTGTCGCAAGCGCATTCTCGGTCTTCCTCTTCTACACGTTCTTCATCGGTCTCTCGTCAGAGATTCAAGAGGCCGCTCGCATCGATGGTGCCGGGCCTTGGCGAGTCTATTTTCAGATCATCGTTCCAATGTCGCGCCCGGTGTTTGCTTCGGTCACCATCTTGAGCTTCTTGGCGGCCTGGAACTCCTTCCTCTTTCCGTTGATGATGGTTGACAGTGCCGACGTTCGTCCGCTGCCATTGGCGATGACGGTGTTCTTCCAGCAGCAGCAAAAGGACTGGGGCACCATCTTTGCTTTTGGCGTGCTGTTGATTCTGCCCGTCATGCTCGTTTTCTTGGCATTCCAGCGATTCTTCATTCAGAGCGTGGCTTCATCGGCGGTGAAGGGCTAACCGATGGCACTTACACTCGAAAACGACTGGGTCTGGGACTGCTGGCTTTACCCTGAGCAGGTCGAAGGCCTCTGGCACATTTTCTATCTCAAAGCGCCGCGTTCGCTCGGAGACCCCGAACTTCGTCACGGCAATGCCACCGTCGGTCACTCGACTTCGAGCGACCTAACCAACTGGACACACCACGGCACTGTGCTGCAACCTGGCCCTGCAGGTGCTTGGAACGACCGAGCCATCTGGACCGGCAGCGTCATCAAAGCGCCAGACGGCAAGTTCAACTTGTTTTTTACCGGTACCAACAAGTCTCGCGAAGGTGGCCTGGTGCAGCGGGTCGGCCGCGCCATCGGTGATGATTTGTTCTCGTTCACGCAAACCGATCTAGTCGTTGAAGCCGACGAGTCGCTCTATGAGCGCCTAGACCAAGATGACCTCGCCGGCAGCGCTGCTGCCCTGAACTGGCGCGAAGAGGCCTGGCGCGACCCTTGGGTATTTTTCGACGACCGCGATGGCTTGTGGCACATGTTGGTAACGGCACGCAACCATGGCGGCAACACGATGAATCGCGGAACCGTGGGGCACGCCACCTCGGCCAACCTGAGCGACTGGTCGGTGCAGCCCGCGCTAACCGGGCCAACCGGTTTTGCCCAGCTCGAGGTATTCCAAATCGTGAAGGTCGATGATCGATATGTTGTCGTCTTCTGTGTCGGTGGCCCAGACATCGACCCGCAGAGTGGGCGAGCACAGATCAGTGCTACCTATAGCGCTCCTGCCGATTCACCGACGGGTCCATTCCATTTCGACCGGTCCGAGATCATTGACGACGGCACGCACTATGCCGGTCGAGTGGTGCTCGACACCGATGGCGTCTATAAGTTGCTTGGCTTCGAGAACGGCGCTCAAGGGTTCACCGGTTCGATTGGTGACCCTTTGCCGCTGGTGTTGACCGATAGGGGCACATTCAGCGCAGTTAGCGCAACGGCCTCGCTCGCCCGCTAAAAGATAAAAGGTCGCAGCTCAACCTTGCGGTTGCAAGCCTTTGAGCCCTCGGCCGCCAACTGCTCGGCCTGCTCGCGGCTGTCTGCCTGAATGATCCAGAAGCCACTGATGTGCTCCGATGCCTCGGCAAAAGCTCCCGCGTGACTCAAACCCGCCCCGCCCCGGTTGTCGAACGTGGTTGCGTTGCTTGGGTCGTGAATGCCAGCGGCCATGATCCAGTGTCCGTTAGCCTCGAGGCTGTCGTTGAAGGCGTCGATGGCGGCCATTTCGTCGGCACCGGCTTTCTCAAGCTGGTCGTCGATGACAAACATGATGAATTTCATGGTGCGATTCTAGCCAATCGCGGTTACTTGTTTTTGCCCGCCAGCGCCCAGGTATAGGCCGCCGAAAAACCGAAGCCGACGATTGCATAGGCGATCGTGAACCATTTCAACGTCGTCGGAATCATCAGGGTCAGCACTCCAAGTCCGAATGCGCTGATTTGCATCACTCGTGCCGAAAACAACACGGATGCCTCGCTGCCACGGCTGGCAACCGAAAACATGTTTCCCGCCAGCGCAACGAGTGTGATGCCGATCATGCGCATGCTCCACTCCAGGTCGGCGGTGCTGGTCAGCCCAAGCAAGGCGTCGAATACTGCCGGCGCTGCCACGAGCAAAACTGCGCTGACTCCAAACACTGCAGAACCGGTTCTGAGCACCAGGCGCACTTTGTCGGACGATTTTTGTGAGGTCATTTTTTATCCTTAGCTAATAGAAAAGGGGTGAGCAGCTTTCGCCACTCACCCCTTCGCTAGTTAATACTTAGTGGCCTTCTGCCGCAGCGAAGTCCTTGCTTTCTTCAGCTGACTTCACGCGTGCAACGGTGAAGATGATCAGACCGAATACACACTTAGCCAGGATGTCAGCGATGCTGTAGCCCAACTCGCGGTACATGACTTCCTGTGCCGAAGGAACACCAGTGCTGCCCATTGCGGTGATGAAGGTGATTGGGTAGACACCCCAGGTTGCGATCAACAGAACGCGTGCGCTCTGAAGAAGTCCGCGGACCTTAGGCGACTGACCAGCAAGGCTCTTGCTGATCTCGACGAACAATACATACAGGATGTAAAGGAATGGGATGGTCGATAGCAGACCCCACATGCTGTTCGAAAGGCCGAACAGGTTGGTGTGCATGTCGCCAGGGTAACCCAGAACGATCATCAGGGCAGCGGCTGGAACCAGGCGCTTTAGCAATGATGACTGAACTGCGCGGGCTAGACCGATAACGGCAACGAGCTCAACGAGTAGCAGTGGAACAGTGAGGAACCAGTCAACGTAGCGGTAGCCAACGTTGTAGCCTGCGAAGCCCTTCATCATGTCGCCACCAACTGGGTAGGCAGCGTTGAATGAGTCGAACATTCTGAAGTAGTGGTAGGCAGCGATCGAGGTTACGGTTGCTGAAACCATTACTGCAAGGCGGAACTTCGGAAGAACGCGGTCACGCGCAATCCAAAGGAAAATGCTGGTGAAGAGCATGCTCGCGATACCTAGCGAAAGCATGTTGTATACAGCTGAGTGCTGTGTTAGATCCATTTGAGGTTACCTTTCAATAGTTTTACTTCGTTGTAAGTCTTGAAGGTGATGACGCGCATGGTTAGTGCCTGTGCATCATTGCCAGGATTGCGGCTTACATGAATATTCAAACTGAGAAACCGCTGTGAATGGCTCAATTTTGATTACAAATCGGTAACAAGTAATGCCACTTTACAGAGGCAAATCAACGCTCAAGTTTGGCTATTTTTGCCGGCAAATCTAGTTGCCGAGAGTGCCACTAACCCACTTGATGGTCGCCGAACCTTTTGCCGCAGTGCCGATAACCGACACCGTTACAGTGCTGGTTCCCTTCTTGGCCGACGTGTTGGCTACATATACCCAAACGAAACCCTTTGAATCCGAAGTTGCCGAAGCCGCGCTGAGGTTGTCGCCGATTCCCTTGAGGGCGATCGACACCTTCACGCCGGTCGAAACCTTTGCTCCTTCAGTCAGTTTGAACTTCAACACCGATGCCCCGCCGGCTAGCGCCTTGACCGATGCCAAAAAAGGCTTGACGGTGCTTTTTGGTGCAATGAACGTGGCGATGCCTGGCTGGGTCTGAGCAATGTTTGGCCCTGACAGCAAGATGTATTTAAAGGATGAAGCTGTTGAGGTTCCCAGAAGCGTTACCTTTATGCGAGCCGAGCCATTTCCGTCGAGCTTGAACATGCAACTGTGGCTGTCGCCCGCAAGAACCTGCTGCTCGCAGCCGGTTGGGCTGGCCATCGGGGTCGCAGTCAGAAGCATCTGCAGCCCCACCGAAATCTCGAAGAAGTTGACCTGAGCAAACTTTCCGGCGTTGGCCGAAGAGCTGGTGTAAACCATGGTGAAATCTTCCGCCTGGCTCGAGAGTGAGACACCTGATGCGGTTGCCGTTGCACCCACGCTCGAAAAGGAAATCGCACTGAGCGATGGGCCCGAGATCCAAGCAGTGTTGGCTTGCGCAGGAGGGGCAATAAGGCCGGTAAGGGATGCAACAAGAGCGACCGCTAGAACTCGGATGCTGGTGCGGTGGGTTTTTGGGCGCATGTTGGATTTTCCTAAACAGAGAATCGTGCGCACACACTAAGCCAAAGAGCTTGCTCTAACCCTATCGGTTGCGCGACACGATGGTGATGTCGCCAGCCGGCAACCGCTCCGCCTGAAAACCGTTGACCGGTTCTTTGCTCGGGTGCCCAAGCGCAATTCCATAGATCAGTTTGTAGCCTTTTGGCACATTGAATTCTCGTCGCACGGCATTTGACCAAATCGCCACGGCTCCCTGAGCGCAGGTGCCAAGCCCACGAGCCTGAGCGCTCAGCATCAGATTTTGGGCAAACAGGCCGGCGTCGTTGGCCGCAAAAACCCCAAGACCTTTGTGGATGAAGACGAAGATCTCAACTGGCGCGCCAAAAAACTTGTAGTTATTTGCCCACTGCTCGTCGCGAGCCTTTTTGTCGCCTCGAGCCACACCCAGCATTCCATAAAGCTCTTTGCCTACCTTGCGGCTTCGCGGCTGCAACTCCTTTGGATAGGCCGAGATCATTGAATAGTCGCTCTGGGGCCAGGCGTCGGGCCTAAACAGGAACTTGATTTTATCCAGGATGCCGCCGCTGCGCAGGCCCGCTGCCGCGTCCCAGCGACGAAGCAAATCCTCCGAAATACGGTCTCGCACCTCGCCGGTTGCCACCGCAACCATGTAAGGCCGGGTGTTGCTCCACGACGGGGCCGTCAGGCCATCGGTGATGAGTTCTTCGATAACCGCGGTGTCGAGCGGTGTCGGCAAGAAATCACGAGTGCTTCGGCGGCTCGCTAAAAAGTGGCGGAATTCTTTGGCATCCATGCGTCAAGTCTAAGTCTCGAGATTTTTGCCACGATTGGAACACTTAACTTTTTGTTTCGAAAAATGAATAATGTTAAACCAACCAACACAAAACTTGAGCGAGCCGAAAATGAAAACCACCAAGTCTCTTTTCGCCGTCATCACGGCATTTGCGATCGCAATGAGTCTGGTCATGTTCGCACAGGGATCAGCCTCGGCCAAGTTGGTGCGCAGTTCTGCCTCGGTGACCATAACTTTCGACGAAAACGATGGAACCGGCACAACTGTCGATCGCACTTTTAACTCTGGTGCCTCGACCGTTCTATCTTTTTCGAATCCTTGGTCGCGCCCGGGTTACCAGTTCTTGGGTTGGTCTGCCGATTCCAGTGCTTCAACTCCAGATGTTTCATACACTGCAACTTCTGATGCATCGGTATTTGCCGTTTGGCAGCAAAACCCACCTGGATTCTTCACTGTCACCTATTCGAAAAATGATGGAAGCGGCGTCAACAAAGATTTCGTCTATGCCGATGGCGATTCCACGGCTCTGTCTGTCGACAAAATCTGGGACCGCGATGGCTACACATTTTTAGGTTGGTCAGCCGATGCGCAAGCAACCAGGGCAGATAGCTGGTTTTTGGTCTCGAGCGACACCACCCTCTATGCCGTTTGGGTTCTGACAACTTTCGCCGTGACTTACGACGCCAACGACGGATCAGGCAACACCCAAACCGAGCAGTGGGCTGAGGGGTTCACCGGAGCGCTGGGAGAACCGAAAATTTGGTCGAGAACCGACTACAGATTTTTGGGTTGGTCGGATAACCCATTGGCGTTGTTGCCGGCTACTGCGTTTGTTGTTTCTGCCGAGGCAACTCTCTATGCAATTTGGAAGAAGAACCCACCCGGGGCAGTGACAGTCACCTATGTCAAGAACGATGGTTCTCTTGCCTCTCAAGATTCGAATTTCACCATCGGAAGTCGCGCGGCACTGTCGCGCCCAAACACCTGGACTTTCGCAGGGCACACTTTCTTGGGTTGGTCTGCAGACCCATCGGCCAGCAGCAGCGACAGCAATCTGACAGTCAGAGTCGAAATCACTCTTTATGCAGTTTGGTCGGTGAACTCCTACACAATCGTCTATTCTGCGAACGACGGGTCTTCCAAGACAGCCAGTCAAGTTTTGCCGTATGGCGACTCTTCGGCCCTGGATTTCGCAAACACTTGGTCGCGCGCGGGTTACACATTTGCGGGTTGGTCGTCGGTCGCTTCGTCCACAACTGCTGACAACTCGTACTCCGTTTCAGAAGACGCCACCCTTTATGCGGTCTGGTCTTTGAACTCTTACACGGTGACCTACGATGCCAACGACGGCTCTGGAAACACCCAGGCGAGCCAGCTTAATTTTGGTGATACAACCGCGCTGGCTCAGTCAAGGATCTGGGACCGCCCAGCGTTCAATTTTGTGGGCTGGTCGGCCGACGCCGCCGCTAGTGCAGCCGATCGAGCATTCACGGTGTCTTCTGACGCAACCCTCTATGCCGTCTGGACACCGATAAAACACTCGATAACCTTTGCCGCCAATGATGGAACAGGCAGCACTCGAGTGGTTCTGCTGAACGAAACTTTCGCTGGAGCACTGGGCCAGCCAAAGCTTGCATCAAGGTCTGGCTACACCTTTTTGGGTTGGTCGACCGAGTCCGCCGCTACTTCGGCTGACACAGCATTCGTGGTTTCGTCTGACGCAACCCTTTATGGAGTTTGGCTGAAGAACCCGCTCGGCACAGTCACAGTCACCTACTCCAAGAACGATGGCTCACTAACCAGCCAAGATGCACTGGTCACTATCGGCAACAACACCGCTCTGGCAAAGTCAAATCCATTCGACTTTGCCGGGCACACCTTTTTGGGTTGGTCGACAAGCTCAAGTGCTGCAACCCCAGCCACAACATTCACCGTTTCGGCTGCCGTGACCCTTTATGCGGTGTGGTCTTTGAACTCTTACACGGTGACCTACGACGCCAACGATGATTCTTCGAAGACCCGAAGCCAGACCTTGACCTTTGGCAACAGCTCGGCACTTAATTTTGCCTCGGGGTGGACTCGCACTGGCTATACGCTCTTGGGTTGGTCAACGAATGCAACCGCTTCGGAAGCGGCCAAGTCGTTCAGCGTTGCTTCAGACGTGACCCTTTATGCGGTGTGGTCTTTGAACTCTTACACAATCACTTACGGCGCAAACGATGGGTCGGGGAAAACCCAGACCCAGAATCTGAGTTACGGCGACATCACTGGTCTCGATTTTGCAAACCCGTGGTCGCGCGATGGCTACACCTGTGTGGGTTGGTCGACCAATCGCCTTGCCGCAACGGCCGACACCTCTTTCACGGTTTCTTCGGCTGCGACTCTGTATGCGGTTTGGCACATAAACACTTTCACGGTCACTTACGACGCCAACGATGACTCCGGCAACACTCAAAGCCAGGTGCTCGATTTTGGCGATATAACTGGGTTGAGTTTTGCCAACCCGTGGTCGCGCGATGGCTACACCTTTGCCGGTTGGTCTATCGACTCTGCTGCAGCGGTGGCCGACTCGACACTCACCGTTTCAAACGACTTGACCCTCTATGCCATCTGGGTTGTCAAATCTTATGACGTGATTTACCAAGCAAACGACAGTTCTTCGCGAAAAATGGTCGAACGATTCAAGCTCGGTTTCACCGATGCTCTGAACGAGCCAAAGATTTGGTCTAGAACCGGATACACATTCCTGGGTTGGTCTGCTTCGGCTAATGCGGTTGCGCCAGACACCGACTTCACGGTCGCCTCTGATGCCACCTTCTATGCCGTTTGGAAAAAGAACCCAGCCGGATCATTCACGGTCTCCTATGCAATCAACGATGGCAGCGGTGCCATCGAAGATCACATCTTTGCCAGCGGTTCGCGCAATGCTCTGGCGCAGACCACCGACGCGACCTACGACGGTCACACGTTCTTGGGTTGGTCGGCAAACCAGAAGGCCACGTCACCCGATAAATCGCTGACCATCTCGGCAGACCTGACACTGTATGCGGTTTGGAGCCTTAACACTTATGTCGTTAGTTACAACAAAAACGATGGGTCAACAAATAGTCAAACGGTGACCTTGAACTTTGGCGACACGACTGGATGGACCCACCAGGTTGGTTCGTTGCGCGAGGGCTACGCTTTTGCCGGCTGGTCAGTTGATCCACTTGCCGCAGAGCCGGATGCCAGCCTGACGGTATCCGCAGATGTCACGCTCTATGCGGTGTGGAACCTGGTCACTAATTTTGTGACCTTTGACTCAAACGATGGCACCGCCAACTCGATGGTCGAG
>Ga0114960_10003484_pt1 | contig 12032 bp, 28 predicted proteins | sample C_130625_MF_Meta_FD_92637 | JGI IMG/M metagenome (GOLD analysis project Ga0114960, IMG submission 92637) | Freshwater microbial communities from Lake Croche, Canada to study carbon cycling - C_130625_MF_MetaG | ecosystem: Environmental > Aquatic > Freshwater > Lake | place: Lake Croche, Canada... | reverse complement strand
TGTATCAGGTCTTGCCGATAATTTTGACAAGGGTTACTTAATATCATTATTGGTAACTCTATCGACAATATATCCAGATATTGTTGATTATATCAAAAATCGATATGAAACGCTAGCTTTTATATCAGATAACAATTAGTATGTAAAAAATACTTATCACTAGCATTTTTAATTACTATTTTAATGGCAACTGTAACAGGTTGCCATTTTTTTTATATAAATATACAAAACATACGGAGATACTGCATTGGCATCTGTTACAGAAACTTCTAGAGACATAGAGATTTATTCAGACTTTACAGATGATATGTTCTTTCATCCCGTGAAAGGCGATATTGTACGCAAGACTAATGAAGACGCCGTGTCTCAATCTATCCGAAATTTATTAAAAACAAATTATTATGACAGACCATTTAATCCTAAGATCGGAAGCAACCTAAGAGCGGCATTATTTGAACTCAGCACAGAGTTTAGTGAAATTGCTGTCAAGGCTGCTATCGTTGAAATGATCACAAATTTTGAACCTCGTGCCGATCTTTTAGACGTAACAATTAAAGCTGATCCTGACAACTACACCTATAATGCTACTATCACATTTGCAATCGTAAATAAAGAACAAGCAGTCACAATTAATGTTTTGCTTGAGAGGATTCGTTAATGTTATCGTTTATTGAGTTTACATTAAATGAAGTTGTGTATCAGGCTCCAAAGCCAGTTAAAACTGCAACTCAGATGTATACAACTACGCATAGATCAATGAGGGCAACAATAAGAGGCAATCACGGGGCTGCTAGAACACCTGAAGCATCATATTCGAAACAAAAAAATCAAAGCACAACATTAAAAACATTAATCAGACAAAACGCTTTTAGAATTAAGAAAAATGGTGTTGCCCCTGCTCCTTTACAGATGAAAGGCAAACCAGTGCAAACCAGAAATATTGGTACAGTTAAACCATTGTCGGTTGAGCCGAATCAGACAAACTAAGTTTAAGTTCTCTGTTTCTTTTTCTGGTTGCTTCTCTTTTTGCAATTGATTCTGGTGAAAGTTTTTTACCTTTATGTGCAGCAGAAATTTTTGCTCTAGTTTCTGATAAATGTTTTCTACCTATATTTCCAGCAGACAGTTTTGCCATGTACTCTGGTGATTTATTTTTACTCGCAACAGACATTTTTGCTCTAGTTTCTGGTGAATGTTTTCTACCTTTATTTGCAGCAGACAGTTTTGCCATGTACTCTGGTGATTTATTTTTACTCGCAACAGAAATTTTTGCTCTAGTTTCTGGTGAATGTTTTCTACCTTTATTTGCAGCAGACAGTTTTGCTTTAGTTTCTGGTGAAGGGGTTTTGCCTATTTGCCACGCAGACATTTTTGCTTTATGTTCTGGTGAAAATGGTTTTCTTATTTTATTTTTTTTTGCGACAGACATTTTTTCAATTGTTTCTGGTGAATGTTTATGTCCAGATGCGCCATCGCCGCCATCAGTTAAATTTATCAATATCCCAGTGTTTGTGTCTTTGCGACCATACCATTTAATATAAAATCTTTCAAGAGCAAGTGCTCCAAGTTCACTAAGATTAGATTCCATTATTACAATTTTTGATTTGTCGTTTGGTATAGGAAAAGTGTGTTTTCCGTAGGCTCTATTTCCTTTACCTTTGCCAATGTAATATGGCGTACCATCACTTTTTCTAATGTAAGCATAAACATAGTAAACAAAATCATTATAAATAGACATGCTGGTTCTCCGTTAAGAATTAGAGTAGTTAGGTGCGCGAACATCGTGAACTACATATTATGTATAAAACATTTTTTAGGACAATAACAAATGGCGGCAAATACTACATCATCAGCACTTGCTCTCAGTAACCTCGATTTCGAGGGCATCAGGTCATCCTTTGTTACTTATCTTAAAGGTCAAGATCGTTTTAAGGACTACGATTATGAAGGTTCAAACATTTCGGTAATACTTGATCTGTTGTCCTACAATACTTATCAAAACAATTTTTACTTGAACATGGCAGTAAACGAAGCTTTTCTTGATACAGCACAAACTAAAGATGCAGTATTCAGCCATTCAAAAGAATTAAACTATCTTCCCAGATCATACAAATCAGCAGAAGCCGTGGTAGATATTACTATTGTCCCACCAGCAGATGCTTTTGGCAATTATCCATCGCAAATTGTACTACCAAAGAACACCTCGTTCCAGTCTACTATGGATAACAAAATCTATTCTTTCTCTCTTGCATCTGCTCTTACTATTACTAGTAATGGCACATATACAGCAAGTGCAGTTTCAATATATGAAGGTGAAGTTACCACCGAAAACTTCAATGTTACCTCTGTTGCTCAAAAATATATTATTAGCAATCCAAACATCGACACTGATTCGTTGTCAGTAAATGTTAGGGTTAGTTCATCTGACTCAACCAATAGTGATTATACCTTTGCTTCCTCCCTACTTAATGTTAAGAGTACAGATAAGGTATTCTTCCTTCAAGGTGCAGACAAAAACAGATATGAGGTAGTATTCGGTGATGGCACATTTGGAACTACACCTGTAAATGGTAACATCGTAAAGATTACTTATAGAGTATCAAATGGCGATGCTGCTAACGGTTCTAAGACATTTAAACCCAAGGGTTCTATGTTAGGTGGTTACTCTAATTATTATATTAGAACGATTAGCCCTGCCTCTGGTGGTAGTTTAGCAGAAACACTTGATAGTATTAAGTTTAGAGCACCCAGACATTACCAAACACAAGAACGTGCTGTAACTACAGAAGATTTTAGAAACATCTTATTTGAAAAGTACCCAGAAATAAGAGCAATACACGTTTATGGTGGTGAAACACTAAACCCACCTCAATATGGTAAAGTTATTATTGTTGTCGATCTTAAAAATGTTACTGGTCTACCAGACATTAAAAAGACAGAATTCACATCTTATATTAAGTCTAAGATGCTTGCTTCTATTACACCAGTATTCATTGGTCCAGACTATACATATGTAAAACTAGTAACAGATGTAAAGTATAATGTAAACAAAACAACACTTGCTCCAACAGACATTCAATCTTCAATCTTTACTACTCTTTCAACATTCAATTACAATTACTTGGATGACTTCAACACTACTCTACGTTACTCACAACTAGTTGCTGCAATTGACAATACAAATGTTTCTATATCTGGAACCAATACTGAATTGCAACTAATAAAGAAGATCATGCCAGTATTAAACACTAACACTTCATTCTCTGTTAGTTTCCAAAATCAAGTCATTGCTTCAACTATTGCTTCATCATCATTTACATATAATGGCACAACTTGTTTCATTCAAGACAATGGTTCTGGTTCACTCAATATTACAACTATTGTTAACAATGCAAGTGTTGTTGTTGTTTCTGGTATCGGTTCAATTGACTACACTACTGGTGCTATTGTTATTACTAATTTAAATGTTAGTGAGTATGCTGGTTCTGGTATTAAAATCTATGGTACAACTGTATTACAAGACTTTGCAGTAATGAATGATACAATTATTCAAATGTTACCAGAAGATGCAACTGTTAATGTCACTGCTGTTAGACTATAACGAATCAATAATTAATTCTCAACGGCAACATCCTATTATACAACCCTTAGAATCATATGTCAAGCAAATAATGTGAACATTACGAAAATTTAATGTTTGACAATCAAATTGGGTTCTGGCATTATGTGAGGGTAGCAACAAGGGAATTGAAAATGGCTGATATGCATTTGATCCACGCCCAAGCGGTTTATGATTACGCCCATAAGAATTGGGGTGTCGATGGTTGGGACTGGATATATGAGACTTGTACCCCCGAAGAAATGGCTAAGGAATTGGCTAGTCGCAACATCAAGACCAAGGCGGCTGCAATTCGCTATTATAAAGAGTGGGCGAACTTGATGCACGAAAAAGAAAACGAATATTAAAATAAGTTAGAGGGGCTGTCGATTTAGTTTGACAGCCCTTTTTGTATGTGATAGTGTCGTGTTATATCAATGGAGAATCAAAATGACTCAGAACGAACGCCTTTTGGACCATCTAAAGAATAATCACTCAGTGCAACCTTTGGAAGCATTGCAAGATTTGGGCATTTATCGTCTAGCAGCCCGAATTCATGATCTTAAGCAAAATGGTCATTGGATTGAAAAAAAGATTGTCGAAGTCTCAAATCGTTATGGTGAGGTCTTTCGGGTCGCACAATATTATTTGATAAAAGCGGCTTGACAATAAAATCTGATTTGTTTATTGTGTATGAGTAAACACGGAGTGACGCAGATGCAAGACGAAAAGAGACACGGCGGCGCATATGATCGTGGTAGTGCAGACTATTATTATCACCGCGCATATTCGCCACATTATTATGCAGAAGATACTGGATCAAGTGAGCGTATTACTGACTTGACAGAGAGTGAGATTCGGTCTTATGCTAAAGGTTGGAATGACGCCGAATCGTTTGGCGATCAAAAGGACTGGGGATAGATCATGACTATTGCATTTTGTGAAATTACCGACACCTTTGGTGGTGAAACAAACTATTCGTGGGTTCGTCGAGCAGAGGTGTCGATTGTTGGTGCGGGGAATCGTGCTGTTGTGCGCCGCGCTAAAAAGGCACTGGGTGTGTCGGGCGAACGTACCATTACGCATGATTTTGGCGACTTGATCCAGTTGGATTTTGTCGGACAATGCAAACGCGCATTTATTACTTTTACTGATTGACAATCGAATCGCTATCGTCTATTATGTTCTAGTAGCAACAAGGAAACACAAAATGGCTTATTCCAAAACGCAACGTCTGGGCGATCAATTGGCTGCTGAAATTATGGTCAAGATGGCTCGCCTCAGTGAAGCAAACCCTAAGTTGTCAAGGCAACAATGCTATGAGCGGGTTGTTCAAAAGATGGCGGCATAATTAATTTGGTTGGGACTGTCGATTTAGTTTGACAGTCCCGCCTGATTCGGTTTATGGTGTTTGAGTAGCAACAAGGGAACGAAAAAATGATCTACCAAGCAATTCTTGTGAATTTCGGCACTGACATTTATATTGGCGATTCGCTGCATGACGCAATGGAAGCTGTCAAGTGGGCGGGTGTTGAATCTACCATTTTGTTGGACGGAAGTTTGGTTGCCGCATTTTCAACCATTGGTGGTTGGAAGTTTTATTAAAAAACATTGACAACCTCGTTTGGTTAGTTTAAGATATCCTAGTAGCAACAGGGAGGCACACATGCCTATTGAACAAGTGATTGATAAAGTTGAGTTTTTGGCTCAGGTTGAAAACGAATTGCAAAGGCGTTTGAGTTATGATGCCAAGCCCAAGCGTCCTAGTGAGCTGTGTTTGCCTATAAAGCGAATTGAGTGCGTGGATGGCACTATGTTGTCAGTACAGGCTAGCAATAGCCACTATTGCAGCCCTCAAAGCAATCATGGACCATATACACAAGTTGAAATTGGGTATCCTAGTATACCTATCTTAGAGTGTATTCATTACGCAGAAAGCAAAGAAAATTTAACCAGTACTGTATATGGCTATGTGCCTATCGCTCTGGTTGCAGAATTTATTGTCAATCATGGTGGTTTTGCTTAAGAATATTTATAAGATAAATACTGCAAAAAAGGATAACCAATGAAAACTTTTTTGCAGTATTTACAAGAAAATAATTTGTATGAGCATGTGCTGTCTATTGGATTAAATCCAAAGCACGAGAAATTTCGTGAGCAACATCGCCAAGCAATACATAACATCATTAGAGATTCCTATAAAGACATTGGCGGATATAGTGGTCAAGGTCATGGCACTAAAAAAGAATCAGATGCTATACATGATGATATTACTAATTCATCAATAAAGGCTGTGGTACGCAGTGGCAAGGTCACTGCCGCAAGTCTTTATAAGAATAAACACGGAAGAAAGAACATTGCCCTTGGTTCTGATGGAACAGATCAAGGTAAAAAGGATATAAAGAAAACCTCTCTCGAAGACATTCACCAGAAAAGATCGTGGGGCGAATACTCTGGTAATGCTGAAAGAATGAAAAGAAGACAGAAAGCCCCTATCGTTCATTCTAAAAATGCTGAAAGATTAACTGGCAAACGCGCCACACCCGTTGATTCGGAATATTACAAGAGAGATATTGGCGGGGAAGAACACCAAAAAGTTATTTTCGGGCATCCAAAAAAATAAGTTGACATTTTTTGTCAGTGAGCGCAGACTGAATTGTAAGTTAATGAATGGAGAATATTTTGAGTTGTTCTGAATCCAACCCCAAGTTGTGGGCTGACTTTCTTCGCGTTTTTAAAAATATCAATGGGCGCGAGTTTAAAGGTCGCATGTCTGTGACCGCAGAGGAATGTCAAGAATATCTAGACGATATTAGAGACACCTGTCGATAAAAAAAAGATTGACAACGTAATCTGATTTGTTTATTGTGTTTGAGTAGCAACAAGGAAACGAAAAATGACCGTAGATGATATGTTTTACATTGACGAACTCGAAACCCGAAACAATGATCTAACCGTCGAGTGCCGCGAATTGTACAAAGACGTTCAAGTCTTAAAGGGCAGTCTTGATACTCTTAAGACCTCATTTATTGATCTGTCACGGGGCGGCAATCTGTTAAACTCTCAGATTGAATTTATCACGAACAATATCAAATATATCAATGATATATTGAACGAACAATAAAATAACTGGGGACTGTCGATTTAGTTTGACAGTCTCCTTTGATTCGTTTATGGTGTCCTAGTAGCAACAAGGGAATCAAAACATGACCTATCCTTTCGGAACAACGCCCGAAGAAATCGCAGAGTTCGAAGAATTCATTGCGTGTTCGAGCGAATCAAATCCAGACTTTTATGCTGACGAATCGGACGTGTTCGAACCAGAAGAGATGCCTTGGTAAAATAGTTTATTTTTTGTTTGACAATCGAATCGCCATCGTTTAAGGTGGTCTAGTAGCAACAAGGAATTAAATCATGGGTATGACCTTTAAAAAGAACATAAGCTTGACATATGATGCGGATGCGTGGGCATTGTTTGATGGTCCTGGTCGCGAAGAGGCAGCAGAAGACATTAACCGCAAAATTGAAAATGCACTCAATAGTGGTTTAGATCACCGCTCTGCAAATCGTGTTATTTGGGATGCGCTGCAAGATTGGAAACATCTGGGCGCATGTGATTCGGAAGGCATCCGTCTTGCCGACAAAATTGTTCTAAAGTTTTTTGATATAGAAGAATAAAACCCCTTTACTTTTAATCTGCCCCGCTATAGTCTGGCGGGGTAGTCTAAAATTAACGGAGAATCAAAATGGATAAGTTGTATATTATCGCAGGTTGTGTTGGGGCTTTCTTGACCTGTTCTTTGGATGAATCCGCCTCGACCCTATCTTTGCTTGGTTGCGCTACGGTCAGTCTTGCATTGGTTGCAATCGGAGCGGGAATTGCTTTTCGAAAATATTAGTTGACAATCGAATCGCCATCGTTTAATGTGTTTGAGTAGCAACAAGGAAACTAAAATGTCCGACATCATGCGCCCAATCGTCAATAACAACGGCACAAGTGGCAAGTCACTGATCGAAGATCGAATCAAGTGCCGCACTCTTGTTCTGGATTTGATGGACAAATTAAGAGACACCTGTCCACATGGTAGGGATTACCTCGGCAATCACGAGTTGTATTCTGCCGCTAGGGATGTTCACAGCCAACGATTCGCTGTTCTTTTCAAGTTAGAGCAAGACTTGTTGGCGGAAGCTTTGGACATTCTGGGTCAGAGCGAAGGACGCCGCGCCGCCTAAAATAATTTGGTCGGGGCTGTCGATTTGGTTTGACAGTCCCACCTGATTCGTTTAAGGTGATCTAGTAGCAACAGGGAAACACAAAATGGCTTATGTCTCGCAAGAATTGAAAAAGTCCATCGCACCACAAATTAAGGAAATCCTTAAGAAGTACAACCTAAAGGGTAGTCTTGGGGTTCGCCACAATAGCACTCTGGTCTTGACCTTAACGGAAGGCAAGATTGACTTTGCCCGTGCCTATGGTGTTGATTCACATAAGGATGTCAACGTCAATATCTATTATGTCCACGAACATTTTACGGGTGAAGCAAAGGCGGCATTGGTTGCGCTTAGGGAAGCTTTGAACAAGGGCAACCATGATCACAGCGACATTCAATCCGACTATTTCAACGTGGGGTGGTATGTAGATATTAACATCGGCAAGTGGGATAAAGAATATCAGGTTGCCGCCTAAAATAATTTGAGGGCGGGTGTCGATTTAGTTTGACACCTGCCCTTGATTCGTTTAGGGTGATTGAGTAGCAATAAGGAGACGCAATCATGAATAAAGAGCAACACGAATTCAGAATGATTAACAAGCAGATTTCCGCAATAAACCTTGCGTTAAAATCTCGCAAGCATCGTGATATTGCCAACCGCCCTGAGAATCAAGAGCGGCTCAAAGAGTGCATCGAGCGTAGAAACGAATTGTTCGCAACCTATACAGGCAAGTAAGGAATTAAATCATGACCGAGAATCAACGTCAACGAATCATCCAGTCGATCAATGAAACAACTGTTATACTTGAACGTGCAAATCGCTATTCGCCAGAATTCCGCGACCATGACATGATCCGTTCATATGAGGCGGTGATTAATCGCCTGTTAAATTGTTTGGCAACGGGTCAGATTGCCGCTTGACATACGAATCGCCTTAGTCCATAGTGTTTGAGTAGCAACAAGGAATCAAATCATGGAATTTATCCAATTGACCGCACCTTCCGCTTGGGCGTCATATTTGTTCTATGGCGACAAGTCTGGATTGTGTGAGGGCGAAGAACATTCTATTGATGCATGGGCAGTGCTAGAGGGCATAGGCTGGGCTGTAGACGCAGAAGATGCGGGGTTCATGAAATACCATGACGCGCATAATTATGCGTTGGCGGCGGATTGTCAGCTTTACACTTTCCGCAAATTGGAATCAGATAATTAAATTATTATCTTGCAATCCAAATCAATAGCCTGTAATGTGATCAAACAAACAAGCAAGGGAATCAAATCATGAGTGAATTTCACGCCGAAGTCGTAGCCGTCAAGCAAATCATTGACCGCGCATTGGCGCTAGGTTGGGCAGTGTCTGTTAATGATGGCGAAGAAACCACGTTGAGCAAGTCTAGGGTCAGAAAGGATATTGTGGCGGCTATTGCAACCACTGACGAGGATATTTTGACCTTTTCGCATAACAATAAGAGAATTGGTTCAATCTATATTGTCTGGGGCAATGGCGCAGAGGATGTTGTTTGCGATTGTACCGATAAAGTAGAAATTCTGGAATTGATCGCGGGTGACAAGCAAAGCAATCTGGGCGCGAGTGATCCAGAACCAGAATATACCTATTGCGGTGCGCCAATAGCAGAGCGTGGAATTTAGTTTGTTGGGGGCTGTCGATTTAGTTTGACAGCCCTTTTTGATTCGTTTAGGGTGATTGAGTAGCAACAAGGAATCAAAAATATGAGCCGTCCAATCAAAGAAGTCGCCAGTGAGATTCGGAAGTACTGGGAAAATGTAAGCCCCTACGCAAAGCCCTACCTTGATGCGATGCGTGGTTTAAATTCAATCAATGATAGTTATCATTCGGATTCTGCAAGGTCTGTCGTTTCTTATTTTCTCGCTAACGCCGCAGCCTTCCGTGGCGAACATGCCCGACGAATCAAATCAGAATTAAAAGCAATGGTGAAGTAAAAATTAATTAGACCCTCTTGGCAAATGTCAAGGGGGTTTTTTGCTGTTAACTCAATTAATTGAATCAGATAATTAAATTATTATGTTGCAATCCGAATCAATAGCCTGTAATGTGATCAAACAGGAACAAGGGAATCAAATCATGAAGTACCCAAATCATTATGATACGCTTGAATTGACTATGGATCACGCAATGCAGGGTTATGATGTTGAATCCAATGGCAAGGCGGTAATTAATGATCTATTGGCAATTCCTTATATCAAGGCACAATTAGATTCGTTGGGTGCAAATAGAATTAAAAAGCAATTGAAAATAGAAGGCGAATGGACAGAGGCAGAATTGTCTGATCCAGAAGAGAACAAGCGTATGTTCGTTTTCTTTGCCTGTTGTGATATTGTCGAATTCACCTCTTGCACCACGCACTAATAAGACATAGCCTAGCATCTAACCATAGACTAGACTTAACACCTCTAGTCTATCATTAGAGTCTAGTAATCATTATAGGATAGATTCAAATGTATTATGTAAAGGTAAAAGATAGTAAACAAAAGTATGGTCCTTTTGGTACTATTAAAGAATGTAATTGGTGGATTGAAAGAGAAGTAGAAGCACAGTTGGAATTGTTTCCTAATGATGTAGTGGCATTTATTAATTACGATATAGTTAAGGGGAAGTAGTAGAGGTAATTGTCGGAATTATGCATTATCTGTACTGCAAAAATGCATGTTAAAAAAACGTCATTATTTGCGTTTTGTTCGAGTCATCGTTCGTGCAATTTCAGTGAAAAAAAGTGTTGTGTTTTGAATATGATTCGTTTAAAGTGATTGAACCGAAGCAATAAAGGATATTCCAATGATTCGTTCTGATTTGATCAAAGCACTAAAAGCCCACAAAGGTCCAGTCTGGCTTGAGATTAGCAACCATAACGATAGTTTCTATATCCAAGCCGTTAAAAGCGACTTGATCTGTCAGATATCGAACAATTTCAGTGAAGGCGAAGAGACTGGATTCGAAATCGACAGTAACGGATATTTTAACAAAACAGACTTAGAATATGGTTGATTGTCGAATCGTTATCGTCTAAGGTGATCGAACAGCAACAGAGAGAATCAAAATGATCTATTCAGTCGAAACGACTCCTGCCTCCGTGATCGCAGCCTTGGCTGTTCGCAGCACTCTTGATGCTGTGGGATACAGTGATGAATTGTGGGCTGTGCATGAAAAATATATCAATGCAATCAGTGATCATGATTACTTTGTTTACTACGCTAAGATGAATAGGCTCTTTCAAGCACTAAGGGGCTAAGGCGCAGCAAAACAGCCTCTGTGACGCGCTGGGCGAATTGAGCGTATCAATACCCGCCCCGCCGTTGCTCTGTGCAAAGGATTCCGTTAAACCATTGGAATCGTTTAATAATAATTGGATATGACCATATAGCTAAGTTATTGATATCGTTGGACAAAATAAGTTAGCCTCTGATTTGATACCACCAAAAAAGCCCTGTTCGGGCAAGATTCTTGCCCTGTTAAAACTAATTTGGGTTTGGTGGTCGATTTAGTTTGCAATGATGGAATCAAATCTATAAAGTGGGGTCACGGGCAGTGTGCCTGTTAGCTAAGGATTCGAATATGTCCGATTTTGTCGCAAAGCGTGTCAAGGCTGGTGTTCCGATTTGGAATCTGTTTTTTAATGGTTTGGCTATTGGTTGTTATACGGAATTGTCTGATGGTCCTATGGCTACGGTCAAGCTTGATGGGGTCGCCAAGACTGTCAGTGCCAATACCCGTGCAACCTGTCTTTCAATCGCTAAAGGTGTATACGTAAGCTGGGTTCAAGACCAAGCAGGATGGGATGCAGAATGCGATGAAGTCATGCTCGAAAACGAGGCACGGATTCGCCAAGCAGCAATCGATTCCGAAAATTATGCAGTGCGATATGAGTGTTATTAGTTTGCAATCGTGATCCTGCCGTTGTAAGGTGGGGTCACGGGCAGTGTGCCCATTAGCTAGTGATTCGCAGAGGATTAAACAAAATGAATATCACCGCCCAAAGCGCCGCCCTCTTTGCCGCCTATGCCAAGGATGCCGACAATTGGAACGGAACCCCATTAGTGGGCGGCAACGTCCTAGTGGTCAGTGTCGCCGCCGACAGAGGCAATCTAACCGACCTCAAAAAAGCAGGTCTAATTTCGACCTTTATCGATGATGGTTGTTCATGGGTTAAATTCACACCATTGGGTGTCGAATACGCCGCGACCCT
>Ga0114960_10003483_pt1 | contig 12033 bp, 15 predicted proteins | sample C_130625_MF_Meta_FD_92637 | JGI IMG/M metagenome (GOLD analysis project Ga0114960, IMG submission 92637) | Freshwater microbial communities from Lake Croche, Canada to study carbon cycling - C_130625_MF_MetaG | ecosystem: Environmental > Aquatic > Freshwater > Lake | place: Lake Croche, Canada... | reverse complement strand
CTTGGAGTTAGTTATGAAATTTGTCGCTTTTGAGCGCTCTATGCAAGGTACGGGTGCGAGCCGCCGTCTGCGCAATTCAGGTAAGACACCTGGTATTGTTTATGGCGGTGTGGATCAACAACCTCAATTGGTCGAACTTGATCACAATGCTCTGTGGCACGCCCTGAAAAAAGAAGCTTTCCACGCAAGCATCTTGGACATGGAACTGAACGGTAAAGAAACCAAAGTGTTGCTCCGTGACTTCCAAATGCACCCCTACAAACAATTGGTATTGCACATCGACTTCCAACGTGTCGACGCCAAAACCACTTTGAACCGCAAAGTGCCAATTCACTACTCAGGCGAAGAAACATCTCCTGCTGTCAAAGTTGACGCTTGCCTGATCAATCACATCATGAATGAACTGGAAATCACTTGCTTGCCAGCAGATTTGCCAGAAGCCATCAATGTTGATTTGTCTGGTTTGAAAAAAGGTGTTTCTTTAAGCCTAGGCGACATCACATTACCCAAGGGCGTGAAAGCCGTTACACATGGCAAGAAAAACCCTGTTTTGGTGTCTGTGGTCACCCCAGCTGCTGAAGAAGCACCTGCAGCCGATGCTGCTGCTGCTCCGGCTGCCGACGCAAAAGCCAAGAAGAAGTAATCTTTTCTCGCTTTAAACACTTGATGTGTTTTAAACAACCCGCCTCGTGCGGGTTGTTTTGTTTTTATACTCACACATGATCAAACTGTTTGTTGGCCTAGGCAATCCAGGCGCCGAATACGAAGACACCCGCCACAACGCTGGCTTTTGGTGGATCGACGCCTTGGCGCGCGATCTGAATGTGAATTTGGTGCCCGATAAAAGCTATTTTGCCAAGGTGGCGCGTACGCAAATCAAAGGTCAAACTGTTTGGTTGCTAGAACCCCAAACTTTCATGAACCTATCGGGCAAGTCGGTCGGTGCTTTGGCCAAGTTTTTTAAAATTGCCCCGCAAGAAATACTGGTAGCCCATGACGAGCTTGATGTGGTGCCCGGTGAAGCCAAACTCAAATTTGGGGGCAGTCATGCTGGCCACAATGGACTTCGCGATATTCACGCCCAATTGGGCACCGGTGATTATTGGCGACTGCGCTTAGGCATTGGCCACCCTGGCGTGAAAGCTGAGGTGATTAACTGGGTGCTCAAAAAACCCATGGCCGAGCAACGCGACCTCATTCAAGAGAGCATTGCCCGCTCAGTGAAAGCGGCTGACATGCTGATGCAAGGCGAGATGGAAAAGGCCATGGTGCAAATTCACACTAGCAAGCTGCCAAGGCCTAAGCCTCCCCGCCCCGAAGGCGTCTAAGCCCGTACTTTGGCAAACAGCCTAGCTGGCACCTTAGCCGGCACTTTGAAGCCGCAGGTATTTTTGAAACAGGGTCTCTTTGGTTTCAATATGGGCTGGACTGACAGGGATACAGGCCACAGGACACACCTGCACACATTGGGGTTCATCAAAATGACCGACGCATTCGGTGCACTTGTTGGGGTCTATTTCATAGATTTCAGGCCCGAGGTAGATCGCCTGATTGGGACACTCAGGTTCACACACATCGCAATTGATGCATTCGTCGGTGATCAACAAAGCCATCTAAACCTCACTTAATTCAGTTGGAATTATGGTTCAGTTGCGCAAGCCTACCATGCAGCACCTAAAATACCCTTGTGGAACCCTTACTCAACGCCGACCTACATTGCCACTCCGTGGTGTCCGATGGCACGCTCACGCCCGAGGCTTTGGCTGCGCGCGCCAAAGCCAATGGGGTGCAGCTTTGGGCCCTCACAGACCATGACGAAGTTGGCGGCCAAGAACGCGCCATCGCTTCGGCCAAAGCCTTGGACATGAAGTACCTTACAGGCGTTGAAATTTCGATTACCTTTGCGGGCAAAACAGTCCACATTGTGGGTTTGGGCTTTGACCACACCAACACAGACTTGGTGCAAGGCTTGCGCAACACGCGTGGCGGCCGGGCTGAGCGCGCCAAAGAAATGTCTGACGGTTTGGCCAAAGTTGGCATTCACGGGGCCTTCGAAGGCGCCCTCAAATATGCAGGCAACCACGAACTCATTTCGCGCACTCACTTTGCGCGGTTCTTGGTTGAGTCTGGTGTCTGCAAAGATACGTCGGAAGTATTTCGCAAATACCTGACTGAAAATAAACCTGGCTTTGTACCGCACCGCTGGGCTTCGCTCGAAAATGCCGTTCATTGGATTACAGGTGCCAGTGGCATTGCCGTCATTGCTCACCCTGCCCGCTATGGCTTTACGGCCAATGAAGAGTACGCGCTGTTCACCGAATTTAAGAACCACGGCGGCCGTGGGGTTGAGGTGATTACCGGCAGTCACTCTAGTGCAGACGCCTTGCAATACGCCGACACGGCACTCGAATTTAATTTAGCCGCATCGCGCGGCAGCGACTTTCACAGCCCCGACGAAAGCCACACCGACTTAGGCACACTGCCCTGGTTGCCTGGACAACTCACCCCCGTGTGGGAATTGTTGTCAGACCGCATCCAGTGATCCAAGCCCCTGCTCAAACGCTGGCTGGGATTGGGTTTGTCATTCTGTCAGTGGCTTGTTTTGCAATTTTAGACACCACCACCAAGCACATCAGCGCCAGCGTGCCCATTCTGTTGGCCTTGTGGTTTCGTTATTTCATTCAAGCACTTTTTAGCACCGTGTTTTTTTTACCCAAGCGCGGCATAGCACTTTTCAAAACTGAGCACCCCAGATTTCAAATGGTGCGAGGCGCGCTTTTATTTAGCAGCAGTCTTTGTGCTTTTTACGGTTTGAAGTACTTGCCGGTGGGTGAGTTCACAGCCATTGTTTCCATCACACCCCTTGTAGTGACGCTCATGGCAGCCTTGTCTTTGGGCGAAAAAGTGAGGAAGTTGCGTTGGGCTTTGGTGCTGTGTGCTTTTGCTGGCACCATGGTCATTGTGCGGCCAGGCAGCCAGAACTTCGATTGGGTCCTTATTTTTCCCTTCATACTCATTGCGACCAATTCAGGCTTTCATTTGCTCACCAGCAAAATGGCGAAAACTGAAGACCCCGTGACGATGAATGTTCTGACAGGCTGGGTGGGGACAGCGCTGGGTGCATTTTTGCTACCGCTTGCTTGGGAATTGCCCACTGACTGGTTTGTGTGGGCTCAACTGCTTCTGATGGGATTCTTTGCCACCATAGGGCATTATCTTTTGATCTTGGCGTTTACCAAAGCACCTGCCACCGTGCTCACGCCCTACTTTTACACACAAATTGTTTTTGCCATGTTGGGTGGTTGGCTCATTTTTGATCACATGCCAGACCACTGGACGCTGGTGGGAATCAGTGTGGTGACCTTGTGCGGCGCATTGGGGGCTTGGCTTACAGTGCGCGAAAGCCGAGTTCAAATCATGCCGGTTGAGTCTTGATCGATTGAATTTTTATGGCTCAGTATTTTTCCGTTCACCCAGACAATCCTCAACCACGTTTGTTAAAACAAGCTGTGGCATTGCTCAATCAGGGCGGCGTATTGGCAGTACCCACAGACTCCAGTTATGCGTTGGTTTGTCACATGGACGATAAAACTGCCGCCGATCATTTGCGCAAAGTGCGAGGCTTGGACGACAAACATCACCTGACCTTGCTGTGTCGTGATTTAAGTGAATTGGCCAACTACGCCAAAGTAGACAACACCCAGTTTCGCTTGCTGAAGCAGGCTACACCTGGTGCCTTTACCTTCATATTGGAAGCCACCAAAGAAGTGCCCCGCAGAGTGAGCCATCCGCAACGTAAAACCATTGGCCTGCGTGTGCCTCAGCATGCTGTGTTACAAGAGCTGCTGGCCTTGCATGGCGCACCGCTTTTGGCCACCACGCTCATCCCACCCGGAGAGTCTGACCCACTTAACGATCCCGAAGAAATTCGAGATCGCTACGAAAAACTGCTTGCCGGCATCATTGACGCGGGCGCCTGTAGCCTTAAGCCCACCACGGTTGTGGACTGCACCGGCGATCACATCGAAGTGGTGCGTCAAGGTTTAGGCGATGTTGCCATATTGGGCTTGTAAATCAAGCTGAGAAAGTTTTAGAAATTTCTAAAAACTTCACGACTCTTTGAGACAATGCGCTGTGGACACCACTAACCTCATCCAAACCGTTTCGGTCTATGCAATTCCGGTGATTTTTGCCATCACGCTGCATGAGGCTGCGCATGGCTATGCTGCTAAATATTTTGGCGATAGCACGGCTTACATGATGGGCCGAGTTACGCTCAATCCGTTTTCCCACATTCATTTAGTGGGCACCATCCTATTGCCCTTGCTGCTTTACTTCAGCACCAATGGTGCTTTGCTCTTTGGCTTTGCCAAACCCGTTCCAGTTGATTTTGGCAATCTGCGTCATCCCAAACGGGACATGGTGTGGGTGGCCTTGGCAGGGCCTGCGTCTAACCTGGTTCAAGCCATTGTGTGGGCACTTCTGTTCGTGGTCTACACTGACTTTGGCGTCTCAGAAAAGTTTTTCTTGGCCATGTGCAAAGCCGGCGTGCTAAGCAATGTCGTCATGTTCGCTTTCAATTTATTCCCACTCCCCCCCTTAGATGGCGGCCGAATTGTGATGGGCTTATTGCCTTGGAAGCAAGCTTATCAATTTTCTCGCGTTGAGCCCTACGGCTTCTACATCGTCATGGCCTTGGTCATCACGGGCGTGGTCAACCACTTGTGGCTAGACCCCGTCATGAACGCCACGTTTGGACTCATTCAACTTATGTTGAAATCTATTTCTTAAAGCTGATTGATATGACGACAGACTCAAACAAGGTTGCGCGCACTCGCGTTTTAACGGGCATTACCACCACTGGCACACCTCACTTAGGCAATTATGTGGGCGCCATTCGCCCTACTGTGCAAGCCAGCCTCAACCCGGCCACCCAAGGCTTCTACTTTTTGGCCGACTACCACGCGCTCATTAAGTGCGATGAACCTGCGCGCATTCAACGCTCTACTTTAGAAATTGCCGCCAGCTGGATTGCAGCAGGCCTTGACCCCGAGCGCGTCATGTTCTACCGTCAATCCGACATTCCAGAAATTCCAGAGCTCACTTGGTTTCTCACCTGCGTCACGGGCAAAGGCGTCCTAAACAGAGCACACGCTTACAAAGCCTCTGTCGATAAAAACAACGCGGCCGGCAACGACCCCGATGCCGATGTATCTGCCGGTTTGTTCATGTACCCCGTGCTCATGGGCGCCGACATTTTGATGTTCAAGGCACACAAAGTGCCTGTGGGCCGCGATCAAATTCAGCACATTGAAATGGCCCGCGACATGGCGTCTAGCTTCAACCACTTGTATGGCGAACACTTGGTGTTACCTGAAGCGGTCGTTGAAGAATCTGTGGCGCTGCTGCCAGGGCTAGATGGCCGCAAAATGAGCAAGAGCTACGACAACACCATTCCGCTTTTTTCTAGCAGTGCGCAGTTGAAGAAATTGATCTCTGGCATCGTGACCGATTCACGCGCCCCCGGCGAAGCCAAAGACACTGAGGGCTCTGCACTGTTTCAAATTTACCAAGCATTTGCCAATGCCCAAGAGACTACCACCCTGGCCAAGGCCTATGCAGATGGCATCGGTTGGGGTGACGCCAAGCAAATTTTGTTTGAGCGCATTGACCGCGAATTGGCGCCTATGCGAGCGCAATACGAAGAACTCATCAACAACCCGGCCAAAGTAGATGCCATATTGCTGAAGGGCGCTGCCAAAGCACGCGAACTGGCCACACCTTTGATCAAAGAGTTGAGACATGCGGTCGGCCTTCGATCTTTGGCCAGTCATGGAGATGCTCAAGTTTCAGCAAAAGCTTCTCGCGCCGCTGCGCCTTCTTTCAAACAGTACCGTGAGAAAGATGGCCAGTTTTATTTCAAACTGGTCGACCCTCAAGGAAGCGTGCTGCTCCAAAGTTTGGGGTTCAGTTCACCCAAAGATGCCGGCTTGGCCATTGCTCAATTGCAACAAGTTGGTACCAAAGCGATGACCGACTTCGGCCCGCAAATTGGATTTGGCGAGGGTGTGAAGTTGGCCGAAGTGGCCGAGGCCCTGGATGCACTGCGTGCTGAATTGGCAGAGAAAGCCAAAGCAAAGGGCTAGTCCTAAGAAGCTGAGAGGGTGTGTAACCCTAAGGCCTTCTAGATGAATCTGACAAATCTGTAATAAGTATTCAAATTTCACAAAAGTTGCTTGATTTGTTGCAGAGTTTGCTGATACCCTCATACTTTAAGTTTCATTCTTGAGCACACCATGACCGTTTATGTGATTGACGACCATCCGCTGATGCGCGACGCCCTCACCATGCTGGTTCAACGGGTTCGGCCCGGTTTGAAGGTGGTTTCGGTGGCCAAACTGAACAATTTGGAAGCCACGGTTGAACGTCAAGGCACGCCTGAATTAATTTGTCTCGACCTGAAATTGCCCGACACGCTGGGCTTGTCAGGCGTGCATGCTGTGAAGGCCAAATTTCCCGATGTCCCTTTGGTGGTGGTCACAGGCTCTGAAGCCAGCGAGTGCGAAGCTGCTTGCTTGGAAGCAGGTGCCAATTTGTTTTTAGAAAAAGCCAGCCCACCCAACACGATCATTGAGGGCCTGCGTACTTTCCTTCCTTCACCCATGGAAGAAGCTGCAGCCGAGGGCACTGTGGCAGCGCCCACCAAACTGTCCAAGCGACAGAAGCAGTTGATTTTGATGTTGGATCAGGGTCTTAGCAACAAAGACATTGCCGACAAGCTCACCATCAGCGAGCACACTGTCAAGGTTCACTTCTGGCGTTTGTTCAGAAGACTTGGCGTCAACAGCCGCACGCAGGCTTTGCACTTTGCCCGCACCAACGGCTGGCTCGGTATTTAGTCTTATTTCTTTTTGTTGACGATGTCAGGTGTGACAGCGTCAATGACATTAATGACCGTCTTGCCGGTGTAAATGACGGTAGCAGCCACCGCATCGGCCGCGGCCACAACAGCGCAGCCTTGAAGGCTAAGACAAGCAAAGATGGCTAATGCTAATTTCATAGACTGTTTCTCCATCGAATTGATTGCAATGCAGCAATTCTAAGGGCTTTAGCTTTCGACAAATATTCTGGCCTTGCGCGGTGTCAAAACCAAAGTTTCGCCCTCTTTGTATTGCTGTTCAGCAAACAAGTGCGCAGACAACTGGGCTTCAATGACGGTGTCTTTGGCAAAGTCGTGGTGGTCTACGGGTTCAAACTCCAAGCGCGCAATGGGGCCTACCACAATGGCGCGGGTGAGTTTGGCTTTGATGCCGGCATCGCCTGAGGTGTAGCGCTTCACTTCGATATCGTGAGGACGCACATAAGCGAAGGCTTTGCTGTCTTGAACATTTTGGAGTTCGGGACTGTTCAGGCTGACGGCATTGTCGCCACCGATCAGCATTTCGCCTTCGTGAGCGCGGCCATGGAACAAGTTCACATCACCCAAGAAGCCATACACAAAGGGACTGGCGGGATGATCCCACACTTGTTGCGGTGAACCAATTTGCTCCACACGGCCGCTGTTCATCAGCACTACGCGGTCGGCTACTTCCAAGGCTTCTTCTTGGTCGTGCGTGACAAAAATACTCGTGACATGCAAATCGTCGTGTAAGCGGCGCAACCAACGTCGCAACTCTTTGCGAACTTTGGCATCTAGCGCGCCAAAAGGTTCATCGAGCAACAACACTTTAGGCTCAACGGCCAATGCGCGTGCCAAGGCAATGCGCTGACGTTGACCACCCGAGAGTTGAGAAGGATAGCGATCGGCCAGCCAATCGAGTTGCACCAGATTCAACAGGTCGTGCACTTTTTGCTTGATGACCATTTCTGTTGGACGCTGGTTGCGCGGCTTCATGCGCAGGCCAAATGCCACGTTTTCAAACACGGTCATATGACGGAACAAGGCGTAATGCTGGAACACAAAACCCACTTGGCGCTCGCGCACATGCACATGGGTGGTGTCTTCGCCACTGAAAGAGATGGTGCCGGTGTCGGCAGTTTCCAAGCCAGCAATGATGCGCAGCAAAGTGGTTTTGCCGCAGCCTGAGGGGCCGAGCAAAGCCACCAACTCACCCGAGTCAATGTCGAGACTGACATTTCGCAGTGCGTGAAAATCGCCAAACTGTTTGTAAACGTTTCTTATTTCAATGCTCATGATGCGGCTTTCAATGACAGATCTAAAGGCGCTGCCTTGACATTTTCTGGCGGTAAATTGCCAATGGCTTTCATCTCGCGTTCATGACGCCATTCGGCCACCGACTTGATCACCAAAGTGACCAGCGCCAGCAAGGCCAACAAAGACGCCACCGCGAAGGCGGCCACCGATTGGTATTCGTTGTACAAAATTTCAACGTGCAAAGGCATGGTGTTGGTTTGACCGCGAATATGGCCTGACACCACCGACACCGCACCAAACTCACCCATGGCGCGCGCGTTGCACAAAATAACGCCGTAGATCAAACCCCACTTGATGTTGGGCAACGTGACATACCAAAAGGTTTGCCAGCCTGTAGCGCCCAACACAATGGCGGCCTGCTCTTCTTCATTGCCCTGCGCTTGCATGAGCGGAATGAGTTCGCGTGCAATGAAAGGAAACGTGACAAAGACAGTTGCCAACACAATGCCAGGCACTGCAAAAATAACTTTGACATCGTGTTCTTGCAGCCAAGGACCAAACCAGCCTTGGGCGCCAAACATCAACACATACACCAAGCCAGCCACCACAGGTGATACCGAGAACGGCAAGTCCACCAAGGTGGTGAGTACCGATTTGCCTTTGAACTCGTACTTGGCAATGCACCATGCGGCGGCAACACCAAACACCAAATTGAGGGGTACCGCAATGAGGGCCGTGATCAGTGTGAGGCAAATGGCAGACCACGCATCAGGCTCTTTAAGCGCTTCCCAATAAGCGTCAAAACCTTTGCGCATTGCTTCTGCAAAAACAGCAGCAAGAGGTAACACCAAAAACAAAAACAAGAAGACCAGCGTAATACCAACGAGGGTGTAGCGCACCCATGCGGCTTCTGTGGTACCAGCTTCAGCACGGCGAATGATTGGAGAACTCATACAGGCGCTCCTGAGTGGCGGCGCTGCCAAGTTTGCAAACCATTGATCACCAAGAGCAAGATGAAGGAGATAACCAACATGACAGTGGCCACTGCAGTGGCACCCGCGTAGTCGTATTGCTCCAACTTACCAATGATGATGAGCGGCGTGATTTCAGAAATCATGGGCATGTTGCCCGCAATGAAAATGACGGAGCCATATTCACCCATGCCACGCGCAAAGGCCATGGCAAAGCCTGTAAGCAAGGCTGGTGCAATGGAAGGGAAAATAACGCGCGTAAAAGTTTGCCAACGCGATGCGCCCAAGCAAGTGGCGGCTTCTTCCAGTTCTTTTTCAGCATCTTCTAACACAGGCTGCACAGTGCGAACCACAAAGGGCAAGCCAATGAAGATGAGCGCAATCACAATGCCGTTTGGGTTGAAGGCCAATTGAATGCCCATAGGCTCAAGGTACTGCCCCACCCATCCGTTGCCTGCCAGCAAGGCCGTTAAAGAAATGCCAGCCACTGCGGTGGGCAAAGCAAATGGCAAATCAACCAAAGCATCCACCACTTTCTTCCCGAAGAACTGGTAACGCACCAACACCCAAGCCACCAACAGGCCAAACACCACATTGACCAAGGCCGCAATCAAGGACGCACCAAATGTGAGGCGATAAGAAGCCATCACACGAGGGCCTGTGACGGCTGCCCAAAACTGATCCCACGTGAGCGTGAATGTTTTGAAAACCAGTGCTGACAATGGGATAAGCACAATCAAAAAAAGGTACATCAAGGTGTACCCCAAAGTGATTTTGAAACCGGGCAAAACCCGGGCGGGCGCCCTGCGCTTGGCAGGCGCCGCCGCAGCGGAACTAGAGAGCATGAATTACTTAACGGTGTACAACTTGTCGAAATTGCCGCCATCGTTGAAGTGCACTTTTTGAGCTTCAGCCAAAGAACCAAACACTTCACTCACAGTGAACAACTGCAAAGGCTTGAAGGTCTTGCTGTATTTTTTCAAAATGGCTGGGTTTGTGGGACGCAGCGCATGTTTGGCTGCAATCTCTTGCGCTTCGTCAGAGTAGAGATAGTTCAAATAAGCCTTGGCTAAATCGCCCGTACCTTTTTTGGCCACCGTTCGTTCCACCACTGCTACTGGGTTTTCGGCTACGATGCTGATCGAAGGATGCACCGCATCAACTTTGCCTGCACCAAATTCATTGTCAACAGAAATGACTTCGGATTCAAAAGTCACCAGCACATCACCAATGTTGCGTTGTAAGAAGATGGTGGTGGCATCGCGGCCACCCTTGGCCAACACTGGTACGTTTTTGTAGAGCTTGGCCACAAAGGCTGCGGCATCAGCTTCGCTGCCACCCTTTTTACGGACATAGCCCCAAGCCGCCAAATAAGCCATGCGGCCGTTGCCACCTGTTTTGGGATTGACCACAATCACTTGGATGCCCGGCTTGATGAGGTCGTCCCAGTCTTTGATGTTTTTGGGATTGCCATTGCGAGTTAAGAACAGCATGGTGGAGCTGGTGGGCGATGAGGCGTGTGGAAAACGTTTCGTCCAATCAGAAGCCACAATGCCTTTGCTCGCCAAAAAATCAATGTCGGTGGTGGTGTTCATGGTGACCACGTCGGCATCTAAGCCGTCATTGACCGCGCGAGCCTGTGCGCTTGAGCCACCATGGGCTTGGTCTATCTTCACATCTTTGCCTGTGGTCTTTTTGTAATTGGCAATGAAGGCGGCGTTGTAGTCTTTGTAGAACTCACGTGCTACGTCGTAAGACGCGTTGAGCAGAGTCTGGGCGGAAACGTTCAGGCCTGAAACAGCCAGCAAAGAGGCTATGGCAATGGATTTGATCTTGTTCATGGAGCGTCTTAATAGAATAAGAACGCGATTGTGAAACCTACTCTTCAAAACTCAAACGAATCATTTGTTGTTTGTTTATACATTTAAGGCATATCAATGAACTTGAAAGTGATTGAATGACCTGATTGGCTTGAAACCGAATATGATGCATACCAAGGATATGTATCAAATTGATTTGAAGACAGGAATTGGCATGGACACCGCAAAGATCTTTCAAACAGGCCGTAGCCAGGCCGTTCGACTGCCCAAGGAATACCGTTTCAAGGGCAAAGAGGTCGTCATCCAACGTGTGGGTGATGGTGTTTTATTGATGCCTATCGAAAATCCTTGGCAAATGCTTGAAGCGGCATTGGACTCATTTGAACCAGGATTCAAGATTGACCGACAACAACCTGAACATCAAATTCGCCCAGAGGTCTTGTAGTGATTTTGTTAGACACAAACACATGCATCTACATCATCAACAATCGGCCACCTAAGGTACTTGATCGTTTCAATACCTACAAAGCAGGTGAAATAGGCATCAGCAGCATTGCCGCTTCCGAGTTAGCTTATGGTGTTGCTAAATTTGGTTCTATCAAGAATCGAAAAGCCTTGGACATGTTTTTAGCACCTCTGCAAATTCTTCCTTTTGACAGTCAGTGCCTCTGGTTTTATGCCGAACTCAGAAGCTCATTAGAAAAGAAAGGTTTGTCGATGGGACCAATGGACACCTTGATTGCAGCACAAGCACTTAGCATGAACGGAACACTGGTGAGCAACAACTTGAAAGAGTTTTCACGTGTGCCCCAACTCAAACTAGAAAACTGGTTTGAGGTCCCTTGAATGGTTTGATCAAGCCACCAAGGCTACAGACTTCACTTGCGCCCAAACAGGCATGCCAACTTCCAAGGCCAATTCGTTGACGGCGCGCTTGGTCACCTTGGCAAGCACTTCTTCAGCACCGCACTTCAAAACCACCATCACTTGGGATGGATGCGGGTCTGGCGTGATGCTTTGAATGCTTGCGCGAAGTTGGTTTTGAATGCTGGTGTTTTGAGGTTCAGAAGTTGCCAAGCTGACGTCG
>Ga0114960_10003482_pt1 | contig 12033 bp, 18 predicted proteins | sample C_130625_MF_Meta_FD_92637 | JGI IMG/M metagenome (GOLD analysis project Ga0114960, IMG submission 92637) | Freshwater microbial communities from Lake Croche, Canada to study carbon cycling - C_130625_MF_MetaG | ecosystem: Environmental > Aquatic > Freshwater > Lake | place: Lake Croche, Canada... | reverse complement strand
TTTGTAATCTTTCAATATCTTGAGTTAATTTTAATATTTCTTGCGTTTTCTTTTGATCTTGGTCTAGTTGAGCGAGGCGAGTAGTTTTTTCAATTTCACTTAATCCAATAACATCTTTTTGCATTTGTAAACGTTTTTCTGCCTGAGTTGATATTAATGCTTGAGTTTCAAATTGATTTCTTAATGATTGTTCAACACTTGCTTGTTGATTTAATTGTTTTTGAGTATCTGGAAGTACAGTTGAATTTTTTACTTTTTCTGCTGTTTTTGCCGCTTGATCACCTTGTTCTTTTAATTTTTCTTTATTTTTATCAGAATAAATTGACCATAATTCATATGCTGTTGCGGCTGCCGTAATTGCAAGAGCGATTGGTCCTAAATTTGCCATTACAAATTTAATTGCTGTTCCAAATGCTGTTGTTGCTGTTGCGGCAGTTGCGGCTGCGCCTGCCTCTGCTTGTAATGCTGTGGCTGCTAATGCACTTGCACCTGCTAATTCTGCTTCTGCTATTGCAAGTATACGAGTGTTAAAAAGAACAACACGTTTTGCAGCCGCGTTTTCTATGGCACTAACAGTATTTTTATCTGCCGCCATTGATTCAGCAATAGTAGATTCTGCTAATAAAATACTTGCTTTTAATGATTCAACTTTTGCTCTTAATTCAATTGCACGTGCGCCTGCATTTTCAATTAATGCGGCACTATTTGCACTAAGTGCAACAGTTTCAGCAACTTCTTCTGTTGTTGTAATGCCAATCATTGTAGCAAGAGTTTTATATGCGTTAATTACTGTTGTTAATCCAGAAATAATTAATGAGCCAGCAATGGCTGCCATTGCTATTGCCAAACCCTCAGCCGCTACTTTTGCATTATCTCCTCCTTCAATCATTCTATTAAACACTTCAACAATAGGTGTTAATAAAGTCATAAATTCACGTTTAATATCTCTGGCAGATTGTTCAAGCATTTTCATTGATTTGTCAAATTCTTCAACGCCATGAGCAGCCTCACCCATTTTACCATTTGCACGTTCTAATCCTGCAACAAAATCACCCCAGGGAACTCCCTTTGCCCCTTTACCAAGAATTTCCATTGCCGCCGCAATTGATTTGGCTGAACCCTTACTATCTTCCATTGCCTTACCAATTTTTAGCATTACTTCATCCATGCTTAATGTTTTTAAGTCATGAAAAGAAATACCTAATTCTTCAAAAGCATTTGTTACTTTTAAACTGCCATCAGCAGCTTCTATTGCCTTCTGATTTAAACTGGTCATCATTCGTGTCATTGCATCACCATCACGACCTGCTTTAGAAAAGCCTGCTTGTAATTCTAAAACACTTTCAATTGATAATCCAAATGCTTCACTAAGGTCTTTTGTTTGTGCGGCACTTTCAGCAATTTTATGAATGAATTCAGCCATTCCAATTCCAGCAATAGCAACAGCAAACTTTTCAGCACCTGTTCTCATTAATTCAAATTTTTCATTAACATGAGTCATTGACTCACCTAGTTTTTGATTTAATACTGTTAAGTTTTTAACGTCTTGGTCACCCTTAACTTGAATATTAACTGTATAATTGTCTATTGTTGCCATACTCTTACCTTATTTTATTATTATACCAGTTTTATTATAAACATACTGGCGTAGTGCTTCTATTGTTGGCTTAGTCATACCTTGTGGTGCTTGAGTACTTCCTCTCATCTGACCATCTCTTACACCTCTACCCTTATCCAAAACTTCAGCATAGGGATAATTTGCAACAATTGATTTTTGAATCTTCTTAGTATTTCTTTTTGCATTACCTGTTTTTTCAGGAGTTTTATTAACAAACTCATTATAAGCGACAGTGGCAAGTTGATCACTATTTAAAATAGTTAACATTTTGTTTAATCTATCGCTTATCTTACTCATTTTCTAGCCTTGTTTAAAATATCCTGTAATTCATCTACGCTATATGCATCATCCATTGGCATAACTTCTCCTCTGGCTTTATATGATTCATACTTGTCATACGTGGCAAGAACATCAACAACCATTAAATCAAATGTAGTTGCTTTTAACGCAACTTCACTTGGTAACATGCCATATTCTTTTGCTAATCTCCCAATAGTGATTAATTTTGCGCTTTGCCAGTTGTTTGGGTTGACTTCTTGCCGAGTGACTTTCCCAAGATTTCACCAATTTTAACAATTGCACTTGTCATTATATCCATTGGTAAATCTTTATTTTCTGTTAATACAGGTTCTCCCTTATCATTTAAAATCATTGTTTTAATTAACTTGTGTAAATTTTCAAATTCACTATTACTACGTAAATTAAAAAAATCAAAGTATATGTTCATACTTACAATATCATAAGCATAAAATGTAATTGGTTCCCCATATTCTTCTACTAGATTTTCATCATCTAATATTACTTCTATTAGTTTTGGGGTATGTGCGAATTTCTCTATGTTCATTTGTTTCTCCTGTTTAAATTGTTAATTTGATATTGTATTTATTCTAGTTCTATATCATCTAATAGTTGATTTAATAATGCAATTCTAAATGCTTGTTTTGCTTTTAATTGCTTTATTGTTGCTTGCATATTATCAAGCATTGGCATCATTTTTGCCTCATCAGCAAGAAGGCTTCTAAGTTTTTCTTCATTAGTTTTTAACCATACTGAATTTTGTTGATTCATTTGTTTTCCTTAATTTATTAAAAAAAGGGATACCTTTTGAGTATCCCTTTATTATTGATTTTGTTAAATCAATTAAGCACCGACTACACCACTTGTGAAACTGCCGTCAACAGCAATCTCTAAAGGTGTTACCCATACAGGTTGTGTTGGGCTAGTCTTTGGTGCCAAGTTAGTAATGAAACCAGTACCGCTATAATAGTATGCTCCATTTGCGGATCCGTTCCAATCAACTTGGAAGTCTAACGAGTTTTTGTTTGTAGACAAAACTGCGATACCATAAAATGCGGCAGTGTTTGCTGTTGCATTTGCGTTACCGAAGTAAGCAATATCATCAACAACTACGTTAGTTCCGATTTTATTATCTGCAGGTGTGCTCAACTTACGTTGATCTACATCAGTGAAATCAGTATAAGCATAAACGCCTGTACTGTTAGTGATTGTCAAATCTTGCACAAATGGTATTGTGATAGATGTTGACGTATTGGCTAGGTTTGAACCTGATAAACCAATTGTAATTACAGGTTGTGTGCCCTGTGTGTTTGTTGCTATGCGTGCCATGTTTGTTCTCCTTGTGTTTGGCGTTATTGAAATTCAAGTCTTGTTAATCTAAATGTCCAGGTATATCGTTCACGTTGTGTTCCATAATTTAACACTTCTGCATAGTCACGTTCAAAGTAACCATTTAGAAAAGGTACATCAGTTCCAGGATAATTTTCAGTAACTAAGTTATTGACCATATCACGAACACGACCCAAATTAGGATCTGTTTGAAAACTTATATACGCAATGTAAAATTCATCAGTAGCGTTGTAGATATTACTTCCAGTTGTTACACCTAATTGATTTGGAACTCTATTAGTTGTAACAATACTAGAAATATAAATGCCGTAACGAACAATATCTGTATCACTTGCGAACTCAGTAAAGATTGGTACATTCCAACTTTTTGGAATATAATATTGTAACATCTTTATGATTTCTTGCTGAGTGATATAAGGATCGTTCCTATTTGTCACGAACATTAAAAAAATCTCCTATCGCCATTGAAATAATCAACGTCTGCGACCCAATTTTCTTCTAGTTTTGTAGCAGGACCATTTGGTGAATTGCCATATAAGTCATAGAAGTTCATTAACTCCAATGCTTTTATCCATTCACGGTCACAACGATCTTTTGCAAAATCGTAGTTCATCTTGTCTACATCGTTCATGTTTGAAACTTCAGTAACTAAACTTTCATAGAACACTAGCACGGCACCAAAAGTATCTAAACGAATCAATGTCTGGTCATTCTTCATAAGTTGACTAGGATTGAAACTAGATATTAAGGCACCGTTTGGAAGATTGGTATAATAGTAAGCACCAAGAACAGTGTCACAATATTTGTTCCACCATCCAAACTCTAATTTATAAAGCCACTCTTGTGAAGCAACTTTAAAATATGGAGCCCAATTAATTCCTAATGCAGCCGCTCTACGCTCCGCTGCCGGATCATAGAACGCAATATCTTCTGCTGTTGCATTTGAAATTCTTTGATATGGTACTGACATATTATATTTCCTAAACTATTTTAATATTAAGCATCTTGTAGAATGTTAATTGCGCCACCACGACGTTGATCACCAACACCAGCACCGAAGTAACCTACGCCAGTTAGCCAGTTTTGTAATCCACCTGGTACTTCACCAATCTTGATTTGTAGTCCTTCTTTCATAACAGTGTACATAGCACCGTCACCGAAATAAGCACCAACCAATACTGGAAGACTTGCTTCACCAACTACTGTACGAGTTGTTGCTTGCAAGAATGATGTGAACATAACCATACAGCCATAAACGTTTTCAATCTTACCAGTAGATAACAATTCGTTACCTAATGCTGATAGATTACTACCACCGCTTGATGGACCAGATACGGCAGCACCAGTCAACTCAGCAAGTAAACGATTCAAACTAGAACCAACTTGATCGCCAGTATAATCTTCTTGAGTTTGTGCATTACCATTACTGTCTAATACAACAACCGGTGATCCAGGCATACGAGCAACTTTGAACTGTTGCTTAGCCAAACGAATAGCACCTAAGATGCTGTTAGTTGTAAAGCCTTCTGTCCATGTACCGCTTGTGTTTGTTGCTCCAAGAATTTCTAATGCACCTAATTGCAAGACACGAGTAAATCCGTCTGCACTTGTTGCATAGTATGTGTTGCCTGGAGTTGCTTTGAAGCCAGTTGTAGAACCTACTTCACCTTCAGCAATTGCATTACCGATGAAACCACCTGTAACACGTTGATCAACTTTTTCAGCGAAACTGTCACCAAGTTCAGCACCTAATGTAGCTGCTAATTGGAAACTAGTAGTCCAGCCGTAAAAAATGTCGAAGGCCGTTTGGCTAACGGCCGGACTGGCCGTTACGTTAGTTTGTGTTAATGAAGGGTTCTGAACCACTGCATTACCTGTACCATAAGTACCACCAGTGCCATTAGCATTGTAGTCTTGATACGTGATAGGTGCAAAGTTAGGAACTAAAAATTGGTTGCCTTGTGTAGGGGCAACAACGTTAGTCATGTTAACTAGACCTTGAGATTCGTGCATAGCACGTAGAGCGAAATTTGCGATTGCGAAAGTGAAACCATTAGATTCACCGTGAGCACCACCGAGTACATAAGCCATTTTATATTTCCTTTAATGTTGGCAATCAGAGTATTTTTTGTCCAGCAAAGTTACTTGTTGCTGATACAGTAAGACCTTTCAAACCAACGTTCTTGCCTAAGCCATTACGTTGTGCCCACTGATTAAATGCAGCTGGGTCTTTTGAATAGTCGGGCACTGAGTCTTCGGGTGCACCAGCAAAATTACCTTGTCCAGGACGTAAGCCTGATCCAGAATTAGTATTACTCTGTTTTAATAGTTTAGGATTACCCTGCGCTATTTCTTGAACTAATCCCTGGATTGTAAGGGGACTGCCATCCATACCATAACGTTCCTGACCTTTATTATTGAGTATGCTGTAGGTTCCATCAGTATTCCATTGAATATTGCTTTTGACCTTGCTTAATGCATAATCAGTTAAGTCACTATCAAATCTATCACCCATAGCACGTTGAATGTCTGCATCTAGTTCCTTCTCACGAATCATTTGGTCTTTACGAGCCAAGTCTTGTTGAAGTCTACTAAATTGTTCACTCAAGTCATTTGTAGTAACACGACCTGAACGTTGAGTTTCCTCAACTTGTTGTTGTGATTGGCTAGAAGCCTGACCTTGTTGAGCACTTGTTCTTGCAATGAAACTTAACGCCGATTCAACTGATTCAAAATTTTGACCTGAAGCATTGCTTAAGGCGTTTAATATTGAACTAGTAGTGCTTTTACGAATAGCACCTGCATTCACTTGTTGCTCTTGACCTTCTTGATTTGCATCTGACTGGATCGTAGTCTGGCTATCGTTGCCAACGAAAATATTGTCCATGTTATTTGTTTCCTTAGTTATAACGTAACAAACGAGTTGTCTGTAATGTATTTATACTGTCTTACCTTCCAGTGTTTAATCCAGCAAGTTGTACTGCTACTGCTTGCTGTGTATAATAACTTTGTGCCATTGGAGTTACTGGTGTGCCAACTCCACCTAACAATGATTGATTGCCTGGCTTATAGAAGTTTGCCTTTGCTTCACCTTGTGGATTACTTGAACCATCACTTTCAAGATATAGTTCAGTATCATCAACACCAATAGGTATAGAACCAGTATCAGTTATGAATACTTCTTGATCTTCATCAGTCATCAATTGTTTAACTGTACTATCTTGTAAGCCGTCAACATATGCCTGTTGATATTCTGGTATATCTTCTGCTGGTGCTAACATGCCAATGATTTCTCTAGTAATTAAACTCTTAATTATTTCATTGTCACCAACTAATTGATTTGCTTGTGTGATTAAAGCCATTCTATAATTTGTATCATGTGCTTCATAATCTGTGTTGTAACTAATTTGTCCTGCCCAACGCATATCCATAAATCGTGCGGCATAGGTCATAATAAGACCTTCTGTGACTTCCATTAATCTTGCTTTTGATTTTGCTGTTCTATGTAATTGTTTGCGTTCTTCAATAATTGAAATGCCCGATGCGACTTGGTTTTTACTTTGTCTTAATCCACCTAAGCCAGTTAATGCTTCAATCTGTTCTAATATATCTTGTTGTGCTTTGATAATTTTATCAACATCACCTGTATCAATTGATATTGCTTCTACTTGACCTTGTTGAGCACGAACGATTGCTCCTGCATGAACTGGAATACTAATGCCCTTGTCGGCACGAACAATTGTATGTGCAAATTGTAATGCTGTATATTTTTCGCATTCTAATTTATAATGTTCACGTTGAGCATCACTTGCACTATCAATATCACTTACTCCAACATCAAATGTTCTTGGATCTTTGCGACCATATGCAATGAATACTGGTATGCTCATGCCTGGAGGAAATGTTCCTGTAGCAATCATTCGTGCTTCACTATCCATTAAATTACTTTCTTGTACACTCTTTGGTACTTCAAAACTTTCCCAGTAACTTGGTGTTGAACTTGTGCCAAGATGATAACATTTTACATAATAGCAATGTTCATCTTCCATTTCTTTTACTTTAACATATTTGAGCATTGGTCTTCCACCATACCAATCAAATTCCCAATCCCAAACATCTAATGGATTAATTGCACAAACATATGGACGACCTAAGTTGCCTTCATTTTCTTGAGGCATATCCACTATGACCCAACAATGACCAAAGATACTTGTTAAGTCACCTACTTGTTCCATGAAACTTGTGATACTTCGTGTTTGTAAATCACAATCATTAACAAACAAATCTATCCATTCACAATTGTCTGGATTAATATATTGTCCACTTGGTGTTGCAAACTTTAAGTTTCGTTTAACTCCTGGCTCAAACAATACATCATTAATTGTATCAACAATATAACGACAAACAGGTTGTGCTACAGTATTTTTAACAAGATCGTTCCATAAAACACTATCTTCGCTTGGGCGTTTTTTACGAACATCTTGTTTGAAAACATATCCTCCAAGATAAGCGTTTTGATAATTTAACATCTGCATATAAATGGCAGAATAAACAGTACTTCTTTGTAATAGTGATGAGTTCTTCATTAGTGTTTCTCTAAATTGATTTTCGGGATAATGTATTTATACTTTGTGTTTACAGTTATCGTTGTGCCAGCGAGTTATTAATTGTGTTGCACATGTTTTACCACAATGAACACAAGTTCCTGTTGGTTGTTTTTGTCCTAGTCGTGCAGGATGAGTTGGAGTTGACCCCCAAAATCTTTGTGTTCCTCTAGCCATAATTGTGTTAGTAATATCTTGTCTTGTTCCAATAATCAAATGATTAGGATTTATGCATGTTTTAGTTGTGCATGTATGACAAACATATTCACCCTGTTTTACTTTAACATTGTTATGTAATTCATAACTTACTTTATGTACCGTACGCATTTTATCTTGGTCACGCATAAATCCATAACCAATGTTGTTCTTACTTAGTTTCCATTCCCAACAATCATCTGGTCCACCAACATCAGTGCCATCTAATAATCGTTGAAATAAATTTCTTGAGCCTTTAGTTCTTGCCATTAATACACCATATAATCTTTTTCTTCAGTGCCATTCATAATCTCTTCCCAACTTGGTCCACCTGGATATAATGGGCTTTCAGGCATATACTGTCTACCTGGCTGTGTCATTGCTTGGTACTTACTATCCATTCCAATATATTCTGCTAAGCCTAAACTATCATGGGTGATTGGGAATAGATGATGAATGCCATAACGAATACAATCACCTAAGCCATCAATGTGAGCATACTTTTGTTCTGTATACTTTACTAACTGTTTACGACTTGCATCTTCATAATGATATGTTTGTAATGCTTCAAGCAATAGTGTATCGTCTTTTTTAACAACTAATCCACCTCTTGCAATAAACGCATTGCTTGTGTTATCTGTATCAGTAATTAATGGATTACTCTTTCTTGTGTTTACAATTGTAAAGCCATACTTCTCCATAATTGTTCTATCAGTAATACCAAATGGGCTTGTTGTATCTCTATTCAATTGTGTTCCACTCATGTCAATAATACTATTGATTCTTCGTTTTGGAAAGTCATCACGAATTGCTTGACAGATACCTTCTGTGCCACAATCGGGTATTGCATAACTTTTTAATATTTCAATCGTGCCATTTTTATCGCCAGCTTTTTTAACTTGAGCAACAGTTGCACACATAACTCTTTTATTAAAATCATGGAAACTATATAAGTCATAATTAAGATCCTTAACTTCATTACAATATTTGTTTTTGTCCCATGCATAATAAAATTGGTCTGCTACATTTTCAAAACTACACATGTAATCTTGTTGAAACTTTAATGGACTTATGATTCGTTTTTGTTCTTCAATAAAGTTTCTGTTACCACTACGCATTTCTAAATAATTATAATGACGAACAATATATTTTTCAGGGTTTTCTTTTGCTAACCTGAATAATTCATATAATGGACCAGCACCATTAGGCGTACTGATAATAATCATGCGACCTGCTGTGTCTGGTTGTCCTACTTTAGGTCTTAAACGATTTGTAATTTCTTGTAGTGTATCTCTAGTATATAAACTTGCCTCATCTGCTACCCATACTCCAACGTTTAAGCCTCTTAAGTTTTCACGTTGTTCAGCACTTTTGCAACGGATGAAAACGCCATTAGGGAATTTAATTGTGAGTTCACTGTTATTGATATCCTTGCCATCTCCTAGACCGAAATATTCAATACAACTTTTCTTCAGTGGTTCCCAAATTAAACTTTTAATCATTGCACCTGTTGGAGCACTATAGATTATATCTTTTCCCTTGTGATAGCGAGGGTCCGTTGCAAAAATAGGCAAAGCAATACTTGCTAAGAATGTTTTTCCACTACCAACAGGCACTATGTCTACACTATGCTTGTCAGTAGTGAGCCAATCTTTGAGGATAGTGTTTTGCTCACCATATAAGGGAATATCAATGTGTCGTTGGTTGCTCATTTGACCAATCAGTTAATTCAACTTGAGGAAAATTAAAACTTGCGCCAATTGTTTGTCCATTGCTTGTAACATCAACTTCTTGTTTGTCTGCAACTACTTTGTTTAAAAACATCTGTTGGTATTTTTGAATTAAATGTGTGTCGCCACTAACTCTTGCTTTATAATAATCTTCTGCAAGACCTTCAGCAAATGGCTTATCAATTTTTTCTATTGCTTGTAATATAGTTAATCCACTTAATTTTTGTGTGCTTCCTAATTTTCTTCCACAACCAGGTCTTGCACCACCTCTTTTCTTTTTTATAGGTGTTTCAATTTTTTCTAATTCAAATAGTTCTTGCATATTATCATTAACCAATTGTTGTTTACTCATTATGTTCCTAAACGTGTTTCAATTAATTCCATCAATACATTATATTGATGATGTTCACTTGCTTCTAATTTTAAACGATCTTTTAATATTGTTAGTGTTTCATTTGGACTTTTTTTAATCATGTCAACAAACACACGAACTATATTTGGATTATTCAATCTTGTGTGTAATGTTTCATCTAAACTATTATTCATTCTTTGTTCCCTCTAACTCACTAATCAGTTCACTAATTATAGTATAATGATTTGGTTCGTGATCTGTTGCTGAATTAGTAAACCAAGAAACATATTTGTCAAACTGTTTCTTACTTGCACCAATCAAGTAATCACTATCTTTATCAATCCATTCTTGTATGTCTTGTGGAATCATAAGTAAATCTTTTCATAATCGTTTTCATTATCATGTATGTCTAATCCATCCCATATAGTTTTATCTGTTTTATGTCTATACTTAAGTTGGCCAAATACTGTTAAGATACTTTGATTCTCGTCTGACCATTTCATTATAAGTTCGTTCATTCTTTCTTTACCAAACATAATTTGCATCTGTGTTTTACAATCTTCTGCACTTGGGTTAATATCAAATTTACTTCCTTGAATTGTATTCATAAACTCAATGCATTGGTCTATCTCATATTCGTTCATGTATTTTGAAAGTTCAACAGTCATCCTATCAAAGTTTTTGATATCATGTGTTGGTGGTCTGTCAAGTAATGTTTTTCTTTTGTTCATTGTATTGTATGTATTGTTACTAAATCAATAGAGTCGTTGATTTGGTTATTGATACCATCTATTGCCGCTTGTTTTAAGGCTTCTTCTTTTAATCTATGTTCAAAGTCTAATGCCCCTAAAAATTGGTAGATAGAATGCATTCCTAAAATCTTTAATTCAAATATATCTAAATCTTCTTTTGTGAAGGCACTTTTATCTATTTCTAATAGATTATCATAGTTCTTTTGAATATCATCCATTAATGGTTTTATATTAACCCAGACATGTCCATCAGTTCTACGTTCAAGTTTATAAGTATTTTTCATTTGTTCTGTTTGTTAATTGGTTCTTTATATCCACTAGCATGTATAGCCACAGCCTGAGCCTCTGCCTCTTTAATTGTTTTATATAGTTTACCATGTGTCCCATATCTATAATATGGTTGGTTATTTTTCATAACTCTTTGTATTGGCACAAATTCCTCAACTTTCTTATCAATTGATATAGTATTTATTCTACTACATAAATTTTTATGTTTTTCTAATACAAGTGGGTCACTCATAGTACTATCACAACTTTGACAGCGATAGCCTAAATGCACCCATTGATTTTGTTTAAAAGCAAATATTTTATTAAATTTTACTGGGGGTTTTTCTTCTATATTGTTTAATGTTCTTAATTTTCTTAGTTGACCTTTATTAATTCTGTTGATTTGTTTTTCAATAAACAAAATCTTATTTTTACTTCTGGGTCCTGGACTTACAATTTGTTCCCAATTATCATTTTGTTTGTAGGAGATTTTTTTCTTGTGCATCTATTTTTTTCTTTTTCTGATGACCTAGACTCATATTTTGTCTATGTTCTAGACTTTTCTTTTTTCCCTTATGGCTATTAGACATTTTCTCTTTACAACTTTGACTTTTTGGAACGCCAAGACAGGCTTTTCTAACACCAGTAACTAAGTTGTTATATGCTTGTTCATTAAGTTTTCCAGTACCTCTTGTCCATTTTGTAAATCCATTTTCATTTATTGTTTCAGGAGTTTCTGTAAGTTCAAACTGTTTTATAATTTTTACATTATTTTGGTCAAAACGATGGTATCTCATATACTTTTTCTGTTTCATGTATCTATTTAATATTTTTATATAGTATTTGATTTTTATTGTTTGTTTATCAG
>Ga0114960_10003480_pt1 | contig 12035 bp, 19 predicted proteins | sample C_130625_MF_Meta_FD_92637 | JGI IMG/M metagenome (GOLD analysis project Ga0114960, IMG submission 92637) | Freshwater microbial communities from Lake Croche, Canada to study carbon cycling - C_130625_MF_MetaG | ecosystem: Environmental > Aquatic > Freshwater > Lake | place: Lake Croche, Canada... | reverse complement strand
CCCTACACATGTAGGCCGACCATTCTCTTTTTTTTGAGCAAAGTATTTTGGGATTTCGAAAAATGGACAAAAAAAATGTCCAAAAATCCAAAATCCAAAATACTTTGCCCAAAAAGCCAGGCCTTGTGACCATAATTGAATTTTATGGTCTGGTTACCAAAAAAATAATTTTCAAAACGTTACGATAATTTTTTTTATTTATTTTATAAAACACTTAGAGCTTATTTTCTGTTGTTTATTTATGACAACGAATGACAACGATTTTAAGCCATTTTTAAGCCAAAAATATTGCTGCAAAATTTGTCACTATAATACATGTAAAAAAAGTAATTATAATATACATCTTCTTTCCAAAAAACATAAAAACAATGAAATAACAACAAATAACAATATAATTAAGCAAAATTTAAGCAAAAAATATGAGTGTCAAAGTTGTGATAAAAATTTTAAAGATAGAGCTGGATTATGGAGACACAAAAAGAAGTGTAAAATAGAAGAAAATAAAAATGACATATTTGAACTCACAAATGAAACTATTATTAATATACTAAAACAAAATAGTGAGTTTCAACAAATGCTTTTAGAACAGAATAAGACTATTATTGAATTGTCTAAGAATAATTCAATTACTAATAATACGATACATACAAATTCTCATAATAAATCTTTTAATTTACAATTCTTTTTAAATGAAACATGTAAGAATGCAATGAACATTACTGATTTCGTAAATTCTCTCCATTTGCAACTCAGTGACTTAGAAAAGGTAGGCGAAGTTGGATATATTGAAGGTATTTCTAATATCATTATAAAGAATTTAAATGCATTAGATGTCACCCTAAGACCAGTTCATTGTACAGATAAAAAGAGAGAAACAATGTATATTAAAGATGAAGATAAATGGGAAAAAGAGGATGATAATAAAAGTAAATTACATAAAATGGTTAGAAGAGTTTCTAATAAAAATATAGATCTGATTTCTGATTTTAAGTTATTACATCCAGAGTGGAAAAAAAGTACTTCAAAAGTATCAGATCAATTCAATACAATTGTTATTGAATCTATGGGAGGTTCAGGAGATAATGATTTTGAAAAAGAAGAAAAAATCATTAAAAGGGTTGCAAAAGAGGTTTTAATTAATTCAACCTTTAAGAAAGGTTGAGTCAAAGTTACTATTTATATATTTTTGGTTTCACCTTTCTTAAAGTTCTTGGCTCAACCTTTCTTAAAGTTTTTGGCTTCACCTTTCTTAAAGGTGGATTTAATCAAAATTGAGTAAATCAATAGATATTTCATTTTTAAATTCTATTTTCTTTGTCAAATGTGCAATTAATTGGGTATATTCATTATTCTCTCTTTGTAACTTTGCAATGATTATTCTTTGTGTAGATATTGTTTCATTCAACTTTAAATTTTCACTAAAATAATTCATCTTATTATTATTCAAATCAATAAGCCATTTTATGTGTGTTTTTGTTTTGATATGTGTTGAAAAACTTTGCCTAGTATCAAATACATGTTCCTTTCTAGATCCACATGGACACCGTAGACCATTTTTAAATTTACTAGATGGAGGTAAATAATCTGAATAGTTAGTCTTATCATCTATAGTCGGTTCATAAATATCTGGTTCAATAGCTAAATCCATTACTACAATAATGTAGTAATTGATTCTAAATCTTTTTATAAATATATCTAACGTCTGCAACTTTTTTTACCTCCTCTACGAGTTCTTCTCTTACGTCTTCTTCCACCTCGTAACGAAGCAGCATTGCTACCATAACTTGAAATATTATCAGAATAACCACCACTCTGTCTACGTCTGCGACGAGTTCTTCTACCACCGTATCTCATTTGTGTTTGAGGTAAACCTGCTAAATCATAAGGGTTTCGTTGTCCAAATTGCTGTGGACCACCCATTCGTTGATTATATTGTGCATTTTCTGGACCATATGCTACTCTTGAAGTAAATCCTGACCCTAATTCACAAGCACATCTTAGCTGTAAAATATTTTCTATTTGTTTATTTGGATGCGCCATAGGAAATAGTTGCATAGCTATAGTATTTAATTGAATTAATACTTGAATAATCATGGGCTCAGCTGAAACAATTTTAATAGAATCTGTCATATCATTTTCAGGTCCTGTATTATTTTGATCCATCTGTGTTCTTATCTGTTGTAGTTGTTGCAAAACACTAGTAAACATACCTCCACTTGAACTAAAAAAACCTGAATTTTGTGTTTGACCTTGAGTTGATCCAAAAATACCTGCCATCAATCCAGAGGATTGATTCATCATACCATTATTCATGCCCATACCCATACCAGGTTGCATACCCATACCCATACCAGGTTGCATACCCATACCCATACCAGGTTGCATACCCATACCCATACCAGGTTGCATACCCATACCAGGTTGCATACCCATACCAGGATTCATACCCATACCAGGATTCATACTAATTTGACTTTGAATTTGTTGCCAAAATTGTCTTTTTTGCATAGCTTCTAAACTACCATCAAGAATCAACAAGTCATTAATAGCTTCTTCAGTATTCATATACATTGCTAATGCATTTTCAGGAGTATTCGGCTGTAAGCTACTTGATTTTTGTATTGTATTTATTGCTTCTTGAACTAATTCACTTATTTTACTATTACTTCCAAAAAAACTCATTCTTAATATATATTAATATTAGAAAATAAAAACATTTTCTAAAGTGGCTTGTTTACAAATTTTTTATACATATAAAAACCAGCTAATCCACCTAAAATTTCTGCTATAATATAAGGTACTACCTCTGATTTTTGTAACTTGCCTGCATGGTAGAGAGCAAATGTTACAGCAGGATTATACGCACCGCCAGAAATGTCTCCACCAAGTAAAACAGCAATAGCTAAAGCCGCACCAATAGCCAACCAATTATTAGTCCAAAAAATAGTAAAGGTAAGCAATGTGGTTCCTAAAAATTCTATTAAATAATTATTCATTATAATAATTAAAGAAAAAACAAAATATATAAATTATTTTTATATATATTTTGTTAAAATATCTAACCAATAGAAGTCCAAGGACTAACTTTTGGACCATTACCAAGTATCTTAGCCAAAAAATTAATATATTGTTGTCCTTGTCCATGGTTTTTCATCCAGGCATAAATACGTCCTTGTGATCCATTTTTGGTACGAGGACTACTAATAAGAATAGCTGCACCAGTTCTACCAAAACTACCAAGTCCATAGTAAGGAGTTAATGAAGGATATGTCATCTTATAATAATACTAAATATTATTTTTTTCTAATAATTTTTTAATAATTTTGACGAACAAGTGCACCCCAAGCACATACTTGTCCATTAGACAAACTATGATTTTCAATTGCTCCTTTCTTTTTGGGCGCTACACATCCTCCTGAACGCGCCCTTCTTAAAGAGCTTCTAGTTCCACTAGGATAATAACTTTTGGTTCCAGTAGGAACACTATTAGGTAGATTCACTTTATATGCAGTTTGACCTACAGCATTACTCTTTCTAATATTTACATAGAGCGAAGAATCAATTGGAGGAATATAATTCATGTGAGACGATGTAGCAACTTGTCTTTGTGTTGAACTAATAAAATGACCGAGTGGATCAGATAGTTTACCTAAACGTATTTGTTCTGCTAAAGCTTTTTTGTTAACACTTGTTCTTAAATATTGGTGTCTGGCGTTCGTGTTCATTTCTGCATAAACAGGCGCTTGTTGAGGATAAAATTGTGGTGGTGTAGGTCTAAGACCTGGTAATATGCCATAGTTGTGATAAGGAATTTGAGCAGGAGTTTGATTTGTGCTTAATGGTCCGGTAATAGGTGCATTTACATAATTATTATAAGACATGGAACCAATATTTCGCGATACAGCATATGGAGTAGTCATTTATATATATATCCACTTTTAAAAAAAGTGGAGCAAAAGTATAAACAAAAGTCCATCTTTTTACACCTTTCACTAACGTAGTAAAAAGATGGAGGTTTGATTCTATTTTGGTTCCACCTTTTTACTACGTTAGTGAAAGGTGGAAAAAATTGAATTAATTATAATATTGATTTTTATAGGGATTGTAACGTGGCGGAGGTGGTGGAGGTCTATAACCATATCTAGGAGCAACATAAACAGGTTGTTGCTTAACAACTACAGCTTTTGTTGTAGTTGTAGTAGTAGTTGTAGTTTTATTCATTGTACTGTAGAGGAATCCAAATAAGACTAATACACCAATAGCAATGGCAAAAATATATAATTTATCCATTATATATTATATCAACTTTTTAAAAATCCACTTTTTTATAAAAAGATGGTGCTAAAAATATAGTGCGTAATTTTATGTAATAATGCGATGATATTTTTTACTCTTACGTTTTATACTCTTACGTTTTATACTCTTACGTTTTATACTCTTACGTTTTTTAGTCATTTTGCCTTTAGCAGTAGATTGTCTCTGAGGCGTTTCTATGATTGGTTGTTCCAGTTTTTGCGATTCAATAAATTTTTCAACTTTAGCATTATCTTTAGGATCATAAAAATACCAATCCTTATCAGTCAATTGTTTAACTGGTTGATCAAGTATAGAACCATGCCAATCGCCTTTATGACCTTCACGAATTGAAACAATGTGTGAATATGGATTTAAATTAGCTGTTACTCTTCTCACTCTACTTTTATCATTTGGGTGAATAGCATACACTTCAAAATTATCAGGTAATGAATTGATACGATCTCCTCTTATAGAACCAGGTGGAACATTATGAGGAATAAATCCACTATCTGTTGTGGGAGATATACTAGATATAGTTTTTGAATTTCTATTACTCATATTAAATATAAATAAAATTTAATTAATTTTGATTCAAAATAAATATTTCTAAATATAGAATTTATTCTTTTTCTAAAAAATCCATATTAAAACGAACACGATGAATATGTTCATCTTTTTTCATACAACTATCAAATATTGAAAATAAATCACATTTAAAAATAGTTGGTGTATTTTCAATACAGTCGCTTTTTTCTCTTTCATGTATAATATTAAGTATATCTAAAGTACTGGGCTCTGTTTCTATTTTTTTAGAAGTACAACAAGAATTTAATAAGGAAGCCATTATATTTATTTAAAATATTTTTTTTTCTGTTTTTCTTCTAAATGGATAGAAAACAAATAACATTACAAAAAAATGAATTTAATCGTTCGTTTATTTGCCAACTTCCTACTATATTCAAGTGTAGCAATAGTAGATGTAAAAAGAATAATAATATATTTGTTGAAAAACATATTATAAGTCAAAATTGTTTATTCTGTGGTAGACCTAATTATGTAAGTCAAGCTTTAATAAAGGTTGAGCCAAAATAGTAACGACTTTTGCGCAACTTTTCCTAAAGATATAATTAGTTTTGTGATCCACCTTTTATAAAGGTGGATTAGTATCGTCTAATTGCTTTACTAGCAACTTGACTAGATTTGTTTTCATCACCTCCATAAGAGAGATCATTATAGTTCTTGTTTATTGCTTTCTGTTTCAAATAAGTAATATAATCTGAGCTATCGTAAACCCATTTTACATTGCAAGTAGCAGATGGTACACTAGAGTTTAATTGTAAAGTATTATAAGCAGCAGAGGGTGTACAAGAAATGGAAGTAGCGCCAAAACGAACCTTTAAACCTCTTAATCCAGGTCGGCTTTGATAAGTCTGACAACTTCCACCACATGAAAAATTTTCTCTGCTCAAAAGATCCCCGGCATTATTAACTGCACGAAAAGGTGTAGTAATAGTGCGTTTTGGTAATTTAGCGGCACGTAACTGGCTAGGATAAGTAGTGTTCCAAGCATTCTTCAAAATAAAACGGGTTTGCTCAAATTCAGGGTAACGCTTATCAACATTTTGAGTATCTTGAGGCATGTAACCACGAATAGCTCCTCCTGGACTTTTTGGATTTTTTGCAAGAAAAGTAAAAGCTACATTAGATCCATTAATTGCGCTAGAATATCCTATAGAGGTCATTTATATAATAGTATACTAAAAAAGTTTTTATCTAAACAATTATATTTTATTATTAACGTGTTCTTGTTTTTTTACTTCTTTTAGTCTTTCTACTTCTTTTAGTCTTTCTACTTATTTTGGTCTTTCTACTTCTTCTGGTCTTTCTTTTACCACCTGAATTAATACCAGCAGCAGCTTTAAGATTATTTATATCAACCTGTGAATATGCGCCTTCATTGTGTGTATATAAATTAATATCATTCTTAGTTATTTCATCAATTATTTCTTTTAATGTTCCTTCATCAAATCCATCAGCTTTATAAATTGAATTTTCAGTTAAAGGTCCGTCATCTTGTCTTATCAATGCTATTGATTCATTTTCATCATGATCTATAATATATAATGTATCATATTCAGACATTATATATTAATAACATAAAAAATAAAAAATGTTTATTCTAAATAACTATATTTTATTATTAACGCATTCTTTTAGAACTTCTTCTCGTCTTTCTATGTCTTCTTCCTTTTCTTCGCTTTTTTGTCTTTCTTTTACCTCCTAAATTAATACCAGCAGCAGTTTTAAGTTGATTTATATCTACAAGTACCGAGTCTAAATTTTCATTTAACGTTCGTATTTGTTTAGATTGAAATTTGTTAATAAGGTCTACTAATGTTATATCGGGATCATTATTAGATGATTTATAAAGTGTTTTAGCATTTAAAGAATCCTTAAACAAAATTCCACTGGATTTTCTTACAAATTTTATATCATTTCCTCCTGGTTGTATAATAGTTAATACATCATAAATAGGCATTTATATTAATACAATAAAAAATTTAAAAACATATATAATATATATGTTCAATTTTACATTACTAATAAGTGCGATTCTTTTTGTCATCATTGACTCTGTTTACTTAAATTTTATGAAAGATTATTTTCAAAAACAAGTAATAAAGGTTCAAGGTTCACCAATAAAAATGAATTTTTTAGGAGCCGCATTATGTTATGTATTTTTAATTGCAGGTCTTAATTATTTTATTATTAAACCTAAGAAAAGCGTACAAGATGCGTTCTTATTAGGAATAGTTATTTATGGTGTTTATGAAACTACAAATTATGCTATATTTAAGAACTGGTCCATTATCTCTGTCATTATTGACACATTATGGGGTGGCATATTGTTCGCTTTAACTACATATATTATTAGACTTATTCAATAATTTAAAAATATTTTATATTTAATACGAAATTAATTTATATATATATATATATATATATGAGTAATTTATTTTTTCCTAATCAAACCGCTTTTAAAAATTTTTTTTATACTTCTGTATATCCTCCATTTGAATATTTGACAAAAAAAAGATGTGAATCTAATAGTAGTAACCATCCACATCCAGAAGAAGCTTGCAGCGGTTTTCTTGATGATATCAAAAATGGTTTAATATATAATTCCGCTAGAAAAGAATTTATACTTAAAAAATTTAATGAATCTGTTGATAGAGAGAAAATTAAAAACTTTGTTAATAATACGAGAAGATCAGAAAACATATCACGAGGGCTAATGGATGCAGAATATAATGCTACAGATAATATTAAATTTGTAATTGCACAGTGTACTTTTGATATAATAAAAGAATATTTAAAAACACAAGGTGAACTTACAGGAAAAGGTGGTAAAAGAAAAACAAGAAAAATGAGAAAATCAAGAAAAATGAGAAAATCAAGAAAAATGAGAAAATTTAGTAAAAAATAATTTATATAAATTATTTGGCTCCAACTTTTTTAAAGGTTGATTAAAAGGTGGAATAATTAATTAAATAAGGTGTAAGATAGAGAGAAACAATGAAAATAATTAAATTAGTATTTAAATTATAGGATGCAAAATGTGAACTCAAAACACAAGCAATAATAATCATACAACTATCTGATGTAATAGCGCCCAATTGAACTTCTTTTGCATAATCTTTAAAGAAGTCAAGCATAGCATTATAACCTCGTGGTACACTTGAGAAAAATAAATAAAATAATATATCATGAATAATTTGAATAAAAACTGCTAAACCAATAAACTTCCATAGAGAGAAAGAATCAAATAAATAATGATAAAAATAACGCGTTAAAAGGATACCTATAAAAATAATGAGAACATCTGCAATAACTGCGCTTAACTGATATTTTGTATACCATTTTTCTAAATACTTTGATTTAATAATTATATTATTGTAAAGAAGAATCATAAAAAGTAAATCTACGATAAGACATCCGTTTAAAATGGGTAAATAGTCAGATACTTTATTGAAGTTTGAAATATTTTCCATAGTTACCTTTAATAAAGGTATAGCTAAAATATAAAATATTCTATTTTTCTAAATTATTTTTTTCTAAATCAATTTTAATATTTTTATTTTTAAATTCTATTTTTGTTACTGCATATTGTCCGCAAGGTCCACAATGATCTTCGTTAGATAAGTCTACTTTATGGTTTATTTTTGTATTACATTTTTCAATACCCCATCTACCGAGAGGTTTTTTAACTTCTTTTGGCATTAGCTTGATTAGAATTTTTGTTATGTATTTCATAATACGATAAATATATATTTATCTTTAACTACTTTTATTATTGTATAAAAGTGTTAAATGATAAAAAAGCTTTTAAAAAATGCTTTAATAAAAATAATATAAAAATAATTTCATAATAAGTATCATAACTATGAAATTATTGAAATCTATTTTTTTATTTTTAAATATGAAAAATAGAGAATTTATTTTACAACCAGCACACACAAAACAAAATCCGTCACTCTTGGAACATTTATTTAAACCCTCTTCAAACGTTCATAATTTCCCACCTCTACCTCCACCTAATAATAAAAATAAATTTGAAAGTGTATTAGAACTTATTCGCATAGATCATATTCCTCCCACATTATTTTTATCTTTTTCAAGTGCTCTTATAGTTAATCCATCTTTAACTACTTTATTACAACCATCGTTTATAGTTTCTACATTAGATATTGTATTACTAATGTCAGCTAGTATGGTAATCAATAATATATATGATGTTGAAACAGATAAAATAAATAAACCTTACTCGCCAATAGTTACTGGTGAAGTTACAAAGAGAGAAGCAATTGGAATAGCAATTTTATTATTAGTGACTAGTGAATATTTTAGTATTAATTTTTTGTCTGAAAACTTGCAATTAATAATTCATTTAACTATTTTATATATAAATTTATATACACCTGTTTTCAAGAAAATAATATTTATTAAAAATTTGTCATGTGCTATTCCAGTTACTTTTTCTCTCTTTTTTACGGCATTAACTTGTTCAAAATATCCACTTACAATAAATCCTAATTTAGACTTATTAATAGTTGCATGTAATTTAGTATTTACTGGTTCACTATCTAATGAAATTTTATTGGATATACGTGACTATACAGGTGATAAAAAATCTAATATTAAAACTTTGCCTATAGTTTTTGGAAAAGAAAATGCTTGGAACACTTCATTGTTTATTTTATATGCAGGTTTGGTAGTAAATATAGTAAAATTGTATCAAGTCACTAATATAAGTATCGCGGGTTTATTTGTTTTAATTATGATACCACAAGTGTATGAATTGTATGATATAAAAAATACAAGTTTTTCAGAAAATTCTATTGAAAAATATATGGATCAAACGAATAAAACATTATTTATTATTTTATTAGTGCTTTCAAGTATCCACATCAACCTTTCACTAAAGTAGTAAAAAGGTGGAGCCAAATCAACCTTTCACTAAAGTAGTAAAAAGGTGGAGCCAAACTATAAACAACTTTGATAAACTATACTTTACTCATATAAAACGCACATTTTATATGATAACTTTACAATCTGTAAAAACTACTACAAATAATATAAAATAATAAAATACCAATTATTTCAATAAATATATGATATGGAAAATGTGGATATATTTTTAGCATTTTTTCGCAATTGTATTTTTCATTGAAAAATAAAAGTATAATAATAATCACGAAAAATATTATTTGATATACACTATTTTGAATAAATTTAGGTAGTAATGGTAAGTAATAAAATAATAATGAAATCATAATTATAGCTTGACTTATAATATAAAATCCAACTGATAAATAAAATAAAGAATATATATCAAAACAAATTAAGAATACTAAATAAAAAATAAAATAATAACTGGGTATTTTTTTTGTATAAAGATAGAATACATGGAAAAATGCAAAATTTATTAAATATGTAAGAGAATGTGTTATATTTGTTTGTATATTTCCTTTAATATGAATGATATGAGAAAATACATGAAACAATTCAAAACATAATATCGTAAACAATAATACAAATGTGTAATTATGTTTAGTTTTCAATAAAAAATATAATATAATTGCACAATTAATTAGATTAAACAATGCTGAATATGGTTGTGCTATTCCATTTTTATTTGGTTTTTCACAAGTATTAAATGGAAATGTATATTCACCCATATAATAGAAATATATTTTCTATAAAATGTGTATTTAAAATAAGAAAAAGTATAAAAAAATTTATAAAAGTATTAGCTATTTTGGCTCCACCTTTTTACTACGTTAGTGAAATAAAGTTTCTATTTTGGCTCCACCTTTCTAAGGCAATAGCCGACTGCTTATAAAAGGTGGAAAAGGTGGCTAGTGATCTGTAATCAATCTTGGAATAATATTCATTGTATTCAGCTCTTGAAATAATAGCTTGCACGCATATGGAATTTCCACATAAGCAAAGTCCGCACGATTATCACAAGTTCTGCAATGGTGAATATGCATTTTATCATTATACGATGCAATAATACCACATTTTTTGCATATATATACTGAGTATTTATCTGAAGCATCATACATTCTGCCTCTTGTGAATCTTGCCGCACCATGTGATACCATTGCATCTTTCTCCATCTCACCAAAACGCAGACCACCATTTCTACAACGTCCTTCTGCAGGCTGGTGTGTTAAATTAACCATAGGACCATTGGAACGACTATGTGCCTTATCATTAACCATGTGCTTGAGACGCTGATAAAATACAGGCCCCATAAATACACTGCATTCGTGCTGTTCTCCAGTGAGACCATTATATAATAATTCATTACCATGTGCTTCATATCCAACTTGAATCAACTGATCACAAATATCTTTTAACTCAAAATCTCCAAAGGATGTTCCGTCACCAAATAATCCGAGTTCTAATAATACCTTGCCTAATATAGTTTCTTTTAATTGTCCAATCGTCATGCGACTGGGAATTGCATGTGGATTAATAATGATGTCGGGTCGGACACCATTACTAGTAAAAGGCATATCACACTCGGGAATAATATTACCGATAGTACCTTTCTGTCCGTGACGAGACGAGAATTTATCACCAATTACAGGTTTTCTAATGGTTCTAAGACGAACCTTTGCAAAGTTATATCCTTCGCCATTTCTATCAATATAATTTTTATCAATATATGTCTCCTCAGTGGTCTTGAAAATCTTACTCTGATCTTCAAATTTAATGACCTTTGTATGATCATTTCTATTTTCTTTGATAGGAGTGACTTTGGCAATAATAATATCACGATTTTCTACTAAACTATTTTCAGGAATGACACCTTTTGAGTTTACTTTATTATAATTTCCAATTTTCATTCCTTTTGTTTTTGTTGCATCAGGTTTGCAGCGAATCTCTTCGTCACCATTAATTTTTTGTTTATCTTCATCTTTTTCAGTATGGTATACAGTTACAAGTGCCATTCCTCTATCAATTGAACCTTGATTAATAAGTAATGAATCTTCTTGATTGTATCCAGTGTGTGTCATAATTGCGACTATAAGCTGCGAACCAGATGGGATCTTATTTAATTGAATCAAGTTCATAATACGTGTATCTACAAGAGGACGCATCGGATAATTGAGTACATAAGCGGTTTTATCCATGCGGCCTTCGTAGTTAGTAGCATAGACACCCAT
>Ga0114960_10003478_pt1 | contig 12040 bp, 9 predicted proteins | sample C_130625_MF_Meta_FD_92637 | JGI IMG/M metagenome (GOLD analysis project Ga0114960, IMG submission 92637) | Freshwater microbial communities from Lake Croche, Canada to study carbon cycling - C_130625_MF_MetaG | ecosystem: Environmental > Aquatic > Freshwater > Lake | place: Lake Croche, Canada... | reverse complement strand
GGCTCTGAACAAGAAAAACCAATCAAGAAAAGTGACTGGTTTGACCCAACTGATATGCGTAGTCCAGAAAAGCAAAAGGCTGCTTACTTGAATCAATTGGCTGCTAAGAAAAAGAATAAAAATATCAAAGAGCAAGGTGTGGCGGAAGGCTCTGTTGCCCAACTGCCAACTCGCGGTGCGGATTATAGCAAGTACGACACTGATCATTTGAAAATGATGTTGCGACCAGGTATCTTACATCGTAATGAAGCAAGATTCAAGGAATTGATTCGTAAAGAATTACAAAAGCGTGAGCAACAAAGTCAGCAAGGTGTGGCGGAAGGTGCAACGGATGACCCACGTTTTCAAAAGATGATGGGCAACATACAGAAATCTACTCCTGCACTAGTGTCAGGATATGTAGCATTGAATTTTGCTAGTGAGCAAAGATCAAAAAAAATCAAAGGTGTTAGTCAAAATGGCAAGCCGATACCAGATGTGATCAATAATCCTGAAGAATTTCTTGGCGGTAAAATAGAATTTACTCCCAATCAAATTGAACAACAACTGATGGCCATTGGTAAAAAATATGGTTGGGATTCAATTGACTCTGGACAAGGCCAAGGCTATACAGAAATGTTTTTTGATACCAACAAAGAATATACATCAAACAATCAGAATCTCCTTGCGGCAAACATTGCTAACACAGTAAGTGCAATTAAGAAATTTTTCAATGGTATGAACAGCAGTTTACAGGCTACAGGATTGCCAGGATACAAAACAGATGTATGGCAAGGTATGGGGCCGCCCAATGATACAAATCAAATTGGTGATTTAAGTCAAATTGTAAATATTGCTAAAGGTAAGAGTGAAAAATTGGATCCAGGCACAGCTATCGGTAAAATGATATTGAAATACATACCAAGTTATGAAGCTGAAAATGATGAATTAGGATATGATCCACAAGCGTTTACAGTGGCCAAAGCTATTGCAAATACTTATATTACTCAAGGTGAGCGGGCTGGTCTTGAAGCACAAGGATCAGAGATCGCAGTTGAGTTAGCTGTGAGCGATATGATAGATGAATTGTTAAGTGATGCTGGTGGTAGTGATTTAAGAACTATCTGGAACCTCAACGAGCAAGGCTTGAATGAATTTGCACCCGCAGGCGGCGGCGGATCAGGAGACTATTTCCAAGCTCTGGCGAGTGCCTGGTACAATGGTGTGTTCAACACTGGCAGTTTGCCCAAAGGAATTAAAACACAAGTAGACGTAGAACGTCTACTAAATCGTGGGATTGTTTGTCCCGATGGTAAAACTCGTAAGCTACATATTGATTACAATTCAGACTTCGACGGTGTAGAAATATACAGTGATGACTACTATGAATACGGTGATCACGATGATACAATAGACAGTCGCACAGGTAAAAAATGGGGCCCGTATGACTTTATGGCCTTTTCAGATGACGACTTGAGTGAAAGCGCAGAGCAAGGTGTGGCGGAAGGCGGGGTTCCTTTCCGTGGCGTAGGCGGTGCGTTCTATCGTGGTGATGACGAACATCATGAAATAGATCGTGCACGTGAACAACAAGCACAGTCGGGTACCTGGTACATACGCATCAACGGTAAGATTCTTAAAACTCGCGACGGACAACCATACACATTCCGTGGCAAAGCAGCGGCCAACAAAGCAGCCGTGACCATGCTGGCCAAGCCGTTTAATACAGGTAAAAAGTTTACATTAACTACCAATCCTGACGATAAAGAAACAGGTGTCACTGAAATGGACAAAAATCAAACTCCTCCAGGACGTGACGGTCATGTAAGTCATGGCACATACGGTTCTAGAGACAAGAAAGATTCCGATGCTGGTAAAAAACAATATACAGCTAAAGGAATTACTGCCAAACAAGCAACTGATTTTGCTACAGATATTTTTAACAAGGCATTTCAAGATTCACAAAGAGTAGATCCACGCACCGGCAAAAAGATGGCTACTAAAGGTGTGGCGGAGGAAGCAAGTCCTATGATTAAACCTCCCACCAATCGATTTGATACAAAACAACAAGCATTTGCCTATGCTAAACAACACGGCGGCAAAGTGTTTAAAAGCACGTACATTGATCCTAACACCGGAAACAAAAGCATTGCTTTTGTAGTCAAAAACAACGCCGAACAGAAAGTAAAAGATGTCAGCGAAGGTCGAGTCAAAGAACTTGACATGGACCTGAAATCATTATCAGACTCTGAGTTTTTAGCCAAATATAAAAAAACAAAAACACAAATTCGTGCCAGCATGAAATCTAAGGTTGAGGAAAGCTCAACTGAGAGCAGACCTAGAATTCGTAAGTTTACATCCATGCGCCCCGACGGTAGCAAAACTGCTCGTTATGAAGTTCTGGATTACATGGGTCGCAGAGTAGGCAATGCATTTGATGATCTCAAGTTTGCTAAACAATATTTTTATCGCAACTACGACAAACTTGCCAGTTTAGACGAAGATGTATCCAACAGCAATCCAACTGACACAGTTACAATGGATGTCCCATTATTAATACGTGTTATGGAATTTGCTCGAGAAGATGCTCAGTCTGATATGGATCTACATCATGTGGCTGAAAAGCTAATAGCTTTAAGTAGCAACGGCAACACCCTGGACATGGATTTATATAACCAGATTATCCCAGGCACAACTACTAAAAATTCAGAACCAACTGTTCAAGAAGGCAATAGTAGAGTTTGGTCCAGTACAGAAAAACGCTGGATTGATCAATGAGGGCTAGGGAACTGCTAAAAGAATCTGCGGATGATTATGCAAATATGCATAGCGCATTGCGTGATTTTTTACCATTGGCCATGACTGAACTGGGATTACAGTCATTGCCAACCATTAAAATACAACGCACGTTGAATTACAACGGACAGCCCAGTTTTGGTAGTTTCTCTAATCGCGGTATAGAATTGGGAATAAAAGGTCGACATGCAGTTGATGTTTGTCGAACATTGGCACACGAACTTGTTCATTTTAAACAAGATCAAGACAATTTACTCAATGATCAAAGCGGCGAAACTGGCAGCAACGAAGAAAATCAAGCCAACAGCGTGGCTGGGATCATCATGCGTAAATTCAGTAAAGAATTTCCCAAGTATATATATTAGACAATAAATTAAAACTAATCCACTAAATACTGGATAGAAGGACCAATATGCCACAAACAAAAATTCATACCAGCTTTGGAACAGTGACCAATACAGATCCATTGACTCCCCAGAGTCAATTGCCGTCTGCTCTGGTTGATTACACTGGGTCAAGAGGCTACAGTGGGTCAAAGGGCTACGACGGGTCACGAGGACAAATTGGGTACACCGGATCAGGAAGTCTGGGTTATGCTGGATCAAGAGGAGCCACTGGCCCGCAAGGTACACCAGGTGGTGCAACCGGTGCAACCGGCGCTATGGGAACAAAAACATGGGTTCCTGTTATGACAGGTGGTGTTATCACTACTGATGGTAGCACATTTATAAAAAACTCAGGTAATAACTCAAATTTTGACGCACAAGTTTATTCTGTACAAGGGTTCGTTAGAGGTGTGTATGCAAGTGCGTCTGCGCCCGCGTCATCCTCTAATCATGTTATGTTTGGTCTTAACGCCAACCCAAGCACTAGCAGTTCTTATCCTATGAATTACGGAATTTATTTTGGCGGTAGTACCATTTCAATTTCCGAAGACGGTAGTGCAGTTTATACAGGTGGTGGCTATACCACAAACGACATAATGACCATCACATTTGATGGCGGCAATGTTAGATATTGGCAAAATGGTACGCTGTTAAAAACTACAGCACGTTCAGTATCTACAGCATTGTATTTTGATTCATCATTTTTTGAAGTTGGCGCACAACTAAACAACGTAGCATTTGGTCCTATGGGCGAAATTGGCAATACCGGATCAGTGGGATTTACGGGTAGTCAAGGTGTACCAGGCGCCTACGCAGCAATGGGTTATACAGGTAGTTTTGGTGCCACTGGATTTACTGGATCAATTGGCAATACCGGGCCAATTGGCGCTACTGGATTTATTGGGTCAGCTGGGGCAATTGGTGCCACTGGATTTATTGGGTCAGCTGGGTATACCGGATCAGTGGGATTTACGGGTAGTCAAGGTGTACCAGGCGCCTACGCAGCAGTAGGTTACACAGGTAGTTTTGGTGCCACCGGCCCGCAAGGTACACCAGGTGGTGCAACTGGTGCAACTGGTGCTGTAAAGTATACATTATCTGACACAGTACCGATATCTCCAACTATTGGAGATATTTGGTTAGATGCAACCAGCGGTGTACAATATTTTTATATCAACGATGGTACATCAGACCAATGGGTTGAATTTGCTAATTCAGGCGTAGTTGGGGCAACTGGTGCAACTGGTGCCGGGGCCACTGGTGCAACTGGTGCCGGGGCCACTGGTGCAACTGGTGCCGGGTCAACTGTGTTTACTATTGCGTTGTCTGATGAAGAAACCTCATTAACCACTAGATACTCGGTAACAAGATTCAGGGCTCCATGGCCCATGTCCATAACCCAAATACCAAGATCATCAGTGTCCAGAGCATCAAACTATGGTGTAGTCACAGTTGATATTAAATCAAACGGAACTAGTATACTAGGAGCAAATAAGCTATCAATTGATGCTACTGAAAAAACCAGCACAACTGCTGCCATCCCAACTACATTAACATCAGCAAACGTGTTAATATCTGATGACAGCGAAATTACCTTTGATATAGTTGCAGGCGGCGGCTTTGCCGCAGGATTGAAAATAAATCTCTACTATAATAAATTATAATATGAGCATATCATTAATTAATGTTTTTATGACATTGCCTCCAAAAGATTCTGGAGAATCAGTATTCTTTGCAGTTGGTGAGCCACAATTCTGGATCTGTCCACCTGGCGTTTATAGTGTATGTGTAGTAGCTGTTGGTGGCGGCGGAGCCGGTAACCATGGACCCGGGGAATCGAGAGACCTCAACGGTCAAATTTATCCACCTGGTGTCAATAGCGGGGGGGGACGTGGCGGCGGCGGCGGCGGGCTGGGTTGGCGAAATAATATCCCAGTGACGGCGGGCAATTATTATGCAGTTGTTGTTGGCTCTGGCGGATCTGATTGGCGCGAATATGATGAAATAACTCCCGACGGCCGATCTCCTTTTGGCAACGGCGGTGATAGTTATTTTATTGATCCAACCATTGTTAAAGGTGGTGGTGGCAAAGGTGCGCTCTATAACGTTGGTGGCGCAGGCGGAACTTTTGTAGGTGCCGGGGGTGGCAAAGGTGGTAGTTGTACAACCAATGGCGGTCCTGTTATAGCTTATGCAGGCGGAGGTGGAGCAGGTGCAGGCGGTTACTCGGGCACCGGCGGTGCAGATACTAAGTTAACTGTAAAAAATACCAAGGCATCCCTACATCCAGATAGGAAAATGTATTTTTGCGATTATCACGTAGCCGGTAATGGCGGAGCCGCCAACAGTGGCGCAGGTGGCGCAGGTGGCACTAGCGATACCGGCGTAGGTCCCGGTGGTGGCGGAGTTGGCATATTTGGAAAAGGTATGACTGGTGGCGGCGGTGGCATAGACGACTGGCGACTTGCATTTCCAGGTGGTGGTGGCAGCGGTGGCGAGCCCGGGGGTACAGTCATTTACCCCAGCGGGCAAAGCCGGCGCAATAACTATAGCGGAAACGGTGGGTTATACGGTGGTGGCGGTGGTGGCGGTTATATATCTTACGATTCGGCCCTCGGAGGTTCAGGTGGTGACGGAGTAGTAAGAATAATTTGGGGCGCAGGACGCAGCTTTCCACTTCAAGCAGGTGTGCAATAAAAACAAATATACTAAATGAAAGAACAACTATGGCTATTAATTTTCCCAATTCGCCAACACTAAATCAAATTTATACAGTTAATACCCGCTCATGGCAATGGAACGGTAATGCCTGGCAATTGAATACTACAGCTACTGCAGGACCCAATGGTGCCACTGGCGCAACTGGTGTAGGATCACCTGGCGCAACTGGAATTCCGGCTGCATACTTAAGAACTACAGCATCTGTCAGCGGCCAGATATTATCTGGTGCAACTGCATCGTTTAATGCCATCGGTTTTAAAGGTTACACCTTGTATAAAATACAAACATCACATGCTGCGTGGGTTAGAATTTATTCAAGTAATGCAGCAAGAACTGCCGACGCGCCCAGATTGCAAACAGATGACCCAGCGACCGATGCTGGTGTCATTGCAGAAGCTATTACCATTGGGAGCCAAACAGTAACAGTGACGCCAGCCATAGCCGGCTTCAACGACGAAAGTCCACCAACTACCAATATACCAATGGCAGTTACTAATCTAACTGGCTTCACTGCAAATATTTCTGTTACCTTAACTTTACTACAGACTGAATCGTAAAATGAAAATATTTTCTGAAAATTTAGACGACCTAGACAATACTGAAACGGTGGAGTTTGTGATAACTTTGGCCAAAGTTAAAGATTTAGATTCATTTTATAGTGATATTGAAAACGACGGTGGACCAGAATTTATACCTGATAGAGCTGTAAAGCCTTATATGCGTAGGCCAACTAGTGTAAACACTCATTACCTATTGACAGCAAGAGAAGCAGCAATGCTTCAACAAGATCCCAGAGTAGTTGCTGTTTTACCTGCAGATCTCATACGATCTGCAATGAAATATAATGCATTTACACAAACTGCAACTTTTAGTAAAACATCAGTTGAATTGTCCGACGGCAATCCGCCGAGGTGGCCCATTGGAACTGTCATGGATTCCAATTGGAAAAATTGGGCGTTATTGCGTTGCACCGAAGGGGCACAAAGGACCAATTGGGGCGACAACGGTACCGCAACACAAACAGCAACAGTGACTGTTGGACTAACTGGGAAAAATGTTGACATTGTCATGGTTGATGGCATGAGCGGAGTCCCCAATCATCCAGAATATGCAAAAAATGCAGATGGCACTGGCGGTACTAGATGTATGTTGTATGACTGGAATTTATTAACCAGTATTGTAGCTGGTATCGATGACGACGCGGCGCCGCTCTTGAAAGGACCGTACCCGTACTATAAAGCTACAGTCTTAGGCAATGCCAACCATGGTAGTCATACTACTAGTACAGTTGCAGGAAATACTCAAGGGTGGGCGTCGGACGCTAACATATATCAAATTGATCCCTTGGGAGGAACAATTGATAGATTGATCTATTGGGATTATATAAGAGCATTTCATAAAAATAAACCCATTAACCCAGAAACTGGTCGTAGGAACCCCACGGTAGTAAATGCCAGTATTGGGTCAAGTATTCCATTTCCCTATTTTCCGGATCAAGGTGGATCCGGCTATGTCCTTCAAGGAACATGGAGAGGAACTACAGTTGGTAATTACTCAAGAAATTATGGACTAACGGCAGTTCAACTCGACTCAATTGGCATGCACAATGACGGTTCTCAGGAAGGCCCCGCTGCCATCAGCGGGGTACCAATGTACTGGGATTCTGATGCAGCAGATATAGCACAAGCAGTAGCCGACGGAGTTATAATTGTTGCAGCAGCAGGGAATGAATCTTTTTATATAGCCAACCCCGGCGACGTCGATTACAACAACAATTTTGTAGCTAGATACGGCGGCACACCTTATCTATGGTATCAACATCGAGGTTGCGCTCCGGGATCAGTGCCTGGGGTTGTATGTGTGGGAGCCGTGGGAGCCGATAAGCTGGATTCTATAGGATTTTACAGCAATCGCGGACCCAGAGTGGACGTCTTTGCCCCGGGCACATGGATTACTGGCGCTTTGTCAGACTATACCGGCGCCTGGCGCGGTAGTAGCAGTGCCAGTGATCCTAGAAATTCTGCATACTACATAGGTAGGTTGATAGGTACCAGCATGGCAAGTCCGCAAGTGGCTGGCATGTTGGCGTGTATAGCAGAGCTATATCCAAATATGACTCCGGCTGATGCAATGGCATACGTAAAAAATTATGCAAAATTGTCCCAGATACCGGATACCGGAGGCACTGCCCCAGGTTGGACCAGTGACACAAAAAGTCTTCAAGGAGCAACCAATAGATACATGTTCATGCCAAAAGAAAGACCGGTTATTGGAATTCCTTATCCAAAGAAAAATTTATGGATTAGACCCATATCCGGAAGAACATACCCCCGCGTTCGGCGCAGAATGCGCGGCTAACCAGACACCCTTAGGACCGCACTAGTTGCGAGGGCGGGCGGCCACTGCCCGAGACGGCCCGATTCGCTACCGGGAATCTCATAGTGTGGCACTTTTTTTGTCTAAACACTTGCTTTAGCTAAAGTAATACGCTACAATAGCAGCTTAACAACTCTATTAAGGATTATTACTATGAGCTCATTGCCACCACGTATGTTTAGCGGAGATCAAAAGATCAAACTTACCCAAATTATCAACGAAGGCATGAATGTCATGGCTGAAGTTGAAGCACTAAGCACTGGTCTTAATGAAACAATCAAAGCTGTTGCAGAAGAACTTGAAGTCAAACCTGCGATTCTTAAAAAAGCAATCAAAATTGCCAGCAAGAGCAAGCTGGGCGAAACCAACGCAGATCACGATACCCTAAACACTATCCTCGAAACTGTAGGCAAGACACTTTGATTCCGTTACTCAAAGATATTTTTGGTTGGATCAAAGATGACTATCATACCAATCCTTTTCGTTTTTGCATTGAGTTGCTTGCTTGGGCTATTAGCATTGGTTGCTCTGTCACTATGGCTTCCACAGTGCCAAATCCGCCTCTTCTCATTCTGTATCCTATCTGGATCTCTGGTTGCGCTCTTTATGCTTGGGCTGCTTGGACTAGAAAAAGTTTTGGTATGCTTGCCAATTATATATTGCTAGTATCAATTGATTTGATTGGGCTAACAAGGATGCTGATACTATGAGCTACGTAGATGCACTTTTTTCCAAGGACGAAGATAAAATCTATGTGGTTGAACGAGTCAACGGACAAAGAATTTATCAGGAATATCCCGCCAACTACTTATTTTACTTCAATGACCCAAGGGGCAAGTTTAGAACCATTTACAACACTCCTGTGAGTAGATTTAGTACTCGTAGTGGCAAAGAGTTTTACAAAGAAAGTAAAATGCACTCAAAGGAACATCTTTGGGAATCTGATATTAAACCATTGGTACGATGTTTGGAAGAAAACTATTTGGGCAAAGATGCTCCTGATCTACATATAGCATTCTTTGACATTGAGGTCGACTTTGATCCTGTACGTGGATACAGTCGACCAGAAGATCCATTCAACCCTATCACTGCTATTTCAATTTATCTGGCCTGGTTGGATAAATTGATCACATTGGTAGTGCCGCCCAAGAGCTATAGCTGGGAATCAGCTGAAGAAGTTGTTAATCAATTCTCAGATTGCTTTCTGTTTGAAACAGAAAAAGAAATGATTGAAACATTCCTTGAACTGATCAAAGACGTTGATATCATTAGTGGCTGGAACTCAGAAGGATTTGATATTCCTTATATGGTCATGCGTACCATAGCTGTACTAAGCAAGGATGACACCAGACGTTATTGCCTTTGGAATCAATTTCCAAAGAAACGCATGTTTGAACGTTTTGGTGCTGAAAATCTCACTTTTGACTTGATTGGTCGAGTGCATCTGGACTATATGCAGTTGTATCGAAAGTACACTTATGAAGAACGACATAGTTACAGTTTGGATGCTATCGGAGAGTACGAACTAGACGAACGTAAAATTCAATATGACGGTACACTTGATCAGTTATACAATCAGGACTTTCCAAAGTTTGTTGATTATAACAGACAAGATACCATGCTGTTGGCCAAGCTGGACAAGAAATTACGATTTATTGATCTGGCCAATGATCTGGCACATGATAACACTGTGCTTCTTCCAACAACAATGGGTGCTGTGGCGGTCACAGAGCAGGCCATTATCAATGAAGCACATCGGCAAGGTTTAGTAGTTCAAAACAGGAGTAATCATGATGAAAATAGCGACACGCAAGCGGCAGGTGCCTACGTTGCTTATCCCAAAAGGGGTATGCACGACTACATCGGGGCAATCGACATTAACTCGCTCTATCCCTCGGCTATTCGTGCCCTCAACATGGCATGCGAAACCATTGTTGGACAAATCCGACCAATTGCCACAGACAAGTACATAGCAGACAAAGTTGCTGCTGGTTCTAGCTTTGCGGATGCATGGGAAAACATGTTTGGTAGCCTAGAATATCAAGCAGTGATGAACATGGATGCCGGCATCGAACTGACTGTTGACTGGGAAGGTGGCGGCAGCGATGTCATGACAGCCAGTGACGTCTGGCGACTAATCTTTGAAGGCAACCAACCTTGGATACTCAGTGCCAATGGTACCATCTTTAAATACGATTCCAAAGGCATTGTACCAGGACTACTTGAAAGATGGTATGCTGAACGGCAAGAAATGCAGGCCAAGAAAAAGACAGCAACAACCCCAGCGGACATTGCCTACTGGGACAAGCGACAACTGGTTAAGAAAATTAACTTGAACAGCTTGTATGGTGCTATTTTGAATCCTGGCTGTAGATTCTTTGACAAACGTATTGGGCAAAGTACCACTCTAACAGGCAGGGTCATTGCAAAGCATATGGATGCATTTACCAATGAATGCATCACTGGCAAATATGACCACACAGGCGATGCTATCATTTATGGTGACAGTGTGACAGGAGACACAATGATAAGAACTGATAACGGACAAGTCACTATTGCCGAATTATTTAATCAGTGCTCACAGCATGAAAAAAATGGTGATAAAGAGTATGGAGTACAGTCATTTGCCAAAGTTGTCGGCTTCAATGCATTTGAAGATTTGCCAGTTATGTCCAATATTTCTTATGTAATGCGGCACAAAACTAAGAAAAAGTTGTATAAAATCACATTGCAAAACGACAAAACCGTAACAGTGACCGAAGATCACAGTGTCATGGTCGATCGAGCTGGGTTTTTATTGGAAGTTAAGCCAACTGAAATATTAGATACTGACTTGATTATCTGCCTGAATACATAAGCACAAGGGATATGTTAAAATTAAAAACTGTCATGGATCTAGGATTTTCTGTACTCACAGTGTGGGAAGACGATTTTAAAGACAGCAAGGTTAATACAATTAAAAAGGTTAAAGAATGGATATTACAAGAGCAACAATTAAAAACATAGAATGCCTAGGAGAAGTTGACGACTATGTGTACGACATAAGTGTTGCAGATCAAGACCCATTCTTCTTTGCTAACGATATATTAGTACATAACACAGATTCTGTATATTTCAGTGCCTGGCCAGCAGTCCGGGAAGATGTAGAAGCTGGGCGCATGGAATGGAACAAAGACATCTGTGTTCAACTGTACGACAGCATTGCAGACGGGGTCAATGAAAGTTTTCCTGGATTCATGGAACGAGCATTTCGTTGTCCGAGAGATATGGGATCCTATATCAAAGGTGGTCGCGAACTTGTTGCATTAAAAGGTCTCTTTATCAAGAAGAAACGTTATGCTGTATTAATCTATGATCTAGAAAACAAACGCCTTGACAAAGACGGTAAACCAGGCAAGGTCAAAGCCATGGGTCTGGATCTAAAACGTAGCGATACACCTAAAGTTGTACAGGACTTTCTAAGTGAACTGTTACTGGCTGTGTTAACAGGCGCAGCCAAAGAAGAAATCTATGAGCGAGTGCTTAAATTTAAACTGGAGTTCCAAGAAAGACCAGCTTGGGAAAAAGGTACACCTAAACGTGTAAACAACTTGACCAAGTTTGCCGAAGCAGAAAAGAAACAAGGTCGAGCCAATATGCCAGGACATGTTAGAGCAGCCATCAATTGGAATGCTCTGAAAAGAATGCACGGTGACAATCGTAGTACTGCTATCATTGACGGTATGAAAACTATTGTATGCAAATTAAAATCCAATCCGCTAGGGTTCACGTCAGTTGGGTAT
>Ga0114960_10003474_pt1 | contig 12053 bp, 8 predicted proteins | sample C_130625_MF_Meta_FD_92637 | JGI IMG/M metagenome (GOLD analysis project Ga0114960, IMG submission 92637) | Freshwater microbial communities from Lake Croche, Canada to study carbon cycling - C_130625_MF_MetaG | ecosystem: Environmental > Aquatic > Freshwater > Lake | place: Lake Croche, Canada... | reverse complement strand
GTCCCATTTATGGGGTGGCCAAACTGGCACCGGGAGTCTAAAACGTGACGACGAGGTCGAACGTGCGACTGATCGTCCTCGCGGTGCTTGTGCTCAGTTTGATGCTCACCGTTGTGGGGCGCACTTTTGCCATTCAGGTGGTGTCAGCCTCTGATTTCCAAAAGGCTGCGGCGAATAACGGAGTGCGCGAAACGTTCACGCCCGCCGTTCGAGGTGTCATTCTCGATCAGCAAGGCCGCCAACTGGTGTCGAACAAGACCACCCTGTTGGTCACTGTTGATCGCACTGACGTTGTGCGTCAGGCCGACGACGGCAAAGCAGTCTTGGCGCGCTTGTCGACCGTACTCGGAATGACGTACACCGACTTGCTCGACAAAATGACTCTGTGCGGAACTCCCGAGGCGAAGAAGCCGCCGATCTGCTGGAACGGATCGCCGTATCAGCCGATTCCGGTAGCCAAAGATGTCTCAGAAGAAGTTGCCCTGCAGATTATGGAACAGCGCGCGCTCTTTCCAGGTGTTAAGGCAGAACTCACATCACTTCGCATTTACCCCAAGCCCTTCGACGTCAACGCCGCCGCCATGCTCGGTTACCTCGGCCCCGTTCGTGATGATGAATTGAACAATTTGGTCGATGGTAAAGATGAACAGGGTCGTGTGCTGTCGCGACTTGATCAACTTGGCCGGGCCGGACTTGAGGGGCAGTACGACGTTGCGCTGCGCGGATCGCCTGGCATTCGCAAGTTGGCTATCGACCGGTCGGGTGCCGTTACTGGAGTTCTTGACCAGACCGAGCCAGTTCCTGGCAACTACCTGGTCACGAGCATCGACGCTCACCTGCAAAAAGTGGTCGAAGACCAGCTGCGGGCGGCCATCTATCGCGCTCGCTCGCAAAAGAAGGCTGGTGACTCGGGCGCTGCGGTGGTCATGGATGTGAACACGGGCCAGATTTTGGCGATGGCCTCATTCCCGTCGTACGACCCTGAAGTGTGGTCGGGAGGAATTAGCAAGCAGCAGTACCAGCAGTTGACCTCGTCGTCGAGCGGGTATCCGCTTGTGCCCCGAGCAACGCAGGGACTTTACCCACCGGCCTCGGCCTTCAAGCCGATCTCGGCGATCGCTGCGGGTAACTCTGGCTTCAAACTCGACGGCGACTACAACTGTGGCCCGTTCTACACAGTCGCCAAGCAGAAGTTCAAGAACAATGAGTCGGTAGCGTTCGGGCCAATCACGGTTAAGCGCGCCATTGAAGTGTCGTGCAACACGGTGTTCTACGACCTTGCCTACAAAATGTGGCTAGCCGATGGCGGCAGCGCTCCGAAAGCTGGAGCAAAGAACGCCATCGAAACCGTTGCGCGCCAAGTCGGATTTGGTTCGGCCACCGGTGTTGACCTGCCCAACGAGTCAACCGGTCGAATCGGGGGTCGAGAGTTTAAGCGCGGAAACTGGGAGCGTTATCACGATATTTGGTGTGCGCGCCGCGCAGATCCCACGCGTACGGCGGTGCAACGCGCCGTTGATGAAGACAACTGTTTTGGTGGAAACAAGTTCCGCGGTGGCGACGCGGTCAACATGGCCATCGGTCAGGGCGACACCGTTGTGACGCCCTTGCAAATGGCGGTTCTGTACTCGGCTCTGGCCAATGGCGGAACGGTGTGGCAGCCGCGAGTGGCCAAGGCCATCATCAGCAACGCTGGCGAGTTGATCGAAACCACCAAGCCACAAGTTGCCGGCCGACTCAATGTTGCGCCCAAGGTTTTGTCGTATGTGCGCAATGCCCTCGTTGGTGTTGCCGTGAACGGAACCACCCAGCGCGATTTTGTGGGCTTCCCGTTGAATCAAATTCCGATTGCATCAAAGACGGGTTCGGGTCAGCAGTACGGCAAAGGCCCGGCTACCTGGGTTGCGTCTTATGCTCCGGCAAACAAGCCCAAGTACGCAGTGGTGATGATGGTCAATCAGGGTGAGACCGGCTCGACGACGGTTGGCCCAAGCGTGCGAGCGATTTATGACGCACTGTTTGGCATCCGAGGTGGCGTCGTTTATCCCGGGCGCAGTGTGCTGGTGGGCGGTGCGCCGAACCCGAATCTGCCCACGATCAAGCCAGACGGCACAGTCGTGGTTGCCCCGAGGGCTGTGGTTCCGCGTCGCGCTGCGACAAAGCCGCGTGCGGTTGCGGGCGCAACCGGAGCCACGGGTGCCACCGGCTCGGCGAAAGCGAAAGCACCGTGAGCGTCGACCTATCGGCCGGTGAATCGACCCGGATGAGTCCGACCTCGCTGCGCGGATCCTCTGGGTGGTGGCGTTCGTACGATTGGATTCTGCTCGGCGCAGCATTGATGCTGTCGATTTTGGGCAGTTTGTTGGTGTGGTCGGCTAGCAAGTCAGACATGGCTGTGGCGGCGGGCGATCCGATCTACTTCTTAAAACGCCACTTGTTCAACATGGTGCTCGGCATCATTTTGGGTTTGATCGTTTCGCGCATCAACTATCCGCAGCTTCGTGCTTACACGCCGGTGCTGTACGTGTTGTCGCTGCTGGGCTTGGTCGCCGTGCTGCTAGTCGGAGTGTCGATCGCCGGCGCCAAGGCCTGGATCAGGTTGCCCGGTGGCTTCACTCTGCAGCCCAGTGAATTTGCCAAGGTTGCGATCATCTTGGCGCTGGCCTTTTTGCTGGGTGAAAAGCGAAATGAGGCTGATGAGCCTCGCGGGGGCGACGTGGTTCTCGCCCTCGTTATAGCCGCGGTTCCATTGGCCTTGATTTTGAAGCAGAACGACACTGGCACCGTGCTCATCATCGGCACCATCATCATCGCGATGGTGGCGATCTCGGGCGCACCCACCCGCTGGGTGGCCGGGCTAGTGGGTGCCGCCGTCATTGCTGGCTTCTTGGCGGTGAAGTTTGTCCTTAAGCCCTACCAACTCGAACGACTCACCTCGTTCGTCAACCCCGACGGAAGCGCCAAAACTGGCGGATTCAACGTGGCGCAGGCCCGTATCGCGATCGGTAACGGCGGGTGGCTCGGTCAGGGGCTCTTCCACGGGGCCCAGACGCAAGGAAACTTTGTTCCCGTCAACGATAGCGACTTCATCTTCTCGGTTGCCGGCGAAGAATTGGGCTTCCTTGGTTCGATGGTGATCATCGGTTTGCTGCTCGTGATTTTGTGGCGAGGTGTGATGATCGCTATGCGCGCCAGCGACTTATTCGGTCGGTTGGTCGCCGCCGGTGTTGTCGCCTGGATCGGCTTCCAAGCCTTTGAAAACCTTGGAATGACCGTGGGCATCATGCCCGTCACCGGTGTTCCACTGCCGTTCGTTTCCTATGGCGGAACGTCGATGTTCGCGAGTTGGATCGCCATCGGGTTACTGCAGAACGTCTATCTGCGATCGCAGGAATAGCGACGAGCGCGATAGTCTCGGCTGCGTGACCATCACCGAGTTCTCCGATGCCCCTGTCTTTGATCAACTCGAGCGGCTGTTGCCGTTTGTGCAAAAGCCAGTTCAGTACGTAGGTGGCGAAGTCAACGCCCGCATGACCGACTGGACTTCATGCGATGTTCGGTGGGCGCTCATGTACCCCGATGCCTACGAGGTGGGCCTGCCCAATCAGGGTCTACAGATTCTTTACGAAGTGCTTAACGAGCAAGAGGGCACGCTGGCAGAGCGCACTTATGCCGTATGGCCCGACCTCGAGGCGCTCATGCGCGCCAACTCAGTTCCGCAGTTCACCGTTGAATCGCATCGCCCAGTGGGTGCGTTTGACGTACTGGGAGTGAGTTTCGCAACTGAGCTGGGTTACACGAACATGCTGACCGCACTCGATCTTGCGGGCATTCCACTGCATGCAGTTGATCGAAACGAATCTCATCCGATTGTGGTCGCTGGCGGCCACGCGGCCTTTAACCCTGAGACCATCGCCGATTTCATCGACGTGGCGGTTGCTGGTGATGGTGAAACCGTTGTTCTTGCCATCAGTGATGCGATCCGCGAATGGAAGGGGCAGGGTAGCCCCGGGGGCCGCGAGGGCTTGCTGCTTCGGCTAGCCGCGGTTGAGCACGTGTACGTGCCAGCGTTCTACTCGGTCGAGTACTTGCCCGACGGACGTATTCGGCGAGTGGTGCCCACCAATCCCGACGCTCCGTGGCGAGTCACCAAGGCAACCCTCACTGATCTCGACGCGTGGCCCTACCCCAAGACTCCGTTGGTGCCGCTGGCCGAAACTGTTCACGAACGCGCATCTGTTGAAATTTTCCGAGGTTGCACGCGCGGCTGCCGGTTCTGCCAAGCGGGCATGATCACCCGACCGGTGCGCGAACGATCGCTCACCGGTGTTGGCGAAATGGTGATGCAGTCGGTTGCCTCAACCGGATTTGAAGAAGTTGGGCTGCTGTCGTTGTCGAGCGCCGACCACAGCGAGATCAAGGAAATAGCTAAGGGTCTGGCCGACCGCTATGAAGAATCGAACACATCGTTATCTCTACCGAGCACCCGCGTTGATGCGTTCAACATTGATCTGGCCAATGAACTCTCGCGTAACGGCCGCCGCAGCGGTCTGACATTTGCGCCCGAAGGTGGCAGCGAACGCATTCGAGCGGTGATCAACAAAATGGTCACCGAAGAAGACCTAGTTCGCACTGTTACTACCGCCTACGCCGCGGGTTGGCGGCAGGTGAAGTTGTACTTCATGTGCGGGTTGCCCACCGAAACCGACGACGATGTGCTTCAGATTGCCCGGTTAGCACGCGAGGTCATTCGGGTAGGTCGCGAAGTTACTGGCACGCGCGATATCCGTTGCACTGTGTCGATTGGTGGCTTCGTGCCCAAGCCGCACACGCCATTTCAGTGGGCTGCGCAGTTGGGTCATGAAGAAACTGACGCGCGCTTGGCTTTGCTACGTGATGAGATTCGCGGTGATCGTCAGTTCGGTAAGGCGATCGGCCTGCGTTACCACGACGGAAAGCCGGGCATCGTTGAAGGAATTCTGTCGCGCGGTGACCGGCGCGTGGGTCGTGTGATCGAAGAAGCATGGCGTGATGGCGCTCGCTTTGATGGCTGGAGCGAACACTTCTCCTTCGATCGCTGGATGTCGGCCGCCGAGCGCGGGCTCGCCGGAACCGGCGTCGACGTGGCCTGGTACACCACGCGTGAGCGTCAGCACGATGAGGTGCTGCCGTGGGATCACATTGATTCTGGTCTGGATAAAGAATGGCTCTGGGCCGATTGGCAAGACGCGCTCGCTGAGGTTGAGGTAGAGGATTGTCGCTGGACTCCGTGCTTTGACTGCGGTGTATGCGATCAACTCGATACCTCGATCGACATCGGCCCCACGGGCGTCACGATGTTGCCACTCACTCCGGTCGATCGATCACATCTGCACAGTTCGGATCTACCCGGTTCGGATTTGCCCGGTTCTGATCTCCAAGGGCAGGCCCAGTAGTCGATGGCTCGGTCTCCAGGGCGCGAAATTGTTCCGCCCGTTCAAAAGTTGCGCATGCGATATGCAAAGCGGGGCAGACTGCGCTTTGCTTCACATCGGGATTTAGCGCGATCGTTTGAGCGGGCTTTACGTCGGGTGGGCATTCCGATGGCATTTAGCGCCGGGTTCAATCCACACCCAAAAATTTCTTACGCGAATGCGGTGCCAACGGGCACTGCAAGCGAGGCCGAATACCTTGAAATCGGTGTTTTGGCTGAACTTGATCCTGATGCGGTGCGTCATGCACTCAACGCGGTGCTACCCGACGGTATGACCATTGAAGACGTGGTCGTTGCTCGGTCGAACGATCTGATTGCCCGGCTCGAGGCCGGCGAATGGGTGATTGAGCTGCCCGGGGTAGAGCCGCAGGTGGCAGCCGAGGCGGTTGAGCAGTTTCTGGCCCAGGCTGAGATCGAGGTTGAACGTAAGACCAAAGGCGGTCTGCGGCGCTTTGATGCCCGTGGTGCCGTTGTTTCGCTCACGGAGTGTTCGCAGGCGGCGTCTGACCAACCATGTGCGATACTGAGCTTGGTCGTACGGCACGGCACCCCGTCTGTACGACCCGACGACATACTTGCCGCCCTCAAGGCAGTGGCAGACCTGGCGCCGCCGTTCCCACCAAGGATCACGCGGCTGGCGCAGGGGCCACTCGATGAGGACGCCCGAACCGTGCAGGATCCATTTCTGCCCGATCGGGGCGAGTCGACAGTCGGCTCCTGAACTATTTAAGGCGCGCGTAGATTTCCGTGACGGAAGCATCCGCCACGACCGAGAGTGACCAAGGGTGCATTGGTCGACAAGACCCGCTCAGCTGGATCCCGTAGCCAGAAGAGCTGACAGGAGCACCCGATGCTCGACGATGAGTCGAACCCATCAAGCACCGAATCTGCAGCACCCACCCCTCTGCCCCCTCGTCGGCGCCGCGCTGCCTCGCGTCCGGCTGGGCCGGCAGCGCCGGTCGATATCGAAGCCACGTCGCCAATGGCCGATTCGGCAGAGTCGCCCGTGAGGCCGGTGGCCAAGAAGACGGCCGCCAAAAAGACCACCAAGAAGGCTGCGGCTGAGTCAGTCGCCGGGTCAGTCGAGTCAGCCGAGTCAGCCGAGTCAGCCGCAGAGCCTGTGGCTGCCAAGAAGACCACCGCTAGGAAGACCACGAAGAAAGCTGCGGCCGAGCTCGTAGAGCCAGCCGAGGGCACCGCGAGCGACGTTGACTCCGCCGAAAAGGCCACCTCGAAAAAGGCCACCGCCAAGAAGACCGCGAAGAAGGCTGTGGCCGAACCGGTGGTCGGGGCGGTTCTTTTCCAGGCACCCGAACCAGTAGCCCCCACCTCTCGGCGGCGAACGGCAAAGAAGTCAGTGGCCGTCGAAGTTGTAGACGACGTCGAAACGCCCGAGGGCGACGATGAAGACGCGGCCGCTGAGGTTTCTCCGGCCGGAGAAGAAGGCGAGGTTGTCCGTCGACGTCGCCGTCGTGGTGGCCGCCGTAGGCGCCGGGGTGCCAGCGAGGCAACTGACGCTACCGCCGATACCGACGAGGTCTCAGGCGAAGGCGAAGCCGACGATTCAGAGCCGGTTGAAGGTGGTGATGATGAGCTTTCGAGTTCAACTCGTCGCCGTCGCCGTCGCCGCAGGGGTGGTTCATCCGATGACGACTCCTCGACTGACGATCCGCCGAACACGGTGGTTCGGGTGCGATCACCGCGCGACGACGTGTCGTCGGTGCGTGGTTCAACCCGCCTTGAGGCAAAGAAGCAGCGACGACGAGATGGTCGCGAAGCCGGCCGTCGCCGCGCACCGATTCTGACTGAGGCCGAATTCTTGGCGCGCCGGGAGAATGTCGATCGCGTCATGGTGGTTCGCGAGAATGAGGGTCGCATTCAAATTGCGGTACTCGAAGACGGAGTACTTGTTGAGCACTACGTTGATCGCGGCTCGAGCGGTTCGCTCGTTGGCAACGTGTACCTCGGCCGCGTGCAAAACGTGCTGCCCAGTATGGAGGCAGCGTTCGTTGACATCGGCCGCGGTCGCAACGCGGTGCTCTATGCCGGTGAAGTGAATTGGGATGCTGCCGGGCTCGACGGACAGCCCAAGCGCATTGAATTTGCGCTCAAGAGTGGCGATTCGGTTCTGGTGCAGGTAACCAAGGATCCGTTGGGGCACAAGGGAGCTCGCCTGACCAGTCAGGTTTCGCTACCGGGCCGCTACCTCGTGTACGTACCCGAAGGTGGCATGACCGGAATTTCGCGCAAACTACCCGACACCGAACGAACTCGGTTGAAGCGCATTCTCAAAGATGTGGTTCCAGACGATGCTGGCGTGATTGTTCGTACGGCAGCCGAGGGTGCCCGCGAAGATGAACTCCAAAGCGATGTGTCTCGCCTCACGGCTCAGTGGGAAGACATCAAGCTGAAGTCGCAGACCGCGTCGCCGGCCACCTTGCTCTACGGCGAGCCCGACTTGGCGATTCGTGTTGTGCGCGACATCTTCAATGAAGATTTTGCCAAGCTGGTCGTTTCAGGTGCTGAGGCCTGGGAAACTCTCGAGCCGTACATCACCTACGTTGCACCCGATTTGGCGCAGCGACTGGAAAAGTGGACCGGCACTCAAGATGTGTTTAACCACTACCGCGTTGAAGAGCAGCTCACCAAGGCCCTTGACCGCAAGGTCTGGCTGCCCTCGGGTGGCTCGCTGGTGATCGACCGAACCGAGGCGATGACCGTTGTCGATGTCAACACCGGCAAGTTCACCGGTGAAGGTGGTAGCAACCTCGAAGAGACCGTGACCAAGAACAACCTCGAAGCGGCCGAGGAAATTGTGCGGCAACTTCGCTTGCGCGATATTGGCGGCATCATCGTGGTCGACTTCATCGACATGGTGCTCGAGAGCAACCGTGATTCAGTGGTGCGCCGACTAGTCGAATGTCTGGGTCGAGACCGAACCAAGCATCAAGTCGCCGAAATCACCTCACTGGGCCTCGTGCAGATGACCCGAAAGCGCATTGGTCAAGGATTGCTCGAAACCTTCTCTGAACCCTGCGAGCACTGCAATGGTCGAGGCGTTCGGGTGCAACTTGAGCCGGTCTCAACCCCCGCCGAAGATTCAGAGCGCGGTGAGAAAGTGGCCCGAGCTGCCAAGACCACAAGCCGACGCTCGCGGGCCAAAGCACCTGTTGCGCACCCGCCCGGGCCAGAAATTGCCGTGCGGCTGGCCTCAGAAGAAGTGGAAGCAAGCCAAGAATCTGCCCCTGAGAACGAGGCGGTTTGACCTATCCCGGCGCCTGTCCGTAGGCTAGTCCCTTGTTGGGTTGCAGCGAGGGTCGAATGTCACCTCGCAACCGCCTAGTTCCTAAGCCGAGTATCCAATCACGAGGAGTTCCGATGTACGCGATCGTCCGCGCTGGCGGCCGTCAAGAGAAAGTCGAAGTTGGCGACGTGCTTGTTGTCGACCGTATTTCGGCTGATCTGGGCTCAACCGTCGAACTCCCCGTATTGCTGCTCGTCGATGGCCAGTCGGTTACCTCCGACTCCGCTGCCCTGTCGAGCATGACGGTCACGGCCGAGTTGCTCGAACACAGCCGCGGCCCGAAAATTCAGATCCTGAAGTACAAGAACAAGACTGGTTACCGCAAGCGTCAGGGGCATCGTTCAGACCTGACGTCGGTGAAGGTCACCGGCATCTCGACCGGAACTACCGGAAAGTAGTCTCATGGCCCACAAAAAGGGTGCTTCGAGCACCAGAAACGGTCGCGACAGTAACTCCCAGCGTCTGGGTGTGAAGCGCTTCGGTGGTCAGTTGGTCAACGCTGGCGAGATCATCGTGCGTCAGCGCGGCACGCACTTCCACCCCGGTAACAACGTGGGTCGCGGTGGCGACGACACCCTCTTCGCCCTTGCTCCGGGCACCGTTGAATTCGGCTCGCATCGCGGTCGCCGAGTCGTCAACATCGTTCCGTCAGCCTGATCCCACCCCCTCCTGCGTCCCTAGCGCGAGGGAGGTTCCGCAATGGCCACATTCATTGATCGTGTAATCCTGCACGTGTCTGCCGGCGACGGTGGGCACGGCTGTGCCTCAATCAAGCGCGAGAAGTTCAAGCCTCTTGGCGGCCCCGACGGCGGCAACGGCGGCAACGGCGGAGACGTCATTCTGGTGGTAGACCCACAAATCACCACTTTGCTCGACTACCACCACATCCCCCATCGCAAAGCCACTTCGGGCAAGCCCGGACATGGCGATCACCGCAACGGGGCAGAGGGCGACGACATCGTGCTGCCCGTTCCCGACGGCACGGTAGTTACCACTGCCGACGGTGAGGTGCTGGCCGACCTCGTGGGCGCGGGTACCCAATACATCGCCGCTCAAGGCGGTAGAGGTGGCCTTGGAAATGCCTCTCTTGCCTCACAGCGGCGAAAGGCGCCTGGCTTTGCTCTGCTTGGCGAACCTGGCGATTCACGAGACCTAGTGCTCGAACTCAAAACGGTGGCCGACATTGGCCTCGTTGGGTATCCGAGCGCCGGCAAGTCGAGTCTGATCGCAGCCTTGTCGGCGGCCCGGCCCAAGATTGCCGACTACCCCTTCACCACCCTTGTTCCGAACTTAGGCGTTGTTACTGCCGGCGACGTGGTGTTCACTGTCGCCGATGTTCCCGGTCTGATTCCCGGTGCCAGTGAAGGTCGGGGGCTAGGTCACGAATTTTTGCGTCACATCGAGCGCTGCGCCGGATTGGTTCATGTGCTCGACTGCGCAACTCTCGATCCGGGCCGCGACCCCATCACAGACTTAACCGTGATTGAGGCCGAACTTGCCGCCTATGGCACCGGGTTGGAAGAGCGCCCGCGCATCGTGGCGTTGAACAAAATTGATGTTCCCGAGGCTCGCGACCTTGCCGACTTAGTCACCTCCGAACTCCAAGAACGCGGCTACGAGGTTCATCAAGTTTCGGCGGCATCGCATGAAGGCCTGCGTGAGTTGTCGTTTGCAATGTCAGCAATGGTCAAAGATGCCCGCACCGTGACCGAGAGTGCCGTCGCGCCCCGCATCGTGATTCGACCCAAGGCAGTCGACGATAGTGGCTTCACGGTTGAACGAGAGGGCGAGCGTTTCCGAGTTCGCGGAGAGCGCCCAACGAGATGGATTCGGCAAACTGACTTCTCCAACGATGAGGCTGTTGGCTACCTCGCCGACCGATTGGCCCGCCTCGGCGTTGAGGATGCTCTGGCGGCGGCTGGTGCTGTGCCCGGAGACGAGGTGTTGATCGGAACCGCCGATAACGCGGTGGTGTTCGAGTTTGATCCTTCCGTGCGTGCCGGCGCCGAAAACCTGATGACCCGCCGTGGTGAAGATTCGCGACTTGAACGAAGCCCACGGCGCACCACCGCTGAGCGGCGCGCCACACGTGGTGTTGCTGGCGAGCATCCTGCGCCTTACACGGGCGAAGAAGATGACGACGATGAAGACTTAGGCGTCGCCGGTGAGGATGACGTAATCGTGGTGTGGGGTGACGAATGAGTTCGCGCGATGCAGTCGCCTCGGCACGTCGAATTGTCGTGAAAGTTGGCTCGTCGTCGCTTACCGCGGCAACCGGAGGCCTTGACTCGCAGCGGGTGGCGGGCATCGTCGATGCCATCGTGGCGCGCCGACAACAGGGCTGTGAAATCGTGCTGGTTTCCAGCGGCGCCATTGCCGCAGGAATGCCCGTTCTTGGTCTGACTAGTCGCCCAACCGACCTTTCCAGTCAGCAGGCTGCGGCAAGTGTGGGGCAAGGCCAGCTGATGGCGCAGTACTCGAATGCTTTTGGCCGCCATGGCGTGACTGTTGGTCAGGTGCTGCTGACCGCGGAAGATGTCACTCGCCGTGCCCACTATCGCAACGCTGAAGGTACGTTGACCCGACTGCTCGAACTTGGCGTTGTTCCGGTGGTGAATGAAAATGACACCGTTGCCACCGATGAAATTCGGTTTGGTGATAACGATCGGCTAGCGGCACTTGTTGCCCACCTGATTCGAGCCGAAGCACTCATTTTGCTGTCAGATATTGATGGCCTCTACGACGGGCCGCCGACTCGCGCGGGCAGTACGTTCATTCCCGAGGTGCAAACAGCCGCCGACCTTGCGCAGGTCGATGCCGGCGGATCAGGTAGCGGTGTTGGGCTCGGCGGAATGGCCACCAAGGTCGATGCTGCTCGAATCGCCACCGGAGATGGAATTGCGGTGCTTTTATGCCGGGCTGAAGACGCGAACAAAGCCCTTGCGGGTCAAACCGTGGGCACCTTCTTTCACCCACAATCGCGACGTCGTAGTAATCGAATGCTGTGGCTTGCTCATGCCAGTGCTCCCCGAGGTCGAGTAATCATCGACCGTGGGGCGGTAACCGCCCTGACCGTTGGCCACAAGTCTCTGCTTCCGGCTGGCATCACGGCGGTTGAGGGTTCGTTCGATTCGGGTGATCCGATCGACATCGTCGGCCCCGATGGCGTGGTTGTTGCACGCGGGCTGGTCAACTACGACAGTGCTGAACTGCCGGCGCTGCTTGGGCGATCAACCCATGATTTGGCCCGCGAACTCGGTGCAGAGTACGAACGCG
>Ga0114960_10003469_pt1 | contig 12066 bp, 13 predicted proteins | sample C_130625_MF_Meta_FD_92637 | JGI IMG/M metagenome (GOLD analysis project Ga0114960, IMG submission 92637) | Freshwater microbial communities from Lake Croche, Canada to study carbon cycling - C_130625_MF_MetaG | ecosystem: Environmental > Aquatic > Freshwater > Lake | place: Lake Croche, Canada... | reverse complement strand
TGGATATGGCTACCTTAAAGGTGTCACAAAAATCACTGACCAAATATTCCACCTTATATAGGTGGAATGGACATTTTGGACATTTGTCCGAAGTAATAAAAATCCATAGATACCAGTTTTGGATTTTTTGGACTATTGCTTTTATTGGATACAAATTACTCTCGGTCATGACTCTGACGCTAAATGTAAAAGTCCGTCTACCTGACCCCCTAAACAAGGTGCAAATATGATTAAAAATCCAGAGTTCTACTTAATCATTGCTGGTGGAAAAATACGTTGTCGGCGCTGTAAAGCGCAATCATCCAGAACAAAGTTGCAATGTTCTAAACCAGCTTTAAAAGGCAAAGCGGTTTGTGGTCATCATGGTGGGTATAGTACCGGCCCAAGGAGCAAAGAAGGCAAAAACCGCATTCGAGCTGCACACTTAAAGCATGGTGAAGAGACCCTTGAAGCTAAAGCCGAGCGCAGCGCAAAAAGCGTTATGTTTCGATATCTGAGCGACATAGGCAACCACTGCAATATGTTCTATAAACAACTTACAACCCGAGGTCGACCTCCCTCAGGCTATGCAAAGCTAGACCTAACGGACCCAGAACAATTGGCTCTAGCAATACTTAAAACTATGCCAAGAAAATAAAAAACCACCCTAAGGTGGTTTTAAGTTGCATCAATACCTAAACTAAAAAATATTTCTTATTGCGTAATTGCGATACTGATGGAACCGCTCCCCGCCGCAACCGAAGGCGTGCTCAAGGGAGCCAAAACACCGTTACTACCAATGGAATACATGAATACGTTACCGCCTGTTGAAAGTACATACGCATAGGTACCTGCAGAGTTAATACCTACAGCAACAGGCGTACTCACTGCAACTGTAGGGGTGCCTAAAGCAGATAAAACACCGTTGCTACCAATGGAATACATGGATACGGAGCTGCCTCCCACGTTTGGTACATACGCATAAGTGCCAGCCGGGTTAATGGTGACGTCAACAGCAAAACCACCCGCCGCAACCGAAGGCGTGCTCAAGGGAGCCAAAACACCGTTACTACCAATGGAATACATGGAGACGGTGCCGCTAGAAGCATTAGCTACATAGGCATAAGTGCCGGCTGGATTAATTGTGATGCCGTAAGGGGCAAGTTCTGTTGCAACCGTGGGTGTACTTAGAGGAGCCAAAACGCCGTTACTACCAATGGAATACATGGAGACGGTGCTGCTAGCTCCATTAGCTACATACGCATAAGTGCCGGCTCGATTAACAGTGATGCCGTAAGGGCCTCTTGCCGTTGCAACCGTGGGTGTACTTAGAGGAGCCAAAACGCCGTTACTACCAATGGAATACATTGCAACAGTAAAGCCATAAATATTAGTTACATAAGCATAAGTACCGGCAGAATTAATTGCTATACGCGCGGGACTAGACCCCGGCGCTGGAGTAGCAGGCCCAGTAGATACAGTTGGAGTGCTTAAGGGAGCCAAAACACCATTGCTACCCACGGAGTACATCGATACAGTGCTGTCGTTCATATTAGCGACATAAGCAAAGGTGCCAGCAGGGGTAATTGCAATGCCGTTAGGATTATTTCCAGTTGCAACAGTGGGAGTGCTTAATGGAACTAAAACACCATTATTGCCTATGGAGTACATCGATACAGTTTTATCTGTAGGATTCACAACGTAAGCAAATGACAACTTACAAGAAACCGAAACATTGATTATGTTTGCAGAGGCAATTGTTCCAGTCCCATTGCTAACCGTACAAGAAAGCCCACTAGGTTGCGTGCCCACTGTGACTGCATAAGCAGCGCCAGTTGCCAAAGCAGTAGCAAAAGTAAATGTCGAAGAATTGGCGTTGACTGTTAAAGAGTCCCCACCATTATTTTTAAGAACAAGTGTTCCGCTTGTTAAGCCAGTGACCGTACCGCCAACTGTGTAAGTAGTTGCTGGTGGAGTGCTGGTGCTAGTGCTATTTCCTCCACCACACGCCGACAAGACTAATGCAAAAAGCATTGAAAATAGTGAAACGAAAATACGATTAAACATAAAACACCCCTTCCAAGAGAGCAGTCAACTGATGTTGATTTGTAGAAGTACTATTTATAACAAATTTTTATTGCCTTCAAATGATTCAAATTAACAGGGTAAACCCTAGCCATGTAATGTGAGGTAATGCATAAAGTACATGCGGTCTAATTTACAAGTGTGACTCAGAAAAAATCAGAATCGTTTGAGCAAAACAAGGTGAAGGGGTTATCTGGATGGGACCAGTTTTTAAAAAGGCTGCCTAGGGGTGGCGTAGGGGTCGGTTTCTCCAAAAGCGTTAAGGGGGTACCCCTCTTTTATCTAGTATGCGGATGAAATGCGTCCTACTGAGCCACTATGAATATTGGATTGCGCTTAGCTAGTATGCGGATGGATTCGGTCTCATAGGGCTCCTGTGCTATTCTTTTTTCGTGGCCCAATTTGGCCCCACTTGTTTGTTAATTTAACTACACAGAGTTTGGTTCTTTCAGCTTTAGTTTTTCTTAGTTTGTTGTTTTTACTGGGTTTCTCACCGCAGTCCAAGTCGCTCTACTCACAATCTACGATATGTGTAAAGCAGTAGACCGAGGCATGGTGATGGGTGAAGTCAAACTACTCGAGAAGAGTGGTGGGAAGAGCGGAGAGTGGAAAGCCTCTTAAAACTAGCTGAACATCTACATAAAAAAGCCGCTCATGAAGCGGCTTTTTTATTTGACTCTTTATTTTCCTAATGAATTATTTCCCGATCCTGCATTCCGAAGGCAATAACTGAGGTATCAGGTTAGTTTCAGTTGATCTACATGACCAGCCACCCGCCCAAGTTGCGCCCTCAGGTTTAGATAAATCAAGAGGTCTTGGGGAATTGGCATCAGGCTCATTAGTTGGAACTAAATGGAGTGTATTTTTTCCTTCTGGCGCAACACTGATTTGGTAATCGATTGCAATGGCACCTGATGGGGTAATTTCAATTAACTTCACACTACGCGTAGGGGTAAAGGTAAAGGATCCATGCGTTGCTTCATCCATCACTACAGTTCCGCGACTAGCAAAAGCCTCAGTCACAGCAAGCTTGGCGCTAGAGGATAAATTCATACCCTCTACTACACGACTGCGGGCAATGTAGTCCTGGTACTGGGGTACCGCCACCGCAACCAAGATACCAATGATGGCTACAACCACCATGACCTCAATTAAGGTAAATCCTGTCTCTTGACTATCTGTCTTTTGAAAATCTTGAATATCCTTACTCTGCATATTTTCTAACCCCTGAGATGAAATACGTCATCATCCAGTCTAGTCCTTAAATTCTCAAGAAACTCAGACGTAAAAAAAGCCAGCTTTTATCACTGGCTTTTCTGATTTAATGCGGAGAAATTACGCCGCTTCTTGATGCTTTTGTTTCTTTTTTAGATAAGTACCAACAAGAAGTACGATAGCAACCCCAATACCCTCAAAAATCATGTGAGCATCTTCAAATGCAGCTTGCATAGAATCCTTGATTGCAGGATCTTCTACCAACATGCCGCCAGCTAACAAGCCCAATAAACCAGCACCTAGAGTAATGATGATTGGGAAACGGTCCATTACTTTTAAGAGCAAAGCGCTACCAAAAATGATCAATGGAATCGAGAGACCTAAGCCGATAATCAAAAGAGCTAAACGGGTTTCTTCTGGGCCCTTTTGAGCAGCAGCAGCTACTGCCAAGACATTATCCAAACTCATCACCAAGTCAGCCACCAAGATCGTACGAATCGCACCCCAAATATTTGGGTGAGCACGCATATCTTCTTCTTCGCCACTATCAGCCAAAAGCTGAACGCCAATATAGAGGAGCAAAATAGCGCCGATGATCTTCAGGTACGGGAAAGTCAGCAACTGAACTGCAGTAATAGTCAGCACAACGCGCAAAATGATTGCCGCAGCACTACCCCAGAAAATTGCCTTCTTCTGCTGAGCTGGTGGCAGGTTACGTGATGCGAGAGCAATTACTACTGCGTTATCACCAGATAACAAAATATTCGCAACAATAATTGATAGAAGTGCGCCCCAAAAAGCTGGTCCTGAAAATACTGAAAAATCCATAATGTCTCCTATGTATCTTTATGTTTTATTTTATTTTTAACTGCATGGTGCTACAAAAAAAAGACACCGAATTACCAGCGTCCTTTTTGGATAATTACAACATGGCTTTCAACAAAGCTGCCATCTCTGAAGGGTTCTTTGTTACCTTAAAACCACACTCCTCCATAACGGCAAGCTTGGCATCCGCAGTATCAGCACCACCAGAAATCAATGCGCCTGCGTGACCCATACGCTTACCTGGAGGTGCTGTTACCCCAGCAATAAAGCCAACCACTGGCTTTTTCATATTGTCCTTACACCAACGGGCAGCTTCAGCTTCATCTGGACCGCCAATTTCACCGATCATGATTACAGCATCGGTTTCTGGATCTTCGTTGAACATTCTCATAATATCGATGTGCTTCAAACCATTGATAGGGTCGCCACCAATACCTACTGCCGTGGACTGACCTAAACCAATAGCTGTCAACTGACCAACAGCTTCATAAGTCAATGTACCGGAACGGCTAACAACACCGATACGACCTTTTTTATGAATGTGACCAGGCATGATGCCAATCTTAATTTCATCTGGAGTGATAATGCCTGGACAATTAGGGCCAAGCAACAAAGTCTTCTTGCCGCCAGCAGCTTCTTTTGCATGCATCTTGTTACGCACTTCAAGCATGTCGCGAACCGGAATACCTTCAGTAATACAGATTACGAAATCGAGGTCAGCTTCAACAGCTTCCCAGATTGCCGCAGCAGCGCCTGGAGGCGGAACATAAATTACGGAAGTGGTTGCACCTGTTTGCTGAGCAGCCTCTTTAACTGTTGCATAAATTGGAATGCTAAAAATAGATTCGCCAGCTTTTTTAGGATTTACACCAGCAACAAAACAATTTTTGCCGTTTGCATATTCCTGACATTTTTCAGTATGGAACTGACCAGTCTTACCAGTGATGCCTTGTGTAATGACTTTGGTGTTTTTATTAATCAAAATAGACATATCGAAATTCCTGAATTATTTGTTTTTGGCAACAGCAGCAACTACCTTGGTAGCAGCTTCAGCCATTGAATCTGCGCTAATAATAGGCAAACCAGAGTCTGCAAGAATCTGCTTGCCGAGGTCTTCGTTTGTACCCTTCATGCGCACAACCAAAGGAACTGTGAGATTGACTGCTTTACAGGCAGTAACGACGCCATCAGCAATCACGTCACAACGCATAATTCCGCCGAAAATATTTACCAAAATCGCTTCAACACTCTTGTTCTTCAACATGATCTTGAATGCTTCAGTCACCTTTTCTGCTGTCGCGCCCCCACCAACGTCCAAGAAGTTCGCTGGCTCACCACCAAATAACTTAATAGTGTCCATCGTAGCCATCGCCAAGCCCGCACCATTCACCAAACAGCCAATGTTGCCGTCCAATGAAATATAAGCAAGGTCAAATTTAGAGGCTTCGATTTCAGCCGCATCTTCTTCATCGATATCGCGGTAAGCAACGATTTCTGGGTGACGGAACAATGCGTTTGGATCAAAATTGAACTTTGCGTCCAAGGCTTTAATCTTGCCGTTACCTTCAAGAATCAATGGATTAATTTCAACTAATGAAGCATCAGTATCCCAGTAAGTCTTGTACAAATTCTTAAATGCATCGCGCGCCATTGGAATAGACGCTTCTGGAACGCCGATACCTTTAGCAACAATATCGCAATCTGCATCTGTCAAACCAATCATTGGATCAACAAATACTTTGATAATTTTTTCTGGATGAGATTCAGCAACCTCCTCAATATCCATCCCGCCTTCGCTAGAAGCCATGATTACATTCTTCTGTGTTCCACGGTCTGTCACGATACTGAAGTAGTACTCTTTTTTGATATCAGCGCCATCTTCAATGAGGAGGCGATTAACTTTTTGACCTTCTGGTCCAGTTTGATGAGTCTTAAGCTGCATGCCTAAAATTTCAGAGGCGTATTTCTTTACCTCATCCATGCTTCTTGCTAATTTCACACCGCCACCTTTACCACGACCACCTGCATGAATCTGCGCCTTTACAACCCATACTGGACCACCGAGTTTTTCGGCAGCTTTAACTGCCTCATCAACACTAAATGCTGGGATGCCGTTAGGAACTGGCACATTAAATTGGCGAAGAAGTTCTTTGCCTTGGTACTCGTGAATTTTCATAATTACTCCGAAACGGTATCTTTTTAGCAAGCGATGAGGATTAGTAAAACCGATGTTGCCTTGATCCCAAACTTACCCTAGAAATGGCTTAATAAGCCAAATTTGAATAAATGCGAACGGCTTGACCGACACCGTAAGTCTATCATGCTGCAATGCCGCAAATGGGGTTTCCTGATCCGTAATTGCCCTAATCAGGGCTTTGACCGCTCAGAACTTTACTCACAATTTCTGAGCTAAAACCCTTAGAGGCTAAAAACCGATACTGCCTGGCTTTCTCTTTTTGGTCTTGAGCAGGTACGCCGTATTTCTTAACCCAAAGATCAAAGGCTCGCTGGAATTCAGTCTCTTTGAGGGCGCCAAGGATTTTAGCCGACTGTTTAGAGTCAACGCCAGCTCGTTCAAGCTCATCAGCAATCTTTCGCATTCCATAACGCTCACTGCGGCGGCGCACTAAAGATTCAGCAAAACGCTCATCCGACAACCAGCCTCTTGCCTCAAAATCATCTAAAACCGCCTCAATCTGAGAATGTCTCGATTCCGGGGTTTGCTCTGCTTGATCGCCCCCTAGCTTGTCCCACCTAGACTCTGCTTCAGCCAATTTTGCAGCCAAGACCTTGCGACTATATTCCCGCAGCGACAAAAGGCGTAAAGCCCGAGCTTTGAGACTCGGGCTTTGTTTGACTTTCTTATTGCTACTTAATTCTGACATTAAGTTATTCAACGCGCTTATTCGACTTCCTCTTCGCTCAGCACATCAGTCACTACTGCCGAACCAGACTTAACGCCTAACTTCTCACGAATTTTCGCTTCAATATCTTTGGCAATGGCTGGGTTCTCTTTCAAGAACTCACGCACATTATCTTTACCTTGACCAATACGATCGCCGTTATAGCTATACCAAGATCCAGACTTTTCAACGAGGTCAGCCTCAACACCCATATCAATGATTTCGCCTTCTCTTGAAATGCCTGCACCGTACATGATGTCAAAGATCGCTTCGCGGAATGGCGGAGAAACTTTATTCTTCACAACCTTCACACGGGTTTCATTACCAACAACCTCGTCACCTTTTTTGATACTGCCGATACGACGAATGTCTAAACGCATAGAAGCATAGAATTTGAGAGCATTACCGCCTGTAGTGGTTTCTGGAGAGCCAAACATCACGCCAATCTTCATACGAATCTGGTTAATGAAAATCACAGTAGTATTAGTACGCTTGATCGCACCAGTCAACTTACGTAAGGCTTGGCTCATCAAACGCGCTTGCAAGCCTGGCAATGAATCACCCATATCACCTTCGATCTCAGCACGTGGAACCAAAGCGGCTACTGAGTCAATCACGATCAAATCAATAGAGCCAGAGCGTACTAATGCATCTGCAATTTCTAAGGCTTGCTCACCAGTATCGGGCTGAGAGATTAAAAGATTATTTACGTCTACACCGAGGCGTGATGCGTACTGCACATCTAAAGCGTGCTCCGCATCAATGAATGCGCAAGTACCGCCAAGCTTTTGCATTTCTGCAATCGCATGCAAAGTCAATGTTGTTTTGCCTGAAGATTCTGGACCGTAGATCTCAATCACACGACCGCGTGCAAGACCGCCAACTCCAAGGGCGATATCCAATCCAAGCGAACCGCTCGATACCACCTGAATATCTTCACTAATTTCGGCATCACCCAATCTCATGATTGAACCTTTACCGAACTGCTTCTCAATTTGCGCCAGTGCTGCTGTTAGTGCTTTTTGTTTGTCTCCACTCATTCCTTCAAATTCTGAGGAGGCTGATTTTCTTTTGTCATCCAAGGCCATTTTTTAATTCCTTTTCGCTAGATACTGGGCTTTTTCCCGAAGTTTTATCGACTGTGTAACAACTTAAGAGTTACTGTATATAAAAACAGTACTCTTTGCAAGCAACTTTTTACGGAAATTTACGGATTATTTACTAGGCCACGTTCGATTGGAGTCCGATCCCAGAAGAAAAATAGGGGTATCGCTACTGCCCAAACCACTCCTACCAAGATAAATCCAGTGATTTGAGCGCCCGGAACCCATCCGCCAGCCCCCATCCGAATACCTGCTTCATAGGACATTGGGCCTGCAATGCCCCCCAAAATAGCCCCTAAAACAGGTCTACCGCGCAACCAAGTCAAGGGACCATTAATCGTAGTTGCAACCAAGACCCAGAGCACCCACATCCAAAGAGGCGATAAATACGGCGACGGCCAATCATCCCCAAAATCCAGGTATCCCAAATGCATCAGGAGAGTGTCAGCAACTAGGCCAAAGATAAAAGCTTTGAATAAAAGGTGGATTTCTGTTTTAGGAGAAGGGGAGCGCCAAGCATGAAAAGCAATGTAAGCCAGAGTAGCAATTACCGCCCAAAACACGTTGTGATTGGCTGCACCTAGGACACAGGCAAACCAACCAAGCTGGAAAATTACAAAGTTCCAAAATTTAGCCATCACCAAGCACCCTAGGAAAAAGGCCAGTGCCGAGGGGCAATGGCCTTTAGATTTGGTGGCGAATCAGGGATTTGAACCCCGGACCTGCGGATTATGATTCCGTCGCTCTAACCAGCTGAGCTAATTCGCCGAACTCACTATTTTAGCGTAATTTAGCCTAGAGAGCTATTTCGAGCCGCCTAGATTCTTCTCGCCTTGAAAAACGGTGTTTTTACGGTAAATCTGCGGTGCACACCTTACGCAAAGAATTTGGCGTTTAAAACGACGGTTTTTGAAGTGTCCAGTTATGGGACACTACACAGATCAAAAATTAGGCTCTCAATAAAATGAGGAAATAAAAATTGCATAATTTAGTTTTTAAAAATGATTTAACTCTACTTACAGCCCTTGTCATTGGATTTGTGTTCGTGGCTGGATTTATTTCATGGCTTTTTGTTTTTTCAAGTCACAGATCTTTAATTCATAAAGATGAGCATGTCCTTGCACCCATTTTTAGCCTGCCTGCGATACTATTTTCTCTCACTGCAGCCCTACTAGCAACATCCGTTTGGGATAACTATAGTGTTGCCAATAAAGCGATCAAAAGCGAAAGCCAAAGCATTCTGAATATCATTAGTCTTGCCAATTCTGTTCCAGCATTTAAGGAGACAAAGTTATCGAATTTAGCCAAGGCATACACGGAATCAATCATTGAGGATGAGTGGCAGGCTTTAGGAGCCAGCCGCTCAGCCTCACCATTAACTCATGAAAAGTTTATTGCACTAAGAACAGAAGTATTTAAAGCGACCAATGCAATTTCAGGTAAATCAGAATCAAAAGCTTTATTAAACGCTTTTGATACGATGAATAACGCTCGGGAAATGCGACTTGCCTATGCCGCTTTTGATCTCCACCCCATTCGTTGGTACGCATTACTCTTTTTAGGTATCTTAGTCTTACTTGCTGTCGCTCTAACCCACATAACCAAGCCACAAGCATTGATGGCGGCAATGATTATTGCCACTCTAACAATCCTGACTCCCCTATACATGATTGCATTGACATTTAGCAGCCCATATCAAGGGATTATCTCTTTGTCAAACTCCCCATATTTGCAAATACCAAAGTGATTTACTGACAAATAACTTAGTGATTCAGCCATTCCATGAATAGTTTTTACGGTTTTTAATGATTTACACCATTTGTACAAATTTGTCACTTAAAACGACATCGCCAAATGGCGGTCGATGGCACCTGAATCTACAAGACTAACAAATGATATCGACAGACACCACTACCATCTGCTCCAAGTTATACATTAGAAGAGTTTTTTCCAGCAAAGCCTTATTCTTCGGCACTTTCAGGGCGGTGTGTCACACGGTATGTAACACGGCGAAAACCTTGGTTTTCTAAGTACTTGATTTTATTGGGAAAAGGGTTGGTAACCTAAGAACCTTGTGCTTTATGATTCCGTCGCTCTAACCAGCTGAGCTAATTCGCCGAACTCGCTATTGTAAATGATCGGAGCCCATCTGTCTAAAGGAGGTAAGGGTCTCAACCCTTAAACTCCGTTTCGACCCTTATTTAATCTGGAACGTGCTGACTGCCTCGCCCCTACCGCAAAGAACGTTAAATTCGACTTTCTTGGCTAAAAGAGCCTTTTGAGGACCTCATCCTTGTTCTCGAACACAATCGCAGTTTGCTCGGGGTAACGTGAAAATGGGTCGCTGTTGACGTCCACCACCACCCCATCAATCTTGATTTGCTTGATAGAGCGCTTATAAAACTTATCGGGGCGTATAAAAATAAGACGCTTTACATATTTGTCTAGTACGAGCTTTTGACCTTGATCGTTCGTCTTGTAGTAGACCAACTCTTCTTTGCCATTGGTGGTCATGTCACGCTCTTCATCCCATTTGGCATAAACGCCTTGACTTACTGTGGAACCAAAAAATACTAACGCTAGCTGGCTGATAATAAAAATGGTTTTCATTTGAAATCGGTTCGTCATGTGATCATATTAGACCAAGCAGAGTACGAAAAATGAGAAAGCGTAATATTCTCGAATAATGAAAAGTCTTCGATCTTGTTTTCTTAGTCTGATAATTTTGGGTGCCTGCATTCCCATATGCGCCTCTGCAGCACAAATCTATGTAACTAATTACCCATCAGAGGCCAACGCCAAAGTCTTTGTCACCAAATACCAATCAGAAGCAAACTGTATTGTGTTTGACACTCAATACTCCAGTGATAGTGAGCCGGGTGTTTGGTTCTATACCAAATATAAAAGTGATGCACGTGCGGTGATTTATTACACCCAATATAAGTCCGAAGCAGATCTCGTCGTGTATCACACTAAATACAAGAGTGATGCGCGCTGTCGCTACTAATAACTTCTGGTTAATCGCATGAGACTTCTTTCAATATCAAGCGGCAAGGTAGCCCCTTTATTTGGCAACCATCACCCTGACTACAAGTCCGTAGCTTCTGCAATTCGTAAGAAAGTGGTGAGTGATTTAGATAATCCCACCCCCATCGAAATCACTTCATTAGGCGTAAAGAGCGATGAACAAGCAGACCTATCCGTTCACGGTGGCCTTGAAAAAGCCATTTATGTTTATCCAGCAGAACACTATACCTTCTGGAATGAACTCCTCACTCGTGAAACCAAAAAGCCAGTAGATTTACGGCATGGCGCCATTGGCGAGAACTTCACTATCGAAGGCCTATTGGAAACAGAAGTATTTGTTGGGGATAAATTCATTATTAGCGAGCTTGAATTCGTAGTCGTCAAACTACGAGAGCCCTGCTTTAAATTCAATGCTGCTGTTGGCTATAAAGGTGCCAGTAAAGCAATGCTGCAATCTGGCTTTAGCGGCTGGTATTTGCGCGTACTAAAAACGGGAATGGTTTTCGCTGGCGCTGAAATCACCGTGATTCCAGGCTCAAGAGAAATCTCCATCTCCCAACAAAATCAAAAGCTATTAGGCAACCGCAATCAAAAAGATTTATGGGAATAAAAAAACCCGACCATTTCTGATCGGGTTTCTTATTTGATGCAGACTAAGTTACTTAGTCTTTTGCGTAGATATCTACGTCTTTGGTTTCTTTAACAAACAGTGTACCGATTACCAATGTCATCGCAGCGATGATGATTGGATACCAGAGACCATAGTAAATATTACCATTTTGCGCAACCAAGGCGAAGGAGATCGTTGGCAGTAAGCCACCGAACCAACCGTTACCAATGTGGTATGGCAAGGACATCGAGGTGTAACGAATGCGGGTTGGGAACATCTCAACCAACATCGCAGCGATTGGGCCATAAACCATGGTTAC
>Ga0114960_10003468_pt1 | contig 12068 bp, 7 predicted proteins | sample C_130625_MF_Meta_FD_92637 | JGI IMG/M metagenome (GOLD analysis project Ga0114960, IMG submission 92637) | Freshwater microbial communities from Lake Croche, Canada to study carbon cycling - C_130625_MF_MetaG | ecosystem: Environmental > Aquatic > Freshwater > Lake | place: Lake Croche, Canada... | reverse complement strand
TCCCGGTGAAGAACTCCAGATGGATAAAGATCAAGGAGTCGTCATGCTCACCACCGAACGCCTTATCTTCACCGGCCCCATCAAGACGCAAGAGTGGAACTTCGACAAGCTCTTACAACTATCAACTAATGACGATGAATCCGATTACTTCATCAGCGTCGCCAACCGCCAGAAAACCTCCGGCGTCCGCTTCGACTCCACCACCGGCCGCGAATTCAACCGCTTCCTCGGCTCTGCAACAGCCGCACACGAATCCGGAATCCCTGCAGTCCTCAAAGAACTTCACGCCATCGAAGAACGCATCAAACTCGAAGAACCCAAACTCACGCTACCGTCAGAGCTTGCTTCACTCCAATAAGCTCTATTCTCTACTGACTCAATTTCCTCAGTGCGTCCACGGGTGTATTTTGATTACTTGCCACGGCAATCCGAACTTCTGAAAAACGATCATCTGCTAATTGAGTAAGTATGTCGGGGCCTGTATTGGGATTGGTGCCGATGCCACATAATCTGCCAGAACGATTTGGTGAGGCAAGTGGCAAATATTTTTCGAATAAACCTTGAATCATCTCGGGAGGGGTTGCTTCGCATCGGATAATCAATAGATCTCCATCATCTTCATCATTCTTTAGTTTTTGGAAACCTTCAAGAATGCGTTTAGTTATTGCCTTTGGCGTATTCGGATTGCTGGCAACTCCCAGGCGCACCCAGGCATCTTTATGCTTTTCCGATTGCTTAAGTAGCTCGTGTGGGGCGCTTGGGTTCCTCATAATGTCTGCTAATAAAAGAGGGCCAGTGGTGCTTTTGGAAGCCATTTCCAGTAGTTCTTCAGCTCGCGTGGCGGGATTTTGAGCAATTTGCCACATACATTCTTGATCTTTTGAAAGCGATTGCAACAGTACCCATGAGGCACTCGGATTAGACGCAACACCTTTACGTATATTCGCGTTCTCACTTTTCGCAAGTTTGGCCAGTTTGTCAGGAGGTAGATTCGGATTCTCGGCCACGGCGGCAACCACCCAACTGTCGCTATGCTTTAAAAGCGCAGTGAGATAACTCGCAGGAGAATGGGGATTCTTTGCTAATCCAAGTTCTAAGTCACGATCAGACCAATCAGTCTTCCCAGCCTTTAACCGCTTCAGGCCGATCTCCACTAATTCATTAAGATAATTTTCAGTGAGAGAAGGGTTAGCTGCCAATTCATTCAGAATTTCATTGTTCTTGCTCTTCATTAGTTTACCCATCAATGTTTCGGGAATTGATGGGTTACTAGCAACTGCCATCATCAGCGAAGAAGTTTTTCCCTGGTAATAAATTGATTCTGTTTCTAAACTCATCTGCTCCAGAAGATCCAAAGGAGTGCTTGGATTTTCCGCCAGCTGTAATCTCACGGCAATTGGATTTTCGAATGAGCCAACAGCATCATCACGTAAATTCTCATTTTTTAGTGCCAAGTCTCTGACCAATGAATCTGGGTCTTTGGATAAAGTCAATAGAATTTCGTGAGAAGTAAACTTGTTCTCGGCTATCCTCTCTCTAACCCAACGATCTTCATCTTTTGATAGAATTTTACGTAATTCATCGTCAAGATCATCTCTCATGGCAAGTCCGCTTCTGGTGAGATAATTCTTATCTTTCACTAAAATCTTCATAGCTTCCATCGGGCAGTTTGGGTTATCTGCGACATTTTCTCGCACATCATCAGATTTATCTTTTGCTAACAACAGTAAAGTCTCAGGAGCGGTGTTCTCATTTGCTGCTACAGCTGCTCGAATATCCTCGTCCTTCTCTTTTGCAAGTTTGGCTAGAGTCTCAGATGTTGCCTTCTTGCTGCGGGCAAGACTGAGTGACCCTGATACACTTGTAGAGGACTCAATCGATTCAATTGAGATTGAGTCATTACTGAGAGCTGTTTGAGCGACCACCTCTTCTGGGTCGCGTGACAGCGTATCTAGAGCTCTCTCTGGAGTTGATGAGTTCTTCGCTACAGCTAGACGAACTGCGATTGAACTATCTTGGGCAAGCTTTTCCAGCAAATTTGCATCCGTGCTCGATTCCAAAGCAGCTTGGACCCGATCGCGCACAGAAATACTCTTCGCAAGCTTTCCTAGTTGAGCTTTTGTAGGGTTATTTAGATAGAGACTATCTGCGTAGGCCAAGGCTCCGATTGCGTCTAATGGCTCATAGATCCAGTCGTGAAACCAAGCCCCAATGTCACTCGTACGTCCCTCAGTTAGCAAGCAACCGAAATCAGCAACCCATTCATGGATATATTCGAACTCTCCAGGATTTTTTTTCTCATATTTAATGAGCTCCCCGATTGCTTCATCAATCTCCATAAATGCGAAGAAGTCTTCACTCGAAACTAGCAAGTCGCGAACATAGATATAAAGATCCACCCAAACGGCAACACGTGTTGCTTCATCTCCGATGCCTGAAAATTTAGTCTCAATCAGCTTCTGTAAGTCTTCCCCACGCTTTATCGCTGGTTTCTTATTCCATTTTTTAAGGCTCTTCTCTTCCAGAGCCGTCATTGCATCAGCCAACGCACCAAGATTTTCTACACTCAGATAGTTTTCAGACTTACTTTTTTTGGCCGCCATGCCTAAATTCTAGGAGCTCTGAGCCCATTTTGGAATACATTCTTAGGGCGTATCCCTCGAGCGACACAGTACTCGGACCCAATCTCACGCTACCGTCAGCGCCAGCCGCACTCCAATAAGTGGCTCAGGAGAATTAGTATCAAAACCAATTCTCACCGGAACTTCAATCTCCTTCTTCCCGCGCTTCTGAATCATCGCTGTCACAGCAAGTGAATCAAACTTCGGTATATATCCCACATGCACGCCTTCAACAACAACCTTCACCGCAGTCGGATCAAACTCATTTGTAGGCTCTAACTCAAGAGTCGCACTCCCGTATATCTCACCCGTTTCAAATGCCTTGTGAGACCTAACCAACGCCAACAAGCCATCTCTACGAAAGCTCTCACCAACAACGTCATAGTTGTAATCGACACCTTCAGGTACCTCGGCATTAGTAGCACTTACAACCGAAACTTCGGGTCCGTGAATGGATTCAGAAGCTTTGCGAATGAAGTCGGGGCGGACTGTTGACACTTTCTTCTTCGGGGCCTTACGAAGTACCAGAACTAGAAGGATTCCAACGGGTAGCAGGAATGGCGTGATTGATCTCATGGATTCAATGTAGGCCGTGGGTGCGACAAAAAGGAGAATTTAGTGACAACTAATCATCAGCTCGAAGTCAAAAGAACACCAGACACCTGGAACTGTTTACTCCTACGCCTAAGACGCATCGTCGTTCTGGTCCGATCCAAATAACAAACTGGATCACCCTCCACATTTCACTGGCTAAAAGAAGTCAGGAACAGAGATAGTAATTTTGAGCGAGAGAATGCAGTATTTAGTTACCCGTAGGCGGCGGTAGTAACGGGCGCGAATATTCGTAAATTAGGCCCTCTATTAGTAAGTATTTTCAATAATTTGAATTTCTTCGCTTTCAATTCCATATAGTTTATAAACTAACAAATCTATCTGAGATTGAATTTCCTCTAGTTCTTCGACTAATTTCGTTGATGGATTCTTGCCATTCTTTATCGTAAGGACACGATCCACGAATTGATTTACTTTTTTTAGATCTTCACCCTTGAATACCCGTATTGGGAGATCGTCCATTTCATAGATATTCACATTATTATTCGTACTAATTTTCTTATAGTACCAATTCATTAATTTGGAATTTAGAATTGCTAACGTACTATTGGTATCTATCTCGTCTTGTATAATTTCAAGGACATTAGCAGAATGACCCACAACAACCCCAGCTGGTATCTTTCCTACCTGTAATCGAAATTTCGTACCCATGTTTGAGATACCTTGCATTACCAAACGTTCACGAGTAACCGGTTCCAGCGTACCTTTCAGTTCTGACTTCTTAACCTCAATCCAGCGGCGATCAGGATCGCTATCCGACAAATTAACTCCATAAGCCTGGATATGCTCTCCCCGGACTAAAAGGAAATCAGTTTTAACATTTCTGAGGTCGCTTTTCCTCGAGGAAACATTAATATCACCTTGGTAACAACTGACAAGTTTCTTAAGTTTCTTGGAATCTTTATGAATTTCTTTCATTAACTGAAGCTCATAATTCGACTTGATTAGGGGGAAAACCAGAGCTTCTCCGAAGAGTGACTCGATTTCATCCCAATGAATTTCGGCATGCGAATCTGGTGGCAGAACCGAAGAGTTTAAGCCAACGGATAAAGAAAAAGTGTTTGAGCTTTTCCCGGTTGCAAAAAGAAACACAGTCGTCGCTTGTGTAACAGACTCAAATACTTTTTCCTTCTCTGGAAACTCGATCAGGAATTTGAGTGATCCTTTTTCCTTAAACATACGACGAATACCCTGAGTATTCTTATCTGCAATTAATGTACTTGGCACAATGAAACTAAGAATTCCATTTTCGGAAAGTAATTGAACAGATCTTTCAATGAAGTGTCGATACAGATTTAATTTCCCACCCAGTGCGTACTTATAACTTGGAATGCTTCTAAGATTTTCCAAAATTTCTTTTGAATCCGAACCTTCAAGCACTTTATAGGGTGGATTGCCAATAATAATTGGGAAGCCCGAAATTCCAAACATGGTTGTCAGGTCAAAGAATCTCGCCTGATTGTTCGAGGCTAAAGGTCTGAATGATTTCAGCTGCGAATTTCTTTTGCTCTCTGCGAAAAGAGTTGGGTCTGAAGTAACTAGTTTTTCAAAATCTTCCCTCAATTTAGTTTTCTTTTCTTCGCTTGTGGTTGTGAAATACCTACGTCTGATACTTGCTAGTTTCTTCTCAAGATCGGGATCATCCCCGAATGACATTTGTTTATTGGAGTCAAGTGGTGTTAGCGAATCAGCGCATATAAATTTGAAATCCAAATTCGGGAGTGGAACCACACCACGATTTGGTGAAGTATCGTCAATTTCTTGGTCAACGATTAGTGTGAGAAAACAACGTAGTTTTGCAATTTCCACTGCCACGGATTGGATATCAGTACCAAAAATAACATCCCTAATAATCTTTCGTTTTCTCAAATAATCGAGTCGCCCTGTAGAAAGCCAGTGCTCAGTTCCCTCCATGTCTTGGGATTCCAAGTACTCATCACCTTCAGGGTCCACTTGAGTTATGACCCAAAGTAACTTCTGCAACATACCCATAGGAAATGCACCACTTCCGCATGCAGGGTCTAAAACTTGAAGCTCAGATATCGCACTTACAATCTTAGTTCTTTCAATAGCATCTAACGGATGTTCAACGTCGTCGTGCTTAGTCGTAGTTATAACCGCTCTGATTTTTTCATCGGATATCGAAGTTTTATTTAGAAGGTATGCAGTTAGTGTTTCATCCACCATGAAATTCACAATTGCTCTTGGTGTGTAGTAACTACCCGTGCTCTTCCGTGCGACTTGCCCAGTTTCTGGATTGATTTCCGCGAGCAAGTTTTCAAAAACTCGACCAAGCATCTCAGGATCTATAGATAAGTCCACATCATTTTCTAAATTCTCATCAATCGTAAAATTGTAAGTATCAAGTGTCTTGAATAGAGCTATGAACCATCCATCAGGAATGTCGATTTCCGATTTCCTAATTTTCTCGTTGTAAAAGTCTCCCGCCTCGCCATCCGATGCATGAAATAGGCCACCATTTAGATATGGAACTTGACCATAAAAACCGTCTTGAAATATTGAGTCCCTTTGTGGAATTTGTTTGTTAAGGACTTCAAAAAAGATTGGCTCTACTCTCTCATGGAGGATATTTTTATAGCTGCCATCTTTCTTTGAAAGCAATTCGGGTGGTAAAAGAGGTTTCCCTGAATTACTAATTTTTTGCCTTAAAAACCAAAGAAAAATGATTCTACCCAGAAGTCTTACAGAGTAATTTTGCAAGTCCTCTATTTTTGATTTCTTGCCGGGCAATTTGAGGAGGGGTTTCTTCAATACTTCCTTCTTATCGCCATAACGGCCTACTAGCTCGTAGAAATGTTCCGCAATCTCTTTATAGAAATCCTTGTTTACGGCTTCAACCGAGAACCTAAATTGAAGATTTTCGAAATCCGTTATAGGGCCCATATTTGCTAAGTATTTTCTAGCAGTAGCAATCCCAACGTCTGAACCCAGCACATAAGAGTGGCGACGTGGATTCGAGTAACTAATCACTACTTTTCCAGTAGAGTCAAAAGTCGGAAGCGCTGTAAGTAGTGACAGTCTCCAAATAGAGTCATCGTCATTTACATATACGATCAAGGCTCGATAAATGTTGTGCGCTTTGAGTATCTTGAAACTATTATTAGTCAGGGAAATTCTGCTACTAACATTCTTTGTACTTCTGACAATCAAAACGCTTGTCATTAATAGTGAAGATTCACCAAGTCTTAAAACTTCAGAGAATCCGGAACTACCGACTTCAACTTTTCGTAAATCCAATTTAAAGTCTGGGAGAAACCCGTTGATAAAGTCCGTGAACTCCTTTTGACTGAATGGATTTGAAAGAATCATTTCACAAACTCCTGGGCTAGCAGAATTACTTCTGACTCTGTTTCCATACGATCAACACGATTTAGGATATTTCGAATAAATGATTCTGGTATTAATTTACGAAAAGCCTCATAAATCGCCTCAGGAGTCTTCTCTCTGATTTGTGATAAATCTTTCAATGTACCTTCGCTGACGTCGTCATATTCCTTGATAATTTTTCCCAAATCTACGCAGTAACTCTCAGCTGAGGGAAGGTTCAATCGAACAGCCTCGATAAGTTGTAAGGCAGCAGCTCGTCGTCCCCTAATCTCGGCTAACGCATGCTTCTCAACAAGCTTTTCCTTTGCGTAAACAAACAATTTAGCGAATGCAGAAGTAATCTCTGCGCCGACTTCATCCTCTTTAGCCTTAAAGAACCTGAGAGCGTCCTCTGTAGAGATAACCTCCGGATCACTATCAAGCGTAGAAGTAACAAAGACTGAATTCTGGCCACGCTTACTGAAAATGACTCCCCTTTTCTCGGTAGTACTAGTTCGAGATATACGTGAACGGCGCGGAATTTTCTCAATAACTTCCATTAAGCCTTTGTCTCTAATCGCAATTTCGTAGTCCTCAATAAAAACAGAATCCCAACTCAAGTCATCCTCACTTTTATCAACATTGTCGAACTCGTCTTTGAAGAAAGTTTGTAAGTCGAATTCATCTTTATGAAAACTTTGAAGAGTTTCTTCTGGCGTAAGTGTTCGAGTATCGCTTCCTACAATATTCTGAATTAGATTTATTTTTAATGTTGAAATAGCTTTAATTCGAATTTCTGAATCTCCCAAAACAGTAGGGAAGAAGTTGTAAATATGAATGGTGTCAAATACCTTCTTATTTATACGATTGATACGTCCGATTCTCTGAATCACTCGAGTCGGATTATAAGGAATGTCGTAATTGATAATCACGCCCGCTCTATGAAGGTTTACGCCTTCACTCAAAGCGTCAGTACAGATTAGAACTTGATAGGTATCCTCTTGGGGACCAATTGCATAAGCTGCATCAAAATTACTAAGTAAAGTTTTGCGATTTTCTTTGGATGAATCTGCAGCAGTAAAACTTAATACTCCAGTCATTCCACGATCTTTTAATAGCTTAGAAACGTAGTTCACTGTATCCGCGTAAGCCGAGAAGATAACAATCTTGCGTTCCGGGTTTTCCTTCAAAAGCCTTAGTATTTGCGCTTCGAGCTCATCAGTCTTTGGATCTAACTCTTCCAGCTGGGGGTCACTGAACCACGAATCGTGAATTGTTTGAAGTACTTCTGTATCGTGGCGGACATCGAGAATGAACTGTGGATCAACCCACTCTGCGGGTATTTCTAGAAGACCCTTGGTATTTCGAAGTTGCTCGAGTTTTACCTCTAAATCATCAGCAAATTCACCGTCTTCAATAGTGTACTCATCAGGATCTGGCAACTGTCCCTTTTTCATAATTGGAACCACTTCTAGTTTATCCCACCAGTTAATGATTAATTTATTGTTGTCGATCATTCTCTCTAGAGTTGTCCTAAAGGCAAATTTTGAACTTTCAAATCTCATTACAAGTAACTTACGCATGAAATCAGATAGGTTAGTTTGTGCAACTTTTAGGTCAACGTCATCTACAGCAGAGCCGTATTTCTCTAAGAATTTATCACGTTTGATTATGTATGTTGCTGGCTTATATCTAGCACCGATAAAACCATGAGTAGATTCAGAGTCACCAATCTGACTTAAAGTGTCTAAATAGAGTTGCCCTAAACCTTTTAGGTCATATTCGAGCAGGGTAGGTCCTTCGACTTTTGGGAACGAAATATTTTGTCTCTCTAGATCCTTTCGGTATCGGGTTATATATTCGAGATCTAACCTAGAACGCCTAATGACAATCGGTTCAAGGAATCTGCGTTGCTCAAGTGAAATTTCGGTACTTTCTTTCGTGAAGTCCCCGTTAGGAGATTTGCGTAAGTCGACTCTTAATTTCTTATACTTCTGAATCAACTCCCTGAACCTAATACTTAAATTATCAATGCTTCGGATCGTTGACTGCCCAGGAGTTTGGAACAGCTTCATTAGGGCGAAAACATCTTGTGGGGAGTTATTAAAAGGAGTCGCTGTCAACAGAATTACTTTGTTGTTTGGGTTGCTTCTACAAATTTGGTGGAGCAACTTGTAATCCGCCGTATCTTCATTTCTAAAACGGTGTGCTTCATCAATGATGAAAAGTAGAGGAATGTTTGAATCTGAATAGCGCTCGTATATTGCAGCAATATTTCCAGAGCTCCAAACCTTCGAACCGCGAATTCTGAAGAGCTCCTTATAATCTTCCCATTGAGGAATCAAATGGGGTGGGGCGATAATGATGGTTGTCATATCTAGGTTGTGAGCAACCGCGGAGCCAATGATGCTCTTACCGAGACCAACAACGTCGGCAATAATCACGCCATCGAATTTATCAACACGATCCATGGCAATTTTGATTGCATCGGTTTGGTACTCAAAGTCTAAGAATGCCTCAGAAGTAATTTTGCTTGGAGTCTTTATTCTCTCTAAATTTTCAGGCTTTTTGTAGATCTCATGTAAGACTCGTACATACATCTGATATGGAGTGGGCTGTTGATAAATCCATAACTTGCTTTTTGCTACTTTGATGAATTCATCAGAGTTTTCCTTTTCTGCAATAGAAATTGAATTCGAAGAATCCCAGAGATTGGCGAATAGAGCCTCGTGCTCGTCAAATTTACTCTTCTCTCTTGATGAGTCGTTTAATTCGCCTTGTCCAGAAAGCCCACGAAAAGTGAAATTGCTCGAACCCGTGAACAAAGTGCCCGGGAAGTCTCCACCTTGGCGAATCTCTTGCTTATTGTGAACCAAATAAAACTTCCCATGGAAGTCTTTCTTAGTTTTTCTAATTTCTAAACTTCCATCTTGAATCTTCGACAAAAACATGTCGAAGGTGGACTCTGAATCTTCTGTATCAAAAGTATCGCTATCGTTCACAAAGCCAACCAAAGCATCCATGTAGTTCTGTTGAAGCTGCAAGGCCGAGTTTGTCGGCTTTCTCGGAGCGTATCTTTCTAGCGAGACATCGTTCTCTCGGGAATTCTTCACAATTTCTTGGATGCACTCTGGGTCAATTTCCATACCCACGAGAATTCTGATTTTTTTGTCTTTTAGCTGTTTGGCCAACAATTGAAAGCCAGAAAAGTAGAAATAGCCGACACAAATATCGATCGAGTCTGAGGTTTGGAGGGCATTGGCCAGAGCATCCAACATGGTTCTTTCCTCGTTGGTGATTAGCGTCGTCATGATTCGCTCCCAGCGCTAAAGGTGAGGCCTTCGGTTTGGAGTTTGAACATAGTTGTAACTTATCTCCCTCCCCCGACAATGTTTAGAGTTTTTAACTTAAATCCTTGGTTGGTTATGAATTTTGAGCGTTAAATTCCATGAATCGCGCTTCAAGCCTAGCGGGATCCGGCTTCTCCCCTTGTGAATGTGGCACCCAGAGCCTGGTTCTATCCATTTCCTTGATTCCATGTTCGAGCATAGGTCCATCTGTTTCACTCAAAATGTCTTTGCGTACATGGACTGTGTAGTCGGCATCAATTCCCACAATATTTACGTCATATGCCGTGTGATGAATTTTGCAAAGGCTCAAACCATTTGTGACAGAAGTTGAAGAAGTCTCATCACTATCAGGAGTAATGTGCGCAGCATCGAGAAGTCGCCCATGGCCAAGTCGACAGATCGCACACTTTGTGTCATAAGCGCTAATCACTCGAGCGCGGAAAGCAGGTTGGTGCAATCGCTGCTTCATCATTCGTTCGGCGTATCGTCTTTCAATCACGGATTCTGATCGGGAAGCAGTGGCAAGTGATAGGTCGGGAGCGATGAGGCAGTAGCCCTCTTCGGGAAAATCATTGATGATAAAAACTCTGTACGGAACATAGCGGCCTGATTCTTGTTGTACAAACCAGATGAGGGGAAGTTGAAATTCCATCGCCTTACGCATCTTCGTGTTCTTGCCAGCAGCTCCGCCTGATTGGTAGTCATATCGCCAGAGGCCACCCGAGACTTCTTGGTCTTCGTACTTTCCTGATTTTGTAGTGTTGATTGAAAGTGTAGCTCGTAGATCTTTTCCTAGTGTCCAAGAAGCACCTGGATTCCAAATGCCGCCTTGAGAATCAATGACGCGAATAGTTTGCCGTGCATAGGAGAAACTGCCGAGTTCAGCGCGAGAGAGCATTCCGTCGCCCTCGTTCGCTTTGGAGATGATTTTGTCGATCAAATCCTCACGAAGCGCTAGTTCCTCTTCAAGGGTCCACATAGAACGAGCTTATAGACGTTTCGGTGAAACTTAATGGTATTTCCCAAAATAGTCTTGCACACGGAAGAAAATCTCATTCAGTCATAATTATTCTGGTAAGCCTCGAATATTTCTAATAATTCATCCTCGAAACATTTGGGACATGGTATTGCACCTCGATCGAAGGCGTCTGTAATTTCATAACTTCGAGTTGACGGGGTCTCGTATGAATATTTGTACATTGGATCTTTAGGATTACCTATTCTAATACCACTCAAACATTCTTCACCCCATGGATGGAAATAGCCTTTAAAGAAGTAGTGTGGGATAGAAACCTTGTCTTGATAATCTGTCGTGATCCATGATCTATTTTTTGCATTTTCTGTGAAACTTATAATGAAATTTTTTCTATTTTGAGTATCTGAGAAATAATGAATGGCCATGAATAGCAAATCGAAGTCGCATTCAACAATTTCAGAATCAGTTTGATTTTTGATTGGAAATTCATCAAAAAACTTAACAACTTTCTGGTCTTCTGGGTCCCAAAACGTATATTCGCTAGGCATCAAGAATTCCTCTCATATGAGAATTTCACCAGATCCCACTTAAACCCACCTGATTCGGCCCACGGGAAATCTTTTCCGCTTACAGAGCGCATGTCCAGGGTTCTTAGGTAAAACTTTCCTTTTCGCGGGGTGAGATTACTCAGTGAGACGTTTACTGGCGCATGAACAATCTTTCCATCAGCACAATCCGGCTCACAGAGATTCCTGTAGTACTCCCCTGTCCCTTTCGCCCCGTCTTGGCTCCATGAGGACCACTGAATTTTGCTGATGTAAGCACCGCCATCTCCACAGTAGATCATGATGGTTTCAGGCTTGTGTTCGGGGTATTCGCAGTCCCAGGTAAGGACTTGGGATGGCTTTAAGTGGGGCTTCTGGCTGATGAAGAGAGTCGCAGCAAGCGCGGTGGATAGGAACACCGCACTTGCTGCGAATACTGCTCGAGACTTGATCATGCTGCGATTGTCTCTTCAATGGTCTTGATGCGCTCAAGACGGGTTTGGGCCTCTTCCTCGCGGTTAAGGGCTGTCAGGGCTTTGGCAAGCTCTTTATTGACCGCGACGATATCTTCCCAATCCTTGTCCTCATCAAGGGTAAGTAGTTCGAGTGATCGAAGTAGATGCTTTTCTGCATCTTC
>Ga0114960_10003466_pt1 | contig 12068 bp, 11 predicted proteins | sample C_130625_MF_Meta_FD_92637 | JGI IMG/M metagenome (GOLD analysis project Ga0114960, IMG submission 92637) | Freshwater microbial communities from Lake Croche, Canada to study carbon cycling - C_130625_MF_MetaG | ecosystem: Environmental > Aquatic > Freshwater > Lake | place: Lake Croche, Canada... | reverse complement strand
GCTATTTTCATCAGAGGATGCAAATGATTTGGCTCGAAAGATTGTTTCCCTGTTGGTAGATCCCGCGGCGCATGTGGAAAAAGCGAAGAAGGGGCGCCAGTATGCACAGAGTTTTGACTGGGATGTTGTTGCCGAAAAGATTTATGACGTGTATGAAATGGCAATGGTCGGCAGAACTGGCATCACACTCTCTTCTGACACTCGCGCCTGGAATAGATTTATAGGTAGAAGAACATGAGTAAATACCTTCTTACTGTTTTCGTAGTTGCACTGTTGGGCTGGTACCTATCTTTCTCTGCGACTCGCCTTGATCGTCTGCATCATCGCGTCGAAACCAGTTGGGCCAACTTGGATGGACTTCTTCAACGTCGGGCAGCAGTAGCAATTGAGATAGCGAGATCAGAGATTTCAGATCCAGCTTCCTCGATGTTGCTGACATTTGCAGCACATCAAGCCCGTGATGCAAGTGTGCGTAATCGTTCACAAGCAGAGACGGGACTGACTGGGGCACTTGGTATTTTGTTAGAGAATGCTCAGGCTTTCTCAACACCGAATGAACAAGAGTTGTTGCACGAGCTTCAAGACCTCACCGATAAGATCAAGATGGCGATTTCAATACATGTTGATTCAGTGAATCGAACCCATATGGTCCGCGGTAAGTGGCTGATCCGTACCTTTCGCTTAGCGGGAACTGCACCCGAACCAGTGGTCTATGAATTTGAAGGCGATGTTCTTTAAAAAGTTTTTTATCGGGTCGATGGCGCTCATATCCATCGCCATCGTTGCGCTGTCAATCCTCAATCCGCAATCGGCGGTGATTTCACATTTACCGTTCATCAAAGTGCTACCCGTGAATTCAATCAGTGGTCGCGAAGGAGGAGATGGCCCCGTTCTTGTTGTGAAAATTGATGACACGGCGATGGCGCATCCGCAGATCGGTCTCGAGGATGCGGACGTTATCTACATCGAACAAGTAGAAGGCGGCTTGACGCGCTTGGCAGCAGTCTTCTCTTCGAAAATTCCAATGCGCGTAGGTCCGGTTCGTTCTGCTCGAATTTCAGATATCGAATTATTCGCACAGTATGGTCACGTTGGATTTGCCTACAGCGGTGTTCAAAAGAGGATGTTGCCTGTAATTGCTTCGGCGAATCTCGAGAATTTAGGAGCGCAGAATCATTCTTCAACAATCTATACAACGGATGCATCTCGAACCCTGCCGTACGCCATGGTGTTGCGTGCAGATTTATTGATGGATCTCGTTGCAGCTAAGAGCCTTTCTCTTTCTCAATCAAAATCAATGGGTTGGAAATTCGGTAAAGAACCCGCAGGTGGAATTCCCCTTACCGATGTTCACATCTCTTGGCCCGCTAACTCCTATGACGCCCATTGGTCTGTAAAAGAGAATCGCTGGTTGTTAGATCATGCCAAAAGTCCAGACTTAGCGGATAGTGGATTGCAACTCGGTCCGACTACATTGGTTATTCAAAACGTTTCAATTACCGATTCAATCTATAAAGATAAAGTTGGTGGCATCACGCCGTACTCGGCAACAGTCGGAACTGGAACTGGCTATATCTTGCGCAATGGCAAATCATTTGCAGCGACGTGGTCCAGGCCAACTCCCGAGGATGGCACTGCATGGAAGAGTCCCGATGGCACAGATATCACCTTTGAAAAAGGGCAGATTTGGGTCGCATTGACCGATAAAGCCCCAATCTTTACTCGCAATATTCCGGATGCGACACCTCCAACTACAAAGTAGACTCTGCTTCCTTCGATAACTTTTAGGAGCATAGAAATGTCTGAATCAACCGGCACCGCTCGCGTAAAACGCGGAATGGCAGAGATGCTTAAAGGTGGCGTCATCATGGACGTTGTCAATGCTGAACAAGCGAAGATTGCCGAAGATGCAGGTGCGTGCGCAGTGATGGCGCTAGAACGCGTTCCAGCGGATATCCGCGCACAAGGTGGCGTAGCTCGTATGTCAGATCCTGACATGATCGAAAAAATTCAGGCAGCTGTCAAAATTCCAGTGATGGCAAAGGTTCGCATTGGACACTTTGTAGAAGCTCAAATTATTGAAAGCCTCAATGTTGATTACATCGATGAATCAGAAGTTCTTACACCGGCTGATTACACCAACCATATTGATAAGTGGAACTTCAAAATTCCATTTGTGTGCGGCGCAACAAATTTGGGTGAGGCTCTTCGCCGCATCAATGAAGGCGCAGCGATGATCCGCTCGAAGGGCGAAGCTGGTACTGGTGACGTTTCGAATGCGATGACACATATGCGCACAATCGGTGGCGAAATTCGCAGACTCACTTCACTTCGTGAAGATGAACTGTATGTCGCAGCAAAGGAACTTCAGGCGCCGTATGCGTTAGTAAAGGAAGTTGCTGAGACTGGAAAGCTTCCAGTTGTTCTATTTACTGCTGGCGGAATCGCTACTCCGGCCGATGCTGCTCTTATGATGCAGATGGGTGCAGATGGAGTCTTTATCGGTTCGGGAATCTTTAAATCTGGAAATCCTGCGCAACGCGCCGCTGCGTGCGTTAAGGCGACAACGTTCTATCAGGATGCAAAGGTACTTGCTGAAGTTTCACGCGGACTGGGGGATGCAATGGTCGGAATCAATGTTGCAGATATTCCTGTTCCTCATCGCCTCGCTGAACGTGGTTGGTAGCACCCCACATCTCCATGAAGGTTGGCGTACTAGCTCTACAAGGTGATTTCCGAGAACATATTGTCGCGGCGCAATCATGTGGTCATGAAGCCATTGAAATTCGTCGTTCGTCAGAGCTCGATAGCGTTGATGCGCTGATTCTTCCAGGTGGAGAGTCATCAACAATTATTAAATTAGCTGAACAGTTTGAACTCTTTGCTCCAATTCAAAAGAAGATTCATGAAGGCATGCCTGTCTACGGTTCGTGTGCGGGAATGATTCTCTTAGCCGATCGCATAGTTGATGGCATTGCAGGACAGAAGTCATTTGGTGGATTAGATATTGCGGTGCGACGAAATGCATTTGGGCGCCAAGTTGATTCTTTCGAATCAGAACTGACATTTAACGGCGCAATGCTCCACGCAGTTTTCATCCGTGCGCCTTGGGTTGAGGATGTTGGTGTGGATGTGGAGGTTCTTTCGACAGCCGCAGAACATCCGGTTGCGGTCAGGCAAGGCAATCTATTAGCCACCAGTTTCCACCCCGAATTGACGGCAGATCTTGCGGTGCACCGCTACTTTTTTGATGAGATTTGCAAAGTGGCGATAAAGTAGCGCCATTAAAAGTTCTGAGGGATTATTGCCTTCAGTACCAAGGAAGCGATCGAGGTGTAGACGATGTCAGGCCATTCCAAGTGGGCAACGACAAAGCATAAGAAGGCTGTCATTGATGGTCGCCGGGCTAAGAATTTTGCGAAGCTGATTAAAGCTATTGAAGTTGCTTCGCGCAACGGTGGTCCTGATGTAGATGGAAATCCGACTCTCTTTGATGCAATCGCCAAGGCGAAGAAGAATTCAATGCCGGCAGATAATATTGAACGCGCCGTCAAACGCGGTGCTGGGCTTGAATCCGGTGGCTCCGATTGGCAAACAATTATGTATGAAGGCTATGGACCTAATGGTGTTGCCATCATGATTGAGTGTCTATCTGATAATCGAAATCGCGCTGCATCCGAAGTTCGCGTTGCAGTTACTCGTAATGGCGGAACGATGGCCGATCCAGGCTCTGTCTCCTACCTCTTTAATCGCAAGGGCGTCATCATCGTAAATAAAGCCATCGGCGCTACCGAAGATTCAATTTTGGAAGCTGCACTAGATGCAGGCGTTGAAGAAGTAAATGATCTTGGCGAATCTTTCGAAGTTGTATGTGAAGCCAGTGATTTGGTTGCAGCACGTACAGCGCTTCAAACTGCGGGAATCGACTATGAATCCGCCGACTCTTCATTCTTGCCTTCGATGCAAATTCCTCTCGATGCCGATGGCGCTACAAAAGTATTCGAACTCATTGATGCAATCGAGGAGCTAGACGATGTGCAGAACGTCTACTCAAATTTCGATGTATCTGATGAGGTCATGGCGAGCCTTTCCTAAGTACCTGCACCACCGGAATAGGCTTAGAAATTATGAGCCATATAGAACGACGAGTCCTCGGGGTTGACCCAGGGCTGACCCGATGTGGAATCGGAATCGTTCAAGGCGCTGTCGGAAAACCATTGGCCCTTGTCGGTGTTGGCGTCATTCTCACTGCGGCTGACCTTCCACTAGAGAAACGCCTCATGCAGTTGGAAAGAGAATTGGAAGAGTGGATTGATTTACATAAGCCAGATGTCATGGCGGTGGAACGTGTTTTCTCGCAACACAATGTGCGCACAGTGATGGGGACGGGACAAGCTGCAGGAATCGCATTACTTGTAGCTGCTCGCCGGAATATGCCTGTCATGATGCATACGCCTTCTGAAGTGAAGGCTGCAGTTACCGGTTCAGGTCGTGCAAATAAGGTGCAAGTTGCCGACATGGTGAAGCGATTGCTGAATCTGGAAGTGATCCCAAAACCAGTTGATGCAACAGATGCCCTTGCCCTTGCAATCTGTCACATCTGGCGCGGGGGAGCTAATACGAGAATTCAAGATGCGGTCAAAGCAGAGAAATCAAGGATTGCTAAGTTGGTGAAGAAGTGATTTCGCTAGTCAATGGAATCGTTCGCTCAATCTCGCAAGAGAGAGCGATTGTAGAAGTTGGGGGAGTCGGTCTCTCAGTCTCTATCACTGGTCCTACTAGTGCACATTTGAATCTCGGTGCATCCGTTCAACTATTCACCACACTTGTGGTTCGAGAAGATTCATTAACTCTCTTCGGTTTTCTCGATGACGAAAGTAGATCTACTTTTGAGCTGGTGCAAACAGTCTCGGGCATAGGTCCGAAAGTTGCTCTGGCGATTATGGGGGCGCATACTCCTGATTCACTTGCTCGGGCTATTTCGCAAGAAGATATTAAGGCGATTGAAAAAGTTCCTGGAATAGGTCGAAAAGGCGCACAAAGATTAATCTTGGAGCTCAAGGGAAAGATTTCAGATTTCGGGGGAGCAGAGCGTCTGCAATCACATCAACCTGTGTGGCGTGAACAACTGACATCCGCACTTGTCTCACTCGGTTTCTCTGCAAAGGAATCCGATGCAGCGATCAATGATGTCTTAGCGAGTTATGCCGAAGAAGGAATTGATCCTGCGACAGTGGATCTCTCTGAACTCTTAAAGAGGACGCTACAGAACGGACGTCGCGGATAAATGGAAGAAGATCGCGTCGTTAGCCCTGATGCAATGGGTGAAGAGTCATCTGTTGAACATGCCCTTCGCCCTAAGACGCTTAAGGATTTCATTGGTCAACATCGAGTTCGCCAACAGATCGATGTCTTACTCACTGCAGCTAGAAAACGTGGTTCGGCTGCAGATCATATTTTGCTGTCGGGTCCACCTGGCCTAGGTAAGACAACTCTTGCAATGATCCTTGCTTCAGAGATGCAAACCCCAATTCGCATTACAAGTGGTCCGGCGATTACTCACGCAGGAGATCTCGCTGCGATTCTGTCATCACTCGTTGAAGGTGAAATTCTCTTTCTAGATGAAATCCATCGACTACCTCGTCCAGCCGAAGAGTTGCTATACCTCGCTATGGAAGATTTCCGTGTCGACGTTGTCGTTGGCAAGGGTCCTGGGGCCACTGCCATTCCTTTACAACTGCCTCGATTTACCTTGGTTGGCGCAACTACACGAGCGGGGCTACTTCCATCACCACTCCGGGACCGTTTTGGTTTTACAGCGCATTTAGATTTCTATGAAGAGTCAGAGTTGGTAGAAGTCGTAACTCGCAGCGCAGCGTTACTTGGACTGTCCATTGATGTAAAGGCGATTTCTGAAATTGCGGGAAGATCACGAGGTACTCCGAGAATAGCTAATAGGTTGCTACGTCGCGTCCGTGATTATGCGCAAGTTCATGGTTCTGATTCATTGACTCACGCAGATGCAAATGCGGCACTTGAAATGTATGAAGTAGATGAGAAAGGTTTAGATCGTCTAGATAGATCAGTACTTATTGCCCTGATAGAAAGATTTAATGGCGGACCAGTGGGCCTTTCAACTTTAGCGATTGCTGTGGGGGAAGAGACCGAGACCGTTGAATCAGTGGCAGAGCCTTTTTTGGTGAGAAATGGCTTTATGGCGAGAACTCCACGCGGTCGAATCGCTACGACATTGGGATGGGAGCATGTGGGACGAACACCACCTCCCGGCATCGCCACTCTTTTCGACACGCCCGCGCCTGACGCCTAGACTCTCCTCTTATGTCCACACCTACAAATAGTGCGAAGACCCCAACTAAGAGCTCGGGTCGTCCCGTGCGCGCCTTGGTTATCTTGGCGGTCATTCTTGTCGGCCTTCTCGGAACTGCTCTGATTCAAGGAGCTACTTCGGTAAAACTTGGTCTAGACCTTCGCGGAGGAACAAGTGTCACCCTGCAACCACGTGCGTCTAATGATTCAAATAAAATCACTTCGGAGGCGATCGACCAAGCGGTTTCGATTATTCGTCAACGTGTTAACTCACTCGGTGTTGCAGAATCAGAAGTAACTGCCCAAGGTAGCGGCACAAACCGCCAGATTGTTATCTCTGTTCCAGGAGATTCAGGTCGACGTGTGGTCGATCTTGTAGGTCAAACTGCCGAACTCCGCTTTAGACAAGTTCTTGCAGAATCTTCCGCTCTAGCTGGTGCGGGCACCGATACCGCAACTCCATCTGCGGGTGTATCTGCTGCTATCAACGCACAATTCGCAGCCCTTGATTGTACGAAACAGACAAGTCTTCAAGGAACTGGCGCAGATGCACCTACCGACACAATCGTTGCCTGTTCTAGAACTGGTACAAGTAAGTACATTCTCGCGCCTGCAGAAGTTCTTGGGCGTCAAGTATCAAAGGCATCTGCCGGAATAGATCAGCAGGGTGCAGCGGCTTGGTATGTACTTCTTACATTTAATGGTGAAGGCACAAAAGCATTCGGGGCACTTACTTCTCGAGTAACAAAACTTCCTTCACCTCAAAATCAGGTTGCAATCGTTCTTGATGGATTAGTTGTATCAGCACCTTCTATCAATGAAGCGATTCCTTCAGGTAATGCACAGATCACCGGATCATTTTCTCAATTAGAAGCACAAGATCTTGCAAACGTTCTTAAGTACGGTGCACTTCCACTTGCCTTTGATCGCGGTGAAGTGCAGCAAGTATCTCCAACTCTTGGTTCGGATCAGTTGCATGCTGGCTTACTTGCCGGTGCTCTGGGCCTTCTTCTTGTTGTGATTTTCTCAGTTCTCTATTACCGAGCACTTGGTCTAGTCACTGTTGGATCCTTAGTTGTAGCAGGAGCCCTGGTCTACCTACTCTTCTTAGTTCTTGGTAAAACAATCGGCTTCACCCTTACCTTGGCTGGAATTGCTGGCGCAATCGTTGCGATTGGTATTACCGCTGACTCATTTATTGTTTTCTTTGAACGTGTTCGTGATGAGGCCCGCGAAGGTCGTTCCTTGCGTTCAGCTGTTGAAAGCGGATGGCTACGTGCGCGTCACACCATCATCGTTGCGGATATGGTCTCAATCCTTGCAGCGATTCTCCTCTACTTCTTTGCAGTAGGTGGAGTGCGAGGCTTTGCATTCACGCTTGGATTAACGACTCTTGTCGATCTCTTCGTGGTATTCATCTTTACAAAGCCAATTGTCACGGTGATATCACGGGTCAATTTCTTCTCTTCTGGACATCGATTCTCCGGGTTCTCCGCGAGAAGCGTTGGTCTGAAGAGTGCGTCAACTCAATCAACTTCAGTAGTGGAGGCATAAGAAGATGGCAAAGATTTCCGGTCTCGGTGGTCGCCTCTATTCAGGCGAGACATCATTTAATATTGTTGAAAATCGCAAGCGTTGGTATTCAATCTCAGCACTCTTTATTCTTGCGTCAATCGCTGCATTGGTAATTCAAGGGCTGCATCTTGGCCTCGAATTTAAAGGTGGAGCTTCATACACTGTAAATAAGCCAAGTATCACAATCGAACAGGCGCGTGCGTCAGTGGCTAATCTCGGAATTCCTGGCGAGGTTATTGTTCAAAAAATTGGTACTTCCAAAGTACGTATTCAAACTGGTGCGGTAACTCCTGCACAGTCACAATCTATTGAAAGTGCGCTCACATCTACATTCGGTGTAGCTGCGGAATCAATTGATACTCAACTTGTTGGGCCTTCGTGGGGTAAGGAAATTACCAAGAAGGCTCTCTATGGTCTGATCGCCTTCCTCATCGCTGTCATGCTCTTCTTAGCGATGGCCTTCGAACCCAAGATGGCAATCTCGGCGATAGTTGCAGTAGTTCACGACGTATTCATTACAGTGGGAATTTACGCCCTTGTAGGTTTCGACGTTACACCGGCGACAGTTATCGGATTCCTAACGATTTTGGGATATTCGCTCTATGACACTGTTGTTGTATTCGACAAGGTTCGTGAGAATACAAAGTCAGTTGCTGCAACAAGCAAGATGACATATTCACAAGCGGCAAACTTGGCTGTGAACCAGACTCTTGTCCGTTCTGCGAACACTTCAATTATTGCGCTCTTGCCAGTTGCCTCAATCCTCTTTGTTGGAGCAGGCTTACTTGGAGCTGGAACACTAAAGGATCTTTCACTGGCGCTCTTCATTGGCTTAGCTGTTGGTACCTACTCTTCAATCTTTATCGCTCCGCCATTCCTAGCTTCACTTCGCGAGAAGGAGCCAGCGATGCAGGCTCTTGCGAAACGTGTAGCAGCGCGCGGGGGAAGTGCAGTTGTCGCAGAAGTTGGTGCAGTTCGTCCATCAACTGGCAGCGGACCTCGCAATCAACCAAAGCGCAGAGGTCGCAAATAACTTTCTAAGGTATGGATACTCAAACCTTCATCGCACCTCTTGTCGGTGCGCTTAAGGAGCATCATCCCAATGCAGATCTTGCGATCATTGAGCGTGCATTCGAAGTTGCTCGCACAGCACATGATGGCCAGCTACGTAAATCCGGTGAAGATTACATAACTCATCCTGTTGCAGTTTCAATAATTCTTGCTGAACTAGGTTTGAATGAAACGACACTTGTTGCATCTCTGTTGCACGACACTGTCGAAGACACTCCATATTCACTGAGTCAGTTACGCAGTGACTTCGGTGACGAAATCGCGAATTTGGTAGACGGGGTAACCAAATTAGACAAACTCACATATGGTCCAACGGCGGAGGCTGAAACGGTCCGCAAAATGGTTATTGCCATGTCACGTGATATTCGAGTGCTGGTTATCAAACTCGCAGATCGTCTTCATAATGCACGTACGTGGGCATTCGTTTCGCCAGAAAGTGCCGAACGTAAAGCACGTGAGACGCTCGATATTTATGCTCCGCTTGCACATCGCCTTGGAATGAATGCAATCAAGTGGGAGCTAGAAGATCTGTCATTCGCAATTCTTGAGCCTAAGAAGTTCGAGGAGATATCTAGATTGGTTGCAGAGCGATCACCTTCTAGAGATGCTTTAACTGCAGAAGTGATTTCAGCGGTCGAATCCGATTTACAGAGAGATTTGATTGTCGCAACTGTTACGGGCCGTATGAAACACTTCTTTAGCGTCTATCAAAAGATGGTAGTCCGTGGAAGAGAATTCAATGACATCTATGATCTCGTCGGAATTCGTGTACTAGTAAATGATGTAAAAGATTGTTACGCGGTACTTGGCTCAATTCACGCCAGATGGAGCCCGGTTCCTGGTCGCTTTAAAGATTACATAGCGATGCCCAAGTTCAATCTCTATCAATCTCTGCACACAACAGTTATCGGCCCTAATGGAAAAGCCATCGAGATTCAGATCAGAACTTTCGAAATGCATTCACGAGCTGAATTCGGTATCGCAGCTCACTGGAAGTACAAGCAGGAGGGACAACCTCAGGAGACCGCGCCAGAAATGCTTTGGCTGCGTCAATTGCATGAATGGCAGAAAGAGACTGAAGATCCTTCAGAATTTCTTGAGGCACTTCGCTTTGATTTAGGAAGTCCAGAAGTTTTTGTTTTCACGCCAAAAGGATCTGTCGTTGCCTTACCTGGTGGGTCTACACCGGTTGATTTTGCGTTTTCCGTACATACCGATGTTGGACTGCGATGTGCCGGGGCAAAAGTTAATGGGCGACTTGTGCCGCTGGAATCCAAGTTAAGTAACGGCGATGTTGTAGAAATTGTGACAAATAAGGGTGAACATGCCGGACCTAGTCGTGATTGGCTCAATTTTGTTAAGAGCCCACGTGCCCGTTCGAAAATCAAAGCGTGGTTTAGTAAAGAACGTCGCGAAGAAGCAGTCGATGCAGGACGCGAATCTATTGCACGTCAGATGCGCAAAGCAGGCTTACCACTACAGAAAATATTTGCAGGCCATGCTCTCTTAGAACTCGCGCATGATATGCATTATTCAGATATCGACGCTTTGTACAGTGCAGTAGGTGATGGCCATGTGTCGGCTGCCTCCATTATTGAGAAGCTGATTGCAAGTACGGGAGCTGAAGATTCGCACCCCGAAAGCACGATGGAACATATACCTACAGGTGCGCAGGCAACAAAGCGGACATCAAGTGCCATCGAGGTTGAAGGCGTAGACGATGTTTTAGTAAAACTTGCCCGTTGTTGTACTCCTGTTCCCGGAGACGGGATCATGGGATTCATTACAAAAGGTTCTGGAATCTCAGTTCATCGAGAAGATTGTATAAATGCTACAGATTTACGGATGCATCAAGGCGAAAGAGTCGTCGGTGTTAAATGGTTGGCAGGGGCGGCAAGTATTTTCTTAGTCAATATTCAAGTTGAAGCACTTGATCGCGCGCGTTTGCTCGCAGATGTAACCAGAACTCTTTCGGAGCAGCATGTAAATATTCTCAGTGCTGCCGTAAGCACTTCAAAAGATCGCGTAGCTATCTCTCGCTTCACCTTTGAGATGGCAGATGCCAAACACTTAGATTCCGTACTGGCTGCAGTACGTGGTATCGAAGGCGTTTACGACGTCTATCGAACCTAAAAGACTCTAGAGAATATTTTGCGAATTAGTTAAATTCGGCGAGATGTTTTTCTGCTTCAAGTAGCCAAACCTTGCGAGCTTCAGCTGACTCAAATGACTCCTTAGCCTTCTTTGCATTGCCTGCAGCTTCTGCCTTAGCAGCAGCCTTTAGGTAGCTCTCAATAGATTCAGAGAGTTGCTTAACAACTTCAGCGGCGCGGGCCTTCGCGCTCGGATCTGTCTTGCGCCAGATTTCAGCTTCCGCTTCTTTAATCGCGTTTTCAACCGCAGATACACGAGCGTCAAAAGCGGCGCGCTTATCGCGGTGAGTGATACCAATCTTTTCCCAAGAGCGCATCAATTCACGGAATGAATTCTTAGCTGCCTTAACGTCAGTAAAAGGCACCAGAGCCTCAATCTGAACGATGAGTTCTTCTCTCTTGGCAAGATTTGCTGTCATCGAAACTTCGCGCTTTTCTAGATCCGCATTCTTTGCGGCGAAGAATTGATCCTGAGCGGCCTTAAATCGCGCCCACAATTTGGCATCATCATTCTTCTTTCCGCGGCCAGCAGCCTTCCAAGCATCCATCAGCGCCTTAAACCGGCGAGCAGTTGCAACCCAATCTGTTGAAGTAGCCAACTTCTCTGCCTCATCAATGATCTGCTTCTTTGCTTCTGTAACAACGGCCGTTGTTGCTTCGAGAGCAGCAAAGTGTGTGCGGCGACGTTTATCAAATTTATTGCGAGAAGCCGAAAAGCGCTTCCAAAAATCTGCATCGGATTTCTTATCTAGGCGCGGCGCGGCTTTCCACTCTTCAAGAAGAGTTTTTAAGCGATCGCCGGTTGATTTCCAATTTTCAGATAGTGCAAGTGATTCTGCCTCAGCGACAATCTTCTCCTTCTCAACAAGTATTTGTTCGCGTCGAGCAGCTTTGACCGCGGCTTCGGCTGCCTTCTTTGCTTCATAGGCTTCGCGATGACCT
>Ga0114960_10003465_pt1 | contig 12071 bp, 6 predicted proteins | sample C_130625_MF_Meta_FD_92637 | JGI IMG/M metagenome (GOLD analysis project Ga0114960, IMG submission 92637) | Freshwater microbial communities from Lake Croche, Canada to study carbon cycling - C_130625_MF_MetaG | ecosystem: Environmental > Aquatic > Freshwater > Lake | place: Lake Croche, Canada... | reverse complement strand
TTAGCAATTCGGAATCCTTCTTCACCTTCCGTAATAAATGTTTTATCTACTATTCCTAGTTGGCCCTTTTTAGGTGTTTTTGACATATCCATTTTCACATCTTTTGTTTCTGAACTTGAAGCCGCTAATCCAATTAATACTGTTTTATCATTAATTTCTGTATTCTCGCGCACTAAACCAAATCGATCTAATTTACTATAATCGTAGCCTGATTTTGTTCCTACAATATTGGTTTCGGATTGAATATTTGTAAAGGTTTTATCAATAGATGCATTCCCCGTTTTCGATTTCTCTTCATGAGATTCATAGGTACTATAATATGTTGTGCGGAAAAGACCACGTTTTAGTGCACCTTCGTTTATTAAAACTGCATCTTCCACATTATATCCTGTGTAACACATAATAGCTACTATAGCATTTTCACCATAAGGATTTCCTTCATTATTAATATGTTCAAGATAACGCGATTTTACCAAAGGATTTTGACCAGATACTAAAACTACAGCAGTCTTATCCATACGAACTTGGTGATTTGTATGATACATAGAAACCGCTTGTTTACTTTGTCCACATGAAAATGAATTACGTGATGCAGGATTATTTTCAGGAAAATTAATCATATTTGCCATCATTCCAAATATAAGAGATTCATGAATCTCCATATGAGTGAATTTCTTTAATTTATTCTTTTCCAAATCCTCCTCATTTAATGCTATTAAAGAACCCTCCGATTCATTTGTATCAATATAATCAATAACCGCTTTATCTTCTAAGAATCGTTTTAATTTGGCCGGATTAGATTCTGAATCAATACCTTCATATACCTCATGCAATTCATAAATTTTATTCATATTAATTTTAAAGCTCTTATCGGTTTTACGATTAAACCCGGTTACTAACTCGTGCCATAAAAGGTTATCGTTGTTTTTTAATCTATCTTTTATTTTATCAGAAGCTTCAAATGAAAACTTTTCAGAATCTGTATCCATATAAAAAATGGGTCTGCAAATTCTGCCCGCATCTGTGTAAATAAATATAGTATTTTGTTTTATATCAAACATAACGCTAGTATAAGTAGGAATAAGCCCATTTCTGCGGAATAATTTAATCTTCTCTACAGTTTCTATTGGATTATCGAGAGCTCCTGCCCAATGACCGTTGACAAATAATTTGGTTAATCTAGATAATAATATAGGTGGACAATCTTCAATTAATTTCATATCTACTTTCTCACGTAACCATTTTATCATAGGTTCTCTTGAATATCCTTGGGTTACATAAGCTGAAATAGACATATGTTTGTGAATACCAATATTCGCACCGTCTGGTGTATCAATTGGATCAAAAAACCCCCATTGCGTAGGATGAAGTACACGAGGTCCAACAACTTTTGCGCTAGCATCTAAAGGCAAATTGGTCTTACGCAGATGACTCATCATAGAGTTATGCGAAAGACGATTCAAATCTTGAACTATACCAACACGTTTTGTATGTGCTTGTGCACCCCAATTTCCTTTGAATGCTTTCTTGAATCCAGACTCTAACGTACGTTCGCGAAATACTGTTTTATAATTTTCTTTTATTAATCCCTTCAAATTATTCTCATATATACCCTTATTGTAAGTTATTTTTTGCTCAAATGCTAAGTGTATTTGACGTAATTGAATATTATAATACTCACGGAAAAGCTCATTCATTAATGACCCCACCAATTCAATACGTTTAAATTTGAAATTATCACGATCAGTTGGTTGTTCCAATCCTGTAGAAACAGATAATAATCGAAATACCATATAACCTAAATAATATGCTTTTTGTGTAAAATTCATCTCACCAATATGAGGTAAAAAATAGTCAGCTAATATTTCTAATGTATGTGGTATGGATTTGTGTTTCTGTAGATTTGCTATGTATTTTAAGGCATTTCGTTGTGTTAATATACCTCCAGCATCATGAACCGATGGAGCAAATAAATCAACCATAGCTTCATATTTATCTAAATCTAATAAACACATAGTAATGATTTGTTTATCTGAAACAATACCTAATGCGCGAAAAAGTATAAATAAGGGAACTGGGTCACGAACATTTGGAATACTCACTACAATATTTTTATTTGTATACGATGGACTCGGTGCCTTCATTCTTACTGCAAGAGTACGTATAGGTTTAGATACATTCTCGGATACTGACGTAATTTCCGCCGAATATAAATAGGCATCATCTTTACCCATTTGCTTTATATTCAACATATTGTACCCAAACTTTTCTTGGGAAACAACAGTCTTTTCTTTGCCGTCAATAATAAAATATCCACCGACGTCATTTAGACATTCACCCATAGAAAATCGTACTTCTCTAGGAAGACCTGCTAAAACACAATAATTAGATTGAACCATAATCGGGAACTTACCTAAGAATATCTTCTCTAAAACAATGGTTTCTTTTTGTATATTTGGAGCAACCATAGATTTTTCTAATGCCTCTCGAAAAAGTGCGGTTTCAGCAGCAGTTAATTCATCATCAAGTTTCTTCTTTCTTCTACGTGGAGGAGCTTTTGGAGCACCACCCAATAAAGCTTCTGATTCATACTGATCCATTTCATGATTCTTTGCATCTAAACTTTCAGATATGGTATGTTCTCCTTCTTTAACAACGGGTTCTTGTGCCTCTTTTTTAACATTGGTAAATTTCTCTTGATATCCACCGTTTAATACTTCCTCGTCTAATCCTGGAATATTAGGTTCTTCGCCTTCCTTTAAAATTGTAATAAATTCGACTTCAATATCATAATGCACTGTCATACCATATGTCATATTTCTTAATCTTGCCTCATTAGGAAACATATAATGTGAGTTATTATCATCATAAATAATTGGTTTCCCAAAATATATTTTATCACCATTTTTACCTCCAAAATACATAACACATTGAGAACGATACTCATTTATTTGTTCATCAAACCGCGTATTGATTCGCAAAGGATTCTTCTCTTTAAATAATTGAAAAATACCATTTGTAAAAAAATCATTGTATGAATCGATATGGTGTCTTACTAAACTTTGTGGATTATCCTCGAAATATGTATTAATAATCTTCCATATGGTTGAATTATCCATGATAGATTTGTATATAAAATAGAATATATATTTTATGTACTTTTTTATAATACTAGTATTGTAATCTACAAACTGGGCAAAATGAACACTTAAGTATACAATTACTGCATATCGCATGATTGCATTTTGCTACATTTATATTTTTATTTGTAAATTCATCCAAACATACAGGACATTCTGTTTCCCCATATCGAATAGATCGTAAACTTTTTTTCATATTAAATGTTTTTTGTATAAACCTAACAAAGGTTTTAGTAAATTTATCGATAATAATATTATCTATTGTTGGGTTATTTATTCCTGATTCCGCTTCAATATCACAAAAAGATCGAACAATATTTAACAGTCTATTTATATTATTATAAATAATCATAGAATTTCTCCTATTCGATTCCTTATGTAATCGTTCTATAAAATCATAGTTTTCTGAATATTTATTTATAAGATGATTCGCAATCTCTAATTTTTCATTAATAGTACTTTTTTCGATTTCACATAATTGGTCTATAAGTATTTTAATCTCTGAAAAGAATTCATTTGCTGCTTTACATTCTTTATTTCGTATTCTTTTACTAAAACGTATTGACATATCTATAAATATCACGAATAATCTTTAATTTTATTTGAATAAAAAATTGATTTTATAGAACGGTTTAACTTTAAAAATAACAATCAAATCATGTCTGACCATGAACCACGTGATGTGTATGATATTTGTGAACAAATATTGAAAATTATTCCAGATACAGAACAAGAACTGATTTATCAATTGATGAAGTTTAATGAAACATTATGGAATAAAGCGCCTGAACTAAGAAAAACTGTTACATTTTGGAAGCCATTGGAAAATATACTACAACAGAATATTACCTCTTTTGATGGAGATTGGCAAAAGAAGGTATTGAAATTGTATAATAATCAATAAATATTTATTATCTCTTAAATATGCTTAGTTGAATACTATTTATCCCACCCACCTTTTCATACACCTCATACACATATGTATTCTCTAAATCCTTATTTTTATAATCTTCCTTTTTTAACAGTACAACTATACAATTTTCCTCATTTGCTATATGAAGAAATGTATCCTCTATGGATGTAGGAATAACTGCTACATATTCACCTGTCAAATATCGTTTTGCCCTAGGTAAGGGTAAACAATTATTCAGAGAATATTTCTTGAAATAATATGCAATAGGGCAATCATAATCATTCGTTGGATAGTATCCTGGAAAAATAACACGATAATACGAAACCATCATTTTTTATAAACCTTTGATTTTATAAACAATAAATCAATTTTTTTATTTACAAAATTTTTGTAAATGGCAATAATATTTAGACAATCTACTAATCTTTTCTTTATATATTCTATAAAATGGCTGACACCATGGAATACCTTTTTGGACCTCTTGGTGAGGAATACTGCATCTGGTTCTATGCCCTTTCTATTTTAGGATTTGTCTATCTCGTATTATTTGTTGTTCCTGCTATCTTTATTGGAATTGCAAGTAAGAAGACTAGCTTCATGTACTGGTTTAACGTATTAGCTGTTGCTCTTGGTTATTTCATTTTCTATTTCCAAAATCGCTTGTTACATACTATGTGTGCTAGCAAAAAATTGTTTTAATCCGTTAGAAATACGAAAAACCATTTCCCATATATAATATAATTCCCAAATGGATATTTTATATTATAGTAATTATTGTAAACACTGTCAAAAATTATTACAGACTTTAGTAAAAGCAAATATGTCGGATAAAATTAGCTTCATTTCTATTGATAAACGGTATACTGATCCGAAAACAAATCAACTTTATATTGTATTAGAAAATTCATCCCGTGTTATTATGCCTCCAAATATTCATAGTGTTCCATCTCTTCTTTTAATAAAACAAAATTATAAGGTTTTAATGGGTGATGATATTTTACAACATTATCACCCTCAGATGAAGCAAATTAATGAACATGCCAATAAAAACAATGGTGAACCAGTAGCGTTTCCTATATTATCTTCCACAGGTGGAACAAATATTGTTTCGGAACAATATACCTTGTATAATATGACACCTGACGAGTTAAGTGCAAAGGGGAAAGGTGGAAATCGTCAAATGTATAATTATGTTTCTGCATCCGATGATATTCAATTTATTGAAACACCACCAGATACTTATCGACCTGATAAATTATCTAGTAGTGTGACAATAGATACATTACAACAACAACGCATGGATGAAGTTGCCAAAATAGCCCCGAAACAGCCTTTTGTCTAGACTATCATTATAATAATTAATTTAAAATACATAAAAAACAAATTATATTATAATTAAATAATGACAGATAAGTCTACTATTCTTCGAACATTTAATAAGCATTTTTTTGATTTCCTAGAAGATATCAAAGGCATTTTGCCTGATAATAAAGAAATTGCATATGCCATCACAACATTTGATACCATAAAACGGGCAAATCCTACTATTATTATTAAAACCTGGTATAGCTTTGTATTTCTTCCTTACAAAGATGTAATCGCAGAAGGAAATTTAACATATTTTATTGATAAAGATTATGGCGAGGATTTAGCTTCAGTAAATAAATCAGATGAGATCATACAAATGATTGATAATATTCGTAAACCTATTAAGGATATGGATGAAGTAAATAAAAATCATTCCTTAAAATATATTCAAAATTTATCTAAGTTAGCTGAGATATACAATGGCCTATAATTTACAAAGAATACATTCATTCTTTGTAAATTTATTTCTTTTTCGATGATGTCTTATTCTTTCTTTTCTTATTTGATTTTCTATGTTTTCTAGATCCACCAACTGTAGAAGCAGGTGTAGTGCTAGGTGCGATTGTTGGAGCAGGTGTACTCTCGGTTGTAGAAGTAGTCGATGGTGTTGAACTAGTTAATGAACTTAACCATGATTTTGATTGTGGTTGTTGGGCGGATTGGGTGCTTCCCATTTTAAATTCGTATATATAATGCTAAATATTATAAATTTCTGCAATCCCAATTAAGAATATACATTAATTCTCTAGGATCCATATTATTAAAATAATCAACTACATTTTTATAACGTATTTTTGCAATTGTATGTTTGTTTATTAAGGGTAAGTATAAATTATGATGAATTTTATAAATATGCGATTGATATTTCTCTAAAATAGGATCATTTTCCTTATACACGTATTTTGATAAGTATGATGTAAATACATTTTTTATGAATTCTTTGTATAAGTGTTTCAATGTGTTAAATTCCTTTTTTAACTTCGGAAACATTTTTAAATATTCTTCTACTTTTTCCTTTCCGATGCGGTTTAAACAAAAAAACTGATATTGTAATTGTGGTTTTACAGATAGTAATAATTTCAAATCCTCATAATTTTTATTTGAAATTTTTGCTCGTTCTCCTGTTTCCATATTTGTCAACATAAAACCCTTAAAAATTGATTTATTTCCTATTAATTCATCATATGTGGTTGCATTGTATTCCCTAGGAAATTGAATAACTCCATTTAACTGACGAAAAATATCCCATTTTTTATATTCTACATGAGGTACGTATTCTACCTCGTTGTTTTGTATAGAATACACGCCTATTAGAAAAAGACGCGCCGAATCTATAGGCAATAAAATAGAATTTTCTGAATGTTGTAGTATAAAATTATAACAATATTCTTTGGGTAAATATTCCAGTATAGCCACATCATTTAAATCCCGATTTGCACATTCATGAATCGCCTCCATAAACATTTCTAAAAAAGTAACGTGTTTTGTAGAATTATTTTTTTTGCCATAAAACCAATATTTGCCACCAATCGAATTTTTTGTAGATATATTCCATTTATCGATAGTTCTATCATAAAATAGATTTACAGCAACTCCTTCTACTGCTTCGTTTATATATATACTATTCGAAATCTCCGGATACTTGGTTTTAAATATTGAAAAAGGTATAGATTTTGGCGTAGAGAAACATACAACATTTTTATCAGGATAAGAAAAAATTACGGATCTATACATTCCTGTAGTTGTATCATCAAATGACATAAATTTTTTATCATAATTTAAAATTAAATAATTCGACAATGGAGTATAATAATGTTTACGCTTTATTTTTTCACTCTTAACATTGTCTAAATTTAACATATATTTACACGTCATTTCCTGAACTTCTCTCATATATATTTATATTTTTCTAAGGCAGCTTATGTTTATTTTATTTCTATTTATATTAATCAAACCATGGTTTTGGTTGAATTTCTGTAAATAAATCATTCTCAGAAAATATAATTTAGATGGATATTATATATTTTGTTATATAAAATGGAATCTGAAAAAGATTACACGGATTCAAGTAATAGTGAAAGTACCAATTCTTCAGAAGAAAATAGTCAATCACAACAAGAATCACCATTATCACAAAGAGAAACCGTTGTTCAAAGTTTGGAAAGAAGAAATCTTACACCAGAAAAATACGATTCATCCATTACTTTAGAATTCGGCGATATCATTGAAATTATTGCCCCTACAAACCCAGAAATTCATGAAATGAGTGCATTAATTACCTATATTGATAATGATAAGATTAAGATGATTGATGTTACGAATTATAACCTATATAGAATTTCAATAACAGAGGAAGGTACTTTATCTGACGAATCTATCATTCAAATAAATTTATTAAGTCGTAGCGAGGAAAAAGGATACGCACGTCAAAATAATCTTTATCCTCGCACATGGGTAGATATTCATTTTGGTGGAGATATTCCTGCTATTATCACTGGTGAAATAACAAATTTAGAAGAAGATATGATTGAAATTACTACATTTCCTGAATTAAAAACCATCTATATTAACTTTGGTTATAAAGGTTTACCTGAAACTATTCCTATTGAAAAGATTATTATTCGTGATAAACCTGCTGTTGTTAAAGTTGCAAGTTTAACCATGCTTCAAGGAGAAATAGAAGAAGGTGAAGTATATGATCCATCGAATGACCTTGCTACGATTGAATATACTGATTCAGGTGAATCCATAATTAATGTACCCAAGGGAGCTAAACCTGATAAAAATTTAAGAGATGAGTTGCACGATATGTATGTAGAATCATCGGGTATCATTTTTGGTGAACAATTAGAAGAAATTGCCCAACTTGTGGAAATACCAGAAGGTAATCAACGTTTTGGTGTAGATATCCAAGTAAATGATATGATGGATGAGTTATTATCGAATATACCCAATAGTCAACGTAATAAATTGGTTCTAGACAATATTCATTTATTAATAGAACGTTATAAGCAATTACGTTCTCTTTACTCTAAGTTTGATAGTAATGATAATGTGTATGATGCAAAAACAGTAGGAATTACTCACAAACCATTAGTAGAACATATTGAGAAAATGGATAAAAAACTACAATGGATTGTTCCAGTAGTAGCTAATAGACGTAAACTTTATGATGTGGATATTCCGGATGATCTAAATGACGTTATTTCTGAAAAATCCTCTACTATATTACGTCAGGTAGAACAAAAACAACTGGATAATAAGAAGGATAATAAAGATCCCAGTGTTCAATATTCAAATATGTATAACAGTATTCAAGAATTATTAACGCCTATAGAACCCCCTTTACATAAAAACACATATTTGCATACTACAAATGTCTTGGTTGGCTTAGATTCTATTATTGGAAACTTAGAAGATTTTTACAGCACAGTGTATAAAAGTCATACTATTCATAGAAAACAATTCGTAATACAACGATATGGTCTTGGTCTTTCCAAATTAGATGAACAGCAATTAAAAAGTGGTAAAAGTGTTTATGTTCGTAAACAAATGACTGCTAATGACGAAATTACTGTAAAATCATTATTAATGTTACCTGAACCAATTATCCGTTTTTCATCTATTGAATTACCATCTACAAATATTCTTGAAAAGGCGACGTATCATCAAAACTATTTTATGTTATTCCGACTTTTACGAAAGAATCTAGATATTGTTCCTCACGTAATAAATGATTTATCAAAAGAATTGGATTATGAGAAAATGGAAAAGGATAATAAAAAGGCATTCTTCGAAGGTATTCATGAGTTTATTTTAAGTAAAGATGTATTAGTTGACAATGAAGATAAAATGAACCGTTTTTTGGATGTTATCATACCTAAAAAGAAATTCTTTATTCGTCTTATTCGAAAATATTTAAAAGATAAATTATCCTTTATGGACGTCGTGCAACAATTAGAACCATTTATGATTTATCCTTCAGATATAACTTATAAAGAATATATGGAAATCCGTTTTACAGTAAAAGAGAGAATATCTGAGGTACGTACTGAAATTGAAAAGAAAGCCGTTAATTTTGCTACTTTACGTAATGCAAAGTATGAGATTTCTGAAAAACCAAATCCTATACTAAGATTACTTACTGAGAAAAAAGATTTTTCAGAAGAATTTTTCAAAGCCTATCATTTAAAGAATGATGAAACCCGTGTATCAAGTGCTGAAATTTTGATGAATATGATTCAATCTGATAATGCGAATTTGTACACAAATACAATCACATCTATTTTAATTTCACTTATGACTCCTAACCAATTATTAGATGTATTATCTGAACCTAACTTAGAAGATATGTCAGATCTAGAAAAAATTAAGCCTACTGATTGTGCACGTAAATATTTGGCAAAACGCTATTCCACCATAAAAGATATGCAAAAAGATAATGATGAAGATGAATTGTATTTTGATACTGACCTAGACGACACACCCTACGAAATTATAAAACGATACAAGAAGGAAAAATCTACTATGATTCCTGAATTGTTTGTTGAGTTTTTAGAGCGCACATTAGTAGATAAACATGATTGCCCCAAAAATTTGGCACCAGAATTAGCAAAAACATTAATTACTGGAAAAAAATTAGTTATGGATGGTGATTATGCAGTATTGGAATTAAGACCAACTTTGCCGCCTGATGTAGATGAAGAGAAATTAACTGAAAAAGAAAAACGCGATATCACTATTGAGGCAGATGCACGTAAGAAAATACAATACTATCGCCGTTTAAAAGGAACGTGGGTAAAGGATAAAGATATTGACGAAGAAGCATTCTTAGATACAAATACCATTTTTTGTAATGTAACTGATAAATGTTATAAGAATCCATCCAATAATGTTTGCGAACCATTGGATGAATCTTATCAACGTATGAAGGAAATTGCTAAAAAGAAAATACATAGCGAGTTTGATAAACGTTATGAAATCAATGTTGAAGAATTAGAGAAACAACTTGAAGAGAAAATACAACATGATCTAAAAATGATGAAAAAGTTACGTGCTTTAAATGATATAAAACTTTTTAAAGCTAGTCGACTAGCGTTTGCATTAGGAAATTTAGCAGAGGTATCCGATATTGTTATTTCACCAAACATGAAATTACGCGATTTAATCTTAGGCCAAGAAGATTTCGTAAAGAAGCAATATGATATTTGTAGATTTATTGAAATGTATTGCAGAGAACCTATGGTAGATAACTTAGATGAAAGTCCACATTGGCTTTATTGCAAAGAAACCAATACCAAACTTTTTCCTTTTTCTGTTTACGAGCTTGCAAAAACCTTTATTTCTGGTGGTGATTATGGACGTAAATTAGATGAAATTTGTCATAACGTAGGTGTTTTAAGCGACGATGGAGATTCAGAAGTTGATAAACATAGTGGATTTGTTCTTCGTAAAAAAGAGTTTTCATCAGAAGAAGGATTTGACGATGCTGGACGTCGTATCATAACACATGATATTATAGAAAAAGATTTGGGAACAGTAGCTATGGAAGTTATGCAAAAGAAAGAAAAACGTGTATTTGAGAATGAGGTAGCTGAAGTTATCTATAATGTATCATCGACTATTTGTCGTAATATAGATATACATATGGACACTATTGAAGATTTTATACTTATGCTTTCAAGAGAGCTATTCGATAAGGCTATTTTTACAGAAGCTTCTTATCAGAAGAAATCTGATAAAAATTTGAAAGATAAAGGTAAGCCTTTACAACCTTATAAAAATTACCGTGATGAAACTCGTATGTTTATTATTGCTTCTACTGTATTTATTGCTATACAAACTGCAACACCTTCCTTTAAGACTACAAAATCTTTCCCTGGTTGCGTTCGATCCTTCAGTGGTTATCCTCTTTCCGGTGGTGTGGAAGATATCACTGGATTACAATATATCGCATGTGTTTTGGAAAAATCTAAAAATAAAGATGTTTATCCATGGGCTGCTATTTCCAGTCTTAAACCCGAGGCATTAGTGAAAAATATGAAAAACATATTAGAAAAATATATTGTGACAAGAAGTGATGTAAATGAACTGTATGTGAAAAAACGTGAATTTATGATATTAAATCCCGATTTGGTAGCACCTGAAGAACATAATATTACAAAATGGACTTCATTCTTACCACCCGTTGTTGATTTTGATATTATTAAAACAATACGTGGAGTTTCGAGCGATTTCGTATCAGATTTAAAAACAGATATGCGTAAAGGATCTACAAAACAAGAAGAAGGAATTTCAGTGGTTCAAAGTAAAATAACACAATTTAGTTTTGGTATTATTGAATCTATAAATACTATTGTAAAAACTAAAGACTTAATACTTAAAAATTCTGCAAGAATTCCCTTCTTAGAGAACGCTTGCTGTAACGATAAATTGAACATTACTAATCCTATACTCTATTTTAATGAAGAAGATCCTCAAATATTACAATTTGTTGTATCCGCTGAAAAATTAGCAAAGGTATCACGATTTGTTAAAGAAACAGTTATTCCTGCATTTTTATATCATCCAACATTCACTGGAATCCGTTTTTCAAATGTCTATGGAAATAACCTAGACGATGTAGAACTTATTTATTCTGCTATCATACA
>Ga0114960_10003463_pt1 | contig 12075 bp, 5 predicted proteins | sample C_130625_MF_Meta_FD_92637 | JGI IMG/M metagenome (GOLD analysis project Ga0114960, IMG submission 92637) | Freshwater microbial communities from Lake Croche, Canada to study carbon cycling - C_130625_MF_MetaG | ecosystem: Environmental > Aquatic > Freshwater > Lake | place: Lake Croche, Canada... | reverse complement strand
GTTGCGCAACGATGATCAGTGCGGCGTCAGTCGTGACGGGAATCAATGCCGTTCGCAATCGAGCATCGGTGGCAAGGTCAAGAGCCGAGAACGAATCATCGAAAACGTAAATGCCGGGCTTGCGAACGAGCGCTCGTGCAATCGCGAGTCGCTGGCGCTGACCGCCCGAAACATTCGTTCCGCCTTGAGAGATAGGCGCATCTAGTTTGTCGGTCATCGCGTTCACAAAGTCGGCGGCCTGAGCAATCTCAAGCGCCTTCCAAAGGTCGTCTTCTGAGGCGTCTTTGTTTGCGAACAGCAAGTTCGACCGAACCGTTCCTGAGAACAAGTACGGGCGTTGCGGAACAACTGAAACGCGCTTCCACAATGTTTCTGGTTCGAGATCACGGACATTGACGTCGTCGATGAGGATCTCGCCACCGGTGCTGTCGATGAGTCGGGCAATGAGGTTGACCAGCGTGGTCTTGCCTGAACCGGTGGAACCGATGATTGCCGTGGTCTGCCCTGGTCGCGTGGTGAACGAAATATCGGAAAGAACAGGAATCTCGGCACCCGGATAACAGAAACCGACGTTGCGGAACTCGAGTGTTCCTCGTCCAGAAAGTTCCTTGATTGGAGTTGCGGAGGTGACGATCGAGGACTCAGTGTCAAGCACTTCGTTGATTCGTTCGGCGCACACTGCAGCTCGCGGCCACATCACTGCAACGAAGGTGGCCATCATGACGGCCATCAGGATCTGCACGAGATAGGTGAGAAACGCGATAAGTGCGCCGATCTGCATGTCGCCTGACTGAATGCGCCCCGCCGCGACCCACACTGCAGCCGCGCTTGAAATGTTCATGACCAACATCACGGTTGGGAACATCGAAGACATATAGCGACTGGTGAGAATCGACGTACGAGTGAGACGTTGGTTGGCGTCGTCGAAGCGTTCAGTTTCGAGAGGCTCTCGCACGAATGCACGTACGACGCGCATTCCGACAATTTGTTCGCGCAGCACACGGCTCACCCGGTCGATGCGTTCTTGCATGTTGCGGTACTGCGGGATGACACGAATGACGATTGTGCCGACCGACAACAAAAGAACGGGAATGCCCGCAACAAGAATGAGCGAGAGCGGTCCGTCTTCACGAACAGCAAGGAAGATGCCAACAACAACGGTGATTGGTGCACCAATAAATGAGGTGCACAACATCACAACGAGGGTCTGTACCTGCTGAACATCGTTGGTGATTCGAGTGATGAGTGAGGGTGCGCCGAAACTGTCGACTTCACGGGTCGAGAACCCGGTGACGGTGTGGAAGAGGCGATCGCGAACGTCGCGCCCGAATCCCATGCCCGCTCGTGAACCAAACCAGGTGGAACTAATTCCGAAGACGGCCTGGATGAGCGAGAGCACCAGCATGACGGCGCCGATTTTCAAGATGTAGTGCGTATTGCCCTTGAGAATGCCGTTGTCGATGAGCATGGCGTTGAGGGTGGGCAACGTCATCGTGGCGGTGACGGCCACGATCTGGAAGGCGAACACTGCCCACAGCAACTTTTTGTACGGCAGCAGATAGCTGCGCATGAGCCGGTTCACTCGACACCCCCTGTAGCGATGTTACGGGTGGCGCCCTCCGGGGACCGCATTAGGCCCAGTCGGAAGGTGTTCTTCGAAGTGAAGGGTCTGAATCGGGCCAATTTCGGCCCAGTCCGAGCCGAAAATGACCCCATCCGAAAGAAGTAGGTAACAACACGTATGAAGACGTGCGTTATCTCGTAAATTAACGAAGAAGCGTCATTCTTGGTACGTGGGCGGACCACAAACGGCCAAGATGGCGACATACCAACGGCGGCGGGTGCCATGGAGCGGGAATCAGTGCGGGTCGAGGCCTTTGTGGCCTCGGCTTCGCCAACAATCATTAGCTGGGATCCACTGGCAGGGGAGCTCCTTCGGGGCCACCTCGAGGCCGAAGGCTTCCCAGGAACGACCCACATCGTGGGGGGCGAGACCGCCGAGGCAGCGACACCGCTCGTACTTCTGCCGCCCCCGACCTACGCCGACTATTTGGGCAGTGGCTGGGATGTTCGATTGCGATCAGTCCCGCTTGATGTGCCGATGGTGGTTTTGGCTCGCCCCAATGTGCCGGTGCGATCAGCACTCCAACTGAATCAGCGCAAGAGCGGGGTGGCTCTGCTCGATGCCGGCCGCCCTTCCACCGTGGGCGCCGTTTCGTCGGCACTGCGAATGTCGCTTGAAGGTGGACAAGTCATCGACCCGCTCTTTATTGAGGCGAATGGTGAACGGGCTCGAGCCCAGCTGACGCCCGCCGAACACCGTGTGTATGAACTGCTCGCAAATGGGCGTTCAAACAGCGGAATCGCCGAAGAACTCTTCCTTTCCGAACGCACAGTGGAAGTTCATGTTCGCAAGATTTTCGCCAAGTTGGGACTGATCGATAACCCTGCGATGAATCGACGAGTTGTGGCGTCGTCGATGTTCCTCACTCCCCACTGACGCACACCCAGCGGAGAGAACGCAGCGCCACGGCGACTGTCACAGGCGCCGTCTATCGTCACTGAAGTGACGACGCGGCGGAACATCGAACAATCAATGACGGGCGGATCCAAGTAGTGGCGGCGAGTTCGAAGGTCTTTTCTGCGCAATCAGCGCTGCAATTGCTGCCGCATTTGGCCGAGCGTTTGCGCGCGCCGCTGGCCGACCCCTTTCTGCCCGACATTGTCGTTGTACCCACCGCCGGCACCCGCGATTGGCTCATCGAACAGCTCGGCCACCTGCTCGACACGAGCGGTCACGGCGAAGCCATCCTCACCAACGTTCACTTCTGGTTCCCGAACGAGTTCAATCTCCACGCCATCGGCACCGAGCGGGCAACCGACGATCCCTGGTCAGTGAATCGCCTGCGCTGGACATTGCTCGGGCTGCTCACCGCCGATCCCTCACTGGCCCCCGGGTTCACCGATGCCAAGAGCCCCTTGGCCACAGCCCAACGTATTGCGGAACTCTTCGATAGGTACTCGGTCTACCGGCCGGAAATGCCGGCAACCTGGGCGGTCGGCACCCAGGCCGATCCCGTGCAACCGCTTCGCCCCGACAAGCAATGGCAATACGCGCTCTGGCATGCGGTCCACGAGGTCATTGGTGTCTCGACGGGCGAACGTTTCATTGCGGCCCGCGGGCATCTCGATCCCGTCGCAGTGCAGCGCGCCCTTCCTGGTCGGTTGTCGATTTTCGGACTCGATGCGTATTCGCCGGCCAAGGTGTCGTTGCTCGCCGAGCTTTCGAGCCTGCTCGACCTCGCCGTCTACACGGTGTTTCCTTCGGCTGATCGCATTGCTGATCTTCGTTCGGTTGAACTCGGCGATGAACTTCGCAGTCACCTCGATCTCGCCAACAACATGCATAATCCTTTGTTGCGTTCGTGGTCGCGTGCTGGCCTCGAATCAATGGCGTTGTTGTCGCGCGCTTTTCCAAAGATGCAGATGCTCGACGCGGCGCCCGCACCCACGGTGCTTGGTCGCTTGCAACAGTCGATTGCCCACGACCAACCTCTCACCATTCCGCCGCACAAGAAGGCCGTGCTCGAAAACGGCGATGGTTCATTCGAGGTGCATCTGTGTCACGGGCCTACGCGCCAAGTTGAAGTGTTGCGCGACGCGTTGTTGCATCGCTTAGCCGCCGACTCAACATTGCATCCCCGCGACATCATCGTGATCTGCCCCGATATCGAGACCTACGCGCCGCTTGTTGGCCCCGTCATGGGTGCCGAGTTTCACGAGGTTGTCGAAGGCAATGACGTCGGCGCGCGTTTGCAGTTGCCAATCGCCATTATCGACAAAACCACCAGCACCTCAACGCCGGTTGCCGACGCAATTGCTGCGTTGTTCGATGCTGTCGGCAATCGTCTTGAACTCAGCAAAGTGCTTGAACTGCTGGCCCTCGAACCCGTGCGCCGTCGCTTCGCGATCGACGAGGACGGCTTCGCAACTATTGAACGTTGGCTGACCGACCTCCAGGTTCACTGGGGAATCGACGACACCTATCGAGCGTCGGCTCCGTGGAACTACCCAGTGGGAATCGAAGCGGGTACCTGGCGAGTTGCGATTGATCGTCTCATCAACGGCATCCTCGTGCAGTCGCCTGAATCACGAGAAACCCTTACGGGCGTTGTTGGCTATGACGACATCAGCGGAAGTTCGATTGAACGTGTGGGCAGCCTCGCCACGTTCATTGACCTGCTCAGCGAATTCACCACGTTCTGTGCGGAGCCGCGACTCGCCTCCGAATGGGCCGACACGCTCGAGACACTTTTCGGCGAGATGTTCGAGGTTCCCTTCGATGACCGCAACCAACTCACCGATGCACTCGATGTTGCTCGCGAACTTCGTCAGCATGCGGCGATCTCCGCAGAAGCAGCACAACTTGGTTTCCGCGAACTCTCCGCACTTTTTGCCGAAGAGCTCGACGGCATTCGTTCCCGCTCGAAGGTGTGGGGCGATGTCGTCCGCGTTGCATCGCTGTCACGTCTTCGCGGCGTGCCGGCCCGCATCGTCGCCATTCTTGGTTTCGACGATCGTGCGTTCTCCTCTGGCCGTGGCAACGGCGACGACATCCTCCTTGATGCACCCCGTATTGCCGAACGCGACTTCCACGCCGAAGAGCGTCTTGGTCTTTTGAATTTGTTGTCGGCGGCGAGCGATGCCGTGCTCGTTACCTGCAATGGCTTTGACGTCACCAATAACAAGGAATTGCCCATGGCGGTTCCGTTGGCCGAACTCACCGACGCAGTCGCGAGCGTCATTTCGGCAGGCCCCGAAGCATCGACACCAAGGCCTGTCTTCATTCGTCACGCCCGACAACTCACCGACCCCGTGAACTTTGGTGTTGCCTCAGAAAACGCAGCCAAAAACGTGGTGAAGGCAATTGATGGCGCGTTCACCTTCGATCCGGTTGCCGCAGTAGTTGCCCGTCGAATCATCGATGTTGCCGGCGAGCAGCCCGTCGAGATGGTCTGGCCCGATTTCGATTGGGATCCCACCGAGTTCGATCGCAGTTCGTTGTCGATCGAGAATCTCGTGAGGGCAATAAAGAAGCCAGCCGAGTTGTACCTGCGTGAGCGTATGCAGATCTCGTTGCCAAACGAAGAACGCAGTTCCGACGATCAGGTTGAACTGTGGCTTGGCAACCGTGAGTACTCGATCATCGGATCTGATTTGGTCCGAGCCACACGCTCAGGTGCGAATCTCAGTGATCAGCGCCATCTGCGCCAACTCATGGGTGGCGTTCCCATCGGCGCTGTCGGCGACCGATTCTGGGCATCAATTGGCGACGAAATCGATGCAATGCTCGCCACACCTGGCGTCGACTTCTCTGCTGAAGTTGCTGTTCCGATCGAGCTCACTGTTGGCGATGCCGGCATTTTCGACACAATCGAAGTGAGTGCAACCCAGGTACTCGAAATCGCGTTTTCGAAAGCGAGCGGTCGCCATTTCGTGCGTCCGTGGTTGCGGTTGGCCGCGTTGGCGATCGCCGAGCCAAGCAGGGTCCGCGAAGCGATCGTGATTGCCCGTTCCGAGAAGAAGAACGAAACGGTCGCGGTAGATCGTTTCGTTCTCGCAGGAGAATCTCAATCAGATCGACTTGCGTCTGCGACGAGGGTGCTGACTTTTGCCCTTGATGTTCATCAACGAGCACTGTGCTCGCCGTTGCCGTTGTTTGAGTACGCGTCATGGGCGGATCTCACGAAGTCGTCCCACGTCAACTCCGGGCTGAATTCCGATCTCAGGAATCCCTCCGCAGCGGCGATCTTTGGCGGCCGCACCTTCGCCGACTTCACAAGCCCTGCCGATGTGTTCAGCCCGCTGCATCCAATAGACCTTGGGTTTGCCGAAGGCGGCACGCGTTTCCAGGCCTACGCCCGTGCGTTACAAAACTGCTTTGAAGAAACGACGGTGACGAAATGAGCGCCGCAAACGTGTTCGAACTCACGCACCCGCTGCCGTCGCGCGAATGGTTGTTGCTCGAGGCCAGTGCCGGTACCGGCAAGACCTATTCACTTACTGCGCTTGTGGCTCGGTACGTGGCCGAAGAGGGTCTGCGTGCCGACGAACTCCTTATGGTGACGTTCACTCGCGCTGCTGCGGCCGAAATGAAGCAGGAAGTTCGCGAGCAATTGTTGCGGGCGCTCAATGCAGTGAACGCTCCTGATTCCGAGAAACTCGATCCGTGGTTGGCCAATCTGCGCAACTGCACGGCCGAAGAACTTGTTCAGCGTCGTGAGCGTCTCGAAACGGCCATCTCCAATATCGACTCGGCCACGATTTCGACCATTCACGGCTTCTTTCAACAAGCACTTGGCGATCTCGGTATTCGTTCCGGCGATGCGAAGACTCCTGCCCCGGCCGAAAGCGATGCCGCTGTTGCCAACAAGGTTCTGCGCGATGTGTTGGTCAATCGGTTTGCCACAAACGCGCTGGCGCTCGATCCGACGGGCTCCAAAGACCCATCGGGTATCGAGGATTCGGTAGCGAAAGTCCTGAAGTCGACATCCAGCAACTTGGCGGCCGAACTCGCGCCGACTCCCGATACATCGCCGGCGGGGCAGTGGTCGTCGATCATTCAGGAACTCCGCAAGGCGATCAAAGAAGAACGCGTCGCGCAGGGCGTTGTCGCCTTCGACGACCTGATCGTTGATCTCGTCGAAAAACTCGATGACCCCACGCTGGGCGAAGAAATCGTCCGTGTGTTGCGATCGCGCTATCGCCTTGTGCTCATCGACGAGTTCCAAGACACCGACACGTTCCAATGGCGTTTGTTCTCAAAGGTGTTCGACCTCGCCGGGGTTCCCGACGAGTTCCTCGCACTCATCGTGGTGGGCGATCCCAAGCAGGCCATCTACCGGTTCCGCGGCGCCGACATCGATGCCTATCTCAAGGCCGCAGCAGATCGTTCCATGTCAAAGCGACAAATGACGACGAACTATCGCTCCGATCGGCCACTGGTCGAGGCGCTGAACTCCTGGCTGACCGGCGTTACGTTCGGCGACGAAGACATTGCGTATGTACCCGTAACGACACCCGACTCCCACGCCGATACACGGCTTCTCGGGGGCGGTCAGCCTTTGCAGTTCAGATTCCTTGCGAACCCCAACAAAGAGAACGCGCCAGAGGTTCGCGCTGCCATTTCTATCGACGTTGCCGATCACATTGAGAAACTCCTCAAGGACGGCAAGATCGCGCCGGAGCCGGGATCAACTGCCGAACCGCGCCCAGTGAAGCTCGACGACATCTGCATCCTTGTTCGCGGTCACAACGATGCCGAGCCCTTGGTTGAAGAGTTGCGCAAGCGCCACATCCCCGCGGTTCGCAGCCGCATTGGTTCCGTTCTTGAGTCTGAAGCAATGGAGCAGTTGCGACTGTTGCTCACGGCAATGGCGAACCCATCCGACGTCCGGCGTGTTCGTGCAGTGCAACTGAGTTGGTTTGCAAGTAATCCAGAGATTGTTGGGCCGGACACCGAAATCACCGAAAGCACCGAAACAAAGCAGGATCCAATCGAGGTGCTGCAAACCAAATGCCGGGTTTGGGCCAACGAACTTGAAGCGCGCGGCCTTGTTGGTTGGTATCAGGTGCTTCGACTCGACAACGACGTCATCAAAGAGATCTCCTCCGATTTCGAGGCTGAGCGGCGACTCACCGATCTTGAACACATCATTGAATTACTCAATGGCCAACTAGGCGGACGGCGAGCGCCGGTAAGTGCCGTGTTGCGTGCGCTCGACGAACTCAAAGAAACAATGAACACCGAGGCCGAGGCGCAGAAGCGTCGTATCGACACTGATCGTGATGTCATCCAGATCACCACGATGCATTCCTCAAAAGGTCTCGAGTACCCGATTGTGCTCATGCCATTTCCGAAGGGCATCACATCGTCATCAGTATCGGTCTACGAGGACGAAGGCGTTCGTTACGTCGACGCTGCACCCAGCATCGCTTGGGTCGATGACGACCTCGATCAAGCGGAACGAAAGCGGCGAGACGCAATCGAGGCTGAAGGTGACGAGCTCCGCCTTCTGTATGTCGCAGTCACTCGTGCACAGCATCAACTTGTCATTTGGTGGGGCAAGGCTCCACGTGACTCCTCACACAAGGGTCCACTGGCGCGCATCCTCTTTGGATCCACCGACGACCTTGAACAAGAAACCAAGGTCAATGACGACGCGGCTCGCGAGGTTCTTGAAAAGCTCGCCAAGCGCCTCGGTCCGAACGTCTCGTTCGACGAACTCACCAAGTGGACCGATGATCGTGAATGGGACGCACCCACACCCGAAGGTATTGGTGTACTGAAGGCAGAACCGTTCCCCGATCGCACCATCGAGCGCGACGGTTGGTACCGCTGGTCGTATTCCTCATTGTCGAAGGGTGTTCGGGCAAACAACGAGGGAATTGCTCGCGGTGGCACCGACGAAACTCCTGGCGGGCCCGAACTCGGTTCGGACGGTGAGCCCGAAATCTTTACTGGCCCGCTGCTTGGCATGCAGGCGGGTGCCGATTTCGGAACGTTCGTTCACGAGTTGTTTGAAGTCATCGACGTCACCTCACCTGATGTCGAGGCCGAGGTGCGCGCCGTCATTGAAACTTCAGGCCGAGCGGCATCGTTCGACGCCGATCCCGAGGTGTTGGCCCAAGGTCTCGTGTTGGCGATCGATACGCCGCTCGATGCCGCGGCCAACAGTGCCACGCTTCGATCAATCGGCTCGCAGCGACTCAACGAATTGGTCTTCCATTTCCCGTTGGCTGATGGGAACTCGCCCGTAACGCCGAGCGCGCTCTTTGAACTCGCGGCCTCGCACGAGGACGACCAGTTCTCCGACTACTTCACGTCATTAGCTGCAGGTAATCGCATGCCAGCAATGGCTGGTCTCATGACCGGAAGCATCGACTCGGTGATTCGCATCGGCGACGCATCAAACGGCACCTACGGCGTGATCGATTACAAAACCAATCGACTGCACACACCGGGTGAGGTTGCGCCGATCTCGGCCTATGGCTACGAATCCATGAAGCACGCCATGGAACACGGCGACTATCCCCTGCAGATCCTCGTGTACAACGTTGCGCTTCATCGAATGCTGCAATTGCGTTTGGCTGACTACGACATCAATCGCCACATCGGCGAGACGCATTATTTGTTTGTGCGCGGAATGGTCGGCCCTGACACCGCCGTGATCGACGGCCAGCGCAACGGTGTGTTCGCCTGGCGTCCGTCAAGCGAATTGATTGTGGCTGCGAGCAAGCTTCTCGGAGGTCAGTCATGACCACGCCAATCGACATCCTCGAACCATTGCGCTTCGACCCCGAGACCGAAACCGGTCTTTTGGACAACGCGGACATCCTCACAGCTTCGATGCTGGCTCGTCGCGCCAACTGCACCGACGAAACCGTGCTGCTGGCTCTGGCGTTGGCGGTGTGGGCGCATCGCAACGGTCATGCGTGTCTCAATTTCGACACGTTGTCCCACGACCTTGGCCGCGCTGTTTCTCGTTCAGGCCAGGAGTGGGACCTACCCAAGATCCCAACCGCGAAACAGTTCGACAAGGCACTGCGCGCATCACCGCTGGTGCGAGTCCTTGATGCGTCGGGTACCTCGGCCGAGGCCTTGGCCGATACTCGGCCGTTAGTACTGATCGAGAACCGTTTCAGCTCGCAGCGACAATTCGCCGACGAGGTGATGGTGGCCGAATCGGTGCGCGCGCTCATCGCTCGTTCCGACGATGTCACTTCGCCTGCGGCGCTCGCGCTCATCGATCGCGAACTCGAAGTGTCAGACGACGACGCTCGTCAGAACGAACTGGCCAAATCGGTGCTCGCTCGTTCATTCAATGTGCTCACCGGCGGCCCAGGAACGGGTAAGACCTACACGCTTACCCGTTGTCTCTTGGCCTTTTTGGTGGCTGCTGAAGAGCAGGGGATCGACGTGTCTGTGGGCGTTGGCGCACCCACGGCGAAGGCCGCAACACGGGCGAAGGAACTTCTTACTGACTTTGCCAATGACATCGAAAAGAGCGACAACCGTCCGTCCGATGCGGTGTTGGCCCAATTGCGTTCGATCAAGCCGACAACCATTCATGGTCTGCTTGGCACGAAGCGCGGCCTGAAAACACGCTTTGCCCACGACGGGGCTCGTCCGCTGAATCACGACCTTGTGATCATCGATGAAACTTCGATGGTCCCGCTGCAGCTCATGGCTCGGTTGCTCGAAGCGCTGGGGTCGCGATCACGACTGCTGTTAGTGGGCGACCACGCACAGCTTGAAAGCGTTGAGTCTGGCTCAGTGCTGCGCGACCTCGTTTCTTCCGCAGGATTGCTCGACGGAAGCGTGTTCGAACTTCAGAAGGTTCGACGTATCACCGGACATAATCCGATTGCGACCGTCGCACCAATGATCCGAAAGGGCGAGGCAGAGAACGCGCTTGCCGCAATTCGGACGTCAGCTCCACAACTCAGGTTTGTGGAAACCGCGGTGGGCGCAAAGCCGGCGAGTTCGGTTATCGATGCGTTGATCAGCACCTATCGCGAAGTTCGCGATCTTGCTCGCTCTACCGAGTCAGCTGATCACGCAAAAGCGTTGGAGAAGATTGCGGGAAGTCGCTTGCTGTGTGGCATGCGCCGTGGTCCCCTGGGTATCGATCAGTGGAACGACATCATCGATCGTCGTCTGCAGTTGCGATCCGGAGATCTGATGGTTCCTGGTCGCGTGTTGCTGGTCACGGTGAACTCACCGCGAGTTGATCTTGTCAATGGCGAAATTGGCGTTGTGGTTGAAACTGACGACGGCGCCAAGGTGTACTTCCGCACCGATGACGAGCCCCGTTACGTTTCCCCGGTGGATCTTCCGCCAGTCGAGCGGGCGTTCGCGATGACCGTTCATAAGAGTCAGGGATCGGAATACAAAGAACTTGTTGTTTTGATGTTGCCGAATGAAGGCTCACCGCTGCTCGCTCGTGAACTCCTCTACACCGGACTTACGCGAGCAGGCGGAAATGCAGTTGTGGTGGGCTCAGCAGAAGCGTTGACGAGCGCGGTGAACAACCCTTCCGTTCGGGTGTCGGGTCTTGCATCGCTTCTTGCACACACTCAGTAGCGAGTGCGCGATTACAAAACGCTGACAACCTCGTTGTAGTCGAGGCGGGGGAGGCGCGGTCCGTAGGCGTCCTCGGCGGGCTTACCGATGAGAACCACGCAGATGCATTGCAGGTCTGAATCGGCGAAAAGATCGGCGTCGAGACCGGGACGGTCGAGACCAAGCATCGGGCACGCATCGAGACCGATGGCGCGAATGCCCATCACGAAGTAGCCGGCCTGCATCCATGCTTGGCTGTCAGCAATCGGTTCGCGGAACTCATCGTTCTCGTACATCTGGGCCATGAACGGAACATCGGGGAAGATGCGCTCGATGTGACGGTTGAACTTCATGTCGGCCGCGAGCACAGCAATAAGCGGTGCACTCGCAGTCTTCTCTGCGTTATTGGGCAACATGTGGCTGATGACTCGTTCCCGAGCATCGTCCGAACGAGCAAGCACAATGCGCATCGGTTGCGAGTTTGTCATCGTCGGACCCCACTTGATGAGGTCGTAGATAGCAGCCACCTGTTCATCGGTGACCGATTCATCGGTGAACTTCTTCGCAGTGTGCGCCTCTCGAAAAAGAAGATCTTGCGCGTCGGCATTGAGGGCGAACAGGTCAGCAGTCATCGGGACTCCGAAAGCGTGGGGTACAGAACAGTTGTTGACGCTATCGGCCGACTACTCCAGTCCGTACTTCGGCATTGCGCCGGAGAAGGAGTGCTCGTAGAGGCCGTAACCGACATGGCCGTCGTATTCGAAGCGAGCGGCGTGATCAACAACGGCATAGGCACCCATCTGGCGAATCTCGGGAACCTCGTAGGTGATTCCCTGCACAACGATGTCGGGGCCCTGATACATGCCGTGACGCCAGTCGGGTTCGAGGCCGTAGCCCGTGCCTACCGCAAGGAAGTTGGCAAGCAGCGGCGTGCAACGAATGTCGATGCC